>Ga0209317_1002302_pt1 | contig 14082 bp, 12 predicted proteins | sample RifGroB2_FD_183994 | JGI IMG/M metagenome (GOLD analysis project Ga0209317, IMG submission 183994) | Soil microbial communities from Rifle, Colorado, USA - Groundwater B2 (SPAdes) (version 2) | ecosystem: Environmental > Terrestrial > Soil > Unclassified | place: Rifle, Colorado | collected... | reverse complement strand
TACCGACACCTTCGACGATAACCCCTTTACGGGAGCCTAGCAGACGCGCGATGGTCGGTGCCGGATCCCCGGCCGCCTCGCCCGTGCGCAGGAACGGGATGTCGTGCAAAAAGGTGCGGGTCTCGGTGTCCTGCGGCAGGATGCAGGAGTCCCCCTTGGGAGCGCGGGCGATAAGGAAGTCGGCAAAGGGAAGCGACGGGCGCGCCGCCACCAGGGCCAGGGAGTTAAGCCGCGACAGCGTGTTGCCGGCAAGCGCGGCAAGCTCCGGCGCCCCTTCCGTTATCAGCACGTCGTCCTGTGCGGCGAAGGCGATGCAGTCGGGACGAGCGGAGCGGTCGGCCAACAGTTTCCCGGTATATTTGCGGATCTGGTCTCTCATGGTCTCTTTCTGAAGTGTGCGTGTGTGCTACAACTTCATGTTTCGTTCTATAAAGGGACGTGCCGCTTTGATCGGGTGATTCAAGAACTCGTTGTACTGGGTTAGAAATTCGACCACACGCTCTGCACTCACTTCTCCGTCAACCATGAGCGGGTTGTGCCTATTGGCAGCTACATGTGCCATATCCCGTCGCATCGATTCCGACTTCGACAACTCAAGCAGCTCTTCACAGTCCTTTTCACTGAGGCGCATGATATTTTCTCTCCAGTTCGGCGAACAGGGGCGTCAGGTCGAAGAGCTTGGAATACTGCCTTACGAGCTCCCAATCCTGCGCGACTCCTTCTGTCCTGATCACGGCAGCCTTTCCAGGAATTGGCCGTCTGAGAATGTCCCGTCCTGAGTCAATCCCCGTATCCGGTAATACTTCTGCAGCTCCTCCTCGAACCGGGCGCGGCCAAGGGGAGGGACGTCTATCCCCTCTCCGGCGCTTCCCGCCTCGCAAAAAAACCGCTCAGGCAACGAGTCCTCTGCGTGGCCAAAGCCGTTCTCGCAGTTGTAGAACCGCTCGGTGAGATAGATCCGCTCGCCGATTGCCTTCAGCGATTCCGGGCCGTACTCCACGCCGGTCGCCGCCGTGAGCAGTTCCCCGTACTCCTCCAGCGTGGCGCCGAAGAAGGCGAACTTGCAGGCAACCAGCGAATCGACGGCGGCGTTCACGTCCTCGGCGATCTTGATGATGCGCGCCTTGCCGGAGAAGGAGAAACGGTCGGTCGGCACAGGCTTTCTCAGGATCTCGTGCGAGATGGGGTAGGCGCGCAGGTGGCAGCCCCCCCGGTTGGAGGTGACGTAGGCGAGCGCCATGCCGTAAGCGCCGCGCGGATCGTAGGCGGGAAGCTCCAGCGACTTGACGCTCATGGAGAGTTCCGGCTTCCCCAACTGCTCGGCGACCCTCCGGGAGCCCCGGCTCAGGAGTTCCCCCTCGCCGCGCAGGTAGGCGATGTCGGACAGCAGGGAGGCGACCTCTTCGGCTGCGGGGAAACGTCCCCTCGCCTCTCCAAAGGCCGAGAGCGTCGCGGCCGCCGAGATGGTGTCCATGCCGAGCTCGTTGCAAAGGGTGTTGGCCTTCACGATGGCGTGCAGGTCCGAGATCCCGTTCAGGGCGCCGAAATGGTTGACGGTTTCGTACTCGGGAAGCGGCTCGCCTTGCGCGCTCGCCTTCTTGCACTGGATGGGGCAGCCGTAGCACCCCTCCTTCTTGGCCCCGCACTCCCTGCGGATCGCGGGGCCGGAATAGTTCCCCGAGTCGGCGAAGAAGGTGGAGCGGAAATTCTCCGTCGGCGCCATGCGCCGCTGCGCCATCAGGTCGACCAGCGCAGGCGTTCCGTACTCGGCTATGCCGAGCTCGCCGAAGATCACCGGAGAGGCGCGGAAAAGCCGCATGACGTCGGCGCGGGCGGCGTCGAAGCGCTCGCGGTCGGCGACCTGGGTGACGCCACCCCCCCGGACCGTGATCGCCTTCAGCCCCTTGGCGCCCATGACGGCGCCGAGGCCGCCCCTGCCGATGGAGTTTCCCTCCCCCATCATGATGTTGGCAAAGAGCACCCCGTTCTCGCCGGCAGGGCCGATGGCTGTGACGCTGCCGCGCTCATTCAAGGAGGCGACCGTTTCCTTGACACCCTTGCCCCAGAGTGAGCCGGCGGGAAGGAGTTCCGCACGTTCGCCGTCAACGGCGAGAAATACTGGGTGTGAGCTTTTACCGGTGATGAAGACGGCATCGACTCCGGCAGCCTTGAGCCGCCAGGCGAAGCGTCCGCCGGCCGAGCAGTCGTAGATGGTGCCGGTAAGCGGCGAGCGTGACACACAGGCGAGGCGGGCCGAGGTAGGGGAGTTGGTGCCACACAAGGGGCCCACCGCAAAGATGAGCGGCATGTCCGGATCGAAGGGATCGAGGTGGAAGAACTCCCGCATCAGCCGGACGCCAAGGCCGCGCCCCCCGAGGTAGGCGTGCAAAAGCTCCGTCGGGATCTCCTCGCGGTGGCACTCGCCGTTAGACAAATCAACTCGCAGCAGTTTTCCGGTCCAGCCGAACATAAAACCTCTTAAAACTCTTGAAAGCTGATCTGTCAGATCAGTCCGATCGGTCGGATCTGACAGATGAACGCCCTACAGCAGTTCCGACACGCCCCTTTTCTCAAGCTCTTCCACGACCTTCTTGACGTCCTGCGCCGCGGATTTGGCGCAGACCAGGATGGCGTCGGGGGTGTCCACGACGATCAGCCCCTCAACGCCCACCAAGGCTACCATTTTGCCGTTGCCATAGGCAAGACAGTCCTTTGCCGCAACGGAAACCGACCCCTTCGCGTTGATCACAACGTGGCCGTCGGAATCCGCCTCCATCACCTCGGGGAGGGCGCTCCAGGAGCCTACGTCGCTCCAGCCAAAGGAGGCGGGTATCACCTGGACGTTCTCCGCCTTCTCCATGACCCCGAAGTCGATGGACTCCCCCTTGATGCCGCCGTAGATCGCATCTATCTGCGGCTTGAGGTCCGAAACCTCCCACATCTGGTCATCGAAGATGAGCTGCGCCAACACGCCGGAGAGCTCCGGCATGAGACGGGCGATCTTGTCCAGGATGGTGCACGCTCCCCAGACGAACATCCCTGAGTTCCAGTAGAAACGTCCGGTGGCGAGAAACTCCATGGCCCGCTCCATGTCGGGCTTTTCCACGAAGCGCCGGACTGCCACGGCATCACCGCTGCTCGCGGCTGCCGCCTCTATGTATCCGTAGCCGGTCTCGGGCCTGGTCGGCGTTATGCCGAGTGTTACGAGGACGCCCTCCAGGGCTATGGAGCGGGCCTTTTGCAGGGTGGCGCGGAAGGTCTCCTCGTCGAGGATGTAATGATCGGCCGGCAGGACGGCCATGACGCCGTCGGGATCGAAGCGGGCTATGATGGCGGCGGCAAGGCCTATGGCCGGCGCGGTGTTGCGCCCCACCGGTTCCTCGATGACGTCCACCGGCACGTCCCTGATGTACGCCAACTGGCTCCTGGTTTCGGCCGCCTGCAGCGCATTGGTAACCACGATGACCCGCTTGGGCTTCATCGGAAGGACCCGCTCCACGGTCCTTTGCAGCATCGACCTGCCGCCGAAGACCGACATCAACTGCTTCGGGGTGCTCTTCCTCGAAAGAGGCCAAAACCTCGTGCCGGATCCGCCGGCCAGTATGACTACGTACATGATTCCTCCTTGAACGCTATCTTCGGTCACGCTTCAGATGCATCAACGTTCTGGCCGAGCCGCTTGCCGCATCTGGCAACGGCCGCCGCCGGGATAAAAGCAAATATACTCAGCATCGCCCCCATCTTGGCCGCTGCGCAAAGGCCCGGATCGGTGAACGCCTCGCCTGCAACAAAGAGGGCGACGGTGAAGCCCATTCCCGCGACCAGGCCGCTTGCCACGAGCTCCCTCATCCCCATCCCGGTGGGGAGCGGAAACCCCAGCTTGTGGCCGAGCGTGGCGAAGGTGACGATCCCGATCATCTTCCCCGCTATCAGCGATACCAGCACCAGCCAGGTGGCAGCGCCCATGGCACCGAAGGCAACCCCTGCGTTCGCCAGCCCGAAGACGAAGAGCCCCAGGTCGACGAACAGCTTCCAGTCGTGCTCGAAGCGGGAGAGCGGAGAAAGATCAAACGGATCGACCTCGAAGAGGTGTCCTCTCTCGCTGTAGTGGTGCGGGAGAAAAGGGATCACGAAGACCAGTGCCAAAGCCGGATGCAGGTGGGCGAGGAACAGCCCGAGCCAGCTGACGGTCCCACCCAAAAGCAGGTAGGGCCAGTAGTTCATCACACGTTTGGACCGCAACAGGTAGCAAAGCGCCATGGCAGCTACGGTCAAAAGAAGCCATGCCGGCTCAACCGGGGCGACGGGATCGCCGTAGAAGACCGCTATGATGAGCAGCCCCACCGCGTCGTCCGCGATAGCAAGAAGAAGCAGGAACGAGATGGCGGGATGCCCCTTGCCGAAGATGAATCTCGCCGCGAGCCAGGCCAGTGCGATGTCCGTGGCGGTCGGGATCCCCCACCCCCTGGCGAGGGCAGGGTCGCCGAAACCGGCGTTAAGGAGCAGGTAGAGCCCCACCGGTCCAAGCACGCCGCCGGCCGTCGCCAAAAGCGGGTTCACCGCACGCCTGAGGGGATGCAGATCGCCGCCGGGGAGACAGCTCTGGGTAATCTCCACGGCAGCTATGCCGAAGAAGAAGGTCATGAACAGGTCGTTCGTGACGAAGTGAAGGGAAAGACCCGCGAAGAGCGGGTCATGCAGGAGGTGATGGTACTGTTCGGGAGCCAGGTTCGCCATGGCGAGGGCGGCGATAACGCCCAACACCAGCGGAACCGAGAATTCCCTTAGCAGGCTCATATGTTTGTTCATCTAGATGGACGGCTCCGGGTTCGGCTCCACGCGCTGGTAGTCATCCTGGAACCGGACGATGTCGTCCTCGCCCAGATATTCTCCGCTTTGCACCTCGATGATGATCAGGGGGATCACGCCGGGGTTCTCCAGGCGGTGATTCGAGCCGATGGGGATGAAGGTGGACTCGTTGACGTTCACGATACGGACGGTATCGCCGCAGGTCACCTTGGCGGTACCGGATACCACGATCCAGTGTTCGCTCCTGTGGTGGTGTTTCTGCAGAGACAGCCGCTGTCCCGGCATGACCTCTATGCGCTTTATCTTGTAGCCGTTATTCTCGTCGAGGACCGTATAGGTTCCCCATGGACGCTCTCCGCGTTCCATGCATACCTCCAGTAGGTGCTTTCGATGTTATTTCGCAGGCCGCAGTTCCAGGTAGCGCTTCAGGGCTTCCTGCCAGGGCTGCGGCGTAAAGCCGGTGTCTTGCGCCAGCTTGGTGCAGTCAAGCGTTGAATAGAGCGGGCGCGGTGCGGGCCGATCGAGTTCAGCCGTCGTCATCGGCGCTACCGTGACATCCAGCCCCGCCAGTCGGAAGATCTCCTTGGCGAAGCCGTTCCAGGAGATGACCCCCGAGTTGGCCGCGTGGTAGGTGCCGCTACATCCCTTTTCGATGAGCGCCTTGATGGCGAGCGCCAGGTCGCGGGTCCAGGTCGGCGACCCCACCTGGTCGTCCACCACGGTCAGTTCGTCTCTTTCACCGGCAAGCCTCAGCATGGTCTCGACGAAGTTCTTCCCGGCATGGCCGTAGAGCCACTGGGTCCTGACGATCAGGTGATCGGGATTGAACCAGGTGTTCATCTCTCCCGCAAGCTTGGATTCGCCGTAGACGCTGAGCGGTGCGCAGAGGTCGTCCTCCAGGTAGGGCGAGCCCTTTTTCCCGTCGAATATGTAGTCCGTGCTCACCTGCACCAGTTTGGCGCCGATCTCCTTGCTCACCATGGCGAGATGGGCCACGCCCTCCCCGTTCACCTGCATCGCCAGCTCGGCATGCGTCTGGCAGCCGTCCACGTCGGTGTAGGCAGCGGCGTTCACCACGACCGTCGGCTTCAGGGTCACCAGTACCCGCTGTACCGACGAAAGATCGGTGATGTCGATCTCCTCGACATCCACGCCGCGTGCGGAACTGCCGAAAACCCCCATCAGTTCCTGTCCCAACATCCCCTTGCAGCCGACCACCAGTATCATCAAAGCCTCCTGAAAACCGTTCAACGTTCAACGTTCAAGGTTCAACGTCCTTTTCCCCCACTCCAAGAGCAGTGCTGCGGTCGCCCGAGACCTTCAAAACCGTTCAAAAACCGTTCAACGTTCAAGGTTCAACGTTCTTTTCCCCCAATCCAAGAGCAGTGCTACGGTCGCCGTATTGAACGCATGCTCCCTGCGAGAAGCGTATTGAACCTTGAACCTTGAACGTTGAACAGGTTTTATTGTCCGTGCTGCGGTCGCCGTATTGAGAGCATGCGTCCCGGCGAGAAGCGTATCGAACGTTGAACGTTGAACGTTGAACGGGTTTTAGAGCCGGTACTGCCTCTCGTAGTACTCGCGATAGACGCCGGAGACCACCTCTTCAACCCATTCCTGGTTTGCCAGGTACCAGTCTATGGTCTCTGCGATACCGCCTTCGAAGGTGTAGCTCGGCTCCCAGGAAAGATCGCGCTTCAACCTGGAGGCGTCGATGGCGTAGCGACGGTCATGACCCTTGCGGTCCTTGACGAAGGCGATGAGGTTCCTGCTCTCGCCGGCGGCGCGCCCCAGCCTCTCGTCCATCAGGTCGCAAACGAGGTTCACGATATCGATGTTCTTCCACTCGTTGTTCCCGCCGACGTTGAAGACGGCCCCCGCCTTCCCCTGCTTGAGAACCCGCTCGATGGCTGCGGAGTGATCCTTTACGTGGAGCCAGTCCCGCACGTTCAGCCCGTCGCCGTACACCGGCAGGGGCCGCTTCTTCATGATGTTGTGGATCATGAGGGGAATCAGCTTCTCCGGAAAATGATAAGGACCGTAGTTGTTGGAGCAGCGCGTGTTCAGGGTATAGAGGCCGAAGGTCTCGTAGTAGGCGCGAACCAGGAGATCCGCCCCTGCCTTGCTGGCGGAATAGGGGGAGTTGGGCGCGAGCGGGGTCTCCTCGGTGAAATACCCCTCGGGCCCGAGGCTGCCGTACACTTCGTCGGTGGAGACCTGAAGGAAACGGAAGTCCGGGACGCTCTCTGCGTGAAGGCGGCTCGCCTCGAGCAGCGTCTGGGTACCGAGCACGTTGGTCCTGACGAAGATGTCCGGCCCGGTGATGGAGCGGTCCACATGGGATTCCGCCGCGAAATGCGCGACTGCGTCGATGCGTTCCTCGGAAAGGAGTTTCGCCACCAAGGGAGCGTCGCAGATGTCGCCTTTCACGAAGCGGTAATTCGGGTTCCCCTCCACCGCGGTGAGGTTCTTGAGGTTGCCAGCATAGGTCAGGACGTCCAGGTTGATGACCCCGCACCCGGGATTGCCCGCCATAAAATGGTTGATGAAGTTGGAACCGATGAACCCGGCCCCCCCGGTTACCAACAACGAGGTCGGGGTGAATACATCCTGCATGGAACCTCCGGAGTGCACGTTTTGCGGCTTTGGGTCCCCGCCGCAGCCGGCATCATTTTGTCCAACACTTTAGATACACCGGAAAAAGCAATCGTGTCAACTTCTTAGCTTTTAACGGAGCTAAGGTTGCGGGCCTGGCAGCCTAAAAAGCGCTGATCGGGGTCAGGGCGCCAAGCCCCGCCAGGGTGAAACTCACGGAGAACTGCCGTTCACTCGGTACCTGGCGGGTGCCGACCCGGTCGGAGTAGGCGAAGATAACGCTCCAGCATTGACGACGGTACTCCAGGGCGTAACGCGACTCCAGGAACCCCCCCTTGTCCAGCGAGTAGCGCCCCAGCAGATCCGCGGTGAGCTGCCTGTTGACCGGGAAGGTGAACAGACCCTCCAGGTAGTCCAGTTCATCCCGGCTGTGGCGATAACCGACCCGCGCCATGTTGCGCTCCTCCCCCTTCACTTCCAGGGCCAGGTTCGCCGTGGAGAGGTTCTGGTCCGTCGTGTTGTAGCGGCTGTCGAAGGCGACCGAGACCCCCTGCACCGGTGCGACTACCCCCTCGAGCATGAGGTCGGTGAACCTGTGCCCCTCGTCCACAAGGGTGAGAAGATCGCGCCGCTCTCCGGAGAACTGGTATCCCTGGGAGAGCTTCAGGTAGAGCAGATCACGGTACTCAGCCGGTCCCCCCTGTGGCGCGAACTTGCGGGTCATCACGCTCGAGACCGACCATCTGGCGGCGCTTTGCCCGAGCACCCTGTCGCCGTAGTCGAAAAAGGGGAGGTCTTCGTCGCCTCGTTTCTGCACGAAGCCGTACTCGATCGCCGGTATCAACAGATGGCGCAGGCGCCCATCGTAGACGCGCTCAAGCGGCAGCGACAGGGTCCCCCCGGCATCCGCCTGCCCTAACTGCCGCCACCCCATTTCGGTGGTCTCGCCGTCCGCGCTGTACATCCGCTGCTGGTAACCGCCGTAAAGGGATAGGTCGAGGATCCCGGCAGGTTTGGCGTAGGTGGTGAGTCGCGGATGCAGCTGCAGTCGCTGCCCGTTGGAACCCTCCTGGCGCTGGAAGTTCGTGAACGAGGAATCCATCGAAAAGAAAAGAGGCCCGAGTTTTTCCCCCGCCGCGATGAAGCCCAGTGTCGGGAGCCTCTGCAGGGTGGCGTCGTTGTTGGGTGCTTCGAGGTCTTCGGTGTAGCGGATCTCGCCGTTCAGGCCGTAGCGCTCCCACCTGCGGTTGAAGGAAACCGTCGACTCCAGGAGCTGCCGGTTGTATTCGCCGGTCAGGTCGCCGTAATTCAGGAAGTAGTCCCGGTCGGAGATGAAGTGGACGTTGGAAGCAAAGGTCAGCTTCGGCGTGAGCAATTCCAGGTGCCTTTGGTGCAGCTCTCCGCGGAACTGCGACTCGTTGCTGTCGTAGATGCCGAACGTCTGGAGACGTCCCTCGCTCCCCTGCTGCCTCAGGTAGCGGTAGTCGCCTCCCAACCCGACCCCCCTGGATGTTTCTATCTGCAGGTCGAACGTCGCTTCCTGGCTGGGGTTGATGGCCCAGTAGTAGGGCTGGTCGTAGTAGAAGCCCTTCTTGGAAGAGTAGCCGAGCCTGGGGAGCAAGAGGCCCGATTGCCTCTCCGTGTTGGCCGGGAAGATGAGGTACGGCGTGTAGAAAACCGGCACGTCGCCGGCGTAGAAGACCGCGTCTCGCGCCGTGGCGAACTCCTCCAGGGTGACCTCGATCTTCCTCGCCTCGAACCTCCAGCTCGGCTTTTCCCCGTCACAGGTGGTGAACGTCCCCCGGTCCATGCGGTAGTCGGCTGTCCCTGTCTTTTGCAGACGCTCCGCGTGCACCCTGAAGTTCGATTTCTTGATGAAAAGCTCCCCGTTCAGGAGCTCCCCCTGCTGGGAGATCATGTTCAAGGAGAGGCGGTCCCCCTTCATGGTGTCCCCTCCCCTTTCGAGCAGGACCCCCCCCTCGGCAATGGCGTCACCCGAAAGCCTGCGATAGATCACGCTGTCCGCCAGAAGCGATGCCCCCCCCTGCATGATCTGCACGGAACCCTGGGCCCGATAGCTGTCCGAGGGGACGTCGACCGAGAGGTTGTCCGCCCTGAGCGTCACCTCTTTGTCAGAGGGAGCCGGCGCGGCATGCGCGGGCGCTGCCGAAAACAGTAGATATGTTAGGAGCCAGATGGCTCTTGCAGGTTTCATTGCACTCCAAGGCAAAGGATGTTCTACGTTCTACGTTCTATGTTCTATGTTCTCTCTAGGTTCTATGTTTGGCTGCCTACCCCTATGTGCCAGGCTTGTACTGGCAGGCAGGAGCCACCCGAAAAGGTTATAAAACGTAGAACAGATGTTTAAAAGCTTACCCTCTGAACGGCTCGAAGACGCGGGAAAGCAGATGCCCCCTCGCCTCGCCAACCGTGAAGAGGGAACCGCAGACCACGATCAGGTCGTCGTCTGTTGCGGCTGAACGCGCCTGGTCCAACCCTTGCGCCACGGCTCCGGCCTCCTGCGCCTCGACTCCGGCAGCAAGGCAGAAGAAGGCAAGATCCGCGGCCGGAAGCGCCCTATCCAGCGCGGGAGTCACGGCGAAGACAAGGTCCGCCTGGGGCAGAAGAGGCGCCAGTATCCCGGAGAGTTCCTTGTCCCCCATCACCCCGACGACCAGGAGGAGCCTTTGGCGCGGGATCTCCCTCAGCGCATCGGCCAGGGCCGCGGCACCCGCGGGGTTGTGGGCGCCGTCGAGAAGCACCCGCGGCGGTCCGGGGAACATCTCCATCCTCCCGGGCCAGTTGGCGCGCGCTATTCCCGTCCTCATGGCCTGCGGCGTCAGCGGGAACCCGACGGTTGCGAGCAGTTCGACCGCAGCCAGCGCCACGGCGGCATTGCCGCTCTGGTAGCGCCCGAGAAGCCCCGTTTGCAGGTCGTCCAGGGTAAGGCCGATGCCGCGGTAACAGAGGCGGTGGTCCCGCCAGGATGCGTCGAACGACTGACCCTGGAGGTAGAGCGGGGAGGCGATCTCCTCGGCGCGGCGGGCGATGACCTTTCCGGCGTCGGGATGCTGGCGGGCCGATATCAGCGGCGTCCCCGCCTTGCAGATCCCGGCTTTCTCGGCAGCTATTTCCTCGAGGCTCGCACCCAGATAGTCGGTATGGTCCAGGGAGACCGGGGTGATGGCACAGAGAAGGCCGTTCATGGCGTTGGTGGCGTCGAGGCGCCCCCCCATGCCGGCCTCGAATACCGCGATTCTCACACCTTTTTCGGCAAACTGCAGTACGGCGAGCGCTGTGACGATCTCGAAAAAAGTGCTCTCCGGCGGGGCGGCCGAAAGCACCCGTCCGGCAAGGCGAACCACGTCTTCTTCCTCCATTTCGTTCCCGTCTATGCGGATGCGCTCGGTGAAGGAGATCAGGTGCGGGGAGGTGAAGAGTCCCGTTCTGTAACGGCCGGCGCTGAGTATGGAGGAGAGGAAGGAGGCGGTCGATCCCTTGCCGTTGGTTCCGACCACGTGGACCGCTGCGAAGGCGTCCTGGGGATTGCCCAGCGCGGCAAGCAGCCGGGTGATCCTGGAAAGCCCGGGTTTTATCCCGAACCTCCCCAGGGCGTAGATGTGTGCAAGCGTCTCGGCATAGGTCATGACAGGCGGGGATTATAGGTAAAGAGTATGAAAAAGTCCATAAAATTGGGGCCTGGAAATGGGCGTTGTTCTAGCGCTCCGGCCAGGCAAGGCGCAGGCCGAGGCCGATCAGGATGCACCCCGCCACTTGCCCCATGAGGCTCCCCGCGCCGGCCCTGCGGTTTAGCCAGCGCCCGATCTCTCCGGACAGAAGTGCCACCACCCCGAAGCCCGCCAGGGTCAGCAGGACGAAGGTGCTCCCAAGGGTCAGCATCTGCCAGGCGACGTCCCCCCTGCCGGCATCCACGAACTGGGGGAAGAAGGCCAGGAAGAAGAGTGCCACCTTGGGGTTCATGATGTTGGCGAGGATGCTCTGCCTGAAGATCACCCGGCACTGCAGATCCCCGGCCGAGCCTTCAGGGACCAGCGCTGTGCGGCTTTTCAGCATCTTGAAGCCTATGTAGGCCAGGTAGGCGGCACCCGCGTACCTGATCAGGGCGAAGGCCGTGGCGGAGGAGGTGATGACCGCGGAGAGGCCGACGATAGCGAAGAAGGTATGTGCGAAGTTCCCCAGGGCGAACCCGGCAGCGGCGGCCAGAGCAGCCTTTCTCCCCTGCGCCACGCCGCGCGTCATGACATAGATGATGTCGGGGCCGGGGGTAAAGATGAGCACGGTAGAGGCGACGGCGAAAAGGGCCAGCTGGGTGGCGGTAATCACGAACTTTTTCCTCCCTTACAGCGGCAATCCGTCAGATCCGTCATCTGTCAGATCCGTCCGATCCGTCGGATCTGACAGATGAAACGAAAAGGGCGCCGGCCAGCGACTACGCTGGGCCGGCGCCCTTGCATTAAAAAACGCCTGTCGCCCTACGCCCGGTACAGCATCTTGAGGATGCTTGAGAGCTGCTGCTTCATCTTGCTCCGGTCCACGATCACGTCGACCATGCCGTGGTCCAGCAGGTACTCGGAGCGCTGGAACCCCTGGGGGAGCTTCTGCCTGATGGTCTGCTCGATGACGCGCGGACCGGCGAAACCGATGAGGGCCTTGGGCTCCGCCATGTTGATGTCGCCTAGCATGGCGAAACTCGCGGTCACGCCGCCGGTGGTCGGATCGGTGAGGATGGAGACGAAGGGGAGCCCCTCTTCACGCAGCTTCGCAAGCGCGGCCGAGGTCTTGGCCATCTGCATGAGCGACAGGATGCTCTCCTGCATGCGGGCGCCGCCGGAGGCGGAGATGATGATGACCGGGGTGCGGTCGGCAAGGGCGCGCTCGATGCCGCGGGTGATCTTCTCGCCCACGACGCTCCCCATGGAGCCCCCCATGAAGGAGAAGTCGAAAACGCACATCTGCACAGGGGTTCCGTCGATGAGCCCGGAGCCGCAGATGATGGCATCCTTGCTGCCACCCTTGGCCAGGGAGGCGTCGATACGTTCCTGGTAGCTCTTGGTGTCCTTGAACTCGAGGAAGTCCACCGAGACAACGCCGGCGTCGAATTCCCTGAAGCTCCCCTCGTCCAGGAGGAGTTCCAGCCTCTTCTTGGCAGAGACGCGGTAGTGATGGTTGCATTTGGGGCAGACGTTGAGGTTGCTCTCGATGTCCTTCGTATAGATAGTCTCGCCGCAGGTGACGCATTTCGTCCAGAGCCCCTCGGGGACCTTTACCTTGCTCCCCGGCCCCTTAGCCTTCGGCGGATTGTCTCTTTTAAACCAAGCCATATGTGCCCTCTTTTGGGGTAAGCCCCAACTGTTTTATTAAGTCGTAAATCTGGCGCTGATACTTATCAGATCGCATCGGGTATGTCAAACAAAACGGTGTACCGACAGGGCTAACCAACCGAAATAACAGCGCTTAACCCTTGGCGCCCTTCAGCACCCCTTGTTTTAGTGCGGAGACGAAGGCGCCAAGCTCCTGCAGCAGTTCAGCCCCCCGGTATTTCTCGAAGTACTTGACCAGCGCGCTCCCGATCACCACCCCGTCGGCCTCCCTGGCCACCTCACCCGCCTGGTCCGGCGTCGAGATGCCGAAACCGACCACCAGCGGCAGGCTGAGCGCCCCCCGCACCTCTTTGACCCGTTCGGCCAGGGTATCGGCGACGGCGGCTCTCGCCCCGGTCACCCCGGTTACCGAGACGTAGTAGATGAAGCCGCTCCCCTGGCGGGCAACCAGCTGCACCCGGGAGCTGTCGGAGGTCGGGGTGAGCAGGAAGATCAGGTCGAGACCGCAGCTGTCGGTAGCCCCCTTGAGCTCCGCCGCCTCCTCGGGTGGAAGGTCGACCACCAGCAGGGCGTCGACCCCGGCCTGGGCCGCGTCGAAAGCAAAGCGCTCCGCGCCGTAGGCGAAGATCGGGTTGAAGTACCCCATGAGCACGATCGGCACCTGGGTCCGTTCGCGCAGCCTGGTCACCATATCCAGTATCCCGGGAAGGGTAGTACCGGCTGCGAGCGCCCTGTCGGAGGAGAGCTGGATGGTCGGCCCGTCCGCCATGGGGTCGGAGAACGGCACCCCCAGCTCGATCAGGTCGGCGCCCGCGCGCTCCAGTTCCAGCACCACCTGTTCGGTCGTTGCGAGGTCCGGGTCACCGGCAGTGACGAAAGTCACCAGCGCCTTTTCCCCGCGCTCCTTCAACGTAGCAAATTTATCAGCAATCCTGCTCATCAGGCCGCTCCTGTTCATTTATTGGTGTATGCCGCCACTGCCGGGCCCGCGACCCAATCCACGGTCCGCACCTCGACGTACCCTTATAACAAAAAAGTCCCCCTTTGAAAAAGAGGGATTTTTCAAAGGGGGGAGAAACCTCTCTATCGGTTGTACATTGCGTCCGCGGCGCCGCCGGTTCAGATCTTGAACGCTTCCATTTCCTTTTTCAGAAGCTCGATCTGGCGGAACAGCTTGTAGACCGCCTCGTCCATGACCCGGGTCGCCTCGAGGTTGGCGTCGGTGGCCTCCTGGATGTCCTCCACCGACATGACGATCTGCTCGGAGCCGCGGCTTTGTTCGTCGCAGGCGCGCTTTATGTGGCGGATCATCTCGGTGATGCTCTCGGTGGACTGG
>Ga0209317_1002300_pt1 | contig 14086 bp, 11 predicted proteins | sample RifGroB2_FD_183994 | JGI IMG/M metagenome (GOLD analysis project Ga0209317, IMG submission 183994) | Soil microbial communities from Rifle, Colorado, USA - Groundwater B2 (SPAdes) (version 2) | ecosystem: Environmental > Terrestrial > Soil > Unclassified | place: Rifle, Colorado | collected... | reverse complement strand
TCGGTCGGCAAGAACGGGGCGCGCAAGGGGGGGAACGTCGTCTCCCTGTTCGACAGGAAAAAACCCTAAGATTGCCGCAGTTTCCGGGCGGGGGGGGGCAGCCTCCGCCCGCGCTCCACACCCGCCTCTACCCTGCACGGTTTTTAATTGAACCCGCTTCACCCCCTGATAACCCCCTCCCCGATACCCATCCTCTCAACACACAAGTTAAACCATTGGAAAACCTCCCAAAAATTCCGTATTTGCCGGCAATTTTGCCTTGACAACGTTGTTACCCTACCGTATAGTTCGTGCACGAAAGTGGTATGTTGTGGTATAAAGTGGCAACAAGTGCCGGGGTAAGCATGTTCAGAGGGAAGTTTGACACGACGATCGACGCCAAGGGGCGCACCAGCATTCCCGCGAAATTCCGCGAGGTTTTGGTGGACGCCTTTGGAGACGAGCGGTTTTTCCTCACCAAGTCGAGCCCGGTCAGGCTCGATGAGGGGCAGGTCTGCTACGGCTTGGTCATCTATCCCTACCACGAGTTCCTGGCGCTCGAAGAGAGGCTCAAGGACGGCACGACCCTCGGCCTCAGCGTGAACCAGCTCGCCGCAGTCAGGCGCACCATACTGGTCCCTGCCGTCGAATGCGTCGCCGACAAGCTGGGGCGGATCCTCGTTCCCAACGACCTTAGAAAGACCGCCCAGCTGGAGCGGGAACTCCACTTCGTGGGGATGCAGAACAAGGTCGACATCTACAGCCAGGCGGTCTGGGCCAGGGTCTGCGAGCAGGACGAGCAGAACTTCCCGGTCGACTCGGCGGCCCTTGCCGGGCTGGGGCTCTAGATGGAAGACTTTCATCACATATCGGTCCTTCCCGAAGAGGTGCTGGAGGCGCTCGCGCCCCGCTCGGGAGGGGTGTACGTCGACGGGACCCTCGGCGGCGCGGGACACGCGGGGCTCATCCTCTCCGCAAGCTCCCCGCAGGGGCGGCTGATCGGCTTCGACCGGGATGCCGAGGCGATCGCAGTGGCTAAGCTGAGGCTCGCCCCCTTCGGCGATCGGGTGATGATCTTCCGGAGGAACTTCGCCGACATCGCGGCGACCCTTTCCGAGATCGGGGTGGACGGCATCGACGGCTTCGTGCTCGACCTGGGTGTCTCCAGTCACCAGCTGGACCGCGAGGAGCGGGGGTTCAGCTTCATGAACGACGCGCCCCTCGACATGCGCATGGACAGAAGCGCCGGCCCGAGCGCCGCTGACCTGGTGAACACCCTCTCGGAGGGGGAGCTTTGCCGGATCATCACCGAGTACGGCGAGGAGCGCTGGGCCAAGAGGGTCGCCTCCTTCATCGTGAAGGCGAGGGATGAACATCCCATCGAGACCACCCTGGAGCTGGTCGACGTCATCAAGGGGGCCATCCCCAAGGCCAAGTGGGAGGAGCGGCTGCACCCGGCGACCAGGACCTTCCAGGCCCTGCGCATCGCGGTGAACGAGGAGCTGAAGAGCCTGGAGGACGGGCTTTCGGACCTCCTCAAGCTGCTCAGAAAGGGTGGGCGCGGAGCGGTGATCTCCTTCCACTCGCTGGAAGACAGGATCGTAAAGGAGAGCTTCCGCGACGCCGCTGCCGGCTGCACCTGCCCCAAGGGGCTCCCGGGGTGCGTCTGCGGCCGGGTGCCGCAGTTCAAAGTGATTACCAGGAAGCCCCTGCGCGCAGGGGACGAGGAAGTGGCCGCCAACCCGCGCTCCAGAAGTGCGAGGCTGAGGGTTGTGGAGAAGATCTAACTGCAAGGGGTTTCGTTATGGGACAAAGCAAGGTTGCCTACGGCAAGGTCGCCGCACCGGCCAGGCCCGGAACGGTCGCCAGGGGGGAGAGCTGGGTCAGCTTCCCCTATCTCACCGGAGTGATGGTGCTCCTTACGCTGGTCTCGGTTTTTCACGTCTGGTCCAGGGTCGAGGTGATCGACCTGAACCTGAAGATTTCCGACGCCTCGCGGCAGCTCAAGGAGCAGCAGCAGGAAAACAAGCGCCTGAACGTCGAGGTCGCCTCCCTGAAGGCGCCGGCAAGGATCGAGGCGCTCGCAAAGGGTGAGCTCGGCATGGCGCTTCCGACCGACCAGCAGGTGGTCCTCGTCAAGTGATCGAGAAGCGGGAGAAATGGGCACGGGTCCGGATGCGCTTCGTGGCCCTGCTGTTCGCCGTCTTTTTCGTAGCCGTCTCGGGACGCGCCTTCTACCTGCAGGTGCTGAACAACGACCGCCTGGTGAAGCTCGCGGAGAAGCAGCATCAAAGGATCGTGGCGCTTACGCCGGGGCGGGGTGCGATATACGATCGCAACAACGCCCCCTTTGCCGTTTCCATAGAGATGGACTCCTGCTACGCGGAGACCCGCAACATCGAGGACATGAAGAAAACCGCGGCCACGCTGGCGCCGCTTCTGGGGTACTTCCCGCCGGATCTGGAGGCGAAGCTGAAGGGGGCCAGGAACTTCGTCTGGCTGTCGCGCCGGATGGCCCCCGAGCAGGCCAAGAAGGTGAAGGAGCTGAAGCTTGAGGGGATCGGCTTCGTCAAGGAGAGCAAGCGCTTCTATCCCAACTCGCAGGTGGCCGCCCACGTGATAGGCTTCACCGGGATGGATCCGGGGGGGCTCGAGGGGGTGGAAAAGAGGTACGACGCCACCATCCTCGGGAACACCGGCTACCTGGTCACCGAGCGCGACGCCCTGGGGCGCGACATCGCCCTCAAGAAGGGGAGCGAGGGGAAGAGCGGTTCCAAGGGTAACAACGTCGTTCTCACCCTGGACAAGAACGTGCAGTACATAGCGGAGAAGGAGCTGGCCCTCGCGGTGGAGAAAAACGGTGCCAAAAACGGCATCGCCATCGTCATGGAGCCGGACACCGGAAGGGTGCTGGCCATGGCCAACTACCCGACCTTCAACCCGAACAGCTTCGCCCAGTACGACGCCTCGTCCCTGAGGAACCGGGCCATCGCGGACAGCTTCGAGCCGGGCTCCACCTTCAAGATCTTCCTGATCGCCTCGGCGCTGGAGGCGGGGGTGGTAAGGCCGGGCGACTACTTCGACTGCGAGAACGGCAGCTACAGGATGTACGGGCGGACCATACACGACACGCACAAGTACGGCTCCCTCTCGGTCCCCGAGATACTGAAGTACTCAAGCAACATCGGTTCCGCGAAGATCGGGAGCCGCCTGGGCTCGGAAAGGCTCTACGCCGCGCTGAACAACTTCGGCTTCGGGGAGAAAAGCGACATAGACCTCCCCGGCGAGGCAAGCGGGATGCTCCGCCAGCAGGCGAAGTGGTACGGCATCGACCTCGCCACCATCTCCTTCGGGCAGGGGGTGACCGCCACTCCGCTGCAGATCGCCGCCGCCGTCTCAGCGGTCGCAAACGGCGGGAACCTGATGAAGCCGTACCTGGTGGACCGGATCACCGACGACAACGGGGCCGTGCTGCAGCAGTTCCAGCCGCAGGTGAGAAGGCGGGTCATCTCAGCGCAGACAGCCAGGAGCGTGTCGCGCATGCTGGAAGGGGTCGTGACGGAGGGGGGAACCGGGACCGGCGCCATGGTGGACGGGTACCGGGTGGCCGGCAAGACCGGGACCGCCCAGAAGGCGGAGGGAAGGGGATACTCGGCGGACAAGCGGACCGCCTCCTTCGTCGGCTTCGTTCCGGCGGACAGGCCGAGGCTCACCATCCTCGTGGTGGTGGACGAGCCGAAGACCAGCTCTTACGGCGGTGTGGTCGCGGCCCCCGCCTTTTCCGCCATAGCGCAGCAGACGCTTTGCTACCTGAACGTCCCGCCCGACAAGGGCGCCAGGAAAAAGACGGAACCCGCTCCCGAGAAGGGCGCGCCGAAGGACGAGCAGGTGGTGGTGGAAGGGGGCTCCGTGGAAGGGGGCGAGGCGGGAAGCATGCCGAACTTCCAGGGGATGAGCATGAGACAGGTGCTCAAGGTGATGGAACAGCGCGGCCTGAACGTCAAGCTGCAGGGGAGCGGAAGGGCGGTGCAGCAGAACCCGGCCCCGGGAAGCCGCATCACCACGCAAGACCAAGTCTGGGTCAGGTTCGTGCCGTCGGCCTGAACAACGGGGGAAGAATGAAACTCGAACAACTGCTGAGCTGCCTGCCGGAGGGCTCCGTCTCCGGGGACAGCGACATAGAGATAACCTCGCTTTGTTACGACTCGCGCAACATCGCTCCCGGCGGGCTCTTCTTCGCCTTGAGGGGAGTCAAGAGCGACGGGTCTGAATTCGTGGAAGCCGCTGTAAAAGGGGGGGCGGTCGCAATCGTTGCGGACCGCCCCTGTGCCGTTGCCGGGGTGACCGTGGTGCAGGTCCCGGACGCGCGGCGCGCGATGAGCCTCATGGCCGCTCTCTTCCATGGCACGCCGACCGCAGGTATCCCGGTGGTCGGGATCACCGGTACCAACGGCAAGACCACCACGAGCTACCTGGTCGAGGGGATCCTGGAGCAGGCCGGCTTTCCGTCCGCCGTCCTCGGCACCATCAGCTACCGCTTCGGGGCAACCACCCTCCCCGCGCCCAACACGACCCCCGAGTCGGTCGACCTGCAGAGGATCCTCAGGGAACTGGTGGATCTCGGCGCCCGCGGCGCGGTGATGGAGGTCTCCTCGCACAGCCTGGAGCAGCACCGCCCTGACGGCTGCCTCTTCGATGTCGCGCTCTTCACCAACCTGACCCGCGACCATCTCGACTACCATCTCGACATGGAGTCGTACTTCAACTCTAAGCTGAGGCTCTTCACGGACCTCCTGGCCGCAACCTCCGAAAAGCCGCTCAGGCGCGCGGTGGTGAACCTGGACGACCCGTACGGGGAGAGGATCGCCAGGGCCGCAACGGCCCCGGTGCTCACCTACGCCATGGCCGGGGCGGCGGACCTCACCGTGACCGAGGCGGAGTTCTCCGTGCACGGCATCAGCTGCCGCATAAGCACACCGGTGGGCGAGATCGCCATCAAATCGGAGCTCCTGGGGCGCTTCAACCTGTACAACATCCTGGGTGCCGTCGGCGCAGGTCTCGCACTTGGCTTCTCACGGGAGGCGATCCGCGCCGGCATCGAGGGGCACAAGAGGGTCCCCGGCCGCCTTGAGCGGGTGGAAAGCGGCGAGGGGATCACGGTGCTGGTGGATTACGCCCACACCGGCGACGCCCTGGAAAACGTCCTCTCCACCATCGCCGAGCTGAAGACGGACCGCATCATCACCATCTTCGGCTGCGGCGGCGACCGCGACAAGGGGAAACGCCCGGTGATGGGCGAGATAGCTGCACGCTACAGCGACCTGGCCGTGGTCACCTCGGACAACCCGCGCACCGAAGAGCCCCGGGCCATCATCGAGGACGTGAGGGGAGGCATCCTCCCCCTGGGTCTTCGCGAGTACAGCATCGAGGAGCTTGCCGGAGGTTTCCAGGAGAAGGGGTTCGCGACCATAGAGTCCAGACGCGCCGCGGTGCGTGCGGCGATCCTTGCCGCCCGTCCCGGGGACATCGTGGTCCTGGCCGGCAAGGGGCACGAGGATTACCAGATAGTGGGGACGGAAAAGTTCCATTTCGACGACAGGGAAGAGGCTGCGGCGGCGCTCAAGCTGAGAGGGTGATCATGGGGGAAATTTGACTTCCCTTTTCCCTTTTTTTACGGCAGATTAACTGGTTCGGTTGGTAAGTTCACCTGTCAGACACCGGTGCCCCAAGGCGCCGGCGAGCAAGGAACAAGAAAATACATGGCGATGTTCACGCTGAAAGAAATAGCCGAGGCAACCGGCGGATCGATGACGGGACCGGAGGGGACACAGGTCACCTCCGTCTCCACCGACTCGCGCCAGGTGGCCCCGGGCGAGCTGTTCGTGCCGCTCAAAGGCGAGCGTTTCGACGGCCACGACTTCATACAGGCGGCCGCCTCGCGCGGCGTCTCCGTCTTCCTGGTGGAAGAGGGGTGGCTTGCGGAGCACCGGCTTCCGGAGGGGGCCTGCGCGGTAGCGGTTCCCGATACGCTCAAGGGGCTGGGCGACCTGGCCGCCTGGCACCGCCGCCGCTTCAACATCAAGGTGGTCGCGGTGACCGGGAGCAACGGCAAGACGACCACCAAGGAGATGCTCGCCGGCATCCTCTCCCAGACCGGCCCCGGTTTGAAGACCGAGGGGAACCTGAACAACCTGATCGGCCTCCCGCTCACCCTGTTCCGGCTCACCGGCCGCGAGCGCTGGGCCGTGGTCGAGATCGGGATGAGCGAGTTCGGCGAGATCGACCGGCTGGCAGAGATCGCCAAGCCGCAGGTAGGGATCATCACCAACGCCTTCCCCGCCCACCTGGAGACCCTGGGGAGCGTCGAGGGTGTGGCGCGCGCCAAGGGGGAGCTCTTCCTGCGCCTTACGGAGGGTGCGGTTGCGGTGTACAACGTCGACGATCCCCTCGTCTCCGCCTGTCCCACCCACTCCGACGTGACCCGCCTGACCTTCGGGCTCCGGGGGGCCGAGGTCAGCTCCGCCTCCATCACGAGCCTCGGCAAGAAGGGGGAGAGCTTCACGCTGAGGCTCCCCGACGGCGAAGAGCAGGTGGTCTTGAACGCCTTCGGCAGACACAACGTCTACAACGCCCTCGCCGCCGCCGCGGCGGCGCACGCGCTCGGCGTCCCGGGCGAGGTGATCCGCCAGGGGCTCGAGGAATTCACCCCCTACGACAAGAGATTCCAGCTGGAGGAGGTCGCAGGCGTTACCCTGATCGACGACAGCTACAACGCGAACCCCGCCTCCATGGCCGCGGCGCTCGCCACCCTGAAGGAGTTGGGCGGGGAGGGGCGCCTGGTGGCGGTCCTTGGCGACATGCTGGAGCTTGGGCTGGGAACCGAGGATGCGCACCGGGAGCTCGGGCGCCTTGCCGCGAGCCACGTGCAGCGGCTCTACCTTCTGGGGGAGCTCGCCGGCGAGATCGCCAAGGGGGCGCTGGAGGCGGGTCTTCCCGCCGCTGAGATCCTGCACGCCAGGGATCATGACGAACTCTCCCGGGAACTCACCGCCTGGGTCAAGCCGGGAGACTGCGTCCTCTTCAAGGGGTCCCGTGGCATGAAGATGGAGACCGTGGCCAAGGCCGTGCGGCAGGCCCTGACATCCGGGGAACAAGGGGGGCAAGACTGATGCTGTACCACCTGCTGTATCCGCTCGCCTCGGACTACAAGCTTTTCAACGTGTTCAAATACCTGACCTTCCGCTCCATCTACGCCATGATCACGGCGCTGGTCCTCTCCTTCATCGTGGGGCCCTGGCTGGTCAGGAAGCTCGAGGGGCTGCAGGCACGCCAGGTCATCAGGACCGACGGGCCGGAATCGCACCTGAAGAAACAGGGGACCCCCACCATGGGAGGGGTGCTGATCCTGGTCTGCATCGTGCTCCCGACCCTGCTCTGGGCCGACCTGAAGAACGTGTTCATCTGGCTCACCCTGCTGATCCTCATAGGCTACGGTGTGCTCGGCTTCGTCGACGACTACAAGAAGGTGGTGGAGAAGAACCCCAAAGGGCTCTCCCCGCGCCAGAAGATGTTCTGGCAGGTGCTTTTGGCCGGAGGTGTCGGGATCTTCCTCTACTACCTCCCCGGCTTCTCCACCGAGCTCTACCTCCCCTTCTTCAAGAGGGTGCACCCGGAACTGGGGCTCCTCTTCATACCGTTCGTGACCCTCGTGATCGTCGGGTCGAGCAACGCGGTGAACCTGACCGACGGCCTGGACGGGCTCGCCATAGGCCCGGTGGCGATAAACGCCGGCACCTACCTGCTGTTTTGCTACATAGCGGGTAACGCGAGGCTCTCAGGCTACCTGCAGATACCGTACGTCCCCGGCGCGGGGGAGCTTGCCGTCCTTTGCGGGGCGATGGTCGGGGCGGGGCTAGGCTTTCTCTGGTACAACGCCTATCCCGCCGAGGTCTTCATGGGGGATGTCGGTTCGCTCTCCCTGGGGGGCGCGCTTGGGACGCTGGCGGTCCTCACCAAGCAGGAGATACTCCTGGTGATCGTCGGCGGCGTCTTCGTGGTGGAGGCGCTTTCCGTCATCTTCCAGGTAGGCTCCTACAAGTACCGGGGGAAGCGGATCTTCCGGATGGCGCCGATCCACCACCATTTCGAGCTGAAGGGTGTGGCCGAGCCGAAGATCATCGTCCGGTTCTGGATCATCACCATCATCCTCGCCCTGGTCGCCATCTCGACCCTGAAGATGCGCTAGAGGCAAAAAACCCCTCACCCGGCCTTCGGCCACCCTCTCCCGGAGGGCGAGGGGATGGTGGCCCCCCCTTCGCCCTCCGGGAGAAGGTGCCCCGAAGGGGCGGATGAGGGCGCTGCCACGGAGTGCAGAAAACTGACGGGGCGACACTGCCCGTCCCCCCTTTGCAAAGGGGGGAGAAAAAAAAGAAGGGTCATCATGGAATTAAGGGACAAGAAAATACTGGTGGTAGGGCTCGCCAAGACGGGTGTCGCGGTGGCGCGTTTCCTGGCCGGCGCCGGCGCCTTCGTGACCGTTACCGACATGCGCGAGGACGATGCGCTAAAGGACGTTCTCGAGGAGCTCTCCGACCTGGACATCACCTACGAGCTGGGGCGCCACGTCCCCTACACCTTCCTGATGGCCGACCTGATCGTGGTCTCCCCCGGCGTCCCCATGGACATCAAGCCGCTTCAGATGGCGCGCTCGCAAAAGCGCCGCGTGGTCTCCGAGGTGGAACTCGCCTCCTGGTTCATCAAGGCCCCCATGGTGGCCATCACCGGCACCAACGGCAAGACCACGACCACCACGCTCACCGGGGAGATCTTCAAGGCGTGCGGATTCGAGACCTTCGTCGGCGGCAACATCGGCAACCCCCTGATCGAGCTCGCATCGAGCGGGGAGGAGGTGGAGCGGGTGGTTGTGGAACTCTCCTCCTTCCAGCTGGAGGGGGTGGAGAGCTTCAGGCCGCACGTGGCGGTCCTTTTGAACCTCACCGAGGACCACCTGGACCGCTACCACACCTTCCAGGAGTACATAGACGCGAAGCTCCGGATCTTCGAGAACCAGGGGCCCGACGATTTCGCCGTGTTGAACATCGACGACCCGCTGGTCGCCGCCTGCGCCGGGAAGCTGAAGGCGCAGCTCTTCCCGATGAGCCGGCTGCACGAGCTGGAAGAGGGGATCAGCTACCGCGACGGCTTCATCACCTTCTCGCACGGGGGGAAGGTGCTCCGCTTCGGCACCGCCGGGTTCAAGCTCAAGGGGGTGCACAACCTCGACAACATCATGGCCAGCATGGCCGCGACGCTCCTCATGCGCTGCGACGGGGAGTGCGCCTACGCAGCCGTCGCCTCCTTCAAGGGTCTCCCGCACCGGATGGAGTTCGTGGCCGAGGTGGCCGGGGTCGAGTACTACGAGGACAGCAAGGGGACCAACGTGGGGAGCGTGGTGAAGTCGCTGGAGAGCTTCGACTCAGGCATCACCCTCATCGCCGGCGGAAAGGACAAGGGGGGTTCCTACGAGCCTCTCGCCCCGCTGGTCAAGGCGCGCGTAAGCCACCTGGTTCTGATCGGCGAGGCGAAGGCGAGGATGAACGAGGCCCTGGGCTCTCTCACCGAGACCCACCTGGCCGGCACCCTGGAGGAGGCGGTGGAAATCGCCCGCTCGGTTACCAAGCCGGGAGGGGTCGTCCTCTTCTCCCCCGCCTGCTCCAGCTTCGACATGTTCAAGAACTACGAGGAGCGCGCAGAGTGCTTCAAGGCCGCGGTGCGTGCCGCAAAGGTTGAGGAGGAGAAGTGAAGCGAGTGGAGGGGTACGACATGATCGTGCTTATGATGGCTGTGATCCTCACCTGTTTCGGTGTGGTCATGGTCTACTCCGCGTCCTCCGTGATGGCCGCAAAGAAGTTCCACGACGGCTTTTTCTTCCTCAAGCGCCAGTCGCTTTACGCCCTCATGGGCTTTGCCGGGATGGCGGTCCTGATGCACGTCGACTACCACGTCTGGAAGAAGTGGGCCGTGCCGCTGTTTCTCACCTGCTTCTTCCTGATGCTCGTGGTGTTCATCCCCGGGATCGGAGGGACGGCCAAGGGGGCCTCGCGCTGGATCCGGCTCCCCGGTTTCAACTTCCAGCCCTCCGAGCTCGCCAAGGTGGCTCTCATCATCTACATGGCGTATTCGCTTGAGAAGAGGCAGGAGAAGCTGAAGCAGTTCATGTCCGGCTTCTTCCCGTACCTCCTGATACTGGGGGTTTTCATCGCAGTACTACTGGCGCAGCACGACATGGGGGCGGCGCTCACCATGTTCATGGTCGCCATCGTGATGCTCTTCGCGGCGGGGACCAAGGTGCAGTACATCCTCGGCATGGGGCTCGTGGCCCTTCCCGGGGTCGTCTTCCTGGTGGTGACCAAGGCGTACCGCATGCGGCGCATCACCGCCTTTCTCGACCCCTGGCAGGACCCGACCGACGCCGGCTTCCAGATCATCCAGTCCTGGCTGGCGCTGGCGACCGGGGGGGTGATCGGGCAGGGGCTTGGAGAGGGGAAGCAGAAACTGTTCTACCTCCCCGAGGCGCACACGGACTTCATCCTCTCCGTACTGGGGGAGGAGATGGGCTTCGTCGGGGTGATCGTCATCGCCTCGATGTTCCTTTTGCTGGTGCAACGAAGCATCCGGGTGGCCATCGCTGCCGAGGACAACTTCGGACGCTTCCTGGCCTTCGGGATCGCGGTGCTCCTGGGGCTCGAGGCATTCACCAACATGGCCGTAGTGACCGGACTGTTCCCGACCAAGGGTCTGGCTCTCCCGTTTCTCAGCTACGGCGGCAGCTCCCTGATCATCTCGCTTTGCGCGGTCGGGATTCTATTGAACGTATCGACCAGGATGAGGGTGGCTGCATGAGGCTGATCATAGCGGGTGGGGGGACCGGGGGGCATCTTTTCCCGGGGATAGCGGTGGCCGAGGAGTTCCTGGCCAGGGGACCGGAGAACGAGGTCCTGTTCGTCGGGACCGAGCGCGGCATCGAGGCGCGGCTCCTTCCGAAACTGGGGTACAGGCTCGAACTGATCTCCGCAAGCGGCATGAAGGGGCTCGGCACCGCGAAGCAGATCATGAGCGCCGGGCGCCTGCTCTACGGCTATGCGCAATCCAGGAAGATCCTGAAGGAGTTCCGCCCCGACTTCGTGCTGGGTGTGGGAGGATACGCCTCGGCTCCCATCGTGCTGGCGGCGCGCGGCATGGGGATCAGGCGCTTCATCCATGAGCAAAACGCGGCGCCGGGACTCACCAACAAGGTGCTCGGGCGCATAGTCGACGGCGTCTTCATCTCCATGGAGGAATCGGCGAGCTTCTTTCCCAAGAAGATCACCCAGATGACCGGCAACCCGATCAGGAAGGAGATCCTCTGGGGATTCCAGGAGCGGGTAAGGAGCATGGGCGACAGCTTCAGCATCCTGGTCTTTGGCGGCAGCGCCGGAGCGCAGCGGGTGAACACGGCGCTTCTTGAGGCGCTCCCCCACCTGGCCGGAATGAAGCAGAGGCTTCGCATCACGCACCAGACCGGAGAGAAGGACGTGGCGCGGGTGCGCGAAGGGTACCAGGCGCAGGGAGTCCAGGCGAAGGTCGTGAGTTTCATCGACGACATGTCCGCAGCCTACGGTGCCGCGGACCTGGTGATCTGCCGGGCCGGCGCCACCACCATCGCAGAGGTGACCGCCTGCGGCAAGGGGTGCATCTTCATTCCCTACCCGTATGCCGCCGACGACCACCAGAGGAAGAACGCCGAGTCCCTGGTGAAGAGAGGGGCAGGGCGGATGATCCTGGAGGAGGACCTGACCGGCGCGCATCTGGCCGCCGAGATCCTGGAGCTCATCGATCATCCCGGCAAGGTTTCCGAGATGGAGCGCGTCGCCAGGGGACTGGCCCAGCTCGACGCCGCCCAGGCGATCGTCGCGGCCATGGTGGCAAAATAAGCAGAAGCTGTTCTACGTTCTGCGTTCTAGGTTCTACGTTAAAACCTGAAGTCGCTGCCTGCAAAGTTTGTGCGTGATATGCAGCAGTGATCGATGGAACACGCGGATCTGGGCATGGATAACATAGAACGTAGAACATAGAACGTAGAACGGTTTTTAAGGAGTTTCCAGTGTACGGAAAAATAGAGAGGATACATTTCGTCGGGATCGGCGGCATCGGGATGAGCGGCATCGCGGAGGTGCTCCTGAACCTGGGGTACAAGGTCTCGGGCTCGGACCTGCGCGGCTCCGAAACCACCCAGCGCCTCGAGACCCTGGGGGGGGAGATCTTCATCGGGCACGCCGCGGAGAACGTGGCCCAGGCCGACGTGGTGGTCACCTCAAGCGCCGTCCACGAGGACAACCCGGAGGTGGTCGAGGCGCACCTGAGGCTCATTCCGGTGATACCCAGGGCGGAGATGCTGGCCGAGCTGATGCGCATGAAGTACGGCATCGCGGTGGCGGGAACCCACGGCAAGACGACTACCACCTCCATGGTGGCGACCATCCTCTCCAAGGGGGGGATCGACCCGACCATCGTCATTGGCGGGAGGCTGAACTCCATCGGCACCAACGCGCGCCTCGGCCAGGGGCAGTTCCTGGTGGCTGAGGCGGACGAGTCGGACGGCTCCTTCCTCCTCCTCTCCCCGACCATCGCCGTGGTCACCAACATAGACGCGGACCACCTCGACTTCTACAGCGGGATCGAGGAGATCAAGGACACCTTCGTCGAGTTCATCAACAAGGTCCCCTTCTACGGGCTCGCAGTGCTCTGCCTGGACAACGGCAACGTGGCCGACATCCTGCCGCGCGTCAAGAAGCGCTTCACCAGCTACGGCCTCTCGGCCCAGGCCGATTTCCGCGCCACCGACGTGCGCCTCTCCGGCTTCTCGACCACCTTCGTGGCGCACCACAAGGGGGTGAGGCTCGGCGAGATCACCTTCTCCATGCCCGGGGCCCACAACGTGCTGAACGCGCTCGCCACCGTCGCCGTCGCGATGGAGCTCGACATCCCGTTCCAGACCATCCAGGAAGGGTTTGCGGCCTTCGGCGGGGTGGGGCGCCGCTTCCACCTGAAGGGTGAGGTGAACGGCATCATGGTGGTGGACGATTACGGCCATCACCCGACCGAGGTCCGGGCCACCCTGGCCGCAGCCAAGGCCGGCTTCGGGGAGAAGCGGCTCGTGGTCGTGTTCCAGCCGCACCGCTATTCGAGGACCAAGGAGCTCTTCGAGGATTTCGTCAAGGCGTTCCACGATGCCGACGTGCTGATCCTCACCGACATCTACCCGGCCGGGGAGCCCCCCATCGAGGGGGTGACCGCCGAGGCGCTCGCCGGGAGGGTGAGGAGGCACGGCCAGAGGGACGTCACCTGGATCTCCGACCGCGAGAAGCTCTGCGAGCACCTCGAGCGCGTGCTCGCCCCGGGCGACATACTCCTGACGCTTGGTGCCGGCAACGTCTGGCAGGTGGGGGAGGCGATGCTGGAGCGCCTCAAGACGGCGGGGGAGAGCTGATTTGTCCCGTACCGAGCTGGAAAGGGTGGCGCAGGGGTTGCGCGGAGCGTTCAAGTGGGACGAGCCGATGTCGCAACACACTTCCCTCAAGGTGGGGGGACCGGCTGATCTGTACATCGAGCCGGCCGATCTTGCCGACCTGAAGGGCGCCCTGGACATCATCCTTTCCCGGGGGATCCCGTACCTGGTTGTTGGGGGTGGCTACAACCTGCTGGTGCGCGATGGCGGGATCAGGGGGTGCGTGATCTCGCTCAAAAGGCTCGACTCGCTGGAGCCCATGCCGGGCGCCCGGCTCGAGGTGGGCGCGGGGGTGACCAACTCGGCCCTCTGCCGGTTCGCCGCCGAGCACTGCCTGGGGGGGATCGAGTTCCTGTGCGGCATTCCCGGGAGCTTCGGCGGGGCGCTCACCATGAACGCCGGCGCCCACGGCGGGGAGACCATGCAGCGGGTCGAGACCCTGACGACGCTCAGGGATGGGGAGATCGTGGTGCAGAAGGGGCAGGAGCTGGAGTACGGCTACCGGTACCTGAAGCTGCGAGAAGGCGAGATCGTCATCGGCGCGAAGCTGAGGCTGGAGCC
>Ga0209317_1002299_pt1 | contig 14093 bp, 8 predicted proteins | sample RifGroB2_FD_183994 | JGI IMG/M metagenome (GOLD analysis project Ga0209317, IMG submission 183994) | Soil microbial communities from Rifle, Colorado, USA - Groundwater B2 (SPAdes) (version 2) | ecosystem: Environmental > Terrestrial > Soil > Unclassified | place: Rifle, Colorado | collected... | reverse complement strand
CCGTGGCTTTCGTAGAGATCCTCGATGAGATCCTTGTATTTTTCCAGGATCACCTTGCGTTTCAGCTTCAAGGTGGGCGTGAGCTCCCCGCCCTCGATCGAGAAATCGTTGGCCACCACGGCAAAATACTTGATGGTCTTGTACGGCGGATAACTCTTGTTCAGCTCCTTGATCCGGGAACCATACAGCTCCTTGATTTTCGAATTCCGAACCAGGTCCTCCATGTCGGCGTAGCCGATATTCTTCTCCCGGGCGTAATCGGCAAGGGTCTCGACATTTGGGGTCAAGATCGCCACCAGATAGGGTTTGCGGTCGCCGAAGACGATTGCCGAGGAGACAAATTTGTCGAGCTTCAGTTCGTTTTCGATGGGCTGCGGCGCGATGTTCTTGCCGCCCGCGGTGACGATCAATTCTTTCTTGCGGTCGACGATGTAGACAAAGCCCTCTTCGTCGATTTTGGCTATGTCGCCGGTCTTGAACCAGCCGTCCTCCATCGTCTCGAGGGTCGCCTCGTCGTTTTTGTAATAGCCGAGCATCACCTGGGGACCTCTCACCCACAGTTCGCCGTCCGGGGCCAGCTTCAACTCCGTTTCGCGCAGGGGTTTGCCGACAGAGTCAAAGCGCACCATTCCCACGCTGTTCATGGTCAGGGCGGGGCTGGTCTCGGTCAGGCCGTAGCCGTTGAAGACCGGCAGGCCGATGATCCACATGAACTCGCAGATGGTCTTGTCCAGCGGCGCCCCCCCACAAATAAAGTAGGTGAGCCGGCCGCCGAAGCGCTCGCGGACCTTGCTGAAGACCAGTTTGTCGAAAAGCTTGTATTTCAGGGAGAGCAAACCGAGGGGCTCTTTGGTAATGTACTTCTTGTTCACGTACTCGCGCCCCACCTCGATCGCCTTATGGAAGATTTTCTGCCGGGCGGGAGGCATTTGGTTCACGCCCTCATATATCTTGGAATAGATCTTCTCGAACAACCGGGGGACACTCACCATACAGGTGGGCCGCACCTCCGCCATATTGTCCATGACCGTGAGCGGGCTTTCGGCAAAGGCGATATGGTTGCCGTTCATCAGGGTCACATAGTAGCCGGCGGTCCGCTCCAGCACGTGGGAAAGCGGCAGGAAACTGAGGCTTATCAGGTCATTCTGGGGCATTCCGAACTGAGCTATGCCATATTCGGCATTGATCATGATGTTGCGCTGGGTGAGCAGCACGCCCTTCGGCACCCCGGTGGTGCCGGAGGTGTAGATGATGGTGATGATATCGTCCTGGGTGAGCTGATCGATCTGCGCTTCGATCTCCTTCCTGTCTTCATCCGACACGGCCGTATCGATTTCCGACAGCTGCTCCAGGGTGTAGACGGGAAAGGAACGGTGCCCCAGGAACCCTTCGTAGGAAACCACCAGGTCGATGTTGGGCAGCTGGTCTTTCACCTGGTAGAGTTTTTCGTATTGGGCCTTGGTGGAGCAGAAGACGATCCGCGCTTCACAGTGGTTGAGCACATAGGCGGCCTGCTTGCCGGTGTTGGTGGCATAGATCGGCACGGTGATGCCGCCCGCTGACTGGATGCCGAAATCGGAGATGGCCCAGTCGAGGCGGTTCTCCGAGAAGATCGCCACCTTGTCGCCCGGGGTCACACCAGCGCGGCGCAACCCTCGTGCCAGCATCAGCACCCGGTCGTAAAATTCTTCATAGGTCAGGGGGAGATAGACGCCCTTCTTCTTGTAGCTGATTGCGGTTTTTTTGCCGATCTTCTTGGCGTTGTCTTTGAGTACTGCCGGGATCGATTGATATGACAGGATGTTCATACGTTTCTTTCTCCCCAGGGGCTGTTCACTGACTTCGTGATAGTAACGTTTACGTTAATTCCTTATACCTGACCTTAACGTTTAAGTCAACATCAATTCGAGTTCTTTTTTGTGTCAATTACACTGCTGCTTAAGATCGTACACGATCAATTCGAATTATATCTTGAAATATCCGGATTCCCAAGCATGACGGGAAAAACTTTTCCCTTTTCCGGCAGGGTTTCCTCCAACAAAACAGTCCGATCTGCCAACTGCTTGTTTGATCTTTACGTTAAAACAGCTATAGAGTGTCGAAGCTTACGTGAAAATGAAACGCTGCATCGAAGCAGGCCTTCTGACGATCTTACCCGGACCGCTCTGCCCTTTCATTCGCCTAACCAAGCTGGGCAATTTCCTTTGCAAAACTCTTTCTCGAAGAACGAGAGGAGTTACGCAATTTTCCGTGCGCCCGCATGGCTGAAAGGACAACTTTCTGCATAATTTTCTCTTTGGCCGATTTCGGCTTATCGAGCTGCATCCTTTTCAGGTACTGTTTCGCCTGAGAGGGGACGGGTCTGAACATTTCTGCCAGAAGCCCCTTGATAATGGCCGGTTTTTTCTTTTTAGCGAAAGCCTTCAACGAACCGCCGATAACGATCTCTTCCGGCGTGAAATCGGTGCCAAACGGAAACGGCACGAAGTGACCGTCAGCCTGGAAAGGTTGCAATAATGCTTCGAGTTTCTCCGGATAATTCTGTTTATACTCTGGAGCGAGCTCGAAATCGGGAGCAAGTTTGCCATGACGTTTGGCTTCTTTGATCAGCTGATCCTGAAAACGCGAATCGGTGACCTTCAATATCTCTTCAATGATTCTTGAATCCGTTTTCCCCCTGACATCGGCAACGCCGTATTCCGTGACAATAATGTCCCTGAGGTGCTTCGGAATTGAGGTATGGCCGTAATTATAGACGATGTTGGACTTGATCTGGCCGCATGAATGCCTGGTACTGCGTATCATCATGATGAGTCTGCCGTCAGGCAGGGCATGGGCCATGGAAACAAAGTTATACTGGCCGCCGATACCGCTTACCACCCGTCCGCACTCGAGCTTGTCGGAGGTGATAGCACCGAAGACGTTGGCCATCATCCCGGCATTGACAAAGCGGCCGTCTTTTCTCTGCAGTGCACGGATTTCTTCGCCGCCGTAGAGCTGATTAACTTTCTCCACTCCCGACATACCGAACTGCATTCGCTCCTCTTCGCTCATGGAGTTGAGGGCGTCATAGAAGGCGCGGGGGCCGATGAAAAACGCGCCAAGAATTACCTTGCCCTGCTTGAGCTCACTCCCCAGCAGGGGTTTCAGCGCGGCTCTGTTTTCAGGACGGGCGAGGTCGGCGGAGACCCTGGTATCGCCACCCTGAATAATGCCGTCCTTGAATTCGAGCCCCTCTTTCAGGATGCCGTATTCGGTGAGCATCTTGAAATCTTTTTTGGTCAGTACCGGGTGTATCCCCTCCACTTCCAGCAGTTGTTCTATAATGTCATCCGGGATCTGGTCGGTGGCAAGTTTGCCGGCATTGATCAGTTTCATGATCGGAATGCTGTCATACACCTTCCGTTTTAAAACACCGCTCTTGTACAGCTGGTAGAAGGCATCGACAAACATCTCGGAAGAACCGTAAAGTCCCTGGTCAAACTCACCCGTCCCCCCTAGTTTATCTATTAATGTCTTGTATTTGTCGGCTATTCCCGTCGCTTTCAACACCCTGTTGTATTCTTCGTTTTCGTTCTGTCTCATGTTGAGGGCGGCGGCAATAGCGTCACCAAGGGCGCCGATGCCGACCTGGAGGGTTCCGCCATCTTTCACAAGCGCGCTGACATGAAGACCGATTGCATAGTCTCTGAGACTGACCGATTCCTTGGGAGGGCCGAACAGGGGGTAGTTGAATTCCGGTCCCTGGAGAAGCTGGTCGTAGAGGTCACCGTCCACGACTGCGTCGCCGTACATGAAGGGCAACTGGGTGTTCACTTCACCGACGATCGCGACCTTGCCGCCTTTGGCCCGCAATTTCTGCATCTCCCGTATTGCCTCGATACAGATATCCGTATTGCAACCCATGGAATACATGATTTTCCCGTCTATTTTCCGGCAGGTGATGAGTTGACCGAATACGTTGCAGCCGAAATCGATCGCATCGCGCACGACATGGGTGTAGTTCGAATTGAGGTGGTTTCTCTGCGCCGCCGGCGTCTGCATATAGCCGCCGGCCTTGTTGAAAAACTCGAAGATCTCGACATTTTTCGGTAGCCTTCCGCTTCGGAAGTCACGCATATAATCAAACTCGGGCGTCCCTCCGAATATTCTGTCGACGAGAGGCCCCATGAATCTTTTTTCAATTTCACTTTTGACCCTCGGCCGTTCCAAGGCGAGTGCAGTGACTATATTCAGTCTGATTGTCCTGTCTTCTTTCGCCCTTCTGTACAGCTCATTGATGAATAAAACCGGTTTACCCAGTGCGAGAGTCATGGCAAAACTGATGTCGTTGCCGATGTAATCAAGGACATCATCAACACTCTTCTTCACGTCGTTGTAAATCACACCTTTCTTTCCGTTCATCTATTCACCCGTAATAATTGAATTTTTTAGTAGCCTTAGAAATTCTTTTCTTGCGTTTTTAAGAAAGGAATTACGTGAGGTACTTATACCCCTTGCGGGGGTTAGTAGGTGACCCGACAGATCAATGGGTTGTTACATCTCCAGACTGAGTAAAATTCGCTATTCATTCCGCTGACGAAAAAGGGTGCGGATTTTTGTTCTCCTTATTGATAAACAAATCTTTATGCCAGACAGCATTGACCAGCGGCAAAGACATTAGACCAAACTCATCCTTCGAGCAACATTAATGTTTACGTAAACATGAAATTAAGCAGAAGGTGAAACAACAGAACTGCGGAGAGTTAGGTCGGCTTTCAGGGAAGGGTCACATCAACGTTCACGGCAACTTACATACCACGTTGTAGACATTCATCGGCAAATACCGGGAATAACCGCGAGAACAGCGACCGCCCTGCCGTGGAAAGAAGGTCCGCGATGCCGCCTCCCCAAACTGCATCGGGGCGGGCTCAAGATGGGACTCATGCCGGCAGCCGGCATGACGTTGTGGCGTCTCCTGCGTCATCCGGCAGAGCGTGTCAACGTCGGCCTGGAAGCCTCTGCCGTTATTTCCTGAGAAGCTGAACTATCGCCTCGGCAGCCGGTTTAGAGGAGGCCGGATTCTGGCCTGTCACCAGATTGCCGTCAACTTCGATATGCGGCTTCCAGGCATTGCCCTTGCTGAAGAGCCCGCCTTTATTGCTCAGCATATCCTCGATCATGAACGGTACGACCTCCGACATCTGGACCCAATTTTCTTCCCTGTTGGTGAAACCGGTCACTCGCTTTCCCTTCACCAGCGGAAAGCCGTCCGGACCTTTGGCATGAAGCAATGCCGCAGGACCGTGACACACACAGCCGATGGGCTTCTCCCGCATAAAAAAGGATTCGATCAGGGAAATGGAATTGTCGTCTTCCGCCAGATCCCAGAGCGGCCCGTGTCCGCCGGGATAAAAAATTGCATCGAAATCTTCCGGGTCAATCGTTTCCAGACGGACCGTATTGGCAAATCGTTCCTGAGCATCGGCATCGTCCTGAAACCGTCTGGTCGCCTCTGTCTGTGCGTCCGGATCGTCGCTTTTCGGATCGATCGGCGGTTGTCCGCCAGCCGGAGAAGCAAGAGTTACCTGCATGTCGTTGTCTTTGAAGACATAATAGGGAGCGGCAAATTCTTCGAGCCACAGGCCGGTCTTCTGGCCGGTGTTTCCGAGCCTGCCGTTGGAAGTGAGAACCATCAGGATCTTCATGGAAATCTCCTCGTTGTGTTGAAGTGCTTGAATCAGGTATGCGACAGGGACCTGGCTTTTACATTAAGCACATCGCCGCATGACGTCCAGATGCCGTGGTTGGCAGGCGAGGCGGGAGTTGGGAGAGGCGGTTGGAGTCCGTGAATTCCGGACGACAATGGCAGGGGAACCGCCGAGAATGTCTCGGCGGTTCCGCAAAGGCTTTCACCTCATCGCATCATATTGGGCAAATAGAGCACAATCTGCGGAAAAATCGTGACCAACATGGTCGAGAAAGCCATAAGGAGGAAGAAGGGGGCGGTATCTTTGGCAATGGTGAACACATCGTCGCTGTTCAGCGAGCTGATGACAAAGAGGTTGAAGCCCACCGGCGGCGTAATCTGGGCGAGTTCGATCATCAGCACCAGATAGATGCCGAACCAGACGGTATCGAAGCCGGCGGCGGTGATGAGCGGCAGGACGATGGGTGTGGTCATGACGATCATGGAAAAACCGTCGACCAGGCAACCGAGCACGATATACAGGGCAGTCAGGATAATGATGAGCATATAAGGCGATAGCCCCATCTCCGAAACGAACAGCGTCAGCTGGCGGGTAATCCCCAGATACCCCACCACCACCGACAGGTAGGAGGCGCCCAAGACGATCAGCATGATCATGGAGGTGGTTTTCACCGCTCCCATCAGGCTGTCCCGGAAAACCTGCCAGTTCATGCTCCTGGTCATAAAGGCAAAAAGGATCGAGCCGACCACCCCGACGACACCAGCCTCGTTGGGTGTGGCCCAGCCGGCATAGAGACTGCCCAGTACCAGAAAAATCAGGATGACGACCGGCAATATCTCCGGGATCGCCTGCAAGCGCTGCAGCCAGGAGTGGTGCTCGGCTCCCGCCGGGGCCAGATGCGGCGACATGGTGCACCGTCCCATGATATAGAGGCTGAATACAGCAGCGAGCAATAATCCCGGGATAATCCCGGCGATGAACAGCTTGCCGATGCTGACGTTGCCGATGATGCCGTAGACCAGCATCATCATGCTGGGCGGGATCATGAAACCGAGGGTGCCTGCGCCCGCAAGAGAGCCGACGGCCAGGCTTTTATCGTAGCCGCGCTTGGCCAGCTCCGGCACGGTGATCTTGCCCACCGTCGCCGTGGTCGCGGCCGAAGAACCGCTGACAGCGGCAAAGAAAGTACAGGCCAGGATGTTGACGTGGAGCAGCCGGCCGGGGATCCGGTCCATCCAGGGGGTCAACCCCTTGAACAGGTTTTCGGAGATCCGGCTGCGAAAGAGGATCTCGCCCATCCAGACAAACATCGGCAGGGCCAGCATGGCCGAACCGCTGGTGTTGTTCCAGGCCGCGGTCGCCATGATCGAGCCGAACGGCAAGTCGGTGAAGCAAATAAAACCGCCGAAACCGACGAGAAAAAGGGACAGGCCGATCCAGACGGTCCCCCCCATGAAAAATACCAACAACGCACCCAGGGTAAGTGAAATACTTGCCAGTTCCATTACAATCCTCCGTGGTTACCTTCCCAGGTCCGCTATCTCTTCATGAATGGTCAGCCCGGCGGTATCGCCTTTGATCACCAGGATGGTTTTCAGGAATTCCGCCAGAAACTGCAGGGTCAGGACGAATGCCCCGAACGGCATGAAAAATTGGGGGATTGACAGGTACGTTTCGGATACCTGCATCGATTGGGAGCCGGTCATCACGGAGTCCCAGAACAAGGCCCAGGTGTAATACGTCAGAACGGCGGAAAAGACGGTACCGGCCCCGTAGCAGAAGAGATCGAGGTACTCCCGCCGTCTGCCCGTGACGATCTTGTGGATAAAGGTCATGCGGATATGGCCTTTCTCCCGCAGGGTGTACGCGAGACCGCAGAAGGTCATGCCGCACATCAGGTAGCCCGAATACTCGTCGGTGATAAATAAAGTGCTGTCCAGGCCGCTGCGGAGCACTATCTCAAGACCGGTGAGCACCACACCGAGACAGAGCAGAAGACCTGCAAAGCCTCCGCATGCCCCCGAGATTACATCTATTATGCGAATAAGCCGTTTCATATTGCCATCCATACCGGCTGGACCGCCCGCCGGAATGCAGGCGGCCAGCCACACGAGTTATCTTTTCACTTTCTTCAAGAATTCCTCATACATTGCCTTGGCATCGGGGCTTGCACTCTTCAGCCAGTCGGTCCTGATCTTCTCGGTGACCACCGCGATCTCCTTCTGGAAATCGGCGGAAACCGGAACCGTCTCGATGCCGCTCTTGACGCACAGCGCCTCTTTTTCGCGGTCGAGTTCGACCACCTTGTTCCACATGATCTCCTCCATCTCGCGACCGGCGGCGACCAGGGCGTCCTGGGTCTTCTTGTCGAGTTTGTTGAAGGCCTTCATGTTGACGTTGATCATGTCGGTGGCGATGGTGATATTGAGGGGTTCGTAGTATTTCAGCACCTCCCAGAACTTGGCGTCGACGGCGGTGGGCGTCGAGGTGATCACCGAATCGATGACTCCCATGGCAAGCGACGAATAGACCTCGCTGAAGGCGAGAGCATACGGGGTGCCGCCGGTGGCCTCGACCACCAGGGCGCCGTTCTTGTCATAGGTGCGGGTCTTCAGTCCCTTCATTTCGGCAACCGACGTAACCTTGTTCTTGGTCCACAACCCCGCTCCCGGCCAGGGGGAGATGAACAGGATCTTCTGCCCCCATTTTTCCGCGGCCCGGTCGAAATAGGGCCGGGCGGTATCGTTCAGCACCTTGGCCTCGGCAAAATCCCGCGCGAGAAACGGCAACGTGACGATTTCAAAGACCTTGTCTTCGCCGGCCACGCCGCTGATCAGCATGTCGGAGAGCGGCACCAGCCCGTCGCGGACCACCTTCAGCAACTCAGGTCCTTTAAAGCCCAGGGCCCCGCCGCTGTTGACAACGATCTCCAGTTCTCCGCCGGTCTTTTCCTTCACCTTGGCGGCGAACTCGTCGAGGGCCAGGGTCTGGTGGTTGCTCGGGGGCCAGACCGAATTGGCGTTCCAGGTGGTTTTTGCCTCGCTGTTCATCGCGGTCAAGCCGGTGGCCAGAATGCAGGCCAGCGCCAGGTGCAGCATCTTCTTCATGGGGGTCCTCCTTTCTTAGGGATTGCGTGATCGATGGTTTCCGTCTGCCGAGGGAGAGCCATTGCCCTTCCGTTACCAACAAAAAGCAAATACAGTGCCGCTTGGCAGTGGTCACGAATACTTTTAATACGTTGTTATTCCCTATAGATACTGAGAAAGAAAGCGCGGGAGCAGAAAGGCGGATTCTCGTTTCCAAGAAACGATTCCATCTTTCGAGAACGACGGAGGATTTCAGGAAGGCTTGAACAGGGAAAGGTGATATTTTTTCAGGAGGTCGTATAGCCGGGCCTGGGAGATTCCCGCCAGACGGCAGGCCTTTTCCCGACTGCCCTGGGCCTTTTTGACCAGGACGGCAAAATACTGGCGCTCAAGACTCTCTCGAAAATCGGCAAGAGTGAGGAGGTCGCCGGATTCCTGCGGGCCATCTTCCGGGCCAAAGGCGGTCGTCGGCAGTTGCTGCCCGGCATCGAGAAACGATGCCCGATATTCCGGGGGAAGATGCTTCGGATGGAGGGTCGGATCGTTGCCCGCCGAGGCCAAGGCAAATTCCAGCACGTTGATGAGTTCCCGGACGTTGCCGGGCCATTCGTAGGTGGCGAGGATCTTCATGAATTCAGGTGAGACACCCTTTACCCCGGTACCGTAATTCTTGCCGATCTGGTGGATCTTGTGGACGGCGATCTCCTGCAGGTCGCGGTCCCGCTGGCGGAGCGGCGGCAGTTTTATTTCGATGGCCCGAATCCGGTAGAGCAGGTCTTCGCGGAATGTGTTCTCCCGGACCAGTTGCGTAAGGTCCCGGTTGGTCGCGGCCACCAGCCGGAAATCGACGGCGATCTCCCTGCCGCCGATCGGCCGGACCTTTTTTTCCTGCAAAGCTCTCAACAGGGCCTTCTGGATGGAGAGCGCCAGGTCGCCGATCTCATCGAGGAAGAGCGTTCCGCCGTCGGCCTGGCGGATCAGCCCGTCCCGCCTCATCTCCGCCCCGGTAAAGGTCCCCTTCTCGTAGCCGAAGAAACTGGCCTCGGCGAGCGACTCCGGGATGGCCCCGCAGTCCACCGCGACAAAGGCGCCGGCCGCCCGTTTGCTGTTGTCGTGGATGGCGCGGGCGAATAGTTCCTTGCCGGTGCCCGTCTCCCCGGTGATCAGGACGCTCGCCGTGGTCACCGAGGCCTTGGCCACCTCGTCGAGGCTGCACTGGATGGCGTGGGAGTTGCCGATGATTCCCGTCCGGTTGAGGGCAACCGGGGGCTTGGCAGCCGCCTTCTCCTTCCGGTACTCCAGGGCTCTCAGGATGGGCAGCGAGACCTCCTCCATGGTAAAAGGCTTCTGGATGTAGTCCCAGGCCCCGTATTTAAAGGCGATTTTTGCGCCGCGGATATCGCCGGTGCCGGTAATGATGATGACCTCGGGCCGGCTTTCGGTCTTCAGGAGCTCGGGCAGGAGCGTCAGGCCGTTCCCGTCCGGCAGGTCGAGGTCGAGCAGGATGATATCGCAGGGGGTGGCGGTTGCGAGCTTTCTGCCCTCACTTACCGTATGGGCAACGACGGGAGAATAGCCCTGGGCGTCGAGGATATCAGCCAAAAACTGACCGATCTTCGGATCGTCGTCGATGATGAGTATATGGGTCACGCGGCATTGGGGGTCGATTTCGATTTCAGGGCCTTCTGGATGGCCTCGGTCAGTTCCCGGGCGAGCATCGGTTTCAGCAAAATAGCACATATATCCAGATTCTGCTTCATCTCGTCATCGATCCCTTCCTTGAACCCGGTGGTGAGGATGACAGGAATCCGGGGATTCATCATCTTGATTTTCTTCGTCAGTTCGAGGCCCGTCATCTTCGGCATTGCCACATCGGAAACCACCAGATCGAAACGGGCCGGATCCTCTTTGAAGATCCGGAAGGCAGTGAGACCATCGGCGGCGGTCACCACGGTATAACCGAGCTGCTCGAGGATCTCCTTACCGGTTCGGACAAAACCCTCTTCGTCGTCGACCAGCAGGATTTCCGCGCTGCCTGCCTTCAGCGATCGGCGCGGGATACCCTGCCCGTCCCGGCTCTCGCCCGCCAGTTTAGGCAAAAACACGTGGAAGACTGTCCCCTGCCCCGGTTGGCTTTCAACTGTAATTGCCCCGCCCATGTCGCTGACCAGGCCATGAATCACAGCAAGCCCCATGCCGGTGCCCTCGCCGCGGGTCTTGGTGGTGAAAAAGGGCTCGAAAATTCGCTCCTGAATCTCGGGACTGATGCCGTGACCGTTATCGATAACGCTGAGCTTCATGTAGCTTCCCGGCGCCAGCCGGTCAAACCCGTCGTTTTCGCCGGCGACGACGATCTCAGCCAGCAGGATTTCCAGCACCCCGCCCCGCTGGCGCATGGCATGGGCGGAGTTGGTGCAGAGATTCATGACAATCTGGTGAATGTGAGTCGTATCGGCCCAGACCGTGCCGTCGTCGACCTGAAAGGTCCGCTTGATCTCGATCATCGCCGGCAACGAGGCCCGCAGGAACTTGATCGTCTCCTTGATGATCGGCCCCAGGCAGATCGCCTGCTTTTTTACCTCGGTCTGACGGCTGAAGGTCAGCATCTGCTTGATCAGGCTCCTCGCCCGAAGGCCCGCATCGAGGATCTCGTCAAAATAGCTCTCGACGCTCTGCCCTCTTGCGTAGCGCATCTTGGCGGCCTCGGCAAAGCCGAAGATGGACGCGAGGATATTGTTGAAATCGTGGGCGATCCCACCGGCGAGGGTGCCGATCGCTTCCATCTTCTGGGCCTGGCGCATCTGTTTTTCGAGGTTGTTGCGGACGGTAATGTCCTCGATGATCCCTTCGATGTACTGCGGCCTGCCCTGTGGGTCGGCAACCACATGGGCGGTCACCAGGCCCGCCAGGGATCGGCCGTCGCGCTTGACGAACTCGATTTCGAGCCCCTTGACCGTACCTTCCCGGAACAGCATCTCCAGGACCATTTCCCGCATCTGCGGGTCCCGATATATCTGCTTCACCGTTTTTTCGGTGAGGTCGTCGATGCTCTTGAATTCCAGCATCTTGACGAATGCCGGATTGACCATGAGATACCTGCCGTCGTATTCCGCGGAGGAACGAAAGACGCCGACCGGCAGCTCTTCGACCAGCTGCTGATACCGTCTCTCGCTTTCGCGCTGCGCCTTTTCCGCCTGCTGCCGGTCGACGATTTCGTTTTCGAGCTGACGGTTGGCTTCGACCAGGGATGATTCGCGTTCCTTGACCCGGTTGGCCATATAATTGAATTTATCGAGGATTTTAGCGATTTCGAAATGTTCGAAATCACTGTCCTGCTCACTGTAATTGCCGGCGGAGATCCTTTCGATCCTGGTCATGAGATGGTTGAGGGGCTTACCCACCAGCCGGCTGAAGAGCCACGAATTGGCGATCATCAGCCCGAAGACGACAAAGATAATCGGCAGCATCGACCGGAACAGCATCTGGTAATTGTTTTTCTGGTAGAGCCGCTTGGTAAAGCCCAGTTCCACCGTACCGACCAGCACCTCGTTATGGTAGACCGGCTTTCTGTTGACGACGAGGTTCGGTTCATGCTCGTTGACCATGCTGAACAGAATCTCCCCCTCTTCGCTGGCCACCCGGAGCTGGGAAACGACCTCGTTCTTGGAAAATGTGTCGCAGATACTCGCGATCCAGTCCCGATCCACATTCCAGAGCGGCAACTGCAGCGTGTCGGCAAGGTAGGATAAGTATTCGGAATGCTTGTCGAGCGAGTTTTTTTTCGATTCGTAGGAGTAGAACCAGAGGCTGAAGACGCTGGTCACCGCAAAAATCGCGAGAACGATCAGGATAAGCTTCCGGGTAAGATCCCTGGAAAGTGTTTTAGGGGAATGAGTGTAAGCAACCATGCCGAACTTCCTCGTTTTATGGCCCGGGCTGTTGCCCTTTTTCCTTCCCGGATTCGGCGGAAGGATCTCCGAACGGGAGAATGAGCCCGTGCTTCCGTAATATTTGCTCATATTCCCCGGTCGATTTCAACGTTTTCAGTTGATCGTCAAACGCCAGGCGTACGCCATGAAGATCCCTTTTTCGCGAAAAGGCGATAAAGCTCGGCAGGCTTTCGATCATCTGCGGCAATCGTTCCACCTGAGCCGCAACCCCCATCTGTTGTATCGTCGACTCGGCGACATAATAGCTGCTGGGCAAGAGATCGATCCGGCCCTTGACCAGCTTGCCGAAATTATGGGCCAGTTGATTGGCCTTGTCCAGCCGGATGAACTGGCGGTAGCGGTCGAATTCCTGACCGTAGCTGATGGTCGAAACAATACCGATCCGGGCATCCCGGATCGAAGCGATGTAGCCGTCGAAATCGACCGGACTTCCCTTTTTTTTATAGAAGTAAATTTCCTGGTCGAACAGGATCTCTTCCGAATACTCCAGGAACTTCTCCCGTTCACTGTTACGGTAGGCGGTGAAAATCGCGTCCGCCTTGCCGCCGGCAACCATCTGCATGGCCCGCGTCCAGGGCAGCACGCGGATATCGACATTGTGACCCAGTTGTGCCATGACGGTACGGACGATTTCCACCACCCCGCCCTCGGCCTCCTGCCGGTCGTTTTCATACTCGAGCGGCGGAAATTCCAGGGTGACGAAGCGAAAGTCGGCCGCAAGCCCCCGGCCGCCGGCCAGGACCAGGGTGCATTGCAGCAGCAGGCAAAGAAGAATTGTATTTCGCATAGTCAACCGCATTCCGGATACAGATCAGCGAACCCGGCAAAAGCATCCCCCTCTTCGGCAAGGCATTGCCGCTGCAGGGTACGAACCTCATCGGTGAGTTCGATGAGCCTCTTTATCCGCTCAACGAGCAGTTGCCGTTTTCTTTTCAGCTCGTAGGCGCCGGCCAGATCGATGCGTTGAAAGCGGATGGTGCTGCCGGGGATCGCCTGGCCGATAGAATCGAGATCGCCGGAGATGACCGTGGCAATCTTGGTGTAGCCGCCTACCGTTTGCTCGGCCAAAAGGATGATCGGCTGGCCGTTCGGCGGGATCTGCACGCCGCCGGGAACACTCGCTTCCGAGATGATGCTGGTTGGTTTGCCTGGTTTTTGCCGGATGACGGGGCCCGTGAGACGATACCCCATGCGGTTGGCGTCATGGCTCACCTGGAATTCGGCGTTGAAAAAGGTCTCCAGTCCCTCGGCAAAGTAATCGTCCTGGGGACCGGGAATGGTCCGGAGAATGAGAGAATCCCGATACTGCGGCACCAGTTCCGCGGGCAGCCGTCGGGACGCCGGCAAGAGCCGACCGGCGCCCCGGG
>Ga0209317_1002298_pt1 | contig 14095 bp, 16 predicted proteins | sample RifGroB2_FD_183994 | JGI IMG/M metagenome (GOLD analysis project Ga0209317, IMG submission 183994) | Soil microbial communities from Rifle, Colorado, USA - Groundwater B2 (SPAdes) (version 2) | ecosystem: Environmental > Terrestrial > Soil > Unclassified | place: Rifle, Colorado | collected... | reverse complement strand
TCCGGGGATTTAAAATGCTTCCGGGCGGCTGTAGTCAGGGCAGATTCGATGCCTTGAAACACAACATCCTTTGCAATCTCTTTATCCCTGTGCAAACTATCTACCAGGCGTAGTAAACTTTCTTTGTCCATAAATACCTTTTTACCGTTAACTAAGCTATCCTAATACCAGTCAACAATAATATTTGAGGAAAAACTTTACCCCTTAAAATAAAAAAGTGGGTCATCCCCACTTTTTGAAATCCTGCAACCTCCTTTTAGTTAGTTATTACGACTGCTTAGAAATCCTTTAAGGATAACGCATCTATTTTATCCCTTTCGCTTTATTATCAATAATATTATGGAAAATTCTAACAGAAAAACCAACATTGTCAAGTTATTTTTACAGTAAGTGTATTCAATGTAAGTGGATGCAAGGACTTGTTTAAATGCCACTTAAAATCTCTTTGATATTCAAAATCTATTTTGTTACTATTTAAAACATGATAATCATTATTGATAATTATGACTCTTTCACATACAACCTCGTACAACAAATCGGTGCGTTTGGTGAAAGGATGGAAGTTTATAGAAACGATAAGGTTTGCATTGAAGAAATTGAGGAAAAAATGCCAGACCATATCATTATATCCCCTGGACCATGCACCCCCAAAGAAGCGGGTATTTCGAACGGTATTATAAAGAACTTCTCCGGCAAAATACCCATTCTTGGGGTTTGTCTTGGCCATCAGTGTATTGCATATACCTACGGCGCTGATGTGGTTCGGGCACGGAGGCTTATGCATGGCAAGACGTCCATGATAAAGCACGACGGCAAAACCATATTTAAAGGACTTCCCAATCCTTTTGTGGCGACACGGTATCATTCTCTTATTGTCAAAGAAGACACATTGCCCGATTTCCTTGAGGTTACCGCCAGGGCAGACGATGATGAGATCATGGGCATCAGACATAAGGAATTCCCATTGGAGGGGGTACAGTTCCACCCGGAATCTTTTTTGACCGAAGAAGGCCCAAGACTTCTTAAAAATTTCCTGACGCTGTAGTTACTCAACAACAAACACTCTCCCTAAGTCCCTCCCATCAAAGGGAGGGAGAAATCCCTCTCCCCCAGTGGGAGAGGCAAGGTGAGGGGGGCTTGTTAAAAAACTAAATGGAAAATTTTGCCGATCGGCTTATTGCTACCATTCGTAGGAAAAATAGCTGTGTGGTCGTGGGCCTAGACCCCTACTTCAAGCTCATTCCCGATACCGTTAAGCAAAAGCCCATCATATCGCACAAACCCAGCCTTGAATATGCCGCGCGTGTCATTCTGGAATTCAACCTCCAGGTCATTGACCTCATTGCACCCCATGTAGGCATCGTCAAACCTCAAATTGCATTTTATGAACTGTATGGCTGGTGGGGCGTCTGGGCATATGCAGAAACCGTCAAATACGCCAAACATAAGGGATTGATCGTAATCGGAGACGTCAAACGAGGCGATGTCCCCAGTACAGCTGAGGCGTACGCCGAGCCGCATAGACGATATTGTGGAAACCGCATTCGCCTCAGATGCCATAACCGTCAACCCGTTTTTGGGATCAGATAGTTTGCTTCCCTTTATCCAGACAGCAAAAAAGCACAACAAAGGTATATTTGTCCTGGTAAAAACCTCAAACCCCCTCTCTGGCGAGTTTCAAGACCTCCTGTGCGGAGAAAGAAAACTTCATGAAATCATCGCTCAAAAAACCAACGAATGGGGAAAAGACCTGGTTGGTAAGGAAGGCTATAGCGCCGTTGGGGCAGTTGTGGGAGCCACCTATTCACACGAAATGGAACTTTTAAGGGAAATTATGCCAGCGTCTTACTTCCTTGTCCCAGGTTACGGCACTCAGGGAGCTACGGCAAACGATATAAAATACTGCTTTAATCCGGACGGTCTTGGCGCCATTATCAATGCGTCACGCTCCATCCTCTATGCTTATAATAATCCACCCTGGAAGGAAAAATACGGCGTAAATACCTGGAAAGACGCCACCCAGGAGGCTGTCATTAAGATGAATGAAGAAATAAGAGAGATACTTTTATCGCTTTAATTAAACTACTTGTAGAAAAACTGCAACTATTCACAAAATTCACATAAGGAGGAAAAAAGTAATGACTGCTCATCAAAAAGGACTAATAGTCTGTGATCCAAATATTCTCAATGGTAAACCTATTATCAAGGGTACAAGAATATCTGTTGCATTGATATTGCAAAATATTGCTTCCGGTATGTCAAAAGAAGATATTTTGCGTGGCTATCCAACCATATCAGGAGAAGGGCTAGATGCGGCCCTAGATTTTGCAGCAAGACAATTTCAAGGGGAAGAAATAAAAGTTTTTGAAAGTGGCAAATAGTAATTTCAAAACAGTAAATTCGTTTATTATTGTGCTTTCTGAATCTGGATATAGAACTCACAAGCACGAAAAATAAAGCTTATGAAATTGCATAATATTCAAGTAAGCACATACTCAGGATATAAAGCGGACGAAAGGCCGCTTGAGTTTGTCTTCAAAGGAAAAACGCATACGATTAAAGAAATAATAAACCAAACCTACGAAGAAATTCCCGGTAAAGGGTTAAGAAGGGTATACGACACAAAAACGGATAAAGGGCTTACCTTCAAGCTTTTCTATAACGAGAATCAGGAACGGTGGTTTTTGAAAGAGTAGATAGCGCCTTACTACTTATTTTTGCCGGTTTTGTCAAATATTTACGATTTGCGAATTACAATTTTAGACTTCGTGGTGAGATCTCAGCCGAACGATTGAAAAAAACTCGTAAATCTGAAATCGTAATTCTCTTCGGTATTAATCCAACCCCAACATATACTCAACCACCTTCTTCTCTGGAATAAATTTGTTTAACTGGCTCAAGCCCAATTTTTCCACAGCGGCGGCAATAAGCTGCTTTTCTGATAATTCATTGGAATAGAATCTGCCGGCAGCCAGCAATGCATCTTTGGGGATGAGACCCACTACCTCACTCCCCGTAACTCGTACACCAAATTTTCCGGCCTGCCTCTTTACCTCCTCAAATGCCACATGGGGGGGAGTAACCTTATAATTCAACAGGTTTATGGATACCTGAGTAATATTATGTTCCTTTAGATAAACACCCATCGCCTGTACACATTTTAAAAGCCCAGGAACACGCACCTTTTCACCCTTTTCGTTGATCTGTACAACTCCGGAAGCCCTTACAATCCCAGAAATTTTATTGGCTATTTGGATATCCTGGGTATCCAGGTTCACGTTGTAGGCAATCAGGAATTCCCGCGCGCCAATTACCGTAGCGCCTGTCCTTCTTACATTTTCATTAAACTCATTTGGGCCGTAATCGGGTCGCCATTTTTCGTCTTTCAATTTTTCAGGCAACCCTTCATACTCACCCTTTCTGATGTCAGACAGGATGTGACGTTCGGGCAGAATCGCAGCCGCTCCGTAAAGATAAACAGGGATACCAAGCCACTCTCCGACCTCTTTACCCAAAGTACGCGCAATCAGGACACACTCGTCCATCGTTACATTGGATACCGGAACAAACGGGCAGACGTCGGTAGCGCCGATACGAGGATGTGCGCCCTTGTGACGCGACATGTCAATGACCTCTGCAGCCATCTCGATGGCATAAAAGGCTGCATCCTTGACCGCCTCTGGCTTACCCGCAAAGGTGACTACGGTGCGGTTATAGTCTGCGTCGGATTCTACGTTCAGCAATGTAACGTCTTTGACCTTCTCAATTTCACCGACAATCTTCGCTATTTTTCCGGCATCTCTGCCCTCGCTGAAATTTGGGACACATTCGATAATTTTATTCATTTTTTAAAATAATGTAATGATACTTATCCCAATAATCATGATAATACCGCCGATGAATCGTTCCTTAATATTCGTTTCTTTAAACCAGAGGGCGCCATACATGATACCGAAAAGGAGACTCGTACGCTTCACTGAAATGACATAGGGCACTTCAATAATACTTATCGCTAAAAGGTGGGTAATTACTGCAAATGCAACAACCAGCCCAATCAGACTAAATAGTGTAAATCGAGAAAATAATTGTTTAACTTCGCCATGATTCTTCCACATCAAAACAGGAAAAAGGATTGCAGAGAGAATTGGGAAATAAACAGCGGCAAAGAATAACGGGCTTGAGTGCAATATTGCCATCTTCCCCAGGTTAGATGTAATACTGTATATAAAGGCAACGATGATCATATACAGGGAGCCGCGCTCCCTGCGAATAGCTTTAAATGGCTCTAATATGCCCTGTCTTGCGGTATTTATATTAAGTAAGTACGCCCCAACCGCGGTAAGTAATATACCGATGATCCCGAATTTGTCCAGCCTTTCTCCAAGAATGAGGTTTGATGTAAAGATCATAAAGACCGGACTCAACGCCAAAAAAGGTAATGTTATGGATAAAGGAGATAATTTGATAGCCTTCGTATATAGGATAAGGGCAGTAATTTCGAGCGGCAGTAAAATGATTACAACAATAAAAAAATTTATGTCTAATCTGGGAATTTCTATAAAGGGAAGAAGTAACAGCAGGAAAGGCGCGGCAAATCCCACATGCACCCAGGCAACGAGGTACTCGTTACTCTTAACGAGTGATTTCTTGGAGAGCGCGTCGGCCGAAGCTGAAAAAAAGGCACAAAGCAAAGATAATATGAACCAATTCAAGGCAAATCATCAGTAAAATAAGTTTTTAACACCTTATCATAATCCAATCTAAGTTTTTGCATCTTATATAGAAATATTGTCATATTTTCAACATAAATCCTGCCTATTTTTGTTTGACATCCACTATATCATACGATAGGATGCCGGCAATCATAGAATAAGGACAAAAATAACTGTTATGCCAAATAAATTGACAAGGCTTTCAGTTTAAATTATATTCGGATGAGTATAGCGAGTAATTTGAATGGGGATTAAGATGATTACCAAAGAAAAAGTAAAAAAAGAAATAGATAAAATGCCGGATGATTTAGTGCAAGAAGTTTATGAATTCATAAGTAACATCAAAACAACAAAAATAAGAAAAGGGAAACTTCATACTTATAGACTTAAAGGTAAATTTGACAATTTAGATATCCGTGAAAGTGCCTATGAGTAAAGTTCTTCTGGATACAAATGTCTTGATTTATTCAATCGATGAAGAATCAAAATATTTTTTGGTTAACACGCAACTTTTTTGAAAAGGACAATTAATCTAGGCGGAGACTGAAACGAGATGTCGTTAGGTTATAAAAGATAAATAACAAACATTCTTTATACTACTATTGGGATAATCAAGGATAGGAAAGAAAGGGGTGAAAATTCCGCAGATGCCAGACGTCCCCTAACACCAGGCTTTGCGGCTTTATTATTGGATTTGGATAGGAAAACCTCACAATTCGAAATTCCTTGTTCGATATTCGTTATTTGATACACGGTTAAATTGATCCGTCATTTTAAGTTAGCGCTTATGTGTGGTACTCCCAGGCGCACGCAATGTCGGCAGAAGCCTGTCCCAAAGGGACCACAAAAAAAGTGAAGATTCCTAAAATTAAGTATGGTGTCCCCAGAACTGGTCTTGAAAAGCTGAAACAAAAGCTAATGAGATATTGGGATGAATACAGGAAAATATTATGAAAGTATATCTTGATAACTGCTGCTTTAACCGACCTTACGACAATCAGGATCATTTGTCCATCAAACTCGAAACTGAAGCGAAACTCCGCATACAGGAAATGATAAAAGAGAAAAAACTACTTTTAATCTGGTCTTTCATGCTGGATTATGAAAACAGCGCCAATCCTGGAACGAGCAAGAGAAACTCAATATATGAATGGTATGATTATTCATCAGCTTATATCTCGTTTAAAGATGACATCCTGCGGTTATCACAAAAAATAGCATCTCTGGGATTTGGGAAAAAGGATTCGATACATTTATCATGTGCCATAACAGGCAAATCTGAGTATTTTATAACAGTTGATAATGGTATACTGTATAAGAAAAATAGTATTTCTGATATTAAGATAATAGATCCGATTTCATTTATCAGAATAATGGAGGAAACAATATGAGAAGCGATTACGAAATTTGCAATGATGGATTAAAAATCCTGTTTTCCGAAATGGATATACTTGAAGCGGAAAAATTCATCACATTGATAAAACAGGATAAGTTTGATTACACTCAGTGGAGAAAAAAACTCTGGGAAGATAAATCACTGGAAGAGATTTGCATGAAAGGTGATGAGTTTTCCAAGAAATTACGATCATAAATAAGCGAAACGCTGGTAAACGGAATACCGTTAGTGGTAGGTGAAGCCAAAACGTATGTACGACCATCAGTAGATTCCGGGAACACCATACTTCATTATCGACTCAGTGTTGAAAAACGGCTAAGATTCTCCGCTGGCCAGGATCGCTCGTGTGGTAGTCCCCAGGATCATGCTATGTCAGCAGAAGCCTGGCACGAAGGGACCACAAAAGAAAAGTGAGGATTCCTAAAATTAAGTATGGTGTCCTCAGAATTAGTGGACAAATTTCAGCGGCGCTCCAATTTGCCACTGAACCAAGCGTTAGATGAACTCTACAATGTTCGAAAATTCGCTAAATTTTATAATAGTGAACTATAAAGAATTGCTTTATATTCTAGCAGCAGTTGTGTCTATTGCTGGAGGCATCTATGCATTCATTAAATGGGGTGTCCATATTATAAAATATTTCATGAATAGAATTAAGCATTTTTTCCAACCACAAGATGACATAACTTATAAAATTCCAAAAAAATCAATTGTGATTTTACCAACTCCAAACAGCAACGATATTTGGTGGCATATGGGCTCTTCTTCGGGCAAACCTGGGATGCAGATTGTGGGGCGATTTAAAGTTACAAATATAACCAAATATAATATCCTTCTTGTTGCAGCGAAGATGAAAAAACCTCGAATATTAGGTCATGTGGACGTCAAAGATTCAAAAAGTGATTATCACGGTAGCAACATGATACCTGACGGTGCAATTACCGATATGGGCTTCAGTTTCTGGATTATGCCACCTGTTAAGAAAGAAAAAGAAAATTTTAAAGCTGATGTTGCAATAATCGATCAATTTGGAAATGAGCATTGGATTAAAGATATTGAATTCCACTACTCATAAATATTCATCTAACAAATCATTCAAGCCGACAGGATCGGTGCTAACGCGCTACCCCACGGCTTAACTAATTCGCTAGCTACCATACCTCTTAAGCTTGGCGTAATGCAAAGTTCATAAAATAGAATTTGAAAAGATGCTCATATGGAAGAACTCGACCTCATCTTTGGACCTAATAGTAATCTTAACGAGATTTATAGAAGAGAACCAGGGCGAGTTCTAGTAGCACATCTTGAGTTTATCTTCCAAAGGATGGGTATCCCCGAAGACCAAATTAAGTTACTTTCCACTAAAATTGCTAATTATTGTAGGAAACTTTACATGATGCATCTGGCAGGAGAGAAAACTCTACATTGGGAACAAGAATTTATCTCTACCCAAAACCGAGAAATGCCTGTCTTAATATGGGAAGATGAAATTGAGATGCTCTATCATTTAGAAGCAATGATTCTATTCGGTCGTTCTGCACTAGATATAGGAGCTTATGTATTCACAAGGCTTCTCCTGCCCCCAATTGGACAGAAGCGCATAGACAGTTTTAACGACTTTAGTAAAAATATTCTCAAGTCCAATGATGAATACAGCGAATTAAAAGTGGCTCTGCAAGCATTAGAAAACAACGAAGAGTCTTGGTACAGATTATTATGCGGAATTACAAAAGGCAGGTCTTTGCGGGATAAGATAGCGCATCAAACAGTAATACATATTGATTACCGGGAAACTCGTCCTTATAGTGAAAAAGAATATTGCCATGTAATATTGGGAAAATATCAGGGTGTACCGTTAGAAAAGTTCATAACAGATTTATCATCTGGCGTAATGAATTTCTGTTTGTTGTCTGAGGATGTAATAGTCAAAAAATATTCGTAGAGGGGGCGGCTAATATAAGAAATATTATTGAATCTCAAATCTTTAGATTCGAAAAAATCAAAAATTCAAGAGTTTGTATGCCAAAAACGCTTCATATTTTGAGTTCGACTCGTTTGATTTTGTTTCGGATTTTGTGCTTCGGATTTCATCCCTTCCGACTCGTTCGAGTTAGGGTTGTATTATAATTTGTACCCAATTTTGCGGAGGAACTGCTTGCGGTTCTGGACGTCTTTTTCAGTCTCGACACCTTTAGGACGGTAACCGTCAATAACGCCCATTATGCCCCTGCCCAGTTCAGTTTCAGCAACAATAACTTGCACGGGGTTTGCCGTCGCACAATAAATGGAACACACCTCTGGACAAGCCTTGATGGAGTTTAACACATTTACAGGAAACGCCTCTTTGATGAGAACAACAAACGTATGCCCCGCTGCGATGTTACTTGCATTTCGAATAGCAATTTCTTTAAGAGTAATGTCGTTCCCTTCAGCCCTTACAAGACACGGACCCGATGCCTCACAAAATGCAACACCGAATTTAATACCCGGTACTCCATTGACCATGACCTCGTATAAGTCCTCAGCCGTTTTAATAAAATGGGTTTGGCCAATGATGATATTGGCGCCCTCAGGTATTTCCATAACAACGGTCTTGATTTCCATTATTGTTCACCTGTAATAAAGCAGTTCACCGCAGAGGGCGCAGAGAAAACAAGATAGGACAAAAACTTTGCGTTCTTTGCGTCTTTGCGGTGAAATCCCGGCTTATTTCAACTCTATAACATTAACCTTCCCAAAACTATCAAGTGGCTTATCGAACTTTTCATTATCGCCAACCACAAGAATCTTGACCTCGTCCGGATGCAGATACTTTCTGGCTACCCGCTGAACGTCTTCCTGGTTAACGGCCTGTACGTTAGCTATATAGGTTTCGAGATAGTTCAAAGGCAGTTCTTCGTATTCAATATCGACCTTTTGCCCTACGATACTGGCGCTGGTCGTAAACCGAAAGACAAACTGGTTCGCGAAGGTTTCTTTTGCCTGCGTTAGTTCATCTTTATCAATTGGTGACTTACGAATTTTTTCAAGTTCCTCAAGTGCAATCGAGATAGCGCGGTTGGTCGACTCTAACTTGGTCTGACACGAAACAAAGAACATACCAATGTCTCGCGAGGTTTGAAAAGCGCTGTACGCAGAATAGGCAAGCCCCTCGTCCGAACGAATCCTGCCTGGAATACGCGCCGTAAAGCTGCCGCCGCCCAGGATAAAATTCATAATCATGACGGGGAAATAGTCGGGGCTCTTCCGGTGAATTCCCAGATGTCCCATGATTACATTCGCCTGATTAATATCTTTATACGCGTAAAACACTGCCTTCTCAAAACGTCTGTCGACCTTTGGCACTTCGGGAAATTGAATTTCCTCTTTCTTCCAATTTGCAAATACGGCATTCAGCTTCTTGATAATATCGTCCTTGTTGAAATCGCCTGAGATACCAAGAATGATGTTATTGGGACGGAAATACTTTTTGTGGAAGGCAATCATATCGTCTCTGGCAATCTTCTCAATGGATTCCAATGTCCCTTCAACCTTTCTGCTGTATGGGTGTTTGCTGTCATACATTATCTTGCGAAATTCCCTCTGTGCGATTTGTGACGGATTATCATTCTCGCGCCGAATGGATTCAATGACTTCGTCCTTCCGCATCCTTATCTTGTCTTCCGGGAAGGCAGGGTTCATAAGCACATCGGCAAAGATTTTCAGGCTTTTGTCAATGTCTTTCCTGAGCGTGGATAGGTTTGCATTGCCGGATTCACGATCAATGGCGGTTTCCGCAGATGCCGCCATAAATTCGAGTTCCTCGTTCATCTTATCGGCAGGCATAGACACGGTACCACCACTCCTCATGACAAACCCTGTCAAACTGGCCAGTCCTGCCTTTTCTTGAGGTTCATAAATTGCGCCTGTTCTGATACGGGCGGTGATATTAAATATGGGTAAATCGTGGTCTTCTAATAGATACAAAATCATACCATTCTCTAAGACAACCCTGTCCACTTTCGGAGGGACAAAATTGAGGGGCTTGAATTTGAAACCCGAAACGGTTTTTGCCCCTTCTGATTCAGGCTTTCCAATTGATGGGGCGACAACGCGTTCATGTCCTCCCTGGGGTTGTGCGTGGAGATTGGAGGAATAGGCAAGCGACAATACGTATGCTATGAATACTACAGGAAATATAAAATATTTATACATGTTCACTTTAGTTCTCCCAAGTTATTGTTCGATGGGTCTGCTTCGCTTGACCCATCCTACTCTTTATTTGAAATTTCCTTCGCTGGTTCAATCGTCCTCGATTGAACCGAAATATTTAGGAATCCTTATCACCGCACAAGTTCGAGTCTTGGCGTGCCCTTCAAACTATATGGTTCAATCTGCAAGATTGAACCAGCCTTGAAAATTTACACACCCCTTTATCCCCTCTTTTTAGAGGGGAATCCAAAGGGGTGAAATTCCCATACAGAAACTTAGTAGGCAACTGCCGCTTTTTCCGGCTTACTATTTTCCTTTGTTTCTTTCGTCTTATTGTTATTTTCTTTTTTTACCAGTATGGCCACCGTACGATTGCTCTTCGTTAAATATTTTTTTGCTACCCGCATTACGTCATCAGCAGTCACCTTGAAGTTCTTATCCATAAAGGTATTAATGTAACGCCAGTCGGAAAGAACTTCAAAGTGCCCTATTTCATTTGCAAGCCCGGCAGCCGAATTCAGGTCTCGAATAAAGTCCGCTTCCAACTGATTTTTGATCTTCTGCAATTCCCAATCAGACGGCGGGGTGTTTTTCAGTTTTTCAATTTCGTCGTAAATGGAAGACTCAACCTCTGCAACCGTATGCGGTGCGCGAGGCGCCGCAATAAAAGTGAAGGTATCGGGATACTTTCCTATTTGATCATAGGCATGCGCCATGACGGCAATCCGTTTTTCTTCAATCATGGATTTATACAGTCTGGAAGTCCGGCCATCCGAAAGGAGCGAACTCAACACATCCAGCGCATACAGGTCTGGATGCCCAATTTCAGGGATATGATATGAAATTGCAATATATGGATTCGAATCAAACTCGATCTCGACACGCCGTTCCCCTTTTTGTTCAGGTTCTACGGTCTTTACCCGGGGAGGCGCTGACTGGCTTAAGACATCGCCAAAGTACTGTTCAACGAGTTTTATCATATCGGCAGGATTAAAATCCCCCACTGCTACGATTACCGCATTGTTGGGGGCATAGTACTTCTTAAAATATTCTGCGGTTTCAGACTTGGTAATATTCTGCACGTCCGAGCGCCATCCAATGGTTGGCCAACGATACGGGTGCGCAATAAAGGTTACCGCATTCAACTGTTCAACGAGCAGACCAAACGGATTGTTCTCCGTTCTGAGCCGTCTTTCTTCCATAACGACATCCCGTTCAGAATAAAATTCCCTGAGCACAAGATTCTTCATCCTGTCGGATTCTAAAAACGCCCACAGTTCCAATTTATTTACCGGAAGGTCACAGAAGTAGTAAGTGCCATCGGTTGCGGTTGCAGCATTCAGGCCAGCCCCCCCATGCCGTAAATATAACGAAAAGACTTCGTCTTTCACCACCAAGTCCCTGAGTTTTTTCCTTACTTCCTCCAATTCTTTTTCAAGTGGTTCAATCTTTTTCTTGTCAGCAGAGTCTCCACTATTTTTCTCTGCGGAGATTTTCATCACTAATTCGTCTTCCCTGTCGAGCAAAGGTTTTTCTGCATTATAATCCTTTGTCCCAAATATCTTTGTGCCCTTGAACATCATGTGCTCAAAGAGGTGGGAAACTCCCGTGATTCCCGGTCGTTCGTCCACCGAACCCACCTTATAATTAACCCGAAGGCAAACAATAGGCACGTCATGTTTTTCCAGCATGAGTAATTTTAAACCATTTTTGAGCACATACTCCTTTACGTCAAGTTTCAGCGAATCGGCAAATATGCTACCGGTAAAAAGAACACTAAACGTTATAAAAGAAAGAATTGATACCACTGTCTTTTTTATCATTTTCCCCGTACTCCTCCTGGTTTTGATGAATAAACAATTTATTATAGATTAGGATTTTAAAGCGAAAGTGGATACATTTGCAATGTAAATTTTCCAAATTATTTTTCCAATCTTCATGAAAATATACTCATCTTTTTGGAACATAGGCAATAAAAAGTTTGTTATTTGCGTGAGAACAGCAATGCAAGAAATGACTCTTGCATTATAAGGAGAACTCATGGTAATATCTATCAACAAATTAATCTCTTTGATTTGTTCCATAGAGTACTCAATTGTCCTTCGCAAATGTACTACAATCGAAGAACATCAATTACTAAAAATACTTAACATTAAGATATTATTTCGTTAAAAGGGGTGTCTTTAAGTATATACGAGGAGCCGGTCATTATGAAAAAAGGGAGTCTATTAAGTTTAACCGTAATCACATCCGTATTTTTTGTCTGGGCAGGATACTCAGTTCACGCCAAGGAGTTGAAACACGACGCTACTGCAGCAAAACAGTTAGAGATTATCAGAAAAAACTTAAGCGGCCTTACAGAAATGAAGTCTGCCGATGCAAAGAAATATTATAACGAGGCGCTGAATGATTTGAATGCTTTGATCGGAAAGTATGGCGGAACGGAAGAAGCGCTGGAAGCAAAATTTTTCATGGGCGCTGCGCATAACGAGATGCATAATTTTGATGAGGCAATCAAAAGTTTTGATGCGGTGCTGAGTCAGGGAGATATAAATCGAAATTTTAAGGCGCGCACATTATATTTTAAGGCAAAGTCCCTGTTAGGAAAAGGAGACGTAGTAACTGCAAAAGAGGTTGTAGCTGAATTGCGGATGATTGAGCCCAGGGCAGCCGATGCCTTTGGCAATGAATTGAGCGGGATGCTGCGAATAGGTGAGGAAGCTCCGACCTTTAATGTAACATCCGTTGACGGGAAACCTCTTGATCTTGCACAATATAAAGGAAATGTTATTATCATTAATTTCTGGGCTACATGGTGTGACCCTTGTCTCCAGGAATTTCCAAATGCAAAAAAATTATACACTAAATTCAAAGATAAAGGGGTTCAGTTCATTGGTGTCAGCCTGGATGACGACATTGAGGATTTACGCGGTTTTGTGAAGCAGTTTGAGGTTGGATGGCCGCAGATTTTTGACGGGAAACGCTGGCAGGGCGCTATTCCAAGCTTATACCATATACAGGCTATACCCACCATGGTTTTACTGGATCGGGAAAGCAAGGTACGTTACGTTGGAAGTGACACGGAGGCTGTAACTCGAATTGTTACGACGCTCCTCTCTGAGTCAAAAGATATGCCGTTATTCCGGTAATACTGGAATACTGGGCAAGATTGGTATAGGCCTTAAGGAAAACCCTCGATACCTAACTGTTTGCTGAACTGTATTACCAGCAACAAAATACCAAAGACAATGATAGCAATTATTAAAACCCAGTCTTTTTTCTTTTTTTTAGCAGCAAGTGTGGGTTCTTCTCTGGGGGCAACGATTCTCTCTTCCGTTGCCTCTTTCGTTTCAACAACAGCCAGTTCTGTGGCCGCTGCAGCAGGTTTTATTTCCGGACTCTTTGCCTTTTCCACAGGCGGTGACGTCATTTTTTGAGGCTTCTTAGTCTCAATCTTTGACCTTTCAGCCTGCGGAGTTTGCATTTTTTGTTGCGGCCTGGCTTCCGGTTTTGCCTGTGTGGCTGACTTCCCTTGATCAGCGGCTTGAGGGGTTAAAAACTCACCGCAAAAACGACACTTAATCGCTTCGTCCTTGATTTCTTCTGCACAATAAGGACATCTCTTCATAATTTATTCCCCTTTGGTTTTAAAAAATATATACAAAAAGAGGCAACTATGCCCAGCCAGATTTGCACAATTATAATGTAGTACAAGAAACCCTTAATCAGTTTACCAAAATACGTCTTCTGCAATTTCGTTACGGTGCCACTCTTTTTTTGAGGGCTCTGGAACAAG
>Ga0209317_1002294_pt1 | contig 14104 bp, 12 predicted proteins | sample RifGroB2_FD_183994 | JGI IMG/M metagenome (GOLD analysis project Ga0209317, IMG submission 183994) | Soil microbial communities from Rifle, Colorado, USA - Groundwater B2 (SPAdes) (version 2) | ecosystem: Environmental > Terrestrial > Soil > Unclassified | place: Rifle, Colorado | collected... | reverse complement strand
TCACCAGGGTGCGCACCCCGATGTACCTCTTGGGGTCGTCAAGCCCCTTGGCGACCATCTTCGCGTCGCCGTACACCGTGAGTTCCTTGGGGATGGAGCTTCCGAAGGCGAGGAGCACCTTTTTGGCCTGGAAAATCCCCTTGGAGGTGGTGACCTTCAGGTATTCGCGTCCCTCCTCGATGTTCTCGAACTGGGTGTCCGTGAGCACGTTCAACCCCTCGTGCTGGACGAAGTGCTGCACGTACTGGATGTATTTCTCGACGGTGACCGGTTTGTCGGGCGGGCGCAGCTCCTCGACAAGGAACGGCTCGGGGTTCTCCTTGGGTTTGGACGGGTAGACGTTCTTCCCTTCGGGGTAGGTGTTGGCGATGCCTTGGAAGATGGACTTCCCCGATTCGATCAAGAGGTGAGACATGCCGGCCTTGTGACACAGGTAGGCGGCAGCCACCCCCCCGGGGCCTCCGCCGACGATGAGTACGTCGTATTTTTGATCCATATTTCTCCTCGTGGTGCCTCATTGGCGGTCTTTATGACGTTTAAACTATACACTGTTCACGGGGGGCTTCAATGCAATAATGAGAAGTGCGCTTGGCAAAACTTCACCATCGGGTAGTATATGGAATCAGGTTTAAAAATAACCCCGATAAGGAGGACGGTTATGGCCCATCGAGAGAACAAGGTGATGGTCGGGGCGCTCATGCTCCTGGCTGGAGGGATTATCGGCGCCGGTGTCGCGCTTTTGTACGCGCCGCAAAGCGGCGAGAGAACCCGCAAGGAGATCGGACGCTACGCCAAGAAGGCGCGCCGCAAGGGCGAGGAGGCGCTTGAGGCCGTGGAAGATTTCACCGAGCAGGTAGGCGAGATGGCCGAAGCGGTCGGTGACCGCGCCTCGGAGATCCTGGACAGGGGGAAGGACATGGCCTACAGCGCCAAGAAGAGCCTTCTGAGGGCCATCGAGGACGGGGAGGCGCGCCTGATGAAGGAGAGGGCGCGGCTCACCAAGATGATAGGGTAGGGGGGTGAGGCGGAGGCAGGCTAAGATTAAGATTAAGACTAAGATTAAGACTGATTGAGGAAAAAGGCCCCGGATCTTCATGGAGATGCGGGGCCTTTTTATTGAGCGCAGCCAGGTTGCGCGGCCACGGTGGTTTTTCTTAATCTTTATCTTTATCTCAATCTGCTTTTTAAATGCCTTTCCCTGTGAGCTTCACCAGTGCTTCCATGTACTTCTCGCCGGTCTTTGCCACGATCTCGGCGGGAAGCGGCGGCGCCGGAGCGGTCTTGCCCCAGTCCAGGGTCTCCAGGTAGTCCCTCAAAAACTGCTTGTCGAAGGAGGGCTGCGGGCCGCCCGGCTGGTAGCTCTCCTTGGGCCAGAAACGGCTGGAGTCGGGGGTCATGCACTCGTCGATGATGATCAGCTCGCCTTCGTAGATGCCGTACTCGAACTTGGTGTCGGCGATGATGATCCCTTTCTGGTCGGCGAGCTCACGCGCCTTCTCGTAGATCCTGAGCGTCACGTCGCGCACCTTCTCGGAGATCTCCTTGCCGCAGATCTCGCACATGCGCTCGAAGGAGATGTTCTCGTCGTGGGTGCCAAGCTCCGCCTTGGTGGAGGGGGTGAAGATCGGCTGCGGGAGACGGTCGCTCTCCTTGAGCCCCTCGGGGAGCTTGATGCCGCAGATGGCGCCGGTCTGCTGGTAGTCCTTCCAGCCGGAGCCGGAGATGTAGCCGCGCACGATGCACTCGGCGGCCAGGGGCTTAGCCTTCTTCACCCACATGGAGCGCCCCGCCAGGGTCTCGGCGTAGGGCTGGCACTCCTTCGGGAAGTCGGCCACATCGGTGGAGATGATGTGGTTCTTGATGATGTCTTCCATTTGGCGAAACCAGTAGGCGGAGATCTGGGTCAGTACGTAACCCTTGTTGGGGATTCCCTCGTTCATGATGACGTCGAACGCCGAGATCCTGTCGGTGGTGACGATGAGCAGCGTCTCCCCGAGGTCGTAGATGTCGCGCACCTTCCCGCGGGCGGCCAGTTTCAGGCCGGGGAAGTCAGTGTTGAGTACCGGTGTTGTCATTGGTGCATTCTCCTTTTATGGTTCGCCTTTGAGCGTGAAAAGTGAAAGGTGAAGAGTGCACCCGCACCCTCCACCTCGCACTTGAAAGCTGTTTTACTTCCCTGTTGAATCGCTAGTCCTGAAGCACCAGCGGGTTGATGTCGATCTTCGCCTTGTCGCGCAGACCCTTGACCCACTTGTCCAGCGCCTCCTGCTGCTTCTTGGGAAGCAGGGCCGCCTTGATGGTGCCGGAGTCCTTGGCGAGGTCGGTCAGCGGCGCCTCGGTGCGGGACTTGAGCATCACCGCGTACCAGCGGTCACCCACCTTGAAGGGCTGCTTCGCGGCCTCGTTCGGTGCGTTCAGGGCGAAGGCCGCCTCCATCAGCTCGGGGGAGGTGCCGATGGTCGGGACCGCGCCGGTCGCGGAGTAGCCGAAGCTGCCGGTCTCCTTGGCGGCGGCGCCCTTGGCGAGCTGCTGCAGCGCCTCCTCGGCCTTCTTCTTGGCGAGGTCGGCCGCTTTCACCTCGACGGCCTTGGTCTCGACGGCGCCCCTGATCTGGGAGAGCGACGGCACGGCGGCAGGCTTTTTGTCGAGCACCTTCACGAGGTAGATCCCCTTGGCGGTTTCCACCGGGCCGCCCAGCTCGCCCTGCTTGAGGGCAAGGGCGCGGGCAACCACTTCGTTCTCGCCGGCAAGCCCCGCGGCAGGCGCCTTGGAGCTGAAGAGCGGGGTCTTCTCCACCTTGCTCCCCAGGGAGGCGGCGGCGGCGTCGATGTCGGCGCTGGCGCGGAACTTGTTGACCGCGTCGGCGGCCTTCTCGTACGCTTCCTTGGCACCCTTCTGCTTCAGGGCGTCGGCGCTGGCCTGCTCCTTCACTTCGGCAAACGGGAGTATGCCGCCTTTGCCCTGGTAGCGGTCGATGTTCTTCTGGTAGTAGGTCTGCACCTCTTCCGGGGTCACGCTGACCTTGGCGGCGAACTGCGCCGGGCTCACCAGCGCGTAAGCGACCGAGACCTGCTCCGGGGTCTTGAACTCGTTCTGGTGGTCCTGCAGGTAGCTGGTCAGCTCCTGGTCGGTCAGCTTGATGCTCCCCTTGACGTCGGCGGGGGAGAAGGAGACGTAGGCAAGGTCGATCTTGTCCTTTTGCTTCTTGAAGGCCGCTTTCACCTCGGCGTCGGTCACTGCCGCGGCGTCCTTGACCTTGTTGCGGGCCTTCTGCAGCAGCATCTCCTGCTCCTGGGACTCCTCGAAGTCCTTCGGGGTGATGCGGTTGGCCTTCAGGGTCTGCTGGTACACGCCGAAGTCGAAGGCGCCGTTTTTCTGGAAGGCGGGGATCTTGGCGATCTCGGCGGCCACCTCCTCCTTGCTTACCTTGAGCCCCATCTTCTTAGCTTCCGCATGGATCAGCACGTTGTCGACCAGGGAGTTGATGGTCAGCTTCTTGATCCCCATCTGCTTTTCCATCTCCGGGGTCAGCGAACGGCCGTAGATCTGCTCATAAAGACCGCGGGTGCGGTAATAGCTCTTCTGGAACTCGTCGAGGGATATCTTGGTGCCGTTAACCGTTGCCGCATAGCTTTTGCCACCTTGACCGTCACTGCCACCTTTACCCCAGACCAGGAAGATGGTTCCTATGAAAGAGAGTACTATGACGACGAATACAATCTTTATGACGATCGATTGCTTGTACTTCCTCATTATGCCTAGCATTCCGGTTCGGCTCCTTTGCACTGATAAAATAGACTCTAATTTATAATCAAGAGTTGCGAATGATAATATAATTTAATCGCAAAAGCAACGGTAGAATGATGCAGTATACCGACCCGCCCATGTGCCGCCGCTGACGGACAGGGCGGGTTTTCTTTGTTGCAAGGGTGCGGAGTTTTTGCTATATTTCCTCCCTTGGCGCCGGGACATGGTCCGGCTACCGCAATAATTCAAAGGAGTTCCTGCATGCTCAAGATTTTCGATGCCCTTTTCGGCATGTTTTCTAATGACCTGGCCATCGACCTCGGCACGGCCAACACCCTCGTCTACCTGAAGGGCAAGGGGATCGTAGTGCGCGAGCCGTCCGTGGTTGCGGTCCAGAAGATGCCAAACGGCCAGCAGAAGGTGCTTGCCGTCGGGATGGAGGCAAAGAAGATGCTCGGTCGTACCCCCGGCACCATCACGGCGATCCGCCCGATGAAGGACGGGGTCATCGCCGATTTCGACATCACCGAGGAGATGCTGCGCTACTTCATTCACAAGGTCCACAACAGGAAGACCCTGGTCCGTCCCAGGATCGTTATCTGCGTCCCGTCCGGGATCACCCAGGTGGAGAAGCGCGCCGTGAAGGAGAGCGCCGAGTCCGCCGGCGCCCGCGAGGTCTACCTGATCGAGGAGCCGATGGCGGCCGCGATCGGCGCCGGTCTCCCGATCACCGAGGCTTCCGGCAACATGATCGTCGATATCGGGGGCGGTACCACCGAGGTGGCCGTGATCTCCCTGGCGGGCATCGTCTACACCAAGAGCGTCAGGGTCGGTGGGGACAAGATGGACGAGGCGATCGTCCAGTACATCAAGCGCAAGTACAACCTGCTGATCGGCGACCGCATGGCGGAGCTGATCAAGATAGAGATCGGCGAGGCCTACCCCGGCACCCAGCTCCTGCACATGGAGGTCAAGGGGCGCGACCTGGTCTCCGGCATCCCCAAGACCACCGAGATCGACTCCAACGAGATCCGCGAGGCGCTCTCCGAACCGGTGACGGCCATCGTCGACGCGGTGCGCAACTGCCTGGAGCGCACCCCCCCCGAACTGGCGGCCGACCTGGTGGACAAGGGGATCGTTCTGGCCGGCGGCGGCGCGCTCTTGCGCAACCTCGACGTGCTCCTGCGCGAGGAGACCGGGCTGCCGGTGGTGACCGCGGAGGACCCGCTCTCCTGCGTCGTGCTCGGTTCGGGAAAGGTGCTGGACGAACTCGCGCTTTTGCGCAACGTCGCCGTCAGCTCGTAAGCGTTTCCCGTTCTCCAACCTGCCGTTTCTACCTGAGGGATCCTCATGACCGACGCTATCATAGACGTCATCATACCCGTTTGGAACCGGCCCGAAGAGACTCGAAACTGCCTGGTCAACCTGATCAACCACACCCCGAACGCCCGGCTTATCATCGTTGATTGCGGCTCCGAACGCGACACCGAGAGGATGCTGCAGGAGGTCGCGGACGGTCTGGACGAGCGCGCCCTCTTGATGCGCGACGACAGCAACATCGGGTTCGTGCGTGCCGCCAACCGCGGTTTCGAAAGCTCAACGGCCCCCTTTGTGGCCCTGGTGCGCAGCACCAGCATAGTAGGCGCACACTGGCTGGAGCCCCTTCTGGAGTTCGCCCGGACCCACCCGGAGGCGGGGATCCTGCTTCCATGCCTCGATCCGGGAGATGCGTGCGACAGGCCCTTGGAGGTGGCGAGCGCCTCCTTCGCCGCCATGGTGGTCTCCCGCGAGCTGTACCGCGAGGCCGGCGGCTTCGACGAGACGATGGACGGCGGAGCCTGGTGCCTCAAGGACTTCACCATGCGCGCCTGCGCCAAGGGGTACTTCACCTACCAGGTGCCCGGCCCCGCCGTGAGCCACCAGGAGGAGGCGCCGCTTGGTTCCGAGCTGAGGCGCCGGGAGACCCTGCAGCGCAGCATGGCCACCTTTCGCGAGCGCTGGGGCGAGGGGGCGAGCTATCTGCTGTACGTCCCCAAGGGGGTCGAAGTGGAGCTTTTGAGCCAGAAGCTGGAATGGCTGGTGCAGGGGGCCCGCCATGGCGACTTCTACACAGTGCTCATCCCCTTCGCGCTGCACCAGGCTGTCCGGCAGTCGGTTCTTCCCTGCCTGCACGAGAACGTGAAACTGGTGCCGCTCCCCCGCCTGGGGTGGGACGGCATGAAACGCCGCCTCTACGAGAAGCTCGCCGCACAGCGCCCGGGCACCATGCCGGTTACCGCGGTGGACGGCCTTCCCTTTCCCTGGAGCGAGCGCTACCTCTCCTTCTCCGAGCTGGCCGAGAGGATCAAGTCGCGCGCCCACTAGCCGGGTTTTACCGGGCACACAGCAAGTTGCGGAGGGTTCATGCAAGAAGAGATCAAGGCTCAACTCCAGGCACATAACGAGGTAATTACGGCGCTCGCAAGGGACCTCTGTCCGGCCCTGGAGAGCGCCGTTTCGCTTTTGTCGGGCGCTTTAGCCGGCGGCAACAAGCTGCTCGTCATGGGCAACGGCGGATCGGCCGCCGACGCGCAGCACTTCGCCGCCGAGATCGTCGGGCGCTTCAAGCTCGAGCGCCGGGCACTGCCGGCCATCGCCCTCAGTACCGATACCTCCCTCCTCACCGCCATCGGCAACGACTACGGATTCGACAAGGTCTTCGCGCGCCAGGTGGAGGCCCACGCACTCCCGGGGGACGTGCTGGTGGGGATCTCCACCAGCGGCAATTCCGCCAACGTGCAGCTCGCGCTGGAGGCGGGGCAGAGGCTTGGGTGCAAGACGGTTGCCCTTTTGGGCAAGGACGGCGGGAGCATAAGGGGGGTCGCGGAGCTCTCCCTCATCGTCCCCAGCTCCGATACGCCCCGCATCCAGGAGGGTCATATCACCATGATCCACATCATCTGCGATCTGGTGGAGCGGGAACTTTTTCAGTAGCTGCAGCGGCAAGGTGGTAACAGCCGGAAAGGCCAGGGTGTCATGGGCGAAAAACGGGCCGTCTTCCTCGACAGGGACGGGACCATAAACGTTGAGGTGCAGTACCTGAGCAGGGTGGAAGACTTCCGGCTCATCCCGGGCGTTCCCCACGCGCTGCAGCGCCTCAAGGATGCCGGGTTCCTCGTGGTGGTGGTGACCAACCAGTCCGGCGTCGGCCGGGGGCTGTACGACGAGGCGGCACTGCAGGCGGTCCATGACAGGATGCACGACGAACTTTTGAGCTTCGGCATCACCATCGAAGCCTGCTACTTCTGCCCTCACCACCCCGAGCACGCCCTTGGCGACTACCGTATCGACTGCGGCTGCCGCAAACCCCTGCCCGGCATGCTGCAGCAGGCCGCGCTCGACCTCGACATAGACCTCTCCCGCTCCTACATGGTTGGCGACAAGCTGAGCGATATCGAGGCGGGGTTGAACGCGGGATGCCGATCCCTCATGGTGAAGACCGGCTACGGTGCGGCCGAGGCCTCCCTCCTCCCCGCCGGGGTGCGGGCGTACGAGGACCTGCAGGAGGCCGCTGAGGCCATCCTTGAGTTGGAGGCAGAGGACAAGCGCAAAATGCGCTGAGTGGGTATCAAGATGCAGGGCGCGACGGGTTCACTATTTGGCCGCTTCCAACCGGTTCCCGCACCGGCAGGAGCGGCCTTTTTCGCAGGGGTTCAGGCATGAAGCCGTACCATCGGATCTTCCCCGACGCACAGGCGCCGAGCATCACCCTGGAGCTCACGCAAATGAGCGGCCGGATCCCGAAGGGGAGCTACGCCTTCGTCGAGTGCTACTGCACCCGGCCCGGGTGCGACTGCCGCCGGGTCACGCTTTTGGTGCTCAACGAGAAGATGCGGCACCAGGCCCTGATCTGCCTGGGGTTCGACGGCGAGGGCCCCTTCTGCGGTCCCTACCTGGACGGATCCAGCTACCAGGTTCCCTACGCCTCTGAACTGCTGGACTTCTGCGTGCACACCTTAAATTCCCGCCCGGACTGGGTTCTACGCATGCATCAGCAGTACCGGGAGGTGCGCGAACTGGTAGACGGCAGGCCGTACCGTGGCAGGGACTTCCCGCAGCCGGGCGACCTGTTTTACCGCGCCCTGCCGTCTCCCGACCTGGAGGCGATGCTCAAGGAATCCGTCCGGCACGGCTCGGGCCTTCGCTGTCCCCACCCTCCCTGCGATGAGGGGGACGACCGCTTCGGCATGGTGCGGCTGGTGGAGCTGTTCACCCGGGCCGGAGCCAGCGCGCCGGCCTCCCTCCTGGTGGCGCTGCAGGATGAACTGCACCGCCATCTGCTTGCCGACCCGCTGGCCGTTGAAGAGCTGGTCTCGCTTTTGCCGGCGCTTAGCCGCAATGCCCGGGTGGACGACGACAGGGTCGCCGCCGCACTGAGGATCCTCTGTCTTACCCTGGACTTCTACCAGGTCGAGGTGGAAGGGGGAGGGCCGGGAGCCAGGCAGCAGATGCAGAGGTTGCAAAGCGCACTGGCGCTGCGCATCTTCCGGGAGAAGTGTCCGGCGGAGCTTAGGTTCGCCGTGGCCGACATCCTGGGGCAATGCCGCGTCAAGCTGATCCCCGAATTGCAGCTCATCTGTGACGGCGGTGCAGGGGAAGCGGTCAACCGGTTCGACCTGTTCAATTCCGCCGAAGAGTTCATCCCCGGCGTCCTCAGGCACTTCGCATCCGTCGGCCTCTCCTCTCCCTTCGCCGGGGCCCGGGAGATCCTCGACCTCGTCTCCGTCAGCGATCCCGAGATGCGCCCCGGTCTCACCTGGGAGCTCATGAACGCGGACAGCACGCTTTTGCGCGAGATAGCAGCACTTCTGCTCTTCAACGCCGATCCCGAGCAGTCGCGGGAGACGGCACGGATGCTGGTCTCAGTCGACGGCGCCAGCTTGACGCCGAATACGCTGAGGCGGCTGATCGTGGCGCGCAACTGGTTCCCCGAGCCGACCCGAAGCATCGTCGACCAGACCATCAATAACGCCCGCAAGGCCCGCGTCCAGTGCGCCCACCTGGACCGGCCCGACGAGGAGACCGTGTACGCGAGCTGCCTCGACGGCTCGGGGACGCAGTACTTCCATATCCTGGTGCCGGATGGAGCGGCGTATGCCGGTTGCACGCTCATGCTGCAGGAGGGGTACGGCGTTAGCGACTGCTCTTTGGTGCGTCTGGAGACCCGGCGGGACAGGGACGACTTCATCGCCGCTGCCCGCAGCCAGCGCTGCTGTATCGAGTCGACGGGCGACTATCTGGACCTGCGCGTCTGCCAGGCTCTCGCGGAGGGAACCGAGCGGGGGAGGGTGCCCGGGCACTGGCTGGTGCGGGTGGCGGAGCTTTTGGGGCGCGACCATTGGAAGGGGCGGCCTCTGGATGCCGGTCAGGAGCTCTCCCGGCTGCGCGAGGGGATAGCCGAGAGCTCGCCGTCGCTGCTGCTCGTCGACGCACATCTCCGGTCCCTTGAGGAATCGGGAGAGTGGCACCGCTACCGGGCGCTGTTCGGCTCCTGGAAGGAGGAGGGGCGCGTGGTCGAATCCGTCATCGACGAGCTGCGCGCAAGCAAAGGCGGCCTCGGGGGTGCGGCAGTCGTGGAGCGCTTGTGCGACCAGGTGCTGGAACAAAAGCGTCCTCTGCTTTTGGACCGGCTGATCCTGGAGACGCTCTGGCTCAAATCCGCCAAGGAAGCGCCCATCCCCTGGCAGCGGATGTACCACGTGGCGCAGGCGGTAGCGGATCCGTCGATAGCACTGAAGGAGATCCCCTTGGCAGTATCCATGGCAAGAGAGAGCTTCAAGTCGTACCACAAGCGCAGCAAGGATGGCAGGCAGCATGGGGGCGAGTCGGCATGACCGAGCTTTCCCCGGTTCTTTTCCCCATCCTCTTCCTGACCGGCGGCGTCGCCGGCCTGATCGATGCCATAGCCGGCGGCGGAGGGCTGATCACCATCCCCGTGCTGCTCGGCATCGGGCTCCCCCCGCAGACGGCCCTGGGGACCAACAAGCTCCAGGCGACTTTCGGGTCCTGCAGCGCCATGGTGCATTTCGTCAAGGCCGGGACGGTCAACCTGCGCGACGCGCGCCCCGGCGTCCTCTGGACCACCGTCGGCGCGGTCCTCGGCTCCTACACGGTGCAGCAGATGGACCCGGGTTTCCTGAAGAAGTGCATCCCTTTTCTCCTCCTGGCCATCCTCTGCTACACGATCTTCACCCCGAAACTCGGCGCGCAGGAGGTGCACCCGCGCCTTCCCCGCAGGACCTTCTACCTGCTGGCTGGGCTCGGGCTCGGCTTTTACGACGGCTTTCTCGGGCCGGGGACCGGCTCCTTCTGGGTCATCGCCATCATGCTGGGGCTGGGCTTCGACATGCGCAAGGGGACCGGGTACACCAAGCTCTTCAATTTCGTGAGCAACATCGTGTCGCTCGCGGTGTTCGTGGCCGGCGGGCACGTGCTGCTCTGGGCGGGGCTCTTGATGGGGGCAGGGCAGGCGGTCGGCGCCAGGGTGGGCGCAAGGCTCGTGATCCACAAGGGGACACGGTTCGTGAGGCCGGTGTTCATCTGCTCGGTGCTGGCGGTGACGGCGAAGCTGTTCTGGGACGGCTATCGGTAGCGGTGGCACCAGGCGACTGTCCTCTTCGTGGCGGCTGCCTGGTGGACCCGGTGGACAAAAGTGGACCCGGTGGACAGTAGTGGACGGTGGCAGCTCCTGGATGGCGGGCCAGGCAACTGGCCTCTTAATGGCGGCTGCCCGGTGGACAAAAGTGGACGTGGAGAGCCTATATCTCCCGGAGGTTGCCGGCTTCGTCCTCGCTGCTGACGCCCCGGGCGCTCAGATCCTGCTCCAGGTGGTTCAGAATCTCGGAAACCTGCTGCAGGTAGGCCTGCGGCACGCTCTCCAACAGCCGCAGGGCGTTGTCCAGTCGCTTCGCCGCGCTGACGGCGGCCTTCAACGGCACCAGCGGGTTCGGCTCTTCCCTCAGGGCGGCTACTTCCTTGAACTTCTTCAGCACGGTGGGGTGGCTCTTTTCATCCTCCACCACACGTTTTCGCAGATCTCCATACTCCTCGACGGAAAACCCCTTCTCTTCTTTGGCCTGGCGCAACAGGTCGATCGACCTGAAATCCGGCAGGGGACGCAGCTCCTCGCGCTGGCTCAACAACTGCGGCTCTTCCTTCTCCATGAAGCGGTAGGCCATGGTGAGCTTCTCGGCGGTGCCCCGCTTGATGCGGATCTCCTGCACACAGTACTCTTCGAAGCTGCCATAGCCCCACTCGCGGAAACGCCCTCTCTTGCTCACATCCAGAAGCTTCTCGCCCAACTCGACCCAGGACGACTTGAACCGCTTGGCCTTGTCCAGCACCTCGTACCGGTCCGTCCCCGGCTCCAGGTGCTGCATGATGGACTCGATGTGCCGCTCGCTGCTCGATTTCGGTGTTTCTGGCATCGCTCCTCCTCCGTTGCCCTGCGCTTGCCGCACGCCGGGCAGTGAGCGAAATTATCAGAATCCGTCCGGTTTTTGAAGTTTTTTATCTTGGCTATCGTTTTGAATCGGGTTAGAATTTCCCAGCCTTACAACCGGCAACAAAAGGAGTTCATTATGGAGCAGCGTCTGACTGACATGGAGATGCTGATCATGCACCAGGGGCATATCATCGACCAGTTGAACGAGGTGGTCACCGAGCACCAGACCCTGATCGACCAACTCACCAAGGAACTGAAAAACATCAAGGAGCACCTGCGCGGCCTGAGCGCCTCCGAGAACAGGCTTCCGTCGGAAGAAGAGCCTCCGCCCCATTACTAGATGGCGTAGGGGGAGACAATAGTGGACCTGGTGGACACATGAACGGCATGATTTTCAACCTGCAGCGCTACTCGCTGCACGACGGACCCGGCATCAGGACCACCGTCTTCCTCAAGGGGTGCCCGGCGCGCTGCTGGTGGTGCCACAACCCCGAGAGCCAGGCTCCCACCCCGGAAATCGCCTGTTCCCAGAACCGCTGCATCTGCTGCGATGCCTGCCTTTTGGCCTGCCACGACGCGCTGCAACCCCGCGAGGTCTGCCGCAACTGCGGCGCCTGCGCCGACGCCTGCCCGACCGGCGCGCGCGAGCTCCTGGGAAAGGAGACCTCCGCAGACGAGCTGCTGCAAATCGTCCTCAAGGATCGCATGTTCTTCGAGGACTCCGGCGGCGGCGTCACCTTCTCCGGAGGGGAACCGCTTAGCCAGCCCGCCTTTTTGAAGGAGCTTCTGCACGGCTGCCGCGCCCACGGCATCCACACCGCCGTCGACACCGCCGCGCTCTGCCCGCCGGAGACCCTGCTCGACCTCGCCCCGCTGGTCGACCTCTTCCTCTTCGATCTGAAATGCGCGGACGACCAACTCCACCTGCAGGGGACCGGGACGAGCAACCACCGGATCCTGGACAACCTGGAGCAGCTGGGACGGGTGCACCGGAACATCTGGATCAGGATCCCGGTCATACCCGGCTTCAACGATAAAAAAGAGGAGATGGAGGCGCTCGCCGCTCGCGCCGCGCGGGCAGCCGAGGTGCGCCAGGTCTGGCTCCTCCCTTACCACGGCAGCTGGGCCGCCAAGCCCGCCCGGCTGGGCAAACAGGCACCCGCCGAGGCCCTGCAGGCGCAGGCGCCCACGCAGGACACCATGGAAGAGTTCGCCCGGCTTTTCACGGCCCGGGGATTGGATACGCAGATAGGGGGAGCATAGATGACCGGAAGAACCGAACGTTTGCGCCAGGAAAGCCTTGCCGCCGAACCCGCCATCTCCGCGGAGCGCGCGCTGCTTCTCACCGAGTTTTACCGCGAAAACGACGGGCGCTGGTCCATCCCGGTCATGCGCGCCAGGTCCTTTCACTACCTCTGCGAAAAGAAGACCATCTACATCGGCGACGGAGAGCTGGTGGTCGGGGAGAGGGGACCGGCCCCCAAGCTGGTATCCACCTATCCCGAACTCACCTGCCATTCGATCGACGACCTGCGCATCCTGAACTCGAGGGAGAAGACCAGCTACCGTGTGGACGACGCCTGCCTCAAGGCGTATCGGGAGACGGTGATCCCGTACTGGGGCACCAGGTCGCTGCGCGACAGGATCTTCGACGCTCTCCCCAAAGAGTGGCACCAGGCCTACCAGTACGGCATCTTCACCGAATTCATGGAGCAGCGCGCCCCGGGACACACGGTGCTGGACGACAAGATCTACAAAAAGGGGCTCCTCGACTTCAAAAAGGAAATCGCCCAGGCCGTCGCTGCCCTCGACTTCGCCTCCGACCCCGACGCCTGGGCCAGAAGGGAGCAGCTCACGGCGATGGATATCTCCTGCGACGCGGTCATCCTCTTCGCCGAGCGCCACGCGAAGCTCGCCGAAAGCATGGCCGCGGCATGCGCCGACCCGGTACGCAAACAGGAGCTTTTAAAGATCGCAGCCAACTGCCGCTGGGTGCCGGCGCACCCCCCCACCGACTTCTGGGAGGCGCTGCAGTCCTACTGGTTCTGCCACCTGGCGGTCATCACCGAGTTAAACGGCTGGGACGCCTTCAGCCCCGGCCACCTGGACCAGCACCTCTTTCCCTTCTACCGGTCCGAGCAGGAAAAAGGGACGCTGACCAAAGAGAGCGCCAGGGAACTGATCGAGTGCTTCTTCGTGAAGTTCAACAACCACCCGTCGCCCCCAAAGGTCGGGGTCACCGCCGCCGAGAGCGGCACCTACACCGACTTCGCCAACATCAACCTGGGTGGGCTCCTCCCCGACGGCTCGGACGGCTCCAACCAGGTGTCGCACCTGCTTTTGGACGTCATCGACGAGATGCACCTGCTGCAGCCCTCCAGCAACGTCCAGCTTTCGCGCAAGTCCCCTGACGCCTTCCTGAAGCACACCCTCAAGGTGGTGCGAAACGGCTATGGCTTTCCTTCCATCTTCAACGCCGACGCGGTGGTCGAGGAACAGCTCAGGCAGGGCAAGACCCTGGTCGATGCCCGCGCCGGCGGCTGCAGCGGCTGCGTCGAGGTGGGCGCCTTCGGCAAGGAGGCCTACATCCTGACCGGCTACTTCAACCTGGTGAAGATGCTGGAGCTTGCCCTGCACGACGGCGTGGATCCCTTGACCGGCGTGCAGCTCGGCCCCAGGACCGGCGCCCCGGACAGCTTCAAAAGCTTCGACGAGCTCTTCGGAGCCTTCCGCGCCCAACTCGCCCACTTCCTGGACATCAAGATCCGCGGCAACCGGCTCATAGAGATGATCTACGCCTCTCAGATGCCGGCCCCCTTTCTTTCGGTGCTTACCGACGACTGCATCAGCCGCGGCGTCGATTACAACGCAGGG
>Ga0209317_1002293_pt1 | contig 14114 bp, 13 predicted proteins | sample RifGroB2_FD_183994 | JGI IMG/M metagenome (GOLD analysis project Ga0209317, IMG submission 183994) | Soil microbial communities from Rifle, Colorado, USA - Groundwater B2 (SPAdes) (version 2) | ecosystem: Environmental > Terrestrial > Soil > Unclassified | place: Rifle, Colorado | collected... | reverse complement strand
GCGCGACGGGGTCATGTTCGTCGCGGACAACGGCGACGGGTTCGACATGGCGCAGGCGGAGAAGCTCTTCGTCCCGTTCCAGAGGCTGCATAACGACTCGGAGTTCGCCGGGCACGGCTTCGGGCTCTCCATGGTGCAGCGCAGCGTCGAGCGCATGGGAGGGAAGGTGTGGGGCGAGGGGAAGCCCGGGGAAGGGGCGACCTTCTATTTCACCGTTCAAGAACCCGCTGCCTAGCGTCGGTTTCCATCTGCGCCATGCGGCGCTGCCGGCTTTTCCCGCCAAGACGTTCCTGCCTGTCCCGCCGGCCAACCTTTCCTAACCCACCTCCGCGTACTCTCTTTCCCGGAAATCCACCCCCAGTGCCTGCGCAAGCTCCCTGACCTTTTCCACCTCCAGGCCAGGCAGAGCCACCGCGCTCGCCGTCACCTGCGGAACGTGCCTGGGGGCCTCCCGCAGGAAATCGCACACCCCCTGGAAACCTGCAGCGCCGAAAGGGGTGTTGCAAAGCCTCTGGTACTCCTTCGCGTCGGCGGAGTTGAGGCTCACGGAGAGGGAGTCCACAAGGCCTGCCAGTTCCGGGAGGATGTTCCTGCCGTGCACCAGGTTGGCCTGGCCGTCGGTGTTGATGCGGACCCGAAGGCCGCGCCGCTTCAGCTCGGCCGCCACCTCCTTCACCAGGTCGAGGCGGATCAGCGGCTCTCCATAGCCGCAAAAGACCACCTCGCTGAAATGGGAGGACGCGTCCACGGCGGCCATCACCTCTGCGAAATTCGGTTCGTGGGACAGCTTCAGCTCGTGCCCCTTCACGGCGAAATCCTCGAACTTCGGGCAGAAGGTGCAGCGGTTGGAGCAGCGGTTGGTGATGTTCAGGTAGAGCGAGTCCCGGATCTTGTACGCTATGGTTTCCTCTTCCGCCGGCTGCCCGATGCCGAAGAGCTTCCTGGTGTTGAAAGAGGTGATCCTGCCGACATCCTCGGGCGACAACCCCTTCACTGCAGCGATCCGCTCGGCCGCGAGCCTCACGAAGGCCGGCTCGTTCCTCTTGCCGCGGTGCGGGACCGGCGTCAGGTAGGGCGCGTCCGTCTCCACCATGAGCTGCTCGATCTTCACGCCGCGCACCACTTCCCGGAGCGCCTCGTTGGAGGGGTAGGTGACCGTCCCGGGAATGGAGATCTTGAACCCCATCTCGACGCACTCAAGGGCCATCTCCAGATCGCCCGAAAAGCAGTGCAGCACCCCTCCGACCTCGTGCGCCTGCTCCTCCTTGAGGATCGCCATGATCCTGTCGTGGGCGTCGCGGTCATGGATGATGAGCGGCAGCGAGAGCTCGCGTGCCATCCTGATGAAGCGGCGGAACACCTCCTCCTGCGCCCCTCTGGAGGAGCGGTCCCTGAAGAAGTCGAGCCCCACCTCGCCGATGGCGACCACCTTCGGGCTGCTAAGCGCCATCTCGCGCAGCTGCTCGTAGCACCTCTCGGTGACGCGGTCCGCGTCATGCGGGTGTATCCCCACCGAGCAGTAGATCGCGTCGTACGCCCCGGCCAGCGCGCAGGCGTCGCGGCTCGACTCGAGGTCCGCACCCACGGCGATGATGGTGCCTACCCCCGCTTCCTTAGCCCTTGCCATCATCTCGGCGAAATCGGCGCTGAACTCCTTCCCGTATATGTGCGCGTGGCTGTCGATGAGTTCCATGGTTGCTCCTTGTCGTGTTTCTTCACCCTTGCCCTCGGGCGCAGGCCCTACCTTTCCAGCCCCTGCTGCCGCGCTTGCCCAAAAAGTAGGGGAGCGGCGCCGCAAAGCAAGACATTCTAATGGAATACGGGCCAGGAAGCTAGAGCTTTCTGACCCGCAGTGCGACCAAGGCGGAGGGCGCCGCTAGCCGGTAGTCTCCTTTATGGAAGCCTCTATGCCGTCCATCAGGAGGGCCAGCTCCTCCATGGAGATCGACAGTGGCGGGAACACGACGATCACGTTGCCGAGCGGGCGCAGGAAAAGGCCGTGCTTTCTGGCTTCCAGGCAGACCTTGACACCGACCCGCTCTTCCCAGGGGTAGGGGAGGCGGCTCTTCTTGTCGGCAACGAGCTCTATGCCGCCGATCATCCCTTCCTGCCTCACGTCCCCTACGTGCGGCAGATCGAGCAGCCGCTCAAGGCGCTCCTTGAGGTAGGCGATCTTGGGCGCCAGTGATTCCAGCAGTTGCTCCTTCTCGAAAACCTCGAGGCTCGCGAGCGCTGCCGCGCAGGCGATCGGGTTGCCGGTAAAGGTGTGGCCGTGGAAGAAGGTCTTCAACTCGGCGTAGGAGCCGAGGAAAGCGTCGTACACCTTCTTGGTGGTGAGGGTCGCGGCCAGGGGGAGGTACCCTGCTGAGATCCCCTTCGAGATGGCCATGATGTCCGGGGTGATCCCTTCCTTGCCGCAGGCGAACATGGCGCCGGTCCGCCCGAATCCCACAGCGACCTCGTCGGCGATCATCAGGACGTCGAAGCGGTCGCAGAGCTCACGCACCCTTTTCACGAAGCCGGGAGGCTGGACGATCATGCCACCCGCCCCCTGCACCGAAGGCTCGATCACAAGACCGGCAAGTTCGTGCGCATGGAGCTCCATGAGCCGCTCCAGTTCCTTCAGGCAGAGCAGGCCGCAGCTCTCGCAATCCCCTTGCGGAGAGAGGGGGCAGCGGTAGCAGTAGGGGGAGGGGGCCATGATGGTCGGGAAGAGCAGCGGGGCGTAGACCTCGTGGTAGATGGCGATGCCGCCTACGCTCATCGCGCCGACCGTGTCGCCGTGGTAGGCGTTGTCGAAGCGGATGAACTTGGTCTTTTGCTTGTTGCCGGTCTGCTGCTGGTACTGGAAGGCCATCTTCACGCCGATCTCCACGGCGGTCGAGCCGTTGTCGGAGTAGAAGACCTTGGCGAGCCCCGGGGGGGCGATATCGATCAGCCGCTTGGCAAGGAGCGCGGCGCGGTCGTTGGAAAGACCGAGGAGGGTGGAATGTTCCAGCCGGTCCACCTGCTCCTTGACCGCCTCGTTGATCTCCTTGCGGCAGTGGCCGTGCACGTTGGTCCAGATGGCGGCCACGCCGTCCAGGTAGCGGTTGCCGTCGGAATCGATCAGGTAGGAACCTTCGCCCCGGGTGATGATGACGTTATCCGCCCCCTCCCACTCGCTCATCTGTGTGAACGGGTGCCACAGGTATTCACTGTCGTATCTCCTAAGCGTCTCGGTATCCAGCTCGACCACTGTCTATCTCCTTAAATGCAGTAAACCCGCACTTCGCGGGCTTACTGTGAACGGTTCATCAGACGATGAAGGGTGGGGCAATTGGGCGTTTAGCGAAATCCGCTAATCGAAAAGCTCCCTCAGCATGATCCCCGTTGCCGGCGCCTGCAGCAGGCGGTCGACGAGCAAGGTGACCACCGTGCGGTCATCGTCCCCCTTCATCTCGGGGAATACGCCGAGAAGCTGCGCCCCGGACAGGGAATCTATCATGTGCGGCGCGTACGACTCCGCCTGGCCCGGGGCGTCCGGGTAGCGGTTGACGAATACCCCCTTCACCTTCAGCCCCATGGTGCGGGCGCAGAAGGTGGTAAGGAGCGTATGGTTGACGGTGCCGAGATCCGGTCTTGCCACCACGGCTATGGGTATACCCAGGTGGAGTGCGAGGTCCGACACCAGGAGTCCCCCCGCCAACGGGACCATGAGCCCTCCGGCACCTTCGACGATGACGAAATCGTACTGCTCGGCGAGCCTCAGGTAGGCATCCTTGATGACGTCGAAGCTGATCCTCACGCCATCCTGTGTGGCAGCCACGGAGGGGGCCACGGGGGCCTTCAGAAGGTAAGGGGCGCAGTCCCGGCTCATCGGGACACCCGCGGCAAAGCAGAGGAGCTCGGCATCCTCGGATACCAGCTCGCCGTCGCGCTCGACACAGCCGGAGGTGACCGGTTTCATCACCCCTACGCTGTGACCCATGCGCCTGAGCAGCAGTGCGATTGCGGCAGACGCGACGGTCTTGCCGACCCCGGTGTCGGTTCCGGTTATGAAAATGCTCTTTGCAGCCATGAGTAATGTCCCTCTATCTTTCAGTGACAAGCAGGGTCGGCGCGTCGGCAGACCCCGCTATCCACAGGAAGTCTGATCTAAGCCCAGCCTTTATCTTAATCTTTATCTTTATCTCAGTCTTACTCTCAACCTTAACCTTAACCTTAACCTCGCCCCAACCTCGCCTTTAATGCGCGCACATAACGGTCTTGAGCCCCAGGTCGCTGAACATGGTGAGGTCGGTGTCCACGTTTCTTCCCAGCGTGGTCAGGTAGTTGCCGATCATGGTGCCGTTCGCGCCGGCGAAGAATATCCAGGACTGCAGGTCGCGCAGGTTCTTCTCCCTGCCGCCGCAGACCGTGATCCGCTTGTCCGGCAGGATCATGCGGTAAATGGCGACCGTCTTCAGGCACTCCATGGCGGTGATGTGGGCGGCCCCTTCGAGCCTGGTCCCCTCGATCGGGTTCAGGAAGTTCATCGGCACCGAGTCGACGTCGAGATCTTTCAGGGTGAACGCCATCTCGACCCTCTGCGCCGCGCTCTCGCCCAGGCCGAAGATCCCTCCCGAGCAGACTTTGACCCCTGCCTTCTTCACCGCCCGGACCGTGTCGACGTCGTCCTGGTACTCGTGCGTGGTGCAGATGGACGGGAAGAAGCTCTCGGCGGTCTCCAGGTTGTGGTGGTAGGTGTCCATGCCCGCGTCCTTGAGCTTCCTGGCGGTCTCCTCGTCGATGATGCCGAGCGAGCAGGAGGGGAGGATGGTGGTTTCTTTCCTGATGCGGCGCAGTGCCGCGAGGATCTGCTCCAGCTCGGCGCCCTTCACCGTCGTGCCGCTGGTGATGATGCCGAAGCAGGCAGAGCCGTTGGTCTCGGCGAGGCGGGCCGATTCAACCATCTGCTCCTCGCGGACCAGCGGATAGATCGGCGCATCCGTCTTGTGGTGCGCGGACTGGGCGCAGAAGGCGCAGTCCTCGGCACAGCGCCCCGACTTCGCGTTGATGATCGAGCAAAGGTGCACCTCGTTCCCGACGAAATGCTCCTTGAGACGGCTGGCCGCGCGGAAAAGGTCGTAGATCCCGGTCCCTTCAGCCTCGGAAAGCCTGAGCGCCTCCTCGGGAGTGATGGAGCCGCCGGCAAGAGTCCTCTTTACTATGTCATTGATTAAATGTTCCATGAAAATCCTCCACGGCTCATTTAGCATGCGGGACGGGTCGTTGTCAACCAAATCAAGGGGAGAGGTTGACGAGAGGGCGAAACCGGGGAGGGCGGGTGCTAAGACGGAAAGAGGGGAGCGAAGGGGGGGACCTTTAAGGGAAAGCCTGGCTGATGGGGGCGGGTTACAGTTCCTCTGTCGTGAAGGCGACCACTTCGTCGATGCTCCCGGCATCGAGGAGCACCATGACCAGGCGGTCGAGGCCAAGGGCTATCCCTGCGGCTTCCGGCATCGAGGCGAGAGCGGCCAGGAACTTCTCGGGCGCGGGGTAGGGGAGCTTCCCGCTGGAGGCGCGCTCAAGGGCCTCGGCCTCGAACCTCCTGCGCTGCTCGACCGGGTCGATCAGCTCGGAAAAGGCGTTGGCTATCTCGACCCCTCCGATGTAGAGCTCGAAGCGCTCGGCCACGGCTGGGTCGGAAGCCTTGAGCCTTGCGAGGGCGGATAGGCTTGCGGGGTAGTCGTAGATGAAGGTGGGGCGGGCTGTCCCGAGCTCGGGCTCGATGCGCTCCACCATCAGCTCGTCAAAGGTCCCTGCCTCGAGCGCTTCCCACATCGAGGTGCCTGCATAGCGCCGGAAGGCGTCTGCCACCGTGATCCTCTCCCACGGCTGCGAGATCTCGATGCTGAGGCCGCGGTAGTTGATGACCGGCGCGCGGGCCGCCCCCCTTACCAGTGCCTCGGTCTCCTCCATCAGGACAAGGTAGTCCGCGTCCGCCCGGTACCATTCCAGCATGGTGAATTCCGATAGGTGCCGGCTGCCACGCTCCCCTGCGCGCCAGCAGCGGCAGATCTGGAAGATGCGCGGATACCCCGCGGCGAGCATCCGCTTCATGCAAAGCTCGGGTGAGGTCTGCAGGAACCAGCCGTCGCACGGTATGGCGTCTATCTGGGCTTCAGGCGCGGGCGCAGGTATGCGAAAAGGGGTCTCGACCTCGAGATACCCCTTTTCCTGAAAAAAACCTCTGACCCTGTTGAAGATCGCACCCCGCTCCACCAGCGCCTTTTTGCGCCTGCAGAGGGGCCAGCTGCCCGGCATCTCTACCCCTTTACCCTGGTGGAGTACTCGCCGGTGCGGGTGTCGATGGTGATCAGCTCGCCCTCCTCGATGAAGGGGGGGACGCGGAGCACGTAGCCGGTCTCGACGGTGGCGGGCTTGGAATCCGAGCCGGAGGTGTCGCCCTTGACCCAGGGATCGGTCTGGGTGACGCGCAGGTTTACGAAGTTAGGCACGTCGACGCCGATCGGCTTGTCGCGAAAGATCAGCACGTCGACCTGGAGGTTGTCGATCAGGTAGTTCTTGGCATCGCCCATGGCGTCTTCGCTGATGTGGATCTGCTCGAAGGTGTCGTTGTCCATGAAGCAGTAATGATCGTCTTCCTTGTAGAGGTACTGCATGGTGCGGTCTTCAAGGCGGGCCGGCTCGAAGGTCTCGCCGGAACGGTAGGTCCGGTCCATGGTGGAGCCGGTGATCATGTTCTTCATCTTGGTGCGGTAAAGCGCCTGCCCCTTCCCCGGCTTTGCGAAGTCGAAGTGGGTGATGATGTACGGCTCGTTGTCGATGGCGATCTTCAGACCTTTTTTCAGATCGGCTGCAGTATACATGTGCTCTTCCTTCTCTTGACAGTGTAATAAGATAAAAATCCAGCGCGATAGCAGGCTACGCGCGCGCTAAACCCTGCTGGTCCTTGGTTTATCCGTATGTGCCTTGCAGCGAATGAGGATGGCTGGGACAGATGCCGGTGATGTTTTGGGAGGGCTACTTGGCGCGATACGTGATGCGACCGCGGCTGAGGTCGTACGGTGAGAGTTCTACGGTCACCTTGTCGCCCGGCAGAATCTTGATGAAGAACTTGCGCATTTTGCCGGAAATGTGTGCCAGCACCATGTGGTCATTTTCAAGTTTCACCTTGAACATTGCGTTGGGAAGCGGCTCGATGACCGTCCCTTCTACTTCGATTGCTTCTTCCTTGCTCATTTTTTCTCCTGGCCGGTTCTAGTGGCTACTTTAACAATCTGTGAGTCTACAAATATTTATTTAAAATTGCAAGCTGCAATTCACGCGACAAGGGAATTCGCCCCCCACATGATCCGCTATTTACAGAATTTCCTTAACATGCTAGAAATATGGCGAGATTTTTCCAAGGAATAGGGCTTTACATGAAAAAACCGATCAGGGAGATCCCGCTTGCCAACGGGCTTACCATTAGATTCTTCGATGCCACCCGTCGCTATTTCGGCGACTACCACCAAGTCAGGATACAGATAAGCTGCGAGGTGCCGCTGACCCCGGATCTGTTCGAGGACGGCAACGCCCACCAGGACGCGCTCAAGCTGCTCGGCGCAACTGTCAGCTATTGCAAGGACATCGAGCACCAGGGGGTCGCAACGGATTCCATAGAGGGGGTGGTCGAGAAGGTGGTCCAGCAGTTCGTCGATCACTCGCTTGGCTACTTCAACGTGGCGTCCTTCCCCAAGAAGCTGGTGCAGGCCGAGCTGAGCCGGGTCACCGGCCGTGCGAAGTCCTTCGTGCCACTGCGCGGCATCCATGGATGAGGCAGTAGTCGCCATCGAGCGGATGTGCTACGGCGGTGCCGGTTTCGGGCGGGTGGAGGGAAAGGCCTGCTTCGTCCCGCTTACCGCCCCCGGAGACCGGGCCCGCATCCGGGTGGTCAAGGAGAAGCGCTCCTTTTGCGCAGGGGAGGTGCTGGAGCTTTTGGAACCGTCGCCGCTTCGGGTCGCTCCCTGCTGTCCCGTGTTCGGCGTCTGCGGCGGATGCGACTGGCAACAGCTCCCTTACCCGGAGCAGTTGAAGCAAAAGGGGGAGATCTTCGCCGACAACCTGAGCCGCATCGGGAAGGTCCCCAGGGAGACCGTGCTCCCGGTCGCCCCCTCGCCTGCATGCTACGGCTACCGCTCCAGGGTCCAGCTCAAGCTCTCCGGCAGGAGCGGGAAGCTCTCCCTTGGCTTTTTCAAGTCCGGCTCCCACGAGGTGGTCGACTTCGGGGAGGGATGCCCGCTGGCGGACCACTTGCTGAACCGGATCTCCCGCGAACTCCGCGCCCTGCTCCCCGGTCTCCCGCAGGTCGGGCAGATCGCCCAGATCGACCTCGCCATGGGCGACGACGGCCAGAGCGTCGCCATCCTGCACTTCAAGGGGAGCGACCCCAGGGGGCTTGTCGAGCGGCTCGTCGCCTGCCGCCAGGAGCTACCCTCCATCTCCGGCGCCTTCGTCAGGAGCGGTGACAAGGAAGCGCCGCTGCCGGCCTTCGGCATCGATTCGCTCAGCTACGGCATACCCGCCGGCCTTTTCCCCGGCTCCGCCGAGATGAGGCTATCCTTTGGCAGGGGCGGGTTCTCCCAGGTGAACTACCGGCAGAACCTGGAGCTGATCCGCACAGTGTGGGAGTGGGGCGGGCTGAAGGGGAGCGAACGGGTGCTCGATCTGTACTGCGGCAACGGCAACATCTCGGTCCCGGTCGCACCCCATGCCGCCGAGGTGGTGGGGGTGGAGGGGTACGCCCCCTCGATCGCAGACGCCGTGGCGAACGCCGAGGCAAACGGTATCGGAAACGCCTCCTTCCTGGTGAGCGACGCCGCGCAGGCTGTCAGGCGCATGGCAAAGAGAAAGGAGCGCTTCGACCTGGTCATCCTCGATCCGCCCCGCGCCGGTGCCGAGGCGGCCGCCGACATCGCACTGCTTGCTCCTGAAAAGATCATCTACGTCTCCTGCGACCCGGCAACGCTCTCCCGCGATCTCGCCATCCTGGGAGGGAACGGGTACCGCGTTACCAGGTCCAAGCCGGTGGACATGTTCCCCCAGACGTACCATCTGGAGAGCGTAACCGAGCTTGCACGTGTATAGATTCCAACATCAAATCCAAGGCGGAGGGGCGCATGCTATTCGGACTTTTCAGCAAGAAGGATCATCTTCATTACCAGAGCAAGGGTGCGAAACACCTGGCAGCCGAGCGTTTCGCCGACGCGCGGGTCGATTTTCTGGAGGCGCTCAAACTCTGCCCGGCCGATGCCACCCATGACGAGAGTGCGATTCGCCAGGGGCTGGAGCTAGCCGGCAACCGTCTGGGCGAGCTGAACCTGCAAGAGGGTGAGCATTCGCTAAACGCAGGGGAGCTGGCCAAGGCCTACGATCACTTCACCCTCGCGGCCGAGCTTGCCGTCGACCATGGCATCAAGTCAAAGGCGCAAGCCGGCCTGGCACGGGTGCAGCAGCCGGGAGGCGCGGCTGCGGCCGGCGCTTCCCCTGCGCCCCCTGCAGCCGCGCAACCTGCCGGCGGCTACAAGGAGCACGGCGGAGGGTCCTGCACCTCTTGCGGCACCCACGGCCACTCTGCACCGGCGCAGGAAATCACGGAGACCGACCTCTCCCTGGAGGACCAGTTCTTCCTCATGGTGCAGCCCCTCCCCGGGGACCTGCCCGCCAGGTATGCCGCTCTTGGACCGCAGTTCACCAAGGCGTACCTGCTCATTCACGACGGAAATGACGCCCAGGCTTTCCCGATTTTGCAAGAAATGCTGTTATCTGGTGAAAATGACATTGTATTTTACGAACTCGCACTTATAATGTTCAGGGCGGGCCGGCTTCATGAGAGCGAGGCCCTTCTGAATCGTGCTCTTTCCCTTAATCCGACCAACGCGGTCTGCTGCATGGCCTTGGTGCAGCTGATGGCCGGTGGACAGAGGTTCCCCGAGGCGATAGCCGCCGTGGAGCGGATGCTCGAGCTTGGGATTCTCGTCGACCAGGCGCAGTTCATGCTGGGCGAACTGCACGAACTGTCCGGCGACGAGCCCCGCGCCATAGAGATGTGGTCCAGGGCGTTGGAGATCCCGAGCGTGGCAAAATCCGCGGCAGAGCGACTGGTCCCGATACTTGACCGCCAGGGGCGTAAGGACGAGGTGAAATACCTCGCCAAAAAATATCTCAAGGGATGCTGTTAACGTAAACTAGGTGCTCCGGAGGTGGACAATGAACAAATCGGAACTCATTGAATCTCTCGCTGCCAAGAAGACCCTTTCCTTCAAAAAAGCCGAGGAAGTGGTCAATGCAGTCTTCGCTTCGATGACCGACGCCCTTCTTTCTGGCGACAGGATTGAGATCAGGGGGTTTGGCAGCTTCGTGGTGAAGGAGTATGACGCCTACACCGGCAGGAATCCCAAAACGGGCGAGTCGATCTCGGTGAAGGCGAAGAAGCTTCCCTTTTTCAAGGTCGGCAAAGAGCTGAAAGAGAAGGTATCCGGATAACAGGCAGCCGCTGCATCAAGAGCAAGGAAACCTTGCAGATGGCCCCCATCAGGCGCCTTCCGGGTTGCGCACGCCCGCAAGGCGCCTTTCTTGTCAGTACCCCTGAAACAACCAGGCCTCAGGCTTTGTCTCGGTCTTCTTGGTTCAGCCTTAAACTTTGACTTTGTCTAAATCTTAACCCTCAACCTCAACCTGAACCTGGCATCCATATGTTCCCCACCTCCTGGTCTTACATCGTTGAGGCGCTGGGCGGTCTGGCGCTTTTCATCCTCGGCATGCGCACCATGTCCGAAGGGCTGCAAAAGGTGAGCGGAGAGCGGCTGCGGCGGCTCCTGGAAAAGGGGACCGGCAACCGGCTGGCCGCGCCGCTGATCGGCAGCTGCCTTGCCTCGCTTCTGCAATCCGGCTCCGCGGCCTCCGTCCTCGTGGTCGGTTTCGTCAACGCGGGGTTGCTCTCCCTGTACCAGGCCCTCGGCGTCCTTCTCGGGACCGGCATCGGCACGACCCTCGCCATCCAGATCATCGCCTTCAGGATTTCCGCACTGGCTCTGCCAGCCATTACCGTCGGGGTATTCCTCAGCTTCTTTTCACGCAGCAGGAATCTGGCGCAGCTCGGCGGGCTGCTGCTCGGCGTGGGGCTTGTTTTCTTCGGACTGTCCATCCTGGAGGGGGCCAGCCTCCCCCTAAGCGAGAGCGCCATCATGGCCGGCTTGCACGAAGGGCTCGTCTCCGTTCGCATCGCAGCCGTCCTCCTAGGCGCCCTGCTCACCTTCGTGGTGCAGTCGGGGAGCGCCACGCTCGGCATCGTGATCGCGCTCGCCTCGGCCGGCGTCCTCCCCTATGACGCCGCCATCGCCATGGTGATAGGCGAGGTGGCGGGGGCCGCCCTGATTCCGCTCATCGCCTCCATCGGCGGCAGCCAGGCTGCCAAGAGGGCGGTCATCATCTACCTGGCCATCAACTGGGGCGCCATCGCCCTCGGGCTCATCTTCTTCCCGCTCTTTCTGCGCGCGGTGGAGCTCCTCTCCCCGGGGGACCTTTCGGGGATCCTGGACGGAGGGGCGACTCCGGCGGTCATCCAGGCGGCACGTCCCCACATAGCCCGGCACCTCGCCAACGCCCACACCGTCTTCACTGTCGCGTCGCTTTTGATCTTCCTTCCCATGATCGGCTTCATCGCGCGCTCCGCTGAAAACCTGCTTCTGACCCGCCGCTCCGAGAGCGAGCCCCGCCCAAGGTTCATCGACACGAGGGTGATAAAGACGCCGACCATCGCGCTGGTGCAGGCCTGGAACGAACTCATCCGCATGGGGAGCATCGCCGGCGCCATGCACCGGGAGCTGGTGTCGCAGTTCGACTCCTTCAACCCCAAGGTGGTCGCCGCCATCAGGGACAAGGAACTGGTCCTTGACGTGCTGCACCGCGACATGTCCCAGTTCCTGGTCGCGCTTTCCCGCGAGACCCTCTCCCGCGAGCGTGCCGTCGAGATACCTGTCATGCTGCAGATGGTGAACGAGATCGAGCTTGTGGGGGACCAGACAGAGGCGGTTCTCAACTATCTTTTGCGCAAGAAGGAGGAGCGCCTGCGCTTCTCGGCCTCGGCCATGGATGAGCTTAAGCGCTTCGCAACCAAGGTCGGCGAGGTGGTGTCGCTTTGCGAGCGCATCCTCAAGGGGGAGGACGAGGACCCCTCCCGGCTGAAAGCCGAGGTGGCCTCCATTGAGGATGAACTGCAGATGAGCCATATGCGCAGGTTAAAAAGCGGCAAATGCAACATCGTGGCAGGTCTTCTCTACGGCGACATGATCGTCTGCTTCTCAAAGATCTCACAACTCGGTTTCTCCATCATCGCCCAGAAGAAAGGAATCAACCTATGACTGAAACAGTGGCGGCCATCGATCTCGGCACCAATACCGCGAGGCTCCTGATCGCAGACCGGGACCCCTACAGCCAGATACTGCTGAAAAGGATCATAACGAGGCTGGGGGGCGGTTTCACCAGGGAGCGCGGGCTCTCAGAAGAGGCGCAGCTGCGCTCTGTCACGGCACTAAGGCAGTTCGCCGAGGATATCTCGCGCCACGGGGTGGCGAGGCTGAGAGCCGTTGCCACCAGCGCCGTCCGGGACGCGCGAAACGGGCAGGAGTTCGTGGCGAGAGTGCTGGCCGAGACCGGCATAGCACTAGAGGTCATCGACGGCACGCAGGAGGCGAATCTTACCCTCAGCGGGGTCGCCTCCATCCTTGACGAGACGCATTGCGATCTTGCCGTCTTCGACGTGGGCGGGGGGAGCACCGAGTACACGCTTGCCGCGGACGTTCAGCCGATCTTTTCCAGAAGCCTTCCCATCGGCGTGGTGAGGCTCACCGAAGGAAAGGCCGGGGTGGCTGAGATGGAGGACAAGATCCGCCGCGAACTGACCATCCTCAAGCAGGAACTGGCAGGGGAGGGGCTCGCCGAGCGCTTCGGAAAGGCGACCCTGCTCGGCACCGCCGGGACGGCCACCACCCTGGCCGCGATCGACCTCGGCATGGAGGACTACGACTACAAGCGGGTGAACAACCACACCATGCCGCTTGCCGCAGTCGAGGAGATCTTTCAAAGGCTGCTCCCGCTCACCCCGGCCGAGCGGCTCCTGGTGAAGGGGCTGGAACCGGGGAGGGAAGATCTGATTATAGCCGGAACGCTGGTGGTGCTCACCACCATGCGGCTTTTCGGTTTCACCACCTTCAAGGTGAGCGATTCAGGGCTGTTGGAAGGCCTCATCCTCGGCGTTTGATGCGGAGGCGGCCGCCCCCCCCCGGCCGCCACCGCTTCTTTGCGTGGCGCGACCGGTCTGCCGCACCCCGACAAAGGGTTATCCCCCCGGATCAAAAGAAGGCTCGCGTTTGCCTCCCTGCTATCTGTGCTCTCTCTGGCAGTTATTGCGAGCTGCCAGATCGTGACGACAAGTTAAAGAGCTGACATTTGACAGTTCCCTTCCGTACACCTCAATAAGCTTTCCCCGCCACTGCTGCCGGTCCTTTTTTTTTCAACGCGGCAGTTCACAAGTTCCTCCTGCAGAAACAACTGTTGTTTTGACAATGCGGGGATCCACAACTATACTCATTAACAGCTTCGGGACACCGTCTTAATTCCTGTACCGTCCCCGCCAGCATCGCCAGCCGCACCTGCCTCAGCCGTGAAGTCGCTATGTTTGCCGTTTGGGCCGCCCGTTTCTGCACAGGATCAAGGAGCCTGCTGGCCGTGCATCTCAATGAGAACTCATACAAGAAGATCATCGACGACCTGCGCGACGGCCTGTATATAGTCGACAGGGACAGGAGGATCGTTTTTTGGAACCGTGCCGCGGAACAGATCTCCGGTTTCACGGCCGAGGAGGTGGTCGGCAAGCATTGCGCCGACAACATACTCTGCCACGTGGCTGACAGCGGCATCAACCTTTGCTGCGGGGAATGTCCCCTGGGCGAAACCATCGAAACGGGTGACGCGCACGACGCGGAGGTGTTCCTGCACCACAAGAACGGGCACAGGGTGCCGGTGTCGGTCCGCGTCACGCCGCTTGCCGATGAACAGGGAAACATAATCGGCGCCGTGGAGATCTT
>Ga0209317_1002292_pt1 | contig 14118 bp, 10 predicted proteins | sample RifGroB2_FD_183994 | JGI IMG/M metagenome (GOLD analysis project Ga0209317, IMG submission 183994) | Soil microbial communities from Rifle, Colorado, USA - Groundwater B2 (SPAdes) (version 2) | ecosystem: Environmental > Terrestrial > Soil > Unclassified | place: Rifle, Colorado | collected... | reverse complement strand
CGCCCTGGCATACAACCTTGGGAACTTTTTGAGAAGGCTTGCCCTTCCACGAAGCGTAAAGCACTGGTCGCTTACGACATTACGGGAGAAGTTGATAAAGATCGGCGCAAAGGTGGTCAACACGTCGCGGTACGTCTACTTCCAGATGGCTGAAGCAGCCGTGCCGAGGAAATTGTTTGCGTCCATACTGGACCGGATCGAAAGCCTGAGACTTGAGGCGACATAGACTTGTCCGCATACAGGGATCGAAACGGCTTTAACCTGCCTGCCGAGGGAGAGGTTTGCCCCGGTCACATCAAAAGAAACGTTTTTCCGGTGATTGGCCGGCTTTTTACCGGGAAATCATGGAAAGACCTGAGAGAACAGCGACAGGCAAAATCTGTTTGACACTCTTTACCGGAATTGGCAGCATTCCTGCCATGGGAATGGTTAAAAATGATGTTATCTGGAAAATGTCGGATTATACGGATTTCTGAAGCCCTTGAGGTAGAGATGTGGGAGGTCTTTGATTTTGGTCAGGAGGTAAGCCCGAAAGAGCTTAGAGATGCGCTTAAAAAAGTTGCAAACGAAATCGGCGATGAGGGAAAACTAAAGACCGCAGTCAGAATTCTGAAAACAATAGCGCGGTAATGATGCATTTTAAGCATTTGCGCTAATACATCCAGGGATAGACTACTTCCTGAACTCCGCAATGCATCTATGTCCAAACAAGGCGTTTGTTACTTCTGTAAACAATGACTACACTGGATATCCTTGATTCTATAAATCTGTTGTTGTAATTTGCTTGGGACTCCATATATGCAGTCTTTAGACGGATTATTCACCATCTTATACAGACAGAAATAGATATGTTTGCAGTATTATACAGACTGTATAATCATTGTTAAAGATAGAAGAGACCAGGAAACAGAGGTCCATAATCGACGTAAGAGGCTTGTTGAGAAGGTAAGGTATGAAAATAAAGAAAATTGCAATAAAGAACTTTCGTCGCTTGGAGTACGTTAACATAGACATTGAGAATGATGAGACGGTATTCGTCGGCCCAAACAATAGCGGTAAAACGTCAGCAACTGCAATTTTCCGCTGTTTTATTGATGGAAAAGACTTCAAGATTCATGATTTTTCTGTTAGCAAAATCGACGATATCAATGCATTTGGCAATGACGGTGACAAAAAACATCTGCCAACAATTGAACTCGATATCTGGTTTTCCATCAACCCTGACAGCATAGCCTTCGGGCGTGCTTTTACCCTCCTACCAAATCTTTCCGATGAATTTGACCAGGTTGGTATCCGCCTGAAGTATGAAGCGCGCGACCCGGACAAGATGTATGCTGACTATGAGGCTTCTTATCCGAAAGCAGAAAACAGAAAACGCAAACGCACTCTATCACAATTTTTGGGCATAGATAGAAATCTTAGTCAGTACTTCGAAATTTCGTATTACTCACTTGACTCAACCGATAACGAAACATTCCTTCAAAGCAAGGAAGGGAAAGCCATGCTTCAAGCGTTGGTGCGGATCGATTTTGTTGATGCGCAGAGAAATGTTGATGACGATGAGGGCAGTAGGAGTAGCCGGCTATCAACAGCTTTCGCAACATTTTATAAGAAAAATCTAGAACAGGCAGAAGCGGCTGAGGCTGCGCACTTAGTTATCGATGAGAATAATCAGAAGCTGACGGAACATTATGAGAAGCATTTCCGTGGACTCATGACAGTCATAAAAAGTTTAGGGGTTCCGTCAGTTAATGATAGAGACCTAAAGGTTGTATCGTCTCTTAGTCCGGATATGGCGCTGCAAGGCAATACTGAGCTTCTTTACATTGATAGCAGTCGAGAGCATGAGTTGCCTGAGGCGTACAATGGCCTAGGTTTTAAAAATCTTATATATATGGCCATTCAAATAAGCCATTTTCATTTGCAGTGGATGCGGACCGAAAAAAATAGACCTCTCTGCCAGCTTATATTTATCGAAGAACCAGAAGTACATCTCCATGCACAAGTTCAGCAAACATTTATAACAAATATATGGAAAATCATATCCAATGCCGCGAAAGACACAGGCGATGAAAATCTTGTTCCCCAATTTCTGGTGACGACACACTCTTCTCATATCTTGGATGCAGTGGATTTCGCCAAGGTACGACACTTTCAACGGTGTCTGCTCGAAGGCGAAGACAGTTGTACAGTTGCAACGCTCAATGCGTCTAAGGTACAAAGTCTACGCGAGTTCGAACCCGAGCCTGTGCGGATCAATGGCAAAGAAATTATTCAGGAAGAAGCGCTCAAATTTCTTAAACAGTATTTAAAGTTAACGCATTGTGATTTGTTCTTTGCTGATGCAGCAATCTTGGTCGAAGGGACTGTGGAGAAGCTTCTTCTTCCGAAGATGATTGAAAAATCTACTCCTAAGCTTTGTACCAAGTACCTTTCTATACTTGAAGTTGGTGGAGCTTACGCACATCGATTTTCTGGACTGCTTAAATTCTTGAAAATTCCATACCTCGTTATCACCGACTTGGATTCGGTCGAAGCAACTGGAATGCACTCGGTATGTCGTGGTGATACGCCTAATGCTCTGACTTCAAATGCTTCGCTGAAAGCTTTTTTTGAGGTTACTAGCGTAAAAGAGTTGCATGCTCTCAAGCCGGAACATAAAATAAATGCTGATCAAAATCGGTGCGTGGTTTTTCAGACTTGTATTCAGGTTGCAGATGGTGACGACCAGTGTCAGATGATTCCACGCACAATCGAAGAGGCATTCGTATTTGACAACTTTGGGCTGCTACGGGGCGGACAACTTAACCTGGGAACCACTATCTCGGAAAATCTGGATGAGGCGTATAAAGATGTTTACGAACGGGTCAAGTCTTCAAGTTTTAAGAAAACGGAATTTGCTTTAAATGCTCTATCTAGTCCAGAAGAATGGTGTACACCAACGTACATCGCAGAGGGACTGAAGTGGCTGGAAACGCGTTTAGATAGCGACTCAAATTAGATGAGTCGGCCAGAGAACTAATTATGTCAGAGCTGATACCGACAAAAGCAGACGCTGAAGTTGCTGAATGTCTGACTGCAAAACGTAGTTTCGCTATGATCGCTGGTGCTGGTTCAGGGAAGACAACCTCCCTTATTACCGCACTTGAGAACATAAGAAATGAATATGCAGCGGATTTCCGTAAGAATTCACAGCGTGTCGCGTGCATTACATACACTAATCGAGCAGTCGGGGTGATTACAACTAGGTTGGGACACGATGATCTCTACCTAGTATCTACTCTTCACAGCTTCCTTTGGGATGAGATCAAAAGGTTCTCTCGCGACATCAAAGAAGCGATTCGAGAACACCGAATTCCGCAGCTAATAGAAAATGTGCGAAAGAAAGATAATGGGGGTAATAGCAAAGAAGCGCTCAAGGCGCGTGCGCGAATTGCTTCTTATGAGGAGGAATTAACGAAACTTGATTACGTACGTGACTTCAAATACAACGATTCCGCTTTCAGTGAGTACTCTAATGGCCTCCTAAGCCACGACGATGTTATTGAGGTGGCTGGCTATCTGCTCGCATCCAAAGCGGTCTTTCGAAAAGCATTGGGCTTTCGCTATCCGTTCATTTTTGTTGATGAAGCGCAGGATACGTTTCAAAATATCATGGCTGGCTTAAACCTCGTTGGAAGCGGGGACGGATTGCCTGTCATTGGGTACTTTGGTGATCCGTGGCAGCAAATTTATGAAAATAGAGCTGGTAATTTTGAGCCCCCCCCACAAGGGAAAAAGATTACCAAGACTGAAAATTTCCGATGTTCTGAAAGTGTCATAGCGTTCTTGAACGCGTTTAGGGGTGACGTGAAACAGGTTGCGGCTGGTAGCAACAAAGGGAAGCAGGGTAGCGTTCTGCTCACTTTAGTTAAAGCCGAAGAACCAGAAGCACCGAGAAAGCGATACTCTGAAGAGCAGGTGGAGCGCGCGCTCCAACGCCTCGATACGGAGCTGGACAACTGGGGCTGGGCTGGTCGTGATGACATTATAAAGCTATTTCTGGTCCGCCAGATGATCGCGAGAAGGCTCGGGTTTTTCGAGCTGAACAAACTATTTACCGGCAACTACGCATCGTCCCGCGCTCAGGATGATTATGAGACAGGCAATCACTTCCTTCTAAAACCCTTTCTTAGCAGTATTTGGCCACTTGTGTCGGCGAATAAGTCTGGAAATAGCCGGGCTGTAATTGACTTGCTGCTGAGTAACAGTCCTACGTTTGAAGTGCGTGGTAGAAACAGTGAGAGATCGCTCCGTGAAATGATGAAACTCTCTAACACGCTTTTGTCTGGGCTCACTGAGCAATGGGATTCTGGAACTGTAAGAGATGTTTTGAATTACTGCTCTAAAAATTCATTAGTTCGGTTTTCGGATCGGTTGGTCGAACATTTGGCCAGAGATCCACGAGTTGAAGAGTATGACGCAGATACCCATGGTGAGGAGAAGGGTGATTGGCTGTGTGATCAGTTCTTTGGGATGGGCACGGCTGAATTACAAGCTTACTGTGACTTCATTCAAGAAAACACCGCGTACAGCACGCAGCATGGGGTAAAAGGTGAACAATATCCCAACGTCCTAGTAGTCTTTGACGATGTCGAGGCTGCCTGGAACCGCTATAGTTTCACAAAAATGCTAACTCCAAACACATCTGGTGAGCCTACGCAGGGGCAGCTTGAGCTGAGTCAAAAATTAGCTTACGTCTGTTTTTCGCGTGCCGAAGAAAACTTGATGATTTTACTATTTACGTTAGATCCTAAAGGAGCAAAACAAGAACTGGTTGGACGTAAACTTCTTTCAGAAGAGCAGGTAAAAATTGCTGAATAAGGGGCAAATCTCTAACAAGTGGCTGAAGACACACTGGCAAATCCGCTACACTCCTTTGCCAACAGTTCAGCCTTAGCCTTACAATTTTACTACCAATAATACTCGTTTCTTATCCTTTCGTAATGTTGTGGACTTGTAGGTGAAATAAAAAGATTTAGTGATAAATACAATGTGGGCCTGGATGGGTGCTATGGGTATTGCGTTTGAGCCAGGCATTGTAAGTCCTTCATATAACGTATATAGGTTTAGATCCAGTGCCAATGAACCGCGATTTTATGATTATCTTTTTCGTACTGGCCGATTTGTTTCTGAAGTTATTCGTCACTCAAAGGGTGTTTGGGCATCACGGCTTCGCTTGTACCCTGAAGAGTTCTTAGAAATACGCTTGCCTTGCCCCCCACCTCACGAACAGCGTGATATTGTGGAGGCTATCGAAAGGGAAACAGGAAAATACAACGAACTCCAGCAATTGATTGAAAGCTCTATTATAAAACTCCGCGAATATCGCACGGCGCTCATCTCAGCGGCGGTAACGGGGAAGATTGACATTCGCAAGGAGGTTTCAGCATGACCCAATCAATGCTCGACCTTCTTCGAGCACATGCGAATCGTATCTGCGAAGAAGGCATCCGGTTGTTCGGAAACTTTTCTGCAATGCATCCGGTTAATACACCTGGGGATTCGGTAGTCCTTATCAGTCCAAGCGGAAACCAGTTCTGGAACGATCTGCCTCCGGAGGGCAAGCAGATTCAAGTCAAGCTGCTTCCAGAGATTGACCGCTTTTCTGAGCTTGTACGGGCACTGACACGGAATCTCCCGAAAAACGTTCAGAACGACATGCAAGGGTCGCTTGAGACAATACGAAGATCGGTGGAGCAGGAAGGAACTACATGGTGGGAATCACGGGGCGAAGCAGTAGATGGCTTCCGTTCCCTGATCGAAAAGATCATCAACACACTTGAGAATTATTGCAATGGCTCCACCGGAGAAGCGCTGGCAATAGCCGATACAAACGCCCTGATCCATAATCCCGGTATCGAGTACTGGCACTTCGAGGACGTGGAAAGGTTTACCATCGTTTTAACTCCGATGGTTCTGTCGGAGCTCGATAGGCACAAGATAAACCATAAAAACCAGCAAGTTCGTGAGAAGGCATCTTCGGTTATCCGCCGGATAAAAGAATACCGAAGACGTGGATCTCTACACGACGGTGTCGTTATCGTACGAGGCCGAGTGGACCTTCGATCAATAGCAAAAGAACCGAACATGGCTCAGAGCCTGTCGTGGCTCGACTCTGCTAATGCGGATGATCGTTTCCTGGCATCCGCCATTGATGTTATGCGAGCCGATCTTGCCACACGTGCCTTCATTGTCACGTCGGATATCAACCTGCAAAACAAGGCAGAGATGGCCGGATTGCCTTACCGCGAGGTTCCTGTGCCTGCATCTATGGCCGAACAGGGAGAACAATAATGCCGGGCCAACACACCGAATACGCATTGGAAACCGCCATTGAGCACCGCCTGATTACTTCAGGCGGCTACGAAAAAGAAGACCGTGAGATGACACGGGGGTTGACGCAGTGATTGAAAATTTGGAATCTATCTAAATACCGGCTCACATATCAGCGGCGGTGACACGGAAGATCGACGTAAGTAGGAGCCATCTGAATGTTTGATGTTGTGGAATTGACAAGACTTGTTGATACCTTGCGAGAAGAGCCCTATGAAACCGAATGGCTCGAGTTCAAGGAAAACAATTATGAGCCGCAATTGTTGGGAGAATACCTTTCCGCCCTTTCAAACTCTGCGTGCCTTCATAGAAGGTCGAAGGGGTATTTAATCTTCGGTATCGAAGATAAGACTCATGTGGCAAAAGGGACAAGCTTCAATCCGGCTAAAGTTAAAGGCAAGGGCAATCAGAACCTTAGCATATGGCTTTCGGTCGGCTTGCAGCCGAATGTCGGTTTTGACGTATTTTCTTTTGAATACCAGGGCAAACCGGTAGTGCTGTTTACCATCAATGCCGCTATTGATAAGCCAGTCTCTTTTTACGGAAAGGCCTACGTGCGTATAGGCTCAAGCAAAACTGAACTTTCAAAGCATCAGGAAAAGGAGCGTGAAATCTGGAATCGTAGCCACCGGGTGGACTGGTCGGCCCGGATATGCGAAAAGGCAACTATCGAAGACTTGGATCCTGAGGCTATCAAAAAGGCTCGCGCTGAATACAAAACCAAGTTCCCAGCAAAAACATCTGAAGTGGAGGGATGGGACGATACGCAGTTCCTGAACAAGATAAAACTGACTATCAAGGGCAAGATTACCAATTCCGCGATTTTATTGCTTGGCAGACCTGAATCCGCGACACTGATTACACCCGCGGTTGCGAGGATCACATGGGTTTTGAAAGACGATAAAAACCTGGAGAAGGATTATGAGCATTTCGGCCCACCTTTCATATTGAATGTCGAGCACGTCTTCTCCAAAATAAGGAATCTGACATATCGGCATATGCCGAGCGGTACGCTCTTTCCCATAGAAATTACACAGTACGACCGCTGGGTCATAAGAGAGGCGCTGCACAATTGCATAGCCCACCAGGATTATAGTCTTTGTGGACGGATCAATCTTGTGGAGACCCCCACTTCTTTGACATTGACAAACATGGGGAGCTTTCTTCCCGGAAGCGTTGAAAATGTAATCAGGCAAGATGCCCCTCCTGAGATTTACCGTAATCCCTTTCTCGCAGAGGCCATGGTCAATTTAAATATGATTGATACCCAGGGCGGAGGCATCAAAAAGATGTTTCAGACCCAGATGAAGCGGTTCTTTCCTATGCCCGATTATGACCTTAGCGAATCCAACCGCGTTGTCGTAAAAATTCAGGGTCAGATCCTTGATGAAAAATATACCCGGCTTTTGATGGAGAGTACCGAACTTGACCTTTGGACAGTAATCCTTTTGGATAAGGTACAAAAAAGAATCCGCATATCGCGGGAGGGATATAAAAAGCTGAAGGGTATCAGAGCGGTTGAAGGGAGATATCCGAATATTTTTGTTTCATCATGGGTTGCGGCCGCAACGGAGGAAGAAGCACAGCATATACGGAACAAAGGGTTGGATACAAAGTATTATAAGGGGATTATAATGCAGCTCGTTCGAGAGCACGGCCCCGTGAGCCGTGAAAAAATAGATCAACTTCTTTTAGATAAATTACCGGAAGTGCTTACAGAAAAACAAAAGAAGAGCAAGGTACATAACCTTCTTGCGAGTCTTGTCAAGGAAGAAATAATTGAGAATAGAGGCTCAAATAGATTTTCGCAATGGTTTTTAAAGGAAATAAAAAAACATTAAAAACTATTAATAAACAATAAAATCAGTCGGTGCTGGGTAAAAAATGTAAGCATTTCCAATGGTTAGGTTATTGTTATTTTTCGAAAAAATCGTATCAGATAACAAAAAAGTAGCAAAGGAAGGGAATATAAGGATGGTTCCTGGTTCAGAGAGCATTGGAGTCGGATGCATAAAACCTGTCTAATTGATTAATTTATAAATTGTAAAGCCTCGACGGGGATGCTGTTTTCATGGGAATTCTGAATTGTGCATAAGTCAGCTTTGATGTTGCCCATATAATCTGCCGTTCTGAATGTATGTAGCAGCATGTAACTGGCTGTCCTCCAAAATGGGGGGTGATTTGATAAATTGCAATAGAATCAAGGCATTACGTTTTTGCAGGTATGTAATCTATACTAGCTTGGAGGGTCGGTTAAATGCCCGATCAACATCACTACTGTCCCAACGTTGAATTGAATAAGTTTTCTAACGTATAGGAAAATATGGGTTTTTATCCCAAAATGGAATTTTTCGATTTGGAAATACTTTCTCCCATAGGCCATACTTTTGCGATACCGCAAAAGGAGATGGAAGGCCGAGGCCGTTGAGATCGCTATCGATATTGCCAAAGACCAGAGTGCCGAGCTCTTAATCCATGGAAAGGCGGAAAGATCCAGGACCGGGATAGCTATGGCAACGACCCGTGCCCTCCGAAAGATTAGTAAAAAGCTCGCAGAATTCTCCCACTTTCTTTTCCGCAAGTGCTTTTATGAAGTCTTGTAGGGGCATATTATTTGAAATATTCTTTACTTGGTTTTTTCGACCTTTGCGAGAATTTAATCCGCAGTTGCCGCTGCAGCCAGATGGATTTATGTTAAGCTACTCAAAAGATATTTTACAAATAGCGGAATCAGTACATGGTTGAGTTTGCAGAAAATGAAATAATCAGGCGTCTCATGGATATCCCTGCCGGGGAGGTGTATTTTTTAAGCTCCAGACAATATTTTTTCCGTGGTTATGAGTACTACAAGGCAGGCAGGCTAATACAACTCCAATGGTCGAAGGACTACGGGACTTTAACAGCGCTGGTACAGGGGAGTCGCGTTTATACAGTCTCATTTTTTGTGGAAGAAGATATTCTCAAGTTCGGATGCAACTGCCCCGCGTGGCAACCAGGAGATAACTGCAAGCATGTTGTCTGCGCCCTTGTCGCCGTCAAGAACATCCTAAATCCAGATTTCTTTAATGTCGGCAGGCAGAGTGATATCAACCAGGCATCTTTCAGAACAAGCCTTTTAACGCCGGATAGCTTAGATAAAAGACCGGCCAACCCCGAATCCGCTGAAAAAAACAAGGCATCCGTCTATTCCATATTAATAGAAAAGAAAAAACACAACCCCCTCTTTGATGTGACAGTCCAAAAGAACAATGCGCCTGTAATCGCTTATTATCACTCTCTTCCAAGGGAGTTGCATCGCATAGCAAAGGATTGCGGCAACTATTACGCAGATAAAGGCAGGGCGCTCCTTTTGCACCTGGAGAAGAACGGGAATGCATACCCGCTTTTCTTTAAGACAGGGGCGGAAAAGGTCTCCATCGAGTGGAACCCCTCCCTCGTCTTGTCTTCAAGAACAGGGCTTGACGCAGTCGATGGCAAGGTCACCCTCAGCAGGCTCTGCGTATCTGACAATAAAATCTCCCCTGGGCCGCACCATCTCTGGGATAGATTCGTTGTAGACCTTGAGACGCGGAGGCTCGCTATTTTGGAAGACAGGTCCGGTTGGCATGCCTGGCGCCTTTTTAAAGAGCGCCTTAGAGAGGAGGCGTATTACGAACCCTGGAGAGACCCCGAAGACGATGAATATTATCATACTGGGTCGTCCGACGAAGAAACGGAGAACATAAATATCCCCCTTAAGAAATTCGAAAAGATGCAGTTTGTCATAGCCGATGACAATGAGGCAACCATCGAGGGGCTGGCATTAAGCGTAAACGGGGAGGATGCCGTACCTTTAACCGTCGATCCCCATTACTGCATGACGGTAGAGGAGCACGGCGCTGAAAAGGATAATTTGGTACTGAAGGCGTGCCGTAACATTGATGGATTCAAGGGAGCGACTACAAGATCCTTTTTCGGGGTTTTATCATCAATTTCACGCGGGCTTTTTATTTCAGGGGCTTTAAGGGCCTCTAAAAGACGGAGTGTATTGGTAGATGCCTTCGTAAGGCTTTTATCAATCAAGGACAAGAACAAGGCCGCCGGTATCATAAAAGATGCTCTTTCCGACGAGCTCTTCAGCAAGGATTCCATTAAAAAAGAGGCGAGACGGCTTTTGACCGAAGCCTTTGTTTCACTCAACAAAAAGACATCGAGGATACAATTCCATGACGGCAGGTGGTGCATAAGCGAAAATGACAGGGACAGGGAGGCCCTTCTCTATACTATCCCGTCCGGGACCTTCGGAAGCGCGCTCTTTGACGGCATTACAAATCATAATGAATTTACATTATCCGCCGAAGCACTCTCTGTCAACCTGCCTGCCCTTTACCACGGACTTAAGGCGCATGACATCGCCCTGTTCTTCAAGGGCAAACCAGTTGAGGCCGCTAAGTGGGACTTTTCATTCGACCTGACGCGTGGAAACACCATCGACTGGTTTGAAATAAGGCCGGAAATACGGTGCAATGGAGAGGCGATTGACAAGGTATTATTCCAGAAAGCGCTTGCCAGAAGGGGTGTAATTGAAAAGGGGGACTTCGTCCAGGTGCTCGATTCGAATTCGATCGAGATAATCAGGCAAATATCGTCGATTTACGGTGCAACGAATAAGAGACGGCCAAAAGATATCGTCCGGGTGCCGCGGCTCCAGATACTGGACTGGATGCACTTAAGAGGCATGGGGGTAAAGATAAGCCTTCCCAAAGAGGACGAGGCGGTTATAGAGCGTCTCAACCGTTTTGAAAGGATAGAGAGCAGGCCAACTCCGGAGGGACTAAAGGCCAAATTGAGGCCGTATCAGAGTGAAGGGTATTACTGGCTTTCGTTCCTCTACGAGCACCGGTTCGGCGCCTGCCTTGCGGACGACATGGGGCTCGGCAAGACGCTCCAGGCAATAACCCTTTTAGGCGGGATCAAGGAAGGGAAGGTCAGGCCGGCCATTGGGACAGACGGGCCGCATCTGGTGGTCCTCCCGCCGAGCCTCCTTTTTAACTGGGAGAGCGAGCTTGGGAGGTTCTATCCCGGGATCAAGATGCACTTCTATACAGGGAAGGAACGGAAGGCCGAGTTTGAAGACGCGGATGTAGTTTTGACGACCTATGGGCTCGTAAGAAGAGATATCGAGAAACTTAAAGAAAAGCTGTTTCATGTAATCGTCTTCGATGAGGCACAGGCGATAAAAAACATCCATGCCGATACGACAGGCGCTGTAAGGCAGCTTCGCGGATACTTCAAACTCGCCATGACAGGAACTCCGGTTGAGAACCACCTTGGCGAATATTATTCCATACTCGACCTGTCGCTCCCCGGTCTCCTCGGCGAGTATGATGACTTCAAGTCCAATATCAGACTTGAGTCATCGCCCTCACTTGAGGTCATCTTAAGGAGGACACGGCCCTTTGTCCTCAGGCGGACGAAAGAGGCGGTCTTAAAGGACCTGCCGCCCAAGACGGAGTCTGACATATATCTTGAATTGACCGATAAACAGAAGGCCCTTTACAAAAAGACGGTCGAGGCGGTCAGGTCAACCATAACAAGGGCGTACAGTAAGAATACCGAAGCCCAGGCAAGGATAATAGCCCTTACGGCGATATTAAAACTCAGGCAGATATGCGTCTCCCCTAAGCTTATCGGCGAGGCGTTTAACGAACCGTCGCCCAAGATAGAGTTTCTTATCGGCAAGCTTAAGGAACTCCTGGATGAAGGGCACAGCGCTCTTGTATTTTCGCAGTTCACATCGTTTCTTGATATACTTGAAGAGGATTTGAGTCGGGCGGGCATGTCTTTTTGCAGACTTGACGGATCGACCGAGGTGAAGCGCAGGAAGGCCATAGTCGAAGGTTTCCAGAATGGAGACGGGGCATCGATATTTTTGCTGAGCCTGAAGGCAGGAGGACAGGGCCTTAACCTCACAAGGGCGTCTTATGTCTTCCACCTTGACCCTTGGTGGAACCCGGCGGTAGAGAACCAGGCATCTGACAGGGCACACAGGATCGGGCAGAAGAACAAGGTCTCGATAATGCGGATACTCATGCGCCATACGATAGAGGAAAAGATGATGGAGCTTAAGGAAAAAAAACTTTCGCTCTACAAAGCCGTAATGGGAGATGGCATGGGCAGGAAGAAAGGTCTGCCCATCACGAAATCGGACTTCGATTATCTGCTCTCCCCGTAGCGCTGGGCCGCTATCTCGAAGGGGTCTGTTGAGGAGTCTGTTAGCTGAACTGTGTCAATCCTGCTGAAGAAAATAACTGGAAATGTTATTAAAACTTCAGGAGGGTTGGTATGGAAAAGGAGAAGAAGGCAGCGTCTTTGGGAAGTGACTTTGACTTTGCGGCATTTGAGAAGGAAGCTGTAAAGCAGCTCAAGTCGGGCAAGCCCCTGTCCGGCAAAGAATGGGTTCTGACCCCGCTCATCAAGCGTATCCTTGAGAACGCCCTTCAGGGAGAGCTTGAGGCCCACCTTGAGGAAGAGCCCGCCGAGGGTAAGAACCGTCGCAACGGCAAGACCTCGAAGACCATGAAATCCGAGCACGGCACCTTCGATCTCGAAGCCCAGAGGGACCGCAACTCCACCTTTGAACCCGAAATAGTAAAGAAGCGACAGACGACCCTCGCCCCGGCCCTTGAGGGCAAGATACTTTCGCTCTACGGCCTAGGGATGAGCTACTCCGACATATCCGGCCACATCGAGAAGATGTACGGCATAGAAGTCTCCCCGGCCACCATCTCAAGCGTAACCGACAAAATCATCCCTGTTATCGAGGAGTGGAGGAGCAGGCCCCTTGACGCTGTCTATCCCATGGTCTGGATGGACGCCATGCACTACAAGGTCAAGGAGGAGGGCAGAGTCGTCCCCAAGGCCATTTACACCATCCTTGGCGTCAATCAGAAGGGGCTTAAGGAGGCTCTCGGCATATATGTCTCAGAGGCCGAGGGCGCGAACTTCTGGCTACAGGTCCTGAGCGACCTCTCCAACCGTGGGGTCAAGGACATCCTCATAGCCTCGATAGACAACCTGAAGGGCTTCCCTGAGGCCATAACGACCATCTTCCCGGCCACGGACGTCCAGCTCTGCGTTGTGCATCAGATACGGAACTCCCTTCGGTACGTGGCTTCCAAGGACCAGAAGGCCTTCCTGCGTGACCTGAAGGAGGTCTACAGGGCCGCTACAAAGGCCTTGGCCGAGCAGAAGCTCAAGGAGCTTGGAGAGGCATGGGGCAAAAAGTACCCTGTCGTCATAAAGTCCTAGAACACCAACTGGGAGCGCCTCAGCCAGTACTTCAAGTACCCAGAAGACATCCGCAGGGTCATCTACACGACCAATGTCGTGGAGGGCTTTCTCAGTCTTGACCTCCTTGCCTTAACCTCCTCCTGACACCAGAAACACGAAAACCCCGAACCGGCTATCATCATCGACGCCGATACGGGGTTAAAGTCACTGCCTGAGCCTTAATCTATGCCTGAGAAACAGATACCGCGACTACCTTAAACGGTCCTATCTCATCTCCATAAAGTAGTATCGATGGCCTTCAAGAAGGCTGAAACCGCAAAAACCTCCAGAAACAGCCCAAACTCAAGGCAAGAGAAAAGCCGTGTCGCTTTAGTGGGTTTTTCATCACCAAATACGACGCGGCTGAAAAAATCTGTTTTAACCTGCAAAGTGGCGTAAGCCCTGTCATCTACACCTATAGGGTATAGTATT
>Ga0209317_1002291_pt1 | contig 14123 bp, 11 predicted proteins | sample RifGroB2_FD_183994 | JGI IMG/M metagenome (GOLD analysis project Ga0209317, IMG submission 183994) | Soil microbial communities from Rifle, Colorado, USA - Groundwater B2 (SPAdes) (version 2) | ecosystem: Environmental > Terrestrial > Soil > Unclassified | place: Rifle, Colorado | collected... | reverse complement strand
GTGACAGGCCGCGACTACATGTTGAACGAGCAATTTACATGTCTGACTCCTTTCAGTCAGATAGATCAGCCAGGCTTAGCCTGGCGTACCGGAGGCGCGGAGGCGCAAAGACACAGAGGGAAAGACAACGGCATGATTTATTTGTTCTGTCTATTCAAAGTTATCTTCCCTAGGCACCTGCTCACTCTCCTCCCCCTGGAGGGGGGAGGTCGGGAGGGGGGAAGACACCGGCTTCTGCGAAGAACTCACCGAGTTCCCCCTCCCTAGCCCTCCCCCTCCGGGGGAGGGGACAAGTTGCGCGTGGGATTAATCTATTGCTGTAACTTACTCAGAAGCGCTGATCTTCCGCTGGTTAAAACTCCCCCTCCCTTGATGGGAGGGGGCGGGGGGGAGGGTGAGGCTCATGCCAGCTTTTCACCCTCTCCCCAACCCTCCCCCATCAAGGGGGAGGGGGTGCTTGCGTAGTGTGCGAAGATTAACCTAATCAGGTCCCTTTTCTCTGCGCCTCCGCGTCTCTGCGTTAAGGAATCTCTTCCGCCTGCCGGCTCAGCGGGTCTTGACGGGAAAGCCGCGAAAGCCGGGGTTCGCAGGGGGCTGCAGGTTCAACAGGCGCCTTCCCAGCCCCGAGCCGTACTGACGGGTATTGCCGGCGTTGGAGTGGCAATTGACCGTGCAGCTCCCCCCGGTGCCGTCCGCCAGCGCCACATACTGCGGTGTCGCCACCAGGGAGCCCGAGGCGTATCCCTTGTCGAAATTGATCAGGTGCGCGTTGTTGGTGGGGGTGGCCCCCCGGTCCTTGGAGGTGCCGTGCGGGTCGTGGCAGGCGAAGCAGGGAATCTGCCTGTCGCGCACATGCAGGCCGTGCCAGTTGTCGACGCCGGTCTTGAACGCCGAGCCGCTGTTCATGACGTAATCCTCCAGGTGACAGCGGAAACAGAGCGAGTAGAGGCTGCTGCTGTAGGGATCCCGCGTGGCGCTGACAAACGGCATCTCGTAGCGCGCGATCAGGATGTGCGGGTACTGCGACCCGTGCGGCCCGTTGGGCCCGTTGCCGTTTCCCAAGGCCTTGGAACTCTGATCGGAGTTGTGACAGTCGGTGCAATAGATCCGTACCATGGTCGGCTGCAAGGTGGCCTTCAGACTGGCGCCCGCCGTGCGCCGGTTCGCCGTGACCGGATGGTAGGAGGGGTTGTCTGAGTCGAAGCGTCTCAGCTGGTTCGGATCCGGAATCATCCGGTCCGGCTTGACTTCCGTGACGCCGTAGAATTTTTCGGCCGCCAGCCCGGAATGGCACTTGAAACAGATTTCGAACTCCGTGGTGGCGTAGTTGCCTGCCGTATCCTTGATGACGCCGCTGAGACGGCCGTTGATCAGGGGAGGGTTCGACAGCGGGGCGTTGCCGTCGTTCACCTGATGGGGGTTGTGACAGTCGACGCACTGGACATGGTAATTGGCGGCCGGCAGATCCTCCCTGGCGTCGTGGTCCAGCTCGGGGTCCGCGCTGTGGACCTCCACCGGATGGCGGTGCATGGCGAGCCCGAACAGCGGTTCCATGTTGGTCGAGGTGGCGGCGCTGCTGGCGTTGTGACAGGAGGCGAGGCAGTTATCCTCCATCTTGGCGTAATTCAGCAGGCGGATCGGGCCGGGAGCGTTGTGGACCATGTGGCAGCTCAGGCACTGCTTGGAGAGCAGCGGGACGCTCGTGTTGTTGTGGGCCGAGGTGCTCCACCCGGCGGGGGCGTGGCAGGCGGTGCAAAGGGGGGAGCCCGGCACGTAGTTGGGCTTGCCGGGGTCCCCGTTGTTGATCACCAGGAACTTGCCGTACTGGTTGTCGTGCGGGTCGTGGCAGGCGGTGCACTCCAGATTGACCCCTCCCTCCAGCATCACCTGCCCGGGGAGAAGGCCGGGGGAGACCAGCCCGCTCTTCTGGGCCAGGGCGTCGGTGTAGAGGAAGGAGATCGGGTGATCGTCCCGCAGATCGGTGGTCAGGTTGGTGTTGAACTCGCGCCGGGGGTCGGTGGGCATGGTGCGGTCGGCCGTGATCGGGCTCCCGGTATATTTATTCAGGGCGATGGTGCCGTCGTGGCAGGCAAGGCACAGGCGCGACGCGCCGGTCGGCTTGTCCGGCAGGGGACTCGCGTTCAGGGAGGAGGACTCGTTGTAGAGCTGGAATTCCTTGTCGGCGGGCATCAGGTCGCGGCTCCAAAGCGGCGTCCCGGACTTGGCGTGGTGCGGGACGTGGCAGAATACGCAGACCTGCTGCTCCTCGGTGAAGACGACGCCGGGCTCGCCCGAGCTCCTGCCGCGCCCGCCGCTGGCCGAAAGGTTGTGGGGGGAGTCGAAGACGCTCAGCTTGCCGTGAGCGGCCCCCGCGAGGGTCACGGCCGCCAGGAGGGCAACCGCAAAGAGGCGGATCGGGCGCAGGGTGAGAACTGCAAGGGTGCGGCATGACAGGTTCATCGCGTTACCTCTGCGTGGTCTGAATCTGGTTGTTGGGCACTCTTTTCGCCTCCTCTCCCTCTCCCAGGTACCTGAAAATCTGCACCCGCTGGTTGAAGCTGTCGGAGACGAAGATGTACCGGTCCCGGATGTAAAGGCCCGACGGCATCCAGAAGGCGCCGTCCTCGCTTCCGGTTCTCCCGAAGCTGAACAGGAACTGCCCCTCGTCGTCGAAGATCTGCACCGCATCGTGCAGCGCATCGCTCACATAGATGTGCCCGTCCGGGTCGACGGCGATCCCCTTCGGCTTGTTCAGCTCCCCCCGGGTATCTCCCATCTCTCCGAACTCGGTCACCTGGACCCCTTCGGGGGTGAAGATCCTGATCCTGTAGTTGAGCGGGTCCACCACGTAGACCTGCCCCTTGGCGTCGGTCGCGACGTCGGTGGGAAGGTTGAGCTGGTCGGGGCCGGGGAGATAGCCGAAACTGAACTTGACCGAGCCGGTTTCATCGACCGCGGTGATCCGGCCCGCCGTGGTCTCCGAGATGTAGAGCATCTTGTTGACCTTGTTGTAGGCGATCCCGGTGGGCCTTTCCATGTCGCGCAGAAACGGGGTCAGGAGCTGGTTGACCAGGTCGTAGCGGTACACCGTGTTGGCGGCCGAGTCGGTGATGTAAAGCTGGTTACCCGCCCCCTCGGCAAGACCTATCGGGGAGAGGAAGGGGGCGCCGTTTTCGGCTGTGATCCGGAGGTAGCGCCCGTTTTTGCTGTCCATCAGGTGCACCACCCCGGCGCCGGGGTCGGCGATCAGCAGGCGCCCCTCGTCGTCGTACAGCACGCCGTAGGGCTTCACGATCTGGCGCACGTCCGCGCCGGTGACCAGCTCCAGCGCCCTCTTCCAAAACGACTTGCCGATGCCGGCATCCTCGGGGGTCCCCACGCTCTTGACCCATTGGATGCGTGCGGCGAAGGGGGGTTCCGGCCACTGCGGTACCGACTCCCGGCCGCTCTTCAACAGCGGCAGGGGGCCGGCGCAGCCGGCCAGCGCCAGCGCCAGGGCCAGCAGCAGGGCTGCCAGGCTCAGGCGCCGCGCCAGGATCCTGGTCCGGGGAGCGCCGATCCGGGCGGGAGCGTGGCAATGCATCAGAAGTACCTCGTGACGGAACAGGTAAGGTTGGTGTCCCGGGTGGTCCCCGAGCCGGTTATCCGGTACAGGGTCTGGCCGTTAAGCGATAACTGCAACTGGTTGTAAATCCCGTTCAACACCCCCCTGAAGCTGAGGTAGTCGCTGTACCTGTCTCCGCTGCGGCTGTCGCTGGCGGCAAGCGACAGGGTGAGGTTGATCCAGCGGTACAGCTTGCGGCTGTAGCTTGCGGCCAGGCTGAGGGTGTTCTGGCTGGAGCTTGTGCTGCCCTCCCCGGTAGACTCGATCATGGAGTAGGTGTCGCGCAGGGTCAGCGCTATCACCGCGTTGTTTTCGGTGTGCAGCGAGTGGGAGCCGTAGGCGCCGATATGCGAGGAGTGCTCCTGGGTGCTGTCGAGCATGCCGTATTCGATCCCGAACTGGGTCGGGTTGTAGTTGGCGACGCCGCGCAGGTTCAGGTTGGTCGAGCTGACCAGGGTCTGGTTGGTCGCCTCTCCGGAGAGGAGCTTCTGCTCCTGGGTGGAGAGGCTTCCGCTCAGGGTGTAGCGGCCGGAGAAAAGCGAGAGGTTGGTCGCCGCGCCCAGGGCGTCGGTCTGGTAACGGATCGAGGGATTGGTGGCGACCGTGTAGGAGATGAGGAGATCGCTGCCGGGGACGATGCGTCCCTCGAACAGGATCTCGATCTGCCCGAGCACCGTGTCGACACGGAAGTCGACATCCTCGTCGTAGCGCTCGCCGCGCAACACATTCCCCTGGGGGTCGAGGGTGAAACTCTCGATGCTGATGACGGAGACGAGTCTTCCGGCGAGCTGCGGCACGATCCGGTCGGTCACGTCTAAATGCTGTTCATCCCGGGCCGCCAGCTCGGCCCCCGCGATGTGCTGCGAAGCTATGTTGCGGCTGCCGTCCAGGGAGAAGGTCAGGTTGCTTTGCGCGGGAAGGATCTTGGCATAGTTGATCCTCCCGGTGGCGACGTAGGAGGAGGTGCTCCCGCCCAGAACGGAGCCCTGACCGGCCGACGCAGAGATGCTCGTGGTGAGGCTCTGGTAAAGGGTATGGGAAATCGAGCCGGACACGGTGTTCGCCTTTATGGTCTGTTCCCTGTTCTCGAAGTCGAGGGTTCTGCTGTAGCTGAAGCGCTCGGAAAAGTTCCCGGTGAGCGCCCTGCCGAAGGCGCAGGCGAGCTCCTCGGCGAAGTTGATGTTCCTCTGCGGCGCATTACCCGACTTGGTGTCGAAGACGTCCAGGGTCGAGGAGAGCCGGTAGCGCTTCTGCCTGTCCAGGGTGAGGTAATTCCCCAGCGAAACCATGTAGGAGCTGGACTCGCTCTCCCCGGATCGGGTCCGGCCGTGGGTGAGCGAAAAGCGGGTGTCGCTTACGTCCTTGAATTCGTGATGCAGGGCGAGAGCCGCGGCGTCGGAGACGCTGCTCGCGTCCTTGGGGAGCCCGTCGGTGTCCGAGGTGGTGTGCACGTACATCAGCTTCACCGGGACCGTCTTGTTCAGCAGCGACATGGAGATCTGGTTGTTGTTCCCGGTCAGGGTATAGCTCGGCGTGTAGCCGTTGGAGATCACCGTCGTGGTGCGCGAACTGCTGATCGTAAGGGGATGGTAACTCATGTCGAAGGCACTGGCGAGGATGTTGTACTCGCCATCGAGCAGGGTCGAGGTCTTGTCGTCGAAATGCTGGGAGTAGGAGATCCCGCCCAGGATCTGCATGTTGACCAGGTGCGGATTCAGGATCGCCGCCACGGTGCCGAAAGAGTAGCTCTCCCTGAGCCCTGAGGCCGAGGAGGAAGAGTTGGGGGTTTCATGCTGGGCATAACTGGCGGAAACCCCGAGCGACTGGGACACGCCGCCGAACATGAACAGGGTCGGATACCGGATCACCTCCACGTTCTTGGCCGCATGCGCCTGCGCGGCGAGGGCAAGTGCCAGTAATACGCTGATGTAGACTGTTCCCAGGCGCATATCGGGCTATCTTAGGAAGTACTTGACGGCACCGGCATGGGGATTGTGGCAATCCATGCAGAACAGCCCCGATGAGGTTACCTTGTCATGCATCGATGTGGCGATCCGTGCCTCCTTGTGGCAGACGATGCAAAGCTTTCCCCTTTCCGCCTTGAGCAGCGACTTCTGCCCGGAGGAGTGGGGCTCGTGACACTCGAGGCAGGAGCCGACCGATGCGGGGCCGTGTATGTAATAGTTGTCGATGATCTTTGGGTGGCAGACAAAGCAAAGCTCGTCGCGCGGCTTGATCAGGCCGGATTCCTTGGACTTGTCATGACATTTGTCGCAACGTTTTTCCTTGTACGGCGGGTGGCTCGATCCCGATTCCACGATCTCGGCGGTCGTTTTCTTCTTGCTGGCGAGCTGCTTCTCTTCCAGCAGCGCCCTCTCGTGATAGTCCTGGCAGTACTGGTCCGCCGGAGGGAGACTGGGCACGCCGTCGAAGATCGTCGAGGTGACCTTGTGCCTGGTAAGGGGATCGCACCCCCACAGCGCAACCGCGATGCACATAACCCCCAATAGTAACCTCAACCTCATCTGCATCACTACTCCGGTTGCTCGACCTGAAAACGGTGCCGTCCCTTTTTCTCGTCGATTAGTGCCAATCTGCAGCTTGCGTCTCGTGCAGCGGGAAGTCCCCCTTCGAAAAGGGGGATTTAGGGGGATTTGCCTTTAAAGCGCCGTCGGCACTCCGTTGCAACCCGGGTACCCCCCTACCCTCAGCAGTGTCCGGTTTACTTCTTGCCATGGCACTTTTCCCCCCTCTCCCTAGCCCTCTCCCACCAGGGGAGAGGGGACTTTAGGCCTCCCCTCCCTTGATGGGAGGGGCTGGGGGAGGGTGAAGGGGGGAGGTCTTGTGGCTGCCGACCCTCCCCTTGACTTGAAGGTGAGGGGGTCTGCTTCAGCGGAGATTCCAGCCGATCAGGCTACGGCTTCCCCTTGGCGGCTTTGTCCGCGGTTTTCCCGTCCTTCTTGGCCGGCTGCTCCTTGCTGGCCCCCTTCTTCCCCTCCATCTCGCCCAGCCCGTAGACCGCGAGCGAGAAGTTGATGGGGCTTGCGTACTGGTTCACCACGAAGATGACCTCCTCCAGCTTGAAGCCGGGCGCAGCCATCTTCTGGAACAGATCGAGATTGTCCTTGGTGACGGCGATCCCTGCCGGAAGGTTCAGGGATCCGGCCGGCAGACCGGGTTTGCCGAAGTAGCCCAGGATGCGGCGCTCGTTGTTGAAGACCTGAACCACCTGGTGGCCGGCATCGACCACGTAGATCTGCCCGCTCTCATCGACTGCGACCCCGCGGGGGCGGGTGAACTCGCCGGGTCTGTCGCCCAGCTGTCCGAACTCGGAGAGGAGGTGCCCGTCGATGTCGTACTCCTTGACCTTGCCGTTGCCCATGTTGACGACCCGGATGTTACCGTTGGAATCGACCGTGATCCCGTTGGGAAGCGCCATGTTCTTGGTCCTGTCGACATTCTCGCCGATGGTGGTCAGCAGCTCGCCGCTCTTGCGGTCCATCACGAAGATCTTCCCCTGACGGTTGTCGAGGGCCATCAGGTACTGCTTGTGGGCCGCCACCCCGATGATGCTGGTATGCTGCAGGTCCCTGCCCATCGACCTCAGGTATTTCCCGTCGGGACCGTAGACCGCTATGTCCTTCCTGCCGTTGTCCGCCACGTAGACGTTGCCGTCCTCGTCGACCGTTATGCCGATCGGTTTTTTCAGCTCCGCAGCCCCCGGCTCCTCGTTGAGGTTTTTCATGGTCTTGTTGGCGAAGTCGACCACCACGACCTGGGCTGCCCCTATGTCGCAGATGTAAACCTTCCCCTTGTGAGTGGCGACGCCGTACGGTTTCCCGATCCTGATCACCGTCTGGCTCCCGCCGGTCAGCAAGCGGGACATCTCGCTTTGCTTCTCGGCCAGATCCGTGGAAGAGGAAATCCCGGTCAGGAACTGGATGTGCGGATCATCGGGAGGAGGGGGAAAAAATACGGGGGATGCCGGCCCGGCCAGCTTCCCGGCGCACCCGGAGAAGAGGCAAGCCAGCAACAGCACGAGCATAAACGGCTTGACCTTTTTGACCGAACTACTGTTCATGGTACCCAAAATGCCTGACATCATGAGCTGCTCCTTTTCTTACTTTCTTCCCTGCAGATGGTGATAAGCGGCCTGGCGGTCCTTCGAATCCGGGGTTACTGGTAGACTTCCGCCTTGACACGGTCGTACTTGAACTTTCGATGACAGCCGGGAGCGCAGCTTCCGCCGGTCTCGGTAGTGGCGAAGCCGATCGGTATCTTCCAGTCGCCAAACTGGGTCCCTTCCTTGCTGATCAGTTTGTCTCCGTTGCTTGCGTGCGGTTCGTGGCAGATCCTGCAGGTGCGCCCCTTCCGGTTCACGACGTGCACGTAATGCAGGTTGCGGTTGCCGTTTCGGAACTTGGTGTAGATGGTCGTCTCGGCGAAACGGAGCAGGTTCTTCTCGTGGCATTTCAGGCAGGCGTCGTAGAGCCCGTCCTTGTACGGGACGTACAGGGGGGCCGGGTAGCTACCCCTGAGGAGACGGAAGTAATCGGAGCCGTGGGGGTCGTGGCACGCCTTGCAATCCCCCTTCTGTATCGGTCCGTGCAGCATTTTCTTCCCCTCCAGCTGCTTGCTGATGTTTTTCAGCGGCGGGGTGCCGAGGTCGTCCCTGCCGTGACAGCCGAGACAGACCCCCATCTGATCGGAGGCGAGCAGCCCCTTGGCCTTGGCGTAATGGGCCGAGTGGCAGTTGGAGCAGCCGCCGTCCGATACCACCGGCTTGTGCGGGACCTTCACGTTCGCCACCGTCTTGCCGATCCCCTTGTGGCAACCGATGCAGAGGTCCGGCATCTTGTTCTTGAGAAACATCACCACCGGCGAGCCGTGCGGATCGTGGCAGGCGGTGCAGGGATCGTCGCGCACCGGCGGGTGGACCACTGCGGCCCCCTTCATGGCCTGGTCGAAATCGGCGTGGCACTTGAGACAGACCTCCCGGACCGTCCCCTTGAGGAGCGCCTTTTCCGCGGACTCGTGGGGGTCATGGCAGGCATTGCAGGAGCCGACCGCAGCCGGGCCGTGCATGAACTTCGCCTTGAACGGGGCGCTTTCATGGCAGCTGAAGCAGAGCTGGGAGCGGTCCTCCCCCACCTCGAGCAGGAAGCTTTCGTTGCTGCCGTGAGGCTTGTGACAGCCGGTGCACTCCGCCTCCTGCACCGGCGCATGGACCACCTTCTTCTTGCCGATGCCGTCATGGCAATCCTTGCAGAGGTCGCCCCCCTTGGCGGCCAGCTGGAAGCTTTTGCCGCCCTTGACCGGATGCTCTTTCACCGTCTGGGTATGACAGGGGGCGCAGTCCCCCTCCTTCACCGGCGCGTGCGGATACTTCAGGGCCGAGATGCCGGGGTGGCATTCGGTCGTGACGCAGGACGCACCCAGGGCTTGGTTGCAGCAGAAAAGGGCGAGTCCGGCAAGCGCAGTTGACACGAAAGACAGCATTTTCATGGATGACGTCCTATCCGGATAACAGGTGGGGATGCTTTTATAAACTTGCCTGATTGGTACCAATCTCCCGCCCGGTCTTCCCCCCTCCCCTTCAAGGGGAGGGTTGGGGTGGGGATGGGGGAGCTCGGTGCAGAAAATAACCCCATCCCCCTCCTGACCTCCCCCTTGAAGGGGAGGGACTGAACGGCGGAAGAGCAGCGCCGATAATAAACCTATGCCGTGAAGGCGTTACCAGCGGTGCTGCGCTGTTTCTGTTTTGGCATGTATTTGCGACATTGGCGCCGGCAGTTGGCGCCGGACAGGCGCTTGATTGATCTATTCGAAGGAAGTCCGTGAGACACCAGGGACCCGGTCCTGCTGCTCCCCTCCTCAGTCACCGGGCCGAAAACGGCCCCTTTCATCGCAAAAAAAAGGGTGTGATCAGCTCACGACCCTCGACTGGAGCGATTGCCCCCCTCCGGCATGAAGCGGCCGCCCGAATTGCACCGATTCCAGCAGCAGCCGGTTGGAATCAGCCGCGAGCCCAACATGTTTGCCGAAGGATAAGCTATTTACGACCGAAAAAGCTAGCATATGTTTCACGATGTTTAGCAGATTCGGGAAAACTTTTCAATATGAAATGATCCCAGTCCAGCTACTTGCCTTAATTCGCCCCAAAAACGAATCAGCGGGCATTAAAAGTAACTATATTTGCCTGCTCTAATTCAGAGTGACCCGCACCAGGAAAGTCACCGGGTATTTTTGTTCCAGTAAAACGGCGCTGCTCTGCAGAGAGCGCCGCAACGGCCTCATCGGTTGACAGAAAAAGGAGTCGTGGGAACCGGAACAAGGCGGGGATAATCAGCCGGTGTCGCCGGGAGTGCCATGCTGCTACAGTTTTTGGGGGTGCTACTGATCTGCGGGAAGGGAGGCAGCCACCGATAAGCGGCTGCCCCTACCGATCCACCCTTCGTTGTCGCGGCTAAAGGCTCAGCTTTCCGGATAGTCCGAAAGGGCCATGAAAGTCTCCTTCAGCTCAAAGGAGAAGATGGAGAACATCCTGTCGGCAAGGCGGGTGGTTAAAAGCGGCGGGAAGAGCGGCACGGCCAGCCGGTAAATCAGGTCGAGCAGCCCGTCGTGCGGGTTTTCTTCCAGGAAAAGCGCCCCGTACTGCAGAACCGGCGCAAAGAGGAGCGCCTCCTCCATGACGGAGTCGTCCTCGCTGAAATAGGGAAGGATCATCTCCAGCGAGAAGCAAAGGCCGGTCCCCCCGGCATCTTCGGCGATGCTGAGCAGCACCTCGTCCTGGGGCGAGCCGAATTCCAGCGCCTCGGGTGACAGGTTCCCGGCGGGAAGCACCATCACCTTGCCGTGGATCGGGTCGATCCCGTAGGGGGCACCCCTTTCCCGGAGGAAGCGCTCCAGTGCCTGATACCCCTTGGTCTGCACCTTTCCCATGCCGCGGTAGAAGGCAGGGCGAAAGCCGTCCCGGTTGGCGATGAGATCCTCGAGCGGGATGAACTCCTGCTCGGCTCCTCCCGCAGGTCTCGCGCTCCTGATCTCCGCGTTGTTGACGACGAGCTTCAGGTGCGACCTCTTGCGCTCGTCCTTATCCTTTGTCATCTATTCTGCCACCCCCCGTGGTGCTGCCTGTCTAATGTAATACACCCCACGGGAGACGGGTGTCAAGAAATCACTAAAATCGTTGAGGGATGAGGGAGAACGGTCACTCGACCAGGCCGTCCTTCAGGTGGATGGTCCGGTCGGAGTAGTCGCAGTTTTCCGGGTTGTGGGTCACCATCACCACGGTCTGGCCGGCCTGGTTCAGGGCGCGGAACAGGTTCATCATCTCCAGGCTGGTCTTGGAGTCGAGGTTGCCGGTCGGCTCGTCGGCGAAAACGATCTCGGGACGGTTCACGATGGCGCGCGCGATGGCGACCCGCTCCTGCTCGCCTCCCGACAGCTGGTTCGGCAGCCGGTCCGTCTTCCCCCCGAGACCGACGCGGCAGAGCGCCTCCCGTGCCGCGACCTCCTTCTCCTTGGACTTCATGGCGCAGATGGCAAGCGGCAGCATGACGTTCTCCACCGCGGTGAGGTACGGTATCAGGTTGAAGGACTGGAACACGAAACCGAGCTTCTGGCTGCGGAAGTCGGCGCGCTTTTCGCCGGACAGGGCGTAGATGTCGACCCCCGCCATCTTCACGGTGCCGTGCGAGGGGTGGTTCAGCCCGCCGAGTATCGAAAGGAGCGTGCTCTTGCCGGAGCCGGACTGCCCCATGATGGTGACGAATTCACCCTGCTCGATGCTGATATCCACCCCGCGCAGCGCGTCGACCGTCTCGTCTCCGCTTGCATAGCTCTTGCTGACTTCCCGTACTTCTATAAGTGCCATGGTAGATTGCTCCTATAACGCCCGAAGCGCCTCGGTTGGATCCATCTTGCTGGCGTGCAGCGCAGGATAGAGGCTTGCCAGCAGGGCAAGCGTGAGCGAGAGGCCGACCGAGCCGAAGGCCACCAGGGCGTCCCAGACCAGCGGCGCCTGCTTGCTCTCCGCCATGAACGGGAGCGCGAGCTTGGCCCCCCCCATACCCGCCCCGTACCCGAGAAAGCCCGCCAGCAATCCGACGATGGCGGCCTCCAGCAGGATGATGCGCATGATGTGGCTCTTCCTGAAACCGATGGCCCGGAACACGCCGATCTCCGTGGTCCGCTCGTTGACGCTCCCCATCATGGTGACGAAAACGATCAGCGAGCCGATGAATATCACCACGCCGGCCATGGCGTAGGAGAAGCGGCGGAACTGGTCCAGCGCCTTAAGCCTCCCCTCCACTACCTGCTGAATGGCGCTCACCTTGGCATTCGGGAGCTTCTCGGCGATCTGCAGCACCATGTCGCCGATCGGGCAGCCGGAGCAAAGCGCGGCCACCTCCACCAGGTTGATGCGCCCCTGCTTGTCGAGGAGCCGCTGCGCCACGGGCAAGTCGGCGAAGACCAGGGAGTCGTCCTGGGAGCCGGTCTGGTCCAGGATGGCCGTCACCTTGAAGCGCTCCCCCTTCATCTCCAGGGTATCCCCCGTCATCAGGTTCAGCACGCGGGCCGCTTCGCTTCCCAGCATGACTTCGTCCGCGGCCTTGGGCGCCTCGCCGAACAGCTGCCACCACTGCTTGAGTTTCAGCTCCTTCTCGAACTGCACCCCGACCAGGAGCACCTGATGCCCCGCCACCTGCACGCCCCCCAGCACCTTGGGCGCCACGGCAGAAATATTCTTGCTGTTCTTGATGGTGGAGATCCCTGCCAGGTCCGATTCCAGGATCTCCTTCTGATCGAAGCTGACCCCGCCCAGGCTGATGCCTCCGTAATTCATGGCGAGGCCGTTTTGCTGCGGGGTGATCAGGATGTTCGCCCCGAACTCGTCCATTTTGCGCTCGATGTCTCCGGACATCGACTGGGTCAGGGTCACCAGGGTGACGATGGTGGCGATGCCGACCACCAGCCCTATGGTGAGAAAGGCCATCTTCGCCTTGCGCCGTTTCAGGTTGTTGATGGAGATGTTATGCAATTTCATCAGGTACCTCAGATGAAGTCCCCCTTTGGCAAAGGGGGATTTAGGGGGATTTCAGCTTCATTTGCTACTCGCACGCTCTGGCAACAAAGGCAAATCCCCCCCGCCCCCCTTTTCCAAAGGGGGGAGAGAGAAAAAAGCGGATCGGCTCAGAAAAAGCGCGCGCCAGCCTTGAGGTCGGCGAGGCTGATGCGAACATTGGCGGCATCAACCTTTGCCGGGAGATAGGAAGGGTTGCAGCCGCCGGAGGAGGCAGCGCCGATCCGGGCAATGGCAAATTTCTGGTTGCAGTTCGTGCAGACCATCTGGTCTCCCTTTTGGACGTACCCCTTCTTCTCCTTGAAGCAGACGTCGCAGGCGTCAAACGCGGTGTGGAGCACGCCGTCGCTACCCTTCACGACGAAGAAATTAATATCCTTTGCGCCCTCCGCGACCCGGAAGTAATGGGCCTTTCCGTCGCTGACCTTGGCGACCGGCACAGTCACCGCGCCGTTTTCCGGCTTCAACTTTTCGAACTTGCTCATGCCGGGGATGGAGAAGCCGAATGCTACCGTCACCGCCACAAGCAGTACAAGGACTGCCGACACGCCGTACTTCACACCGTTTTTGCCCGCTTTGTTCATGCTTAGCTCCTTTTTGACTTACCGATTAGATGAAAAATCGAATTTGTGATGCTCTGATTTGCAGGAGAAGGATGCTCCGTGACAAGTGTCACCGTCTTCAATTGGCGCCGCACCCTTTGGCGCCGCAGCAGCCCGAACCTCCCGCCTGCTGTCCGATATCCCGACCGGCCAGTTTCTTGAACTGCTCCGGAGTGAGCACCATCTGGACCGTGCTCCCGAAACCCGTCGCAGCGACCTTCTGGGCCAGTTTCTCCGGCGCCACCTGCTTCGAGTCATAACCGGCGATTACCCAGCCCCCCTCCAGATCCACCTCGGTGGCAGCCACACCCGTCTCGGCCTGCAGCGCCTTGTTCACCTTGGCAATGCAACTGCCGCAGGTCATGCCGGAGGTCCTCAAGACCACGACGGCGTCCGCAGTTGCCCCCACCCGTACATAAACGGCAAACACGGCTAGAATAACAACAACGGCGAGGATAAGACAAGTATTGAATATTCTATTTTTCATATCTATGCTCCTGGCAGCGCTTGCGCCCAGTTCCCGTGCGGCAGGAATTGCGATCCACGGCTCCTCTTACAAGTCCTGTGCCAGTGCTTCATGAGGAGCGCAACTGCATGCTATCATTGCCGGTCATCGAGACAGCAGTGAATAGCCGTAGGCGCCACAGGAGAATATTCTCCAACCGGAGTAGGATTTTCCACATCTATGGGCTCAGGCAGCTGTAAACCTCCCTCCCCTTCAAGGGGAGGGTCGGGGTGGGGATGGGGCAGCTCCGGCGCAAAAAACACCCCCATCCCCCTCCTGACCTCCCCCTTGAAGGGGGAGGGACCTGAACAGCGGAAGATCGGCGCT
>Ga0209317_1002289_pt1 | contig 14131 bp, 13 predicted proteins | sample RifGroB2_FD_183994 | JGI IMG/M metagenome (GOLD analysis project Ga0209317, IMG submission 183994) | Soil microbial communities from Rifle, Colorado, USA - Groundwater B2 (SPAdes) (version 2) | ecosystem: Environmental > Terrestrial > Soil > Unclassified | place: Rifle, Colorado | collected... | reverse complement strand
TTTCGACTTCGTGTAGGTTATTGCTATATTTTTAAAGTCGTCCCCATATCCCGAAAGATACAGAAACTTCCCAAAAACCAAGCGCCTACACTCGTCGGTTGTTCGTTTTGTTTTTAAAGATCGGGCTACCCGGATAACCACCCGGCAGCGAAGAGGTGCGCATTATAGAGATGGAAATTTTCCCGTCAACACCTTTTTTAATTATTTCGATAATAATTCCGACTATCCTGTTCGATCAGGTTATTCACTACAATGCCGCACCACCCGAAAAGAAAAAAATGTCACTGATTACACTTGGAATTGAATCATCCTGCGATGAAACCGGTATCGCGCTTTACCAAATGGGACGCGGGCTATTGGCGCATGCGTTGCATACGCAGGCCGCCATGCATAGTGAATATGGCGGCGTCGTGCCGGAGCTCGCCTCGCGCGATCACGTCCGGCGCGTCATCCCGCTGGTGCGTCAAGTTTTGCACGCAGCCGATGTGTCACTCGACCAGATCGATGCGATCGCCTATACGCAAGGGCCGGGCTTGGGTGGCGCGCTGTTGGTCGGCGCCAGCGTCGCCAATGCGCTGGCTTACGCGCGCGACATTCCTGTCATTGGCATCCATCATCTGGAAGGCCATCTGCTCTCCCCTTTATTATCCGATCCCGCACCGGAATTTCCATTCGTTGCCTTATTGGTTTCCGGCGGACATACACAATTGATGCGCGTGGATGGCGTGGGGCAATACATCTTGCTCGGTGAAACGCTGGATGACGCAGCCGGAGAGGCCTTCGACAAGAGCGCCAAGCTGCTTGGTTTGGGTTATCCAGGCGGACCCGCATTGGCGAAGATTGCAGCATCGGGACGCCCCGGACAATACAAGCTGCCGCGCCCGATGTTACACAGTGGTGACTTGAATTTTAGTTTTAGCGGATTAAAAACGGCAGTGTTGATGCTGGTAAAGCAAAGCGACAACCATGAAGCGACCCGTGCTGATATCGCCTACGCCGCGCAAGAAGCCATCATCGACGTACTGGCGCACAAGGCGCGCGCCGCTTTGACGCAGACCGGGTTGAGCCAATTGGTCGTGGCGGGCGGCGTAGGCGCGAATCAGCTGTTACGCCGCCGCTTAAGCGAAGATATCGGCAAGCGCGGCGGCACAGTGTTTTATCCAGACTTGCAATTCTGCACCGACAACGGCGCGATGATCGCCTTCGCCGGGGCGCTACGTCTTGCACAGCAACAAGTTAATAAAGACTATCGCTTCAATGCCAAGCCACGCTGGAATCTCGCAGAAATTACCGGGCACTCTTAGCGGCCGGTTGCGGAAGCGATTGAGGCCAACAACAATATTTCTGTTTGATGTCGGTACATCTCAACATTCGCATCTTGCGACGCAGACAGAAATCGGTTCAAATGCCGCAAATGGAACAACGCAACCAGCATGACCTCATCATTCAGACGCAAGTAAATTACCTGCCTGAGCAGTCCGACGAGTCGGGCAACCGTTTTGTGTTTTCCTACACTATCACCATCACCAATCTCGGCAATGCCACAGTCAAACTAATCGGTCGCCATTGGATCATTACCGATGCCCATAACCACATACAGGAAGTGCGCGGGCAGGGTGTGGTAGGCGAGCAACCCCTGATCAAGCCAAACCAGAGTTTCGAATATACCAGCGGCACCGTACTGACCACACAGGTCGGCACAATGCGTGGCAGCTACCAGATGCAAACTACTGACGGCGTGCAGTTCGATGTTGAAATTCCACAATTCGTGCTGAGTGTACCGCGTGTTTTGCACTAAATTTCCTGTCGGCATGCGATTCAAAGCTGCGCTGTTGCCGCTGATTTTTTTGGCAGCCTGTGCCGCGCCGCCGGTTACGCCGCCCCTGCCCGTTGCACTGCCTGCCGCACCATTTGCAGCAAGCAAATGGGAGATGCTGCCTGATTGGCAGACGACAGACTTGCAGCCGACCTGGGCAGCTTTTTTACAAAGCTGCCATGTTCTAAAGAACAAGCCGGATTGGCAAGCAGTATGCGCGCGTACCGAAGAATTGGCTCAGCCCGACAACACCGCATTGCGCGCTTTTTTTGAGGGAAGTTTCACGCCCTATCAGGTGTTTAATCCGGATGGCTCGTCACAAGGCCTGATCACCGGCTACTACGAACCCAGGCTGACGGGCAGCCGCATCAGGACGGAACGCTTCCGCTACCCGCTGTATGCCGTACCGGACGACATGCTGACCATCGATTTGAGTGAGATATACCCACAACTGAGGGGGCTGCGTCTGCGTGGCCGACTGCAGGGTCGGCACGTCGTACCTTATTACAATCGCGCCGAAATCGATGACGGCAAAGCCGCACTGCAAGGACGTGAGCTGTTCTGGGTGGAAGATGCGGTGGATTTGTTCTTCCTGCAGATCCAGGGCTCGGGACGCATCGAATTGCCCGATGGCAGCCTGGTGAAGGTCGGCTATGCCGAACAGAACGGGCACCCCTATATCTCCATCGGCAAGAAGCTGGTCGAAATGGGCGAACTGAAACTTGAAGAGGCTTCGATGCAAGGCATCAAAAACTGGGCGCAGCGGTATCCAGAAAAGCTTGGTGCGCTGCTGGCGAAAAACCCCAGTTATGTGTTCTTCCGCGAACTGCCGAATGGGCTTCCCGCGCCGCTCGGCGCATTGGGTGTGCCGCTGACCGAGGCATACAGCATCGCGGTGGATCCGCGCACCGTTCCCCTCGGGGCGCCCGTTTTTCTCTCAACCACCTACCCGGATACCAGCAAACCTTTGAACCGCCTGATGCTGGCGCAAGATACCGGCGGGGCAATCAAAGGGGCCGTGCGCGCCGATTTTTTCTGGGGTTTCGGCGAACAGGCCGGCGCTCAAGCAGGACGCATGAAACAAACCGGGCAGATGTGGGTATTGTTTCCGAAAGGAGCGGAACCGGCGCTCAATTAACGATGTGCGCCTGGTCGCGCCCATCGCTTTGGCCAGCAAGTCGCGGGAAATTTCCTTAGCCACATCCATATCAATCTAGTTGCCCACTGATTCATTCAGGCGCTTTTCCAGCTCGTCCGCAGGCAAGTAACCGGGGACCTGCACGCCATCGCCGAATATCAGATTTGGCGTGCCGGTAACGCGCAATTTCTTGGCGAGCGCGGCTACCTTGTCGGATGGCATCTTGCAGGATGCGCTGGCCGGTGCGTTCTTGTTCAGCATCAACTCGTCCCAGGCCCTGACCGGGTCTTTGGCGCAATACACATTGCGCACGATTTCATCTGAGCCCTGAAATATCGGGTGCAGGAACAGATACAGGGTGACATCGCTCACCTTGCTCAATTCGCCTTCCAGGCGTTTGCAATAACCGCAATTCGGATCGGAAAAATAAGCAAGTTTGCGCTTGCCGTTGCCTTTTACCCTTTTCACGGCGAGATCGAGCGGCAGCTTGTCGAACTCAATGGCAAACAACTGTTTGCGCCGGTCTTCCGTTATATCGCGCCTGCTCTTGACGTCAATCACTCTCCCGTCAAACAGATATTGTCCCAGTTCGTCGGTGTATAGCAGTTGATCGCCAACCACAACCTCATAGAGTCCCGCATAGGGTGTTTTCACGATATGGTCGACCTTGCCGGCGTCTGGCAACTTGCTTTGCAGCGACTGGCGTATTTCAGCTTCTCCGGCGTAAGCAGCGGGTAGCAGGGTAAGCAGGAACAGAACAAGGAATTTTTTCATGGCGATCCGCATTTGGTTGATAAAAGGTTACATAGATAATTTTCGGCAGCGTCAGGACAGCATTCAACCCAAAACTGCACATACTGCGCAATGATCTGACACCCTATTCGATGCCATTCCTGCATTTTCGTTCATGGTAATACAGCAGCAGCCAACCTGCCATGCAATGCATTGCGGCATCAGACCAATCTCCCATGCCGCACGCGAAAACCCTTGGTCTCCAGCGCACCCAACCCCATCCCGCCATGCGCATGGCAAATTGCGCAGGCCAGCGCGTCTGCCGCATCCGGGCTGGGGATGCCGGATAGGCTCAATAGACGCTGCACCATCAGTTGCACCTGCTCCTTCTTGGCATGACCGTTGCCAACCACCGCCTGCTTCACCTGCAACGCGGTGTATTCCGCCACCGGCAGGTTCGCCAGCACCGCCGCGCAAATTGCCGCACCGCGTGCTTGCCCAAGCAACAAAGTAGATTGCGGGTTCACGTTCACAAACACTTTTTCCACAGCCACCTGTTGCGGCCGATGCTGCGCGATCACCTCACCGAGCGAATTCAAAATGTTTTTCAACCGCTCCGGTAACTCCCCGTCAGGCGTCTTGATACAGCCGCTGGCAACGTAGTGCAGCTTCTGGCCTTCCTTGTCAATGACGCCAAATCCGGTAATGCGCAGGCCGGGGTCGATACCGAGAATCCGTATAACAGGAGGGGCGCTCACCGCATTTCTTCCGGTGAAATGTGAAACGTGAAACGTGATGCCCACCCGACGCTACGCGCTACCCTCCCTGCCGGGAAGGTTCGCATTTCACTTTTCACTTTTCACCTTTCACTCTTCGATCACCGCCGTCGTATACACTTCCTGTACGTCGTCCAGATTTTCCAGCGCGTCGAGCAGCTTCTGCATCTTCGCCGCATCGTCTCCGGCAAAGACCACTTCGTTGGCCGGTTTCATCGTCACTTCGGCGAGCTCCGGCTTGTAGCCCGCCGCCTCCAATGTTTGCTTCACATTCACGAAATCATTGGGTGCAGTAATCACTTCGATGCTGCCGTCGTCGTTGGTCGAAATATCTTCCGCGCCGGCATCCAGCGCGACTTCCATCAGGCCGTTCTCGTCGGTGCCCGGCGCGAAAATCATCTGTCCGCAATGCTTGAACAGGAACGCCACCGAACCGTCGGTTCCCAGGTTGCCGCCGTTCTTGGTGAAAGCATGGCGCACTTCCGCGACGGTGCGCGTCTTGTTGTCGGTCATGCAATCCACCATTACCGCCGCGCCGTTGATGCCGTAGCCTTCGTAGCGCAGCTCTTCATAATTCACCCCTTCGAGCTGACCGCTACCGCGCTTGATCGCGTTCTCCACAGTATCTTTCGGCATGTTGTTCTCGCGTGCCTTTTCGATCGCCAGACGCAGGCGCGGGTTGGCTCCCGGATCGCCGCCGCCCATGCGCGCCGCGACGGTGATTTCCTTGATCAGGCGCGTGAAGATTTTGCCGCGCTTGGCATCCTGCTTACCCTTGCGGTGTTGAATGTTTGCCCACTTGCTATGCCCAGCCATAACTGTTCCCCCAAAAAAACCATTGAGCGATGGTATCATTTCCGCCCTAATATCCCAATACAGGCCAACCCAAGCCGGACTGTCATGACCGAAGCGCTACTGATCGCCAAGAACGACGAACAAGGACTTTACCTGCTGCCGCAGATGGCCAACCGCCATGGCCTGATCACCGGCGCGACCGGCACCGGCAAGACCGTCACGCTGCAAACGCTGGCGGAATCGTTCAGCCGCATCGGCGTGCCAGTGTTCCTCTCCGACATCAAGGGCGACCTGTCCGGCATCGGCAAGGCGGGCGGCAACAATGCCAAAGTCACCGCGCGTGTCGCGCAACTCAAGCTGGAAAATTTCACGCATTACGCCTATCCGGTGACGTTCTGGGACGTGTTCGGCGCGATGGGCCATCCGCTGCGCGCCACCATCTCCGACATGGGGCCGCTACTGCTGGGACGCATGCTGAACCTCAACTAAGTGCAGCAGGGCGTGCTGGCGCTGGTGTTCAAGATTGCCGTCGACAACGGCCTGCTGCTGCTCGACCTGAAAGACTTGCGCGCGATGGTGCAGAGCGTGGGCGACAACGCCGCCGAATACACCACCGAATACGGTAACATCTCCACCGCCAGCATCGGCGCGATCCAGCGCGGCCTGCTGCAAATCGAGACGCAGGGTGGTGACAAGCTGTTCGGCGAGCCGATGCTCAACATCGAAGACATGATGCAGACTGATACCAGCGGCTGCGGCATGATCAACATCCTTGCCGCCGACCGGCTGATGACCTCCCCGAAGGTGTACTCCACCATGCTGCTATGGCTACTCGCCGAACTGTTCGAAAACCTGCCGGAAGCGGGCGACCTCGAAAAACCCAAACTGGTGTTCTTCTTCGACGAGGCGCATCTGCTGTTCAACGATGCGCCCGCCGCGCTGCTCGATAAGATCGAGCAAGTGGTGCGCCTGATCCGCTCCAAAGGCGTGGGCGTTTATTTCGTCACGCAGAATCCCGCCGATGTGCCGGACAAGGTGCTCGGCCAGCTCGGCAACCGTGTGCAGCACGCGTTGCGCGCCTTCAGTCCGCGTGACCAGAAAGCGGTAAAGGCCGCCGCCGAAACCATGCGCGACAACCCAAAACTGGATGAAGTCGCTGCCATCACCGAACTCGGCGTCGGCGAAGCGCTGGTTTCCTGCCTGGATGGGCATGGCCGCCCCGGCATCGTCGAGCGCGCGCTGATCGTGCCGCCGCAGGCGCAGATCGGCCCGATCACCGAAACCGAACGCAAAACCATCATACAAAATTCGCTGCTCGCCGGGCATTATGAAAAAGCCGTGGATCGCGAGTCAGCTTACGAAATTCTCAAGCAGCGCGCCACTGAAAAACAGGTTGCCGCGCAACCGCCGGCAGGCAATGGCGGCGGAACGCTCGGCGGGATATTTGGAAGCGGCTCTTCCAGCCGCCGTGAAGGCGTTGGCGAAGCCCTCGCCAAAAGCGCTGCGCGCGCCATTGGCTCGGCAATCGGCCGGCAGCTTATTCGCGGCGTGCTGGGCTCGTTGCTGGGCGGGAGACGCTGACGATTATCTGCGCCTGCATGGCACCGACAGGTTTCTTGCAGCGTCGTCCCTAAAAAGGTATATCGTCATCAAAATTATCGAAGCTGCTTTTTGCGGCGGGTGCCGCCTTCGCGGGAGCTGCGCTATTGCCTGATGAAGATGCTGCAGGTTTGCTTTCCACCACTTCGAAACTGCCGCCGGACGACTTTCTGTCCAGCATTTTCATTTCGTTGGCCACAATCTTGGTGGTGTAGCGATCCTTGCCTTCCTTGTCCTGCCACTTCTCGGTTGTAATTCTTCCCTCGACATAAATCTGCGAGCCTTTTTTCAGATACTCCCCGGCGATTTCCGCAAGCCGCTTGAAGAAAACAATATTGTGCCACTCGGTTTTTTCCTGCTTCTCACCGTTCTTGTCTTTCCATGTTTCGGATGTCGCCAAAGTCACATTGGCAACCGCCTCGCCGCTGGGCATATATCTCACCTCAGGGTCCTTACCGAGATGCCCTATCAGAATCGCCTTGTTCACAGACATGTCATACTCCTTTCATCACAAGTTGTTCTACCTCTGCCTCATCAAATCCATGCCTGTCCACCTTGAGACAGGCCATGTTTTCCGTTGCCACCACGATTACTTCTCGTACACCCGGAATCCGCGCAAGGCGTTGCCGCAATTCGGCTGCGGCCATATCATCCATTTCCGGCAAATGATACAGCCTGGTATGCACTGCAGCCGGCGGTTGCATCCCGGCTGCGACTGCCAGCCACAATAACAGCAACACGAGACCAAATACAAACACGGCATTGCCGCCAACGTATTGCATCAATGCGCCGCCCGCCGTCGCGCCAAAAAATGCGCCAAGGAATTGTACGCTGCTATACACGCCCATTGCCGTTCCCCTGGCGGCCAGCGGCGCAACAATGCTGATCAGCGCGGGCAGCTTTGCTTCCAGCACGTTAAATGCGGTGAAGAATATCAGTAACGCGGCAGTCACGCCCCAAATGCTGTGTGGCGCAAAAATCAGCATGGCTTGCGCAACCGCCGCCAGCATAATTGACAGCATGAAGATCTGTTTCGTCCTGCCATTCTTTTCCGCGATAACGATGAGCGGCAACATCAGCACGAAAGCCGCCAACATCACCGGCAGATAAATTTTCCAATGCTGCGATACCTCCAAGCCGTCTGACTGAAGCAGAAACGGCACTTGCATGAACACCGACATCAATATTGCATGCACCGAGAAAATGCCAAAATTGAGGCGCAGCAAATCCTTGTTGCGCAGCACTTCGCCAAAACGTTTGCCGTTCGCCTCGGTATCGCTGTGGAAGCGCGTAATCACCGGATCAGGAATCACGAAGCGCACCACCAGCAAGGCCAACAAAGCCAGCACACCCGTCAGAGCGAAGATACCGGGCACACCGATCATACCGTCAAGCAGGGGCGACAATACCAGCGACAGCGAGAAAGTGGCGCCAATGGTCATGCCGATAATCGCCATCGCCCGGATGCGCACTTCTTCGCGAGTAAGATCGGCGGTAAGCGCCATGACCGCAGCGTTCAATGCACCTGCCCCTTGCACCACACGCCCGCCAATGATCCAGTAAATATTATCCGCTGACGCGGCGATAAAACTGCCCAGCGCAAACAGCAACAGGCTGATGTAAATCACCGGCTTGCGCCCGTAGCGGTCGGATAGCCAGCCGGCGGGGATTTGCAAAACCGCTTGGGTCAATCCGTAAGCACCAAGCGCAATTCCCATCAGCAAGTGGCTCTCGCCACCGGGCAGATGTTCGGCATACAGTACGAAAACCGGAAGAATGATGAACAGCCCCAGCATGCGCAGGCCGTAAATGCTCGCCAACCCAATACTGGCGCGACGTTCGAGGGGAGACATGGAAACAGGGGAAGCGGACATGAACCAGCGGAGAATTTTGGAAAGGGCATATCTTAACAGACCGCCAGGCTATCTGCGGAATGCTCAAAAGGCCGAATACGGTGTAAAGTTGCGGGAAACCAATGAGCCAATCCCTGAAAAACGTCATCCGCCAAGCCGAGCAAATCATCCTTGGCAAGCCGCAGCAGATCCGCCTCGCCCTCGTCTGCCTGCTGGCGCGCGGCCATCTGCTCATCGAAGACATGCCCGGCGTCGGCAAGACCACGCTGGCGCAGGTGCTGGCGCGCACGCTGGGTTTGCAGTTCCGGCGCATCCAGTTTACCAGCGACCTGCTGCCCGCCGACATCCTCGGCGTTTCGGTATACCAGCGCGATAACGAGAAATTCGAATTCCACCCCGGCCCGATTTTTGCGCAAATGATTTTGGCGGACGAAGTGAATCGCGCCACACCCAAAGCGCAGAGCGCGTTGCTGGAAGCGATGGAAGAGCAGCAGGTGACCATCGAAGGCACGACGCGCCCGTTACCCGCGCCATTTTTCGTCATCGCCACGCAAAATCCGTTGCATCAGGCCGGCACCTTCCCGCTGCCGGAATCGCAGCTCGACCGCTTCCTGATGCGCATCCAGATGGGCTATCCCGACACACAGGCAGAGCGCGGCCTGCTGTCCGGCGTGGACCGGCGCGAAATCATCGCCCATCTCAACCCGCAAATGGAAAGCGCGGAACTGCTGGCGCTGCAACAGCGTGTCCGGCAGGTATTCGCCTCCCCGGCGCTGCTCGACTACCTCCAGGCCATTCTGCGCCATACGCGCGAAGCGGCGCGCTACACGCACGGCCTCAGCCCGCGCGCCGGACTGGCGCTGCTCTCCGCCGCGCGCGCCTGGGCATTGCTCGACGAGCGCGACGCGGTCATCCCGGAAGACGTGCAGGCGGTCTTGCCCGGCGTGGTCAGTCACCGCCTGCAAGTGGCCGGCGAATACCAGAAGCAACACAGCGATACGCTGGCGCGCGAGTTGATTGAAGCGGTCGCGATTCCGTAATTTTGTGCTGACCGCACTCCAACAACGCTTCCGCACCTGGCTGTTCCGTCCGAAAATCGAAAGCGGAACCGTCACCCTCACCCAGCGCCGTATCTTCATCCTGCCCACCCGGCAAGGCCTGGCGCTCGGCTTCGTGCTGGTGCTGATGCTGCTCGGCGACATCAACTACAACCTGAGTCTGGGTTACGTCCTGACCTTCCTGCTGGCGACGATGGCGGTGATGTCCATGCTGCACGCCTTCCGCAATATCGCACACCTGGAAGTGCGCGCCGGCCATGCCGATGCCGTGTTCAGCGGCGGGACAGCGCGATTTGTGCTGTATTTTCATAATCACGGCAAGCTGCCGCGCTATCGTTTGATCCTACACGACGAGCATGGCAACAAAGTCAGCTTCGACATGCCCGCGCAGCAGGACAGCGAAGTCGCGTTCCCGGTGCCCGCCGTGCGGCGCGGCTGGCTGTCCCTGGGCAAGCTGACGCTGCATACCGAATTCCCGCTCGGCTTGTTCCATGCGTGGTCGTACCTGCATTTCGATGTACGCTGCCTGGTTTATCCTAGGCCCCTGGCGAACGCGCCGCTGCCGCCGGGCGACGCGCCGGACGGCGTGGGCAGGCGCAGCGTCGCCGGTGACGACGACTTCAGCGGGCTGCGTAACTATGTGGCGGGCGATGCGCTGCCGCGCATTGCCTGGAAAGCCTTTGCGCGCGAGCAAGGCTTACAGGTCAAGCAGTTTTCCGCACAGGTCGGCGAAGAATTGCGGCTGGACATGGCCGATGCGCCGGATCGCAACGACGAAGACAAGCTGGCGCGCATGACGCGCTGGGTGCTGGATGCCGAGGCGCAAGGGTTGCGTTACAGTTTGCGCCTGCCGGATGGCGAATTGCCCGCCGGCAACGGCGCGGCGCATCGCGATGAATGCCTGCGCCGGATTGCGCTGTTCAACCTGTCTGATCCATCCTTCGACAAGCTCAGGACGAACGGGTTACAAAGTTGGCACGTGCAAGAAACCGTTCGTGGTGAGCTTGTCGAACCATGAACATGAACAAAGCCCTCATCTACGGACTGCTGTTGTCCATCCTGATGGTCATTGCACCCCACGCCGATCACCTGCCGCTGTGGGTCAGCACGCTGTGCATCGTCCTGCTGACGTGGCGCGTTTACCTCACCCGCACCGGCAACCCGCTGCCGAAACACTGGCTGCTGCTGGCGATCACCTTCGTCAGCGTGGGCGGCATCCTGGTCGAATTCCACACATTGTTCGGGCGCGAGGTCGGCGTCACGCTGCTGATCCTGCTCACCACGCTGAAATTCATGGAACTGCGCGGCCCGCGCGATGCGATGGTGCTGGTCTATCTCGCCTGCTTCATCATCATCACCAATTTTTTCTACTCGCAGAGCATTCCCACCGCGCTGTACATGCTCGCCACGCTGCTGGCCATCGCCACCGCATGGGTGCATCTGCACGGGCAGAGCATTCCGCTCGTGCCGCGGCTGCGCATCGCGTCGGTATTGCTGCTGCAGTCCATTCCGCTGATGCTGGTGCTGTTCGTCCTGTTCCCGCGCGTGCATGGCCCGCTGTGGGGGCTACCGCAGGATGCCTTCGCCAGCAGCGGGCTGGACGACAAGATGGCGCCCGGCAGCTTCACCCGCCTGAGCCTGTCGGAGGAGGTGGCGTTCCGCGTCAGCTACACGGGTCAGCCGCCGCTGCGCGAACAGATGTATTGGCGCGGGCCGGTGCTGTGGGAATTCGACGGGCGCACCTGGACGCAGGGCACGACATTCGCACCCGCCGCGCCGCAATTTACCGACACCGCGCAGCCCATCGATTACAGCGTCACGCTGGAGCCGCACAACAAGACCTGGCTGTTTGCGCTCGATGTGCCCGACAGGCTATCCCTGCCCGCCGATCTCACCTACGATTTCCGTATTCTGCGCAAGGAGCCGGTGAAGGCACGGCTGCGCTACGAAGCGCGCTCCCATCTCGTCTATCGCGCCAACCTGCACGAGGCCGGGCGGCAGCTCCGGCGCGCGCTGCAATTGCCGCCATCGTTCAACCCGCGTGCCCGGGAACTCGCCGCAGGGTGGCGAGTCGGTGGTGCGGACGGTGCCGCCGTGGTGCGCGCCGCCCTCGCCCATTTCAGCCGGCAGAATTTCCGTTACACGCTGGAACCGCCGCCGCTCGGGCTGCACAGCGTGGACGAGTTCCTGTTCGAAACCCGGCAGGGGTTCTGCGAACACTACGCGTCGAGCTTCGTATTCCTGATGCGCGCCGCGCATATTCCGGCGCGCGTGGTGACCGGCTATCAGGGCGGGGAATATAACGAACTGGGCAACTATTACATTGTGCGCCAATCCGATGCGCATGCCTGGGTCGAGGTGTGGCTCGACCAGCAAGGCTGGGTGCGTATCGACCCGACTGCGGCGATCGCACCGGCGCGCGTCGAGCGCGGCCTGTCTGCCGCCGTGACGGACGCTGCCGCCCTGCCGTTCATGGCGCGCAATCCGCCGCAATGGATGCGCAATCTGCGCCTGAACTGGGACACGCTGGCCAACCAGTGGAACCAGTGGGTGCTGGGCTATGACACGGAACGCCAGTTCGCCTTCCTGACCCGCCTCGGCATGGAATCCGTCACCTGGCAAAAAATGGCGCTGAACATGATGGCGGGCGTCGGGCTCATCATCGCGCTGTTCGCCCTGTTCATGCTGCGCCACCTGCTCAAACGCCAACCGGACAAGGTGCAGGCCGCATGGCTCAAGCTGTGCCGCAGACTGGCGAAAGCCGGCCTGCCGCGCGCCGCGCACGAAGGCGCGCAGGACTATGCCGCACGCGTCGCCACCGCGCGCCCCGAACTCGCCGATGCAATGCGCGACCTCGCCGCGCGCTATATGTCCTTGCGTTATTGCCATGCGCAAAACAGTGAGGAAGCGCAAAGAGAATTCATCCGCCGCATCGCGCAGCTACCCGCATGTAAAATACCGCAATGACGAAAAATATCATCGACAGCAACTTTATTCACCGCCCTAAAGTTGGCCTGGCGCTGGGCAGCGGTTCGGCACGCGGACTCGCGCATTTGGGCGTGATCCGCGCTATCGAGGAGGCCGGCATCGAGGTGGCCTTCATTGCGGGCACCAGCATGGGGGCGCTGATCGGCGCGATCCATGCCGCCGGCAAGCTGGACGAACTGGAAGCCGCCTTTCTGGCTTTCGACTGGAAAAAAACGGCGTCCTTCTTCGACGTCGTGCTGCCCAAGTCCGGCCTGCTCGACGGCGCCAGAGTCAGCGAACTGGTACGCGCGCATATCCGTGCCGAAACCATCGAAGCGCTGCCGATGCCCTTTGCCGCCGTGGCGACGGACATCGTCAGCGGCGAAGAGGTCGTCATCCGCAGCGGCGACGTGATCGAGGCGGTGCGCGCCAGCATTTCGGTGCCCGGCATCTTCACGCCGGTGCGCAGCAACGGGCGCATCCTGGTGGACGGCGGCATCACCAACCCGGTGCCGGTGAGCGCGGCCCGCGCCATGGGCGCCGATATCGTGATCGCGGTCGATCTCAACCACGAAATCGTTGCCGGCAAGAACATGAAACCGCTGTTGACTACAGAAAAAGCGGGCGGCGCAAAAGACAGCGATCCCGGCCTGCTCTCGCGCTGGGTGGGCGACTACCGCCTGTCGATGAGGGACATCAGGCAGAAACTGCTCGCCGGGGATAATCCAGTCTCGGCGCAATTCAGTAAATGGGTTTCTTCGGAGCCATTGCCCAGCATCTTCGAGGTGCTGCTGGCCTCGATCAACATCATGGAAACCCGCATTACCCAAACCCGTCTGCATCTGGACCGGCCGGATATAATTATCCAGCCCCCGCTGGGGCATATCCGCTTCCTGGAATTCGATCGTGCCGAAGAAATCATTGCCATCGGTTACGAGCACACGAAACGGCAACTGGCTTCGCTACCACCATACGCCTTGACTCAACCCAATGGCAAGTTGTGATCCGGCATTTCTTGCTTCAATACGCGCATCGCGAATGCTTGCTCGGCGTTTCACTTAATCGAACGATTAAAGGTGCAAGGAGGTCACCCCCGAACTCAGGCTGCTTTGGGCAGCAGTGATTCCGCATATAATTTCCCCGACAACAAACTGGCGGAGATGATCAACAACGCACCAGCCCAGTCACGCCACTGCATCGCTTCACCAGCGAGAAAATATGACGAAATTGCGGCGACTATCAGCTCAAACAGAAACAGGATAATCGCGCGGTTGGCGTGCAGATGGGCCAGGGCATACTGCACCGCGAAGCTGGTGGTATAAATCACGATGCCGAGCAGCGCGAGTACCAGCGAGGCTTGCACATCAATCGCCAGCAGTTGATCTGCAAGCCTCGCT
>Ga0209317_1002288_pt1 | contig 14135 bp, 12 predicted proteins | sample RifGroB2_FD_183994 | JGI IMG/M metagenome (GOLD analysis project Ga0209317, IMG submission 183994) | Soil microbial communities from Rifle, Colorado, USA - Groundwater B2 (SPAdes) (version 2) | ecosystem: Environmental > Terrestrial > Soil > Unclassified | place: Rifle, Colorado | collected... | reverse complement strand
CCCGCCATAACGGGAAATGGGAAGCTATCAGCGGGAGCCCTGCTGACATGTATTCGAACATCTTGTTTGGTTGCGAGTCGTTATGGTTAGGCCCCGGGAGGAAGGTAACAACGCCAGCAGCCGAGCGGGCCATGATATCGCCGACCTCAACACGTCCGACAATGCCCCTGTAATCAACGAATCTCCATCCCGGCATGCCTCTGAGTTCAGCGGCATAAGCCTCACTTTCAAAAGGACCGCACATGATCAGCGTCACGTTCTGGAGTAATTCGAGCGCCTTGACCAACTCCGAAATGCCGCGCTCCCTCGTCATGGCACCTATGTAGCAGATTGTTCGACTAAAGGGCTGTTTTTGACGCTGCTCGGGCTGATGGAATTCTTCCGCAAGAGGGAAGTTGTTTACATCAACGGCATTGTTGTTGAGCGCCTTGAATCGATTGGCAATGAAAGGTGTAGCGCAGACAACGGCATCCAAGTTACGCACGACAGAGTTTTCGAAGACCTCGAAAATCACAGAGACAGACTTGCGTAACAGAGGAGTGATCCAATGTTTCGAAAGTACCTGCCTGGGAAAATCCTCGTGCGAGTCGTAAACCACCCGTCTTCCTGCACGTTTCAGCAAAAATGCAACTGGGAGGAGTTCAGGATCATGGAAGTGAACAATGTCTGCCTGAACAGATCGGACGTAGTTGTACATCTTCCAGGGCGAGAACAAGATCCGACGCAACCTCCCGGAAGGCGGGAGTCCAAGATCTGTTATTGTGACTCCATCCCGACACTCATTGCCTTTACCGTCTTGAACCAAAAGATTCACTTCATAGGCAGTAGAAGCAATAGATCGGCATTGTTTTAAGAAGACCCGCACATCATAACGGCTGTGAACTGTTGTCAATACATAAATTTTGGGCATCGCTGGACCAGTAGTAATTTTATGGGCAAAGCAATTTCTCAAAGAAGGCCCGCTTTCCGGAGTATATTTCGCCCGGTGATCATGGCTTTTGTTAGCCAGACAGATTTCGGATATTCGTCGTGGTCATGCAGTGGCGATGCCATGATCTCATTCCACACAGGAAGGGACATCCCGAGCTTCTTCAAGACCAGATCGCGATCTTCCTCCATCATGGACTGAGTGTAGCAGGGCGTTTCCATCTCCTTCAGTGCCTCTTCGCGGGTGATCTGCCCACTCAGTATCATGCTGGACAGGTGCGGCAGCCGTTTGTCGTAGCCAAACCTGGTAGGGAGCCACCAACCTTGGAAAAAGCGTGTCCACCGCGACTCAAAGTGTTTACCCCCGTAATATTGCCAGCCAAATTCTCTCTCAAGAACTTCCATTGCCTCAGCGCGGATATACGGCAGCAGGTCAAGAGGCTTAGCAACCCGCATCCCTCCGAGTAGCGTATAGAGCACACCGTTGCGCAGACGGCTCATACGTGGAAATGTTCCCAGCGGCCGCTCCCCATACCTTTTATGGATCCCGGTAACATGCCGCAGGTCCATGGCATCGTAGCCCCATGCCGGGGGCAACACGGACTCGCACGCGTAATTGTGCCCACTCAAGACCCACTTGATGCCATGCTTGGCGGCCAAGCCATAGAAGGCGGCAAATATGACGTGGTCCTGCGGTATGTCCTGGTTCGGCACTCCCGCCCTCAGGAACGATCGCTGAAGGTCCGCCATCTGGTCCCAGTCGATCACAACGGTGAAAAGATCAAAATCTGTGCTCTTGACTATTTTTTCGATGTTGGTAACTGCTATGTCGGAGTTCCAGCCGGCATCAGTGTGGACCAATAACGGCCGCAAGCCCTCACGCTTTGCAATGTAGGCGAGATAGGAGCTGTCCACCCCTCCGCTGAGCCCTAGGGCGCAATCGTACTCTTTACCCTTGCCGTCAGCCTTAATCCGGTCGATGAGAGCCCGAAAAGCAGTTGGGTTGCCAGCTGGATTCCAGTGCGGCAGCACTTTTTCATGGTAAAAAGTGACCCAACTGGAAACACCTGACACATCGAAGGTAATATCGGGGTCGGTGGTATCCATGATGGTTATGGGACATTGCCGATATCCCGGTTCACCAGGCCGTATTATTTTCTTTAGCATTAGTAGATGCCCTCTCGTATTTCTTTTTGCGACGGGTAAGTAATGAGCACGGCTCTGTGCTTGCCCTTGAAAACAAAAAAACTGCCAGCTGCAACAGCTGAGGCCCCGCCCTTATGGATGGCGTCATGGAAATGGCTCAGAGAGCCAGCTCCGCCGCAGGCGACAAGCGGAACTGGAACCGCATCTGCTACCTTGTGGATCAATTCCACATCATATCCCTCCATGGTGCCGTCGCGGTCGATGGAATTCAGCAAGATTTCACCTGCTCCGGACTCGACGGCACGCCTTGCTGCGGTGACAGGATCCATACCTGTAGCCTGTCTGCCGCTGTTGACATAGACTTCATGCCCACCGAAAAGTTTTCGCTTCACATCGATTGAAACTACAATGCTCTGCTCTCCGAACTCTCGCGCGGCATCGCTAATGATGCGAGGATTTTTCACTACCTCCGTATTGAGTGAGACCTTCTCGAATCCGGCTCGGAAGAGTCTCCGCATGTCATCAATATTCCGAATACCCCCCCCGTAGGAAAGGGGCATAAAGCATTCACTTGCGAGTTGGCTCAGCAAATCGAAGTTGATAGGTTTATTCTCCGGCGTGGCTGTAATATCGAGTATCATCAGTTCGTCAGCTTCCTTTTCATTGAAGAGTCTGACGGTATTGAAACAGTCCCCCAAGTATACCGGATTTTTAAAGTGGCTGGTTTTAACAAAGCCTGTACCGCGAAGGAGCAAGACAGGAATTACGCGTTTATATACCATGTTGAGCTAGCCCTTCCTTCCTGGCGTCCATGCTAGAAACGCTTCGAAAAATTCTATTCCAAAACGATGGCTCTTCTCAGGATGAAACTGAACACCAAGGATGTTCTTATGGCAGAAAGAGCTAGTGAAATCGATCCCATAACTGGTGCGCATCAGAATGTCGTCAGGAGCATTGCAACGGATATAGTAGGAATGCACAAAGTAGAAGCGTCGTTCTTGTTGCTGAAGCGGAAAACATGAAGCCGGCTGGCAGAGCTGAACATCATTCCACCCCATATGTGGCAGTTTTAGCTTCTCAGTTCCCTGGTCGAAACTGAAGCGAAGCGTCTCTGCGTCCAGCCAGCCAAATCCAAGCTCCCGCCCTTCCTCGCTCTTCTTGGTGAAAAGCTGCATTCCCAGGCAGATTCCCAGTATTGGGATGCCGTCCTCCACCACCCTTCGATTCAACACATACTGGATCCCAAGCTCACGCAGGTTGCGCATGCCCGTATCGAATGAGCCCACGCCGGGCAAAATCAGCCGTTCGGCCTGGGCGATATCATCCGGATGACGCGACAGCACGGCTTGAGCTCCGATTTTCTTGAGCATGTTCATGATCGAACCAACATTGCCCATGCCATAGTCGATTACAACGATCACGTTTGTACCCACCCTTCCAAAGGTTTACTTTCTCGCCCTGCTGAAGTTGGAAAGTGCCTCTTTGTATGTCCTCAACATCAGCGCAACGACAGCCGCTTCGCCAAAACGACTGAGACAGTCATGACGGATCGCCTGCGTATCGTATGCAAAGGCCGAATCTACCATCTTAACCATGGCCTGCGCCAGTTCTTTAACGTTACCAGGTTTAAAAAGCAGTCCGTTTTCACGGTTGACGATCGCTTCACAACCACTTCCTGAAGGAGCTATTATCGGTTTACCACACGCCAACGCTTCGATAAGTACCACTCCGAATGTCTCGGAAAAGCTGGGAAGAACCAACACATCGCATCCATGCATCTGTGCTATGACTTCATCCCGCGAAAGCATCCCTAAGAACTTTACCTGCTTTGACACACCACAAGAGTCTGCCAGGGCGCGTGTTGCCTCGAGCAACTCTCCACTTCCGCCGAGCGCCAACTCCACGTTTTGGCCACCAAAGGCGGAGGCAAAGGCCTGAATGAGTCCAGCATGATTCTTTATTGGGACGAACTGGGCCACGCACAAGAAACGAAAGGTTCTGTCAACTGCCTGTGGGCTGATTCTCTGAACGGAGAATCTAGGTTCGAGGAAATTGGGTATGAAGCTCCAAGGTACGGCATCTTTTCCGATAGCAGCCTCAACTTTTGACCCCAGAAACGGGCTGACCATGATCCTGGCACAGGCTTTGCGGTAAGCCTCCCTGAGAGTATCCGTGGAGCAGACGGATCCAGTCGAAAAAGCTGAGCTGTGTTCAGTTATTACGTAGGGAATACCTGTTCTTTCCGCCAGATAGCAACAGCAGATTCCGGCAAATACGGCGTTGTGTGCATGGAGCAGGTCGGGGCGCCCATGACGATCGACATAATCGGACAGCATTTTCTCTGCAGTACGACTCCACATCGACTGCATAAGGGCCGTAAAACGACCTGGACACAAGGTGAGTCTGCGATTGACGGACACTGGAAAGGGAAATTCCTCATATCGGTCCCGCTTGGCACGCTTGAAGATGCTGCGTACCGTCAGGGGAGCAGGAGCCAGTACTCCCACCTTCACACCAGCACGATGGAGCGCAAACGCCTGGTGATATTGGAAGATGCCGGATACAGGGTCCTCGACCGGTACAAACCTTTCTGTCGCTACTATCAGCACATGCATGCGGTTTTCCTAGATTTGCCCTTTACGGCGCCGCGTGCTATGCCGAGATAAGCTGAGACGACTCCAAGCCACAACCAAAAGATCCCTTCTCCCCAGATCCCGCTGGGGCCTACCTGCAGAATCGGAAAGGCAAGGAAGGAACCAAGGAGCGCACCACTGAAGTAGTACCTGACACCACTTCTAAGACACTTCCACAGCAGTAAACACATATAGGCGAACATGGCGATAACTGCTCCTAAAACTCCCGCCCCCAACTCAGCCAAGATCTCCATGAAGAATGAATGGTACGAGCCTCCCTCGATAACCTCGGTAGAAGCCCCCAATCCTTTTCCAAAACCGTACGAATCGAGGAAAGCACCCACTGCTGACGAGTAATAGCCAACACGCGCCGAATTGTCAGCACTGGTGAACTTCTCCAGCATCGCCTGACCGATCTTGAAATCCTGCACAAGGTCAGAGGTAATATTCAGAATTGAAAACAGCGCGCCAGTGACGACCACAAGTGCGGCGACAGAAATCCAGCTTCTGATCTTTGGCGAGAGACGTTTGAAAAGAAGATAGGAAAAAAACGTCATACCTACCAATGCCCCCACAATGGCAGCCCTTGAATAGGACAGCATAACCAGGAGGAACGCGAGAGCCGCAGCCGTTTTTGCCAGCAAGGCGGACCGCCCGGTGCTATCAAGAGACCACCCAAGCAGCACCGTCCCGGAGATTACATTAGTAAAGGCAAAGTTGTTCCAGTTGCCGGAAAAGACGCGGGGAGACGTCCAGCCAATAAGCTTCATCAGTCTTTCCATAGCGTCAGGATTGGAGACTTCAACCTCAAACAGATACTGCCCACTGTAGGTTTCATACAACCCGAGAAGACTGGTCACAATAACAGCAATAGACCAAAGAAGCATGACTTTTTCCAGTGCTGCAGCATCCCTAACATGCCGCAGCAGCATAAGGACCAGCAGTACGCCCGTCAACATGATCAGTGCTGTCCGTAGTCCCAGCATCGGGTCGGGAGACCACAGCAGGGACAGAAAGGAGTACAGCATCAAGAAGATGAGGACCCTGGAAACGAAATAGGTGACCCGTGAGTTGTACCTGACTTTGTGCAGTAAAAAAAATGGTGTGTATGAAACCGTCGCAACGCGTAGCGGGAAAAGCAGGAACCCACCAGCACTCACACCGAAAACAGACCCTACAAACGTTGAAGCAGTCGCAACCCAGAAAAGCAGGGCCACCATGGTGGCCCTGCTGCGGAAGCTACGGCCTCGCCTCAAAGGAAGAGAGTCCATACTGACTCCAGTAGGTGAAGATGGCGTACGTGCAGACTCCCTAATGCAATTCACCTATTGATTTCTCAGCCTCACGGTAGTTCCAGCCAGAGCAGAGCTGTTCAACTTCTAAGATCTCTTGTTTCATGCGCTGCGACCAGGTCCAGAACGTGCGCTGTGCGTGCTCTTTTGCAGCGGTGCCCAGACACGCACGCCTTGCTTGATCCCGCAGAAGTTTTACAACCGCCTCCGGGAGGGTAGCCAAAGCTTCTGGCTCCAGCAGGACTCCGTTTACATCGTTGGAAACCATGGAACCAGTGCCACCATTATTGAGGGTAATGACGCTCTTCCCCAAGCTCATTGCTTCTAGAAGAGGGTTACCGACATTGGAGAGATCGTACAGCGAAACGAAAACATCTGCCACGGAGATGTACTTTGCTACATCAGCCTGGAGGGCTGCGCCTGTGAAAAAGACGCATTCTCCGATGCCCAGTTCTTGCACCAGCCGTTCATACTCTGGGCGGGCATCCCCGTCGCCGACAATAACTAGTTTTGCTTCAGGAACAGAGCGTTTAATCTCAGGCATAGCAGAAATAATTCTGTCAAGCCTCTTCCAGGCAACGAGCCTGCTGACAGTAAGCAAGATGAGGTTGTCAGGACCACACCCGACGCTATGGCGGATTGAAGCACGATCTTCGTCAGAACAGTGAACCGGATTGATATCCACACCGTTCATCCAGAACCTGACAGCAGTATCAGGGGCCCCAAGTCTCTTAAGGACCTCATCTCCTTCGGTACCGTCGTTTGCCATGATAACCAGTTCCGTCCTAGCTCTCAGGGCCAGCCAGTGGTCCCAATAGCGAAAGCGCCACCCCGGGGTCGCCATGAGCGGCTTCATTATAGTACCCTGAAAACGGGAAACCACAGGCAACCCTACCAACTTGCCAAGAAGCAACGTCGCAGGTACTCCTGCAATTTCATAGGCGTAGAGGAAAACAGGCTGCTTTAGACGCGTCAATCTGAGCCCAACAGCTATGACGTAGATCTGGAATACAAACCAGACCAGCAAGCGGAAGGCAAAACCGATTTTCCGTACCTGTCCCATACGTGCCAGCCAATCCAGGTTCACGTGGCGGGCTGATACCCCTGGAATATCGAGTCCTTCGGTACGACTGCATGATACCAACTCGACCTGGTAGCCGTTTTCAGCATAGTGTCTGAGAGTCTGATAGAAAGAGGAGGCGCCCTTCTTTGCGCCGAGTGACCACAAGTTGGTCCCGGTAAACATGATCATTCGCGGCATTGCAGTATATCCTTCTCAGTTCTGTTTATACCCGCTCGTAAAGGGCTCCGAGCCATCTCCAGCCAGAGCTCACAAGCAGTGCGGAACGAAGAGTTGCCTCAATACCTTTAGTCTGAGGAGGCTCAGCCACCGCCGCTAAAGTATTTCTTGGAGAGCAACCACATGCAGGGCACACGGCTCTGCTAGCCATGGCTGGGCGGCCTTGCCCCAACACCGTTCTTTTGATTATCCCCAAAAACCTCAGGGCAACCTCAAGATTGGGAGGGATCACTTTTTCAGGGTGCAGATGGAAGATATCGAGACATTTGAATCCGTGGTTTTCGAACATATGCTGCATTTTGTTTTCATCGAAGCAGCGGAGATGGTAGTTAGGGTTGAAGCGGCAGCAGCATTCAGCGCAGACTGTGTAGGCCAGATGAAGATTCTCGTTGTACGGCACGCTAATCAAGATGTAGCGTCGAGCAATCCTGCTGAGTTCCTGAAGCGCATCCAGATACGTCTTTTGAGGCAGGTGCTCCAAGACTTCCATGCAGGAGACCAGATCGAATTCATCTTGGCCAAACGGCAAATTGTCGATGCTGGCTTGCACCTTCTCTGCCTGAACGCAGCACAGCGCGGTAGTACTCCTGTCAGTGCCACATAGCCGGGTAAATCGCCCAGCGTCAGTATCACTTAAATATTTAAGGAAGATCCCGTTTCCGCAGCCAACATCAAGAAGCGTTTTGACACTCTGGGGCACCTTGGCTGCCATATCAGCAACACGCTGACGATCGGCCGCACTGAAATTCTCAACGGCCCAGATATCTTCATTCTCGTAATAGATCTTCTCGAAGCTCATTCATCTCCCTTTTGCCTAATGTTTAACCTGAAAAGTTTTAGGGATAAGTCTTTCCAACCGCGCAGGTGGAACAAAGAAGTTTCCGTAATAAAGTGAGTAGCCTACCACTGGCCAGTACAGAATTGCAGCAAGGCAAAGTTGCCAAACGGAAGCCAGTGGGAAGGCGTAGGCACCCAGCACCGCTAAAGGAACGCAGAGAAAGCAGATGGCGAGTATCTTAAGCAAGTCCTTCAACGGCAAACTGCTCCCCCAAGAGACTCCGAAGCCCTGCGCTATTTTCAACAAGTTAAATGGCGTGGTCCAGAAGTAAAGGGTCAGCAGAATAGCGATCGGCGCTCCAATATAACCAAAGGCCTTAACCAGCACGAAACAGAAAAAAGCATTGATTGCAAAGTCAAAAATGCTGCGAACCAGTATTACACGCGTCAATCCAAGCGCCATCAGCGCCGACCCGTACACGACGATGCGAATCGGCAATATAAAGAGGTAGATCACAAAAGGCACAACGCTGGCGCGGTACTCTTCTGAGTACAAAAAAGTTATAAACGGGGTGGCAGTTGCCAGCAAAAAGCACATCACCGGGAAAAGCACGCAAGCCGACCTGATACTGGCTTTATGAAACAGCTGCAAGGCGGCTGATTTGTCTCCTTTGGCGCAAAGCTCGGCCATTTCGGCAAAAACAACCGTCGTGATGGAACCGGTAACAATGCCTATCACCGGCAGTTCCATGGCACCGTTGATATATACAGCAAAGTCCTCTGGGGAACAAATCGATGCGACTATGACGCTGTGCATCTGCAGGGTGAGGCTCCCAAGCATAGTTGCGAGTCCCAGCGGCACAGAGTAGCGCACCATCTCCTTCATCGAAGTCCATCTAGGGAGTCGCATCGGGCCGGGCACCGAGGCGAACATGAGGTACAGTGCGAACGGCAGGAATACGGCCGGCACTATAATCCGGATGAGTACCGGAACCTCATAAGACTTGGTGACCCAAATAGCGACAATGCCGGATAAGGTAAGTGCCAGGCTGGACACGAGATTGTACACCGCAAGAGTTCTGGTTTTGTCGGCACATACCAGGACCGCAGCCATTCCAGCCACCGGCATCACCAGCAGTGGGTAAGGAAATAACCAACTCAACGTGTGGCGCAGGTCCGTGTTGTCGAACCGAAGTGCCAGAAGTTGGTGACCACCAAAGGCGATGAACAAGCTAAAGAGAAGACCTCCACCGACCAAAAGTGCTATGTTGTCAGCGATGACACCGCGCTTGCAGTCCCGCTCCCTTGGGAGAAAGTAGTACACTGCGTTAGGCAACCCCAACATCAACAACGGCGCCACGAACTCATAGGCCAGAAAAGTCTGCCGCAACGTCGCGTAATCATGCTTGGTGAGCCAGCGTGAGGCAACCACCCCAAAAAGGATGCTGGCTAGCATGGACAACGAGCTGCCAAAAGATAGAGCAAGTACTTTAGTAGTGCGTGTTGTCTTGGGTACAGCTACCCCGGCATCAACAGCAGGGGCGGAAGCATTTGACACTGAAAATCTCATATTGCCTTGGTGGTATTGAGCTTCTGGAGAAGATCAACGACCTTCAAAGACGCATCTCCCCGACCGTAGATGTCTTCATCTCCATTGAATCGGCTGCACTTCATCTGGTTGAAAGCGGCAACTATTCGGGAGCGATCCGCTCCAGCAAGAACATTGTATTTTCCTTGAACCAGTTCGATCCACTCCGTCTCGTCACGTAGCGTCACACAGGGCTTGCCAAAGAAGTAGGCCTCCTTTTGCAACCCGCCGCTGTCCGTCAACACAATGCTGGTGTGCTTGAGCAGTTCCAACATGTCAAAGTACCCAACCGGATCTATCAGGAGCAAGGAGTTTACATTTACTGTAGGGTTGACCTGAAGAATTTTTCTCGTCCGAGGATGAAGGGGCAGTACGATCTTCATGACACTGCTTATCTCGCTCAAGGCGCCAAATATATCAGCCAGCCTGGTTGCATCGTCGGTATTTTCCGCGCGGTGTATGGTGCAAAGGGCGAAATCCGAATTCCCAAGACCGAGTTCGCTGATAATGGAGCTTTTCGAGGCGCTGAAACTGCTGTAGTAAAGGGCGGCATCTAACATGACATCCCCGATATTTACAACCAGAGGATCTCCTGGCACGTCTGATGCTTCCCCGGAAGGACGAAAACCTTCCTTGATCAAGTTGTCTACCGCTGTCTGGGTAGGACAGCAGAGAACATCGCTGATCCGGTCCGTCACGATCCTGTTGATCTCTTCAGGCATCTGCATGTTGAAGCTGCGTAGGCCAGCTTCGATGTGCACCAGCTTTATGTGCAGCTTCTTTGCAGCTAGGGCACCGGCAAGTGTGGAGTTGGTATCTCCATAGACAAGGACGCAGTCTGGCCTTTCGGCTATCAGCACTTCCTCGATTTTTTCGAGCATTCTGCCTGTCATGGCGCCATGCCCGACGGAGTTTATGTCAAGAAAGATTTCCGGCTTGGGAATCTCCATTTCCTGAAAAAAGATATCCGACATATTGCCGTCAAAGTGCTGCCCCGTATGCAGGATGATTTCGTGTATTTCATCAAGCGGAGAAGCACCTTCACTGTTATGTCTAGCTATTGCGCGGCTTACTGCAGCAGCTTTGACAAATTGTGGTCGCGCACCAACGATAGTCACAATTTTCACTACCTGATTCCTCCATATGCTTTCAAAATTTCGTGGCAGCAGCAGGCTACATCACAATGCGTATCAGTTCCGAGAGCATTTGGAAAAGGTAAGCAACTGCGACAGCAGTGATCTCCAGCGTTCCCGCTCTTCCGCACCCATCCTTGCAAAGCTCTCCTTGGTGAACGCATAAGCGACAGAGAGGAAAAAGGAGACAAGAGTCATCAGGATCACAAATTTCGCCCTTGATGGCTTGCTCTTCTTCTCTGGCACTTTCGCCACTTGAATGATCTGCAGGGGTGAAACATCCTTGGCCTCGGATAGACTCGCCATCTCGTACTGCTTGACGAGCATCTCCAGTATCGCTTCCTGGATCTTGAATTCCCGCATAAGGCGCAAATACTCTTGGCCAAGCCCAGGGATCGAGCCCACGCTGGGAATAGAACTCCTCCCACCTGCTCCTTCAAGTCCTGCAATCTGAGATCGAAGATTAACGATGGTGGCCTTCATCGCCTTTACCTCTTGACTCGACTCAGTGAATTGGCGCCTAAGTACTGCCAACTGCACTTCTTGAGACGCAAGTTGCGCCCGCAGTTGGGCAACTCCCTCTATAGTTGCTCTGGCTTGATCGGTTACAGATACGGCCTTATTCTTCGCCTGAAAGGTTTTGACAGCATCTTCGGCCTTTGCCAGTTCGGAACGGGTCTCGGCAATTCTGGTCTGCAGGAATGCCTTGTTCCTACCTGCACTGGTTGTGGTCATTTCAACCGCAAATTTGCTCAGTTCTGCAACATACGCGTTTGCCATGCTGGCTGCGAGTTTGGGATCTTTATCATCAACAGAAATGGTAATGACACCATCCTTCTTTCCTACGGCAGCTTTCACTTTATCATCAAGCTTTACGTAAGCGTCGGCCCGGTATTTTGCCTTATAAAGGTCCATCAGCTTAAACTGATCGATGATCCTGTCTTTGAGCGTTTCACTTTTTGCCAGCGTCAGATAAAGATCTACTTTTGCTTTGCCACCACCTATAGCATCACCTGCGATACTTGCCAGACCACCCATTTGCGCCATCATGGCGCCCATAATTCCGTTGTCATCATCGCCAAGCACTATCATCGTCTTGGCGGTGTAGATATTGGTCATGGTGAGCGCGTAAAGAACAGCGATGACAGCGGCTGCAGAAGTGACGGCAAGGATAAAAACCTTGTATTTGACGAGGACCAGAAAATAATCTATGAAATCCTGACCTATCTCACCAGAACTTGTTTGAACCGGTACCTGCTCTTGATAGCTTGACTGATGTTCGATATTCAATGTCTAACTCTCTTTTTATTATGGAGGATTAGTTCTGGAGCACCAGCAGAAGCGCGCTAACGATCCTGTCCTGCACCGCTTCTGCCATGTAGGGGTGCATCGGCAGACTCATCACCTGCTGCCCTGCGAGTTCCGCGCAGGGGAAGGAACCTAGTGGCTGCCTGAGGTGAGAGAACACCGGTTGCATATGGAGCGGTATAGGATAGTGAACCGCCGTCGGCACACCCAGCTCGGACAGTTTTTGCTGAACCTCGCCCCTCTTCTCGACTTGCACGGTGTACTGGGCGTAAACGGAGGTAGCCCACGAAGCCAGGTGCGGAGTAGCAACGTGATCCTGCAGCAACTCCGTGTAACGAGCGCCTATACGCGCACGTTCAGAAAGTTCCTCGTCAAAAACCTCAAGCTTTGCCAGCAGAATCGCCGCTTGAAGCGTATCTATGCGCCCGTTGACACCCAAGTTCGGATGATGATAACGGCGGTCCTGTCCATGCACACGTATCTGACGCATCTTGTTGGCCAGTTCCTCGCTATCGGTAAAGCATGCTCCTCCGTCTCCGTAGCAGCCAAGAGGCTTTGACGGAAAAAAGCTAGTGCAGCCTATGGTGGAGAGACTGCACGAGCGACGTCCCTTATAAATGGCGCCAAAGCTCTGGCAGGCATCTTCAATCACGGGAATAGCATACTTTTCAGCAATGGCATTGATGGCATCGAGATCGGCGCACTGTCCATATAGACTGACCGGCATTATCGCCTTCGTACGTGGGGTGATAGCCGCTTCGATCTTGCCAGGGTCTATATTGTAGGTCTTCGGATCAATGTCGACAAAAACAGGTGTCGCTCCGATTAAGGCGATCATTTCGCCTGTTGCAATAAAAGTGAACGGCGAGGTAATAACTTCATCCCCGGAACGTATGCCTAGTGCCATCAGGGCAACCAGCAAAGCATCGGTGCCACTGGACACTGCAAGGCAGTGGCGGACACCGACGTATTTCGCCAGTTTTTCCTCCAGTTCCCCTATTTCCGGCCCCATGATGTACTGACCGTGATCCAGTACGGCCTTCATGCGCCGTTCCAGGTCAGGAAGGATGCGTTGCTGCTGCGTTTTCAGGTCGATGAATTCTATCTTGCTCACGGCTTACGCGCTCCTTTTCAAGGAATCGTAATATTCCTTGCCAATTGCCATTGCTTCAGGAAGTGGCGCCTCTTCATCAAGGTCAAGACAACGGAGAACGCCAGCCTCCGTCTCCTTATAGCGCAGGCCACTCTCAGGGCAGGTCATGATTCCTTCGGCATCATGGGTGTTGAGAAGAAGGCCGTGGCGGCTCATCCAGCCTTTCTGTCGTGCAGGCACTCCGACCATGAGTGCGTAATCGGGGACATCCTTGGCAACGACTGCTCCTGCCGCCACAAAGCAGTAGCGCCCTAGGGTGATGCCGCAGACAACTGTCGCGTTGGCGCCGACGGAGCACCCTCTCTTGAGCAGGGTCTTCTCGTAGAGTGAGCGGCGCAGCACCTGGGAGCGGGGATTTGTGACGTTGGTGAGGACGCAGGAGGGACCTAGGAACACGTCATCCTCGATGATGGTCCCCTCGTAAATGGAGACGTTGTTCTGGACCTTTACGTTGTTGCCGATGCAAGTGCCCCCGGCAACGGAGACGTTCTGACCGAAACTGCAGCGCTCACCGATTGTGGCCCCGTTCATGACATGTGAAAAGTGCCATATCTTGGTGCCGGCCCCGACTTGAGCCCCTTCATCGACATAGGACGATTCGTGAACAAAATAATCCATTTACCCCCCTTGATTCGGAAAGTTAACTATTTGCGTTTCAAAAACGGATGCGAGTGCCTTCCGTTCACTGGAACAGCGACAGCATTGCGCAGCTCATAGACCAGGTTGATGGATGCCCTGGCATCCTCCATCCCGAATCCGCGCCCGGCCATTATTTCTTTGTAAACGACCGTGTGCAGATCGGTAAAACCCTCGGAGAATTCAAATTCATCGCCGTCAACGGTGATCGACCGGAAGGTATTCTTGCCAGCGGCACGGGC
>Ga0209317_1002287_pt1 | contig 14141 bp, 10 predicted proteins | sample RifGroB2_FD_183994 | JGI IMG/M metagenome (GOLD analysis project Ga0209317, IMG submission 183994) | Soil microbial communities from Rifle, Colorado, USA - Groundwater B2 (SPAdes) (version 2) | ecosystem: Environmental > Terrestrial > Soil > Unclassified | place: Rifle, Colorado | collected... | reverse complement strand
ATACGCCGTGGCCCGCTAGTAGGATCGACTTTCCTTCTCGATTCAGGTAGTGATAACCGCCATGACGTTTAGGCTCGCCTGGATATACAGCAATTACATGACCATGAGATGATTCCGCGGCCCAGCCGATCACAAGTGCGCCATCATTTGTGAATGAACAGGTAAAAACTTGGCGGCATGGCTGCCAGCGTTTGAAATTATCACCAATTATTTAAAGGAATGTAACCTGATCTCAAACTTTGGGTAGTAAAGTACGACATGAGCATAATGCAGCTTACCAAGTGCCAAGGAGGTTACGCATGGCGCAGTTGAGCATCCTTCCGGGAAGATTCAGGCTGGAATATCCGCCGCTGGTCGGCCGTCCGGGAGTCTGTTCGGACCTCGACCAGTGTCTCATGGAGTTCTCCGGGGTGCGGGAGACCTGCTCCAATCCCAGGACCGGCAGGGTCCTTGTCCGCTTCGACGAAGGTACGGTCCGGGGGGAGGATCTCCTCAGGCGGATCGAGGAGCTGTTGAACGGGCTCGACCGGTGTAACACCTCACCGGTTCCGCTTGCCGCTCGTGGCAGAAATGCCGGCACCGGCCATGACCTGTCCTCCCGGGTTACCCGCAGCCTGCTGTGGGACGCCGTGGCGCACGCGCTGCTCCCCAGCCCTCTCGACCTGCTGCTGCCGACGGCTGTGGCCGCTTTTCGACGCTGAGCTCTTACCAGCGTTCACACTACTTATGGAGAAAAATCAGAGAGACGTAGCTGAGTTGTTGATTCGCGCCCAAATCTGGTCCCAACGTGCAGGATCTGCCCGCACGATTTCCTCTCCTCTAACTGCACCTCTTATGACACCTGATCTGCTCTCGCCAAAGAATCTTCCGACCGCCTCGCCACTGTAAAGAAAGATCCTGACCGCAAAGTAACTCGTTATCGCCTTCGCCTCGGATATCGCTTTACTCCTGCGCCCCTGGCTTAGCAACACCGGGTCCACCCCCAGCACATCAGAGAACAGACAAAAGAGAAAGTCAACAACTCACCTAGGTCCCTCTCCCTCTTCCTCCCAGCTATATCCCACTTTCCCCGCACTTTCCCCTTCTCACTTTCCCGTGCACGTATGTCGGCATGAAATTTTTTATTTTCGAATCACATTCAGGGCCAAGAGAGGCTAAAAATATTTTTATTGGTAAAATCTTCGGAGCTGGTGACTTGGCACTTTTGCAAAGGAGCGCGTTTCCATGCCAAAAAACGATACGCACAAAAAGATCTTCTCGACCTTGGTGCAGTCTCCCATGCTGCGCTCAATTCTTGCCGTCTGTCTGGCGCTGTCGTTACTGCTCCCCACCTACAGTACCGTTTTCATTATGCCTCGATTCGTCCAGCAACTTACTAGCAACATCGAAAGCGATGCTGAGCGGACAGCGCGCCATCTTGCCTCTGGGTTGCCGCAGACAGCGGAGCCACTTTCGAGGCTCCTGATCACCAAAGGCTTCGTCGCCGACCTGCATCAGGCCATTAAAGATTTCGAAATCGTTGACATCAACATCTTTAGCGCCAGCGGAGAGGTCATTTACTCCACGCTGGAAAAGAGCATCGGCAGGATCAATACCCATGACTACTTCAGGAACAAAGTCGCCAAGGGCGACATCTATTCAAAGGTCGATGCAAAGGAAGGGTGGTCTGCGGAGGGGCTCCGACTAACCCGGGACGTGGCGGAAGTTTATGTTCCGCTCATGGTCGACGGCACCTTTCGCGGAGCATTCGAGATCTACTACGACGTATCGCAGCGCAAGAAGGCTCTTCACCAACTGCTGCTGAAATCCTCCGTCATCTTATTCTCAATTGCCTCGCTGGCGCTGCTCATATCAGGAGTGGCTCTGTACAAGGCGAGCAATGCCATCATGGAGCGCGACCAGGCCGAACGGTTGCTGCAGGAGGCAAACCAATCGCTGGAAGCGCGCGTCGCCGAGCAGACGAGGGAAATCGTCATCACTCAAAGGATCTCCATCGAGGCCCTAGCCAACCTCGCGGAATACTACGATTCGGAGACGGGAGAGCACCTGGTCCGGTTGCAGAGCTACACCGAACTTCTGGTAGGGCATTTGGCGAAAGGCTCGGTCTTTGGCGCATACTTCTCAAATCGGCCGGGGTACCTTGCCGACATAAAACTTGCCTCGCTTCTTCACGATATCGGTAAGACCGCGATCGCCAAGGATATCCTCCTGAAGCCCGGGAAACTCGACCCTCATGAGCTCGAAGAGATGAGGCAGCACACAGTTGTCGCCGGCAAGGTGCTGCTTAAGGCCAACACCACCTTCAGGCAGATTTTCGGAAAGGATAGCTACTTGGCTCTGGCGCGTGACATTGCCACCTATCACCATGAACGTTGGGACGGCAAAGGTTACCCCGACGGGCTGAGCGGGGAGCGGATCCCACTTTCGGCACGCGTCATCGCGCTGGTCGATGTATATGACGCGTTGAGGAGCAAGCGCCCATACAAGCGTGCCTGGTCACACGAGGAGGCAGTCGAAGAGATCTCCAAGGCAAGAGGAATACAATTTGATCCCCACATCGTGGATGCCTTCCTGGCGGTCGAGGGGGCCTTCGAGGAGATTTCCGGCGGGTTCGGGGTGATTGATCCGGAGGCGAAACTGCTCGATCCCGGCGGTTACCCGGGCCTGCACCATTCCGCTTAAGCGGACGTTGCGGGGATGTGAGACAGTGGGCCCATGAAATTATGCGTTTGTCGCTACTCTCTCAGCTTCCAACCTCTTTCTCTCCGCGAACGACTGCCCGACTGACGGATGACTGAGTAATATCGAGTCTGGCAGCAACCTCTGTCTCTGTCAGGCCAATTTCATGCGTCGCCCAATGGCACAGCAGGCTTCTTGCCTTTACAAGTGTTGGTTCCTTCCCGTGCCGCCAAATTGCCGCGACATCCATCTTCAGCAGCCTAGCCACTCGTTCGGCGATCTGTTCGAAATCAACCCCTTCAGCCCGATAGGCGCTCTCCCTTTCGACATGGGTTATTTCGGAGCTCAATAGCCACGCCTGCATGCCCCTGTGAACGCTTCGCCGCCCGCCGCCACACGACGGGCCGACGCATCACTCGGAGTCACGGCTGATCGCTAGTCATTACCGTGGGTGGAATAGCACCACCTCTTCTTTGCCGGCTTTCACCGGCGCTTTCAGGACCTCCCCCCGCCGACATAATAAAATGTAGAAAGGCGTCCTGCTTTCACAGTTATCCCTCCTTCGCTGCCGCCTGACACCGCTATTCACGATCTTTCTCGTCAGACATCGCTTCCATAGGCTTTTCAATATATTTGTTGTTGACTATTTCTTTTATTTAATATATTGACTGCGGCATGCATCTCTATCTTGCAATGGGAGGGTTTAATGAAGAAACTTGTTATGGCGATGGTGCTGGCGGCGGGACTGGGTTCGGTGATGGTTGCCGGGGCTGCGGAACTGAAGGGGTGGAGGACTGGGACGGGGAACGTGATCCAGCAGGCGGGGGCGCAGTATTTTGAGGCGGGCCGCGCTAACATCCTCGAGCCTATGATGCTGAAGACGAACCTGGCGGACGGGAACCCGCTGAACGATCCGCTTCTCCTGGATGTCCGCTTCGAGGCGGACTACATGATAGGCAAGATCCCGGGGGCGATCAGGATCGCCGACTTCGACAAGATGCTCACTGAGGAGAACCTCGACAAGCTCGATCAGGCTCTGGCCGACCACATCGCGGCGACCGGCAACGATAAGATCGTGGTCTACTGCCACCTGGGGCAGATGAGCGGGCTGCTCTCCGGCGTGCTGGGGAGCCTCGGGTATAACGTGAAGACGCTGAAGCTCGGGTACAACATGGGCTGGCTCATGGATGTTAAGCCGATGATGTAATCACTCACGGCAGAGTAGGAGCAGGTTTCCCTGCTCCTCCTCCTCAAACCGTATGCAAAATCAGAGAAATCAGAGAGACGCTGCTGAGATATTGAGATTCTTCAGAAGCTCTTTATTGTCATCACGACCGGCAAGCTCTTCCCCTCTCCGTGCTGCAACGGTCACTCCCGAAGGCGTGATATTAAGAAGATGTGCGATGCCCACTCCGCTGTAACCCAGCAGTCGTTCGGCAACAAAGCATGCTATCGCCCTCGCGTGCGAAATCTTTCTCTCTTTGTTGGGGTGGCAAAGCTGCTCCAAGCTGATCTTATAGTGGACTGCGACTGCCTGAAGTACCGATTCAAGACAAGGCGGGGACGCGTGGTGCTCTTCTTGCTCTGACCAGAGTTCTTCTACGAATTGCCCGCTGCCAAGAATGCGCTCGTCGAAGGCTTCTATTCCAGGCGGAGTGTGCAGAAAGCTCGAGCTCCTATACATGCCGCCGCCTGCGAATTCTTCCCGGTGACCAGCAGGCGCAGCCTCCCTGACAAATAAGTCGTACTGCCGCATCGCCACCTTTGGCGTCTCTGCAAAATAGGACAGAACCTCCAGCGTCGCCTGACCGTTCAATTGTCGTTTTCCCATCAGCACGCAATGTCCGCTCCAGGGGTACTTCAACAGTTCGTTGACGTTACGCACCAAACCAGCTCGGACAGGATTTAGATGAATGTATCGGACCAATTCGAGGAGGTACGGGTCTTCTTCACACACAATCGATTTGTAACGATTCTGGAAAAGGTGACCTACCCGATGATGCCGCTTGTTGAAGGTCACGGCATATCCGGTAAGCAGACGGCGCATGAAAAAGGAGAGCTTTACGCGTTGTGGCCTTAGCAGGAGGTGAAGGTGGTTTGTCATCAAGACCCAGGCAAGGCATGCCGTGTTGGTCTTGATGAGCAGGGTAGAGAGGCGGTCGAGAAAAGAGTGGCGGTCCTTGTCATCGATGAAGATATCACGCTTCTCGATTCCTCGGACCATGACATGCTGCAATACACCAACTGCATCTAGACGAGCAAGCCTTGGCATCCCGAAACTTTAACAGCGGCTAATCAAATGTCAAAATCTTAAGGACGTCCCCCCGCCGTCACTAAATTATGCGACCTTGCCCGGCCGCACTACCGGCGCTTTCTACGTGTCCCCCTGCTTCTTCTGGTTCCCGTGCTGCCTTGCCCTGCCCGTCACTGCCGTCTTTAGATTTTTTCACAGTACCTCTAAGAGCTCTTTCTAGGTGTTTGGCTCCTTCAAGATTTGCTCCCTTAAGATTAGCCCCTTTAAGATTAGCTCTTTCGAAATCAGCGCCTTTTAGGTTAGTTCCTTGAAGGTTGGCACCATGGAAATTAATACCTCGGCAATTTGTATCTTCTAAATTGGATCCTTCAAGATTAGCCCCCTCTAAATTGCACTGATGAAGACTAATGCTCCTTAGGTCCGTAAATTTTAAATTTGCCTCTACGAGGCAACCGAACGCCATATTGACATGCGTAAACTTTGAATATTCAAAGTTTGCACTATAAAAATCTGCCATATGAAGTGTTGCACTGCCAAATTCTAAGAATGATAAACAATCCATTGCGAGTACAGATTCTGGTCCTGTTCGCTGTCCCTGAATCCGCTTGATCCAAGCACCAAAAGAGGTTTGATCAGGATGCTCGATATTGCTAATTTGTTTTGTTATGCGTGCACAGGCATTCAGGGCTACTAGTAGCCCTTCTTCGGCATTTCTGCTGTGGAACATCGCTTCTTTAAAGGATCCAATCTGGAGTTGCTCCATTGGCATACCGTGGCGTAATACGTAGCTGAACAGCTTAACAAGCTTATTTTGCCATTGAGAAATAATCACTGTTGATCGCAACTTGATTTCGTTTAACAAAAACGTATGAAGATAGCGTGTCATGGCACTTGGACCGCAGATTTGTGCCCAGTGCTTGAGGGCATCTCTTTCATCCCATCCACCATCAGGGTTATTTGTCCGTTGCTCCAATTCACGAAAGACTCTTTCAATGGCCCTCACAATGCGTAGTGAGGTCAGGTATTCACCAAAACTTTTATGAGTGAATACAAAAGTCGGGTCTCCGCTAGTGCGATGACCATGTTGCCGAAAGAAAAAAGCTGCAAGTAATCTTGTTACACCTGATTTAGCGCCTTCTTGAAATGCTTCCAGCATGACCCCTACTCCGCTGGTTCGACAGTGCTGTTCAATCTCATGCACTGTAGTTGTTCGTCCATCTCCATGCCAAGCTGCCAACCCTATCTCTTCTAGCACACGGGTAAAGTCGCTATTTTTCATGTGCCGGATTGGACCGAATGTTCGGTGCTTTTCGTAGCCACGTTCATGCACAGCAGCAACAAGGTCGGCATAAATTGAATTGAGGTTGACGTCCTTATTAAAATCTATCTTGTCTCTAGTAAAACTGAGTGCGACAAGATAATTAAGAAGAGGTTGAGCTGTGATTTCGTCCAAGTCCTTGCGGCTTAACTCTTTTGGGAGGCCTTCGAATTTTTTTCCAGTAAGAATTCCATAATTATTCCACCATTGTTGCCTTAAATCGCTTTTAAGTATTGTGTTCGGGTCATGGTACTCTTCTACTTCCTTGAGAAAACGTTGGGTAGGATGTTCCGGAGCGCTGACATAATAAGGGAGCAAATTAAGTATCTGCCTTGGTCGACGAAACTCAGATTCGTTTTCCTGAACTACGAGTTCCCGACCACTTATCAGGACACGGAGTTTTACTTGTTGTAGATTTCGTTTCTCCACCGTTTTTTCAACTTCGCGAACGAAAGCTTTAGCTGTCTCAGTTGCTGCTTTCCCTTGACTGGCCAACTCATCAAGACCATCAAAAATGATCAATAGGTGTGGTTCAGGCGTTTCAGGGTCAAGGGGATTCTGAATTAGTATTCCTTCATCACGTACAAAACGCCCAACCTCGTCAACCAAATCTTTTGTAGGATCAATCAAATGCAGGGGAACAAATAAAACTTTTGATTTTCCGTTTTGCGCAGTTTCTGCCGCAAATATACGTGCAAATGACGATTTTCCACTACCGGGGCCTCCGCTGATTATGCGAATAGCATCCATTTGATTAGGATGTTGCAGCCATTGTTCCAGCTCCTGCTGCAGAGATATCGCTACCTTCCGGCGGTGTTTGTCTGTCAAGATTGTGTCATCTGACGAATCTTTACGTACCACCTCCTCCGTATAGTACGCATTCAAAGGAACATATATTTGACTTAGACTGAACGGTTCGTCGAAAATACTTTCCTTAATACGTCGCATAAGTAGTGCAGTATATTGCGCCCATGCCCATTCCCTATCACCAGCTTTTGAGAAAGGCGTTTGGAGTATATCAAATAAAGTTTTATAACTTTTCGCATTCTTGCGCCATTCCTGATTAAGAGCATAAACGAAATAGGCGGATAGGCGATCCGTAATTGTAGTTGCTACGTGATTTTCAACACCGTACCTTTCAAGCCATTTTTGGAGCATCGGTTTTAAGTCATCCAAAAGTGCTAAATTGGCCGGTTGATCAAGAAACTTTTTGTCAAGCTGCACCTCCCTGATAGAGATAGAAAAATTCAATTTTTCCTCTATTTCCTCTAAAGATTTATCATCTGCTAAAAGCTGACAAGCGCTCTCGCTAATCAAATCAAATAATGCCCTAGTAATTGAGCGTTGAATCAGAAGAAATGCAAGCTCTGCAGGTTGTGTAGCAAGACCGATGGCATATAATCCCTCAACAGTGTCATTACTAAGTTCTTCCCACTTTCCGTTTACAGTATGACCAATACCTTTTGCGAGAGATTTGAAGAGTCCTTTTAAATCAGCCTGTAAAGGTTTTTCGAGAGCGCTTTTTGGTTTCTCGGTTTTCATTTTTGGACTTGCTTTTGCCATGCTTGCACCTCATTTATTGAGTATTATGGTCAGCGATATTTTATCTTTTGTGTTCAACGCCTAGGTGGTGAGCGGATTCACCGCTCGACCGGATTATTCTTGGTAAGTGCTGCCCCCTCGGACTTAGCTTTATCGCCATCGTCGCAATAGAGTCGCAATTCCAGTATTCAGAACAAATTCCATCGTAGAGTTTGATTCCCTCACTATCCCGTCCAACTTAGAGTTGAAAGCAACCCGATCAAAGAATTTAGTCATCCACCCATTCCCGCCGCCGACTAGTTTTAGAACTTTTATGGGCCTAGGTGAATATATTTTTACTGTTAGAATATCTTTATGGTCCCGTGCATTGTTTAAGTAGGGAACGCTTATTGTCAAGAAATGTTCACCAGACTCCTCAGTAACACAAGTAACAGTAGGTTCCGGTACACGCAAATCTTCCATAGGATCTTCAATTAATATTTCATATAGCTTCTGTTGTCCGCCCACCTCATCTAAATATAGTTTTAGCTTTATGTCTTCAATAGTTCTCCGACTTTTGTTTCTCAATTCGAATACTGTCAGTTGAAAATCATTAATAGGTTCGTCCTGGTAGGTTACCTTTAGCCTTTCCTGTGCATCGTGGCTTAACTTGATTAGTGAAATCTCCCTTTGTTTTTCGAATTGAATAATCGCAGGTCTTGGCACAAGGGTTTTGGCGAGATGGCCGAGAAGTCCAACCAGCAAACCTGCACCAAACACAAAGTAGTTCGATATAGCTTCATTTGTTGCGATTATCTTCCAGTCCATTTAGCTTTCCTTTTGTTTCCAACGCGATAAGGCTGATCTTTACGGAAGCATGGAGGGGTAGGAGTAGAGAACAGATTCGGGCATGTATAGACTGGGTATGCGCTCCCGTCACTTTCGTTAGACGAGGATACCTTCCATAGCCGCCCTGCAACTGCCCTCCCTCATCAATCTCCCGCACACGGCTTTCCGATGTTCTTCACTGTGAGGCATGCGCTTTCGACCAACCTGCTGTCGTCGGCACTTTGTACACCCTGTACTTTCCATACAGGGTGCTGTTATTAAACAAGAGGTACCCGGTTCCCCGTATTTTGATCTTATTCCGTTTTCGCAGGTGGGTCCGCAGCCGATTTTCGTGTCGAGAACCATGGTAATTGAGCAGTTGGCAAGGGTGCAGTACCAACCGAATTGAGCACCTGAACCAACGGAATTGAGCAGGTCAAGACAGGGCAGTGCCAACGGAATTGAGCACCCCCTGTTTCAGTTTTTGGTGGGCCACAGCCGTCATGGAGTATCCTCCTTGAATCTATTGATATGAGGGAGGTTCCATGGCAAGGAGGCCCATTCCTATGGTTGAACTAGACGAGCTGCTTTTTCGCTGGCAGCAGGGAGAGAACCTCTCCCAGATCTCTCGCTCTCTTGGACAGAGTCGCCAGACCGTCCGGGAGTATCTCAAACGCGCCCAACACCTGGGATTCACCCCGGATGCTGATGACGCCCGCCGTTCTGAAGTGGTTCGTTCCATGCTGCGCAAGGCTCCCGCAGCGCCATCGCCTGCAAGGGACGGTCTTGAGCCGTGGACTGAGCAGATCAAACAGTGGCTGGACGAGCCGGACATGACTGTGAAGCAGGTCTGGCGCCTGTTGGGCCGCAAGGGGGTCAAGGCAAGCTACCAGAGCGTGAACCGGTTTGTCCGGGATTACGTTGCACCTGTCCTGCCGCGGACTACCGTACGTCTGGAAACCCCTCCCGGCCGCCAGGCTCAGGTCGATTTCGGCAAGGTCAGGGTGCGGATCGGGGACGGCTTGGTCTGGCTTTGGGCCTTCGTGATGACTCTGTCCTACAGTCGCCATCGCTTCGTCCGCTTCGTTGCCCGTCAGGACCTCCCTTCCTGGCTTGAGTGCCATACCCGCGCTTTTGAATTCTTTGGCGGAGTACCGGAGACGATCCTGTTGGACAACCTCAAGGCCGGAGTGGTTCGGCCGGACCTGTACGATCCAACCATAAACCGGGCGTATGCCGAGCTTGAGCGCCACTACAGCTTCGTCGCGGATCCAGCGAAGGTGCGCACCCCCGAGCACAAGGGGAAGGTGGAACGCTCCGTTCCGGTGGTCCGCCAACAGATGGTAGCGGGCAGGGATTACGCCTCGCTTGCCGACCTAAACGATGCGGCATTGACCTGGTGCCTCGAAGAGGTAGGAACTGTGCCCAATGGCACTACCCAGGAGGCACCTGTCCCGCGCTTTGAACGAGACGAGCGCAGTTGCCTCAAACCTTTACCTCGTGCCGCGTTCGCAAATCCTAGCTGGTCCGAGTGCAAGGTCCACCCGGATCACCATATCGTCTTCGAGCGGAGCTACTACTCGGTTCCGACTCGTTACGTGGGAAAGACGGTGTGGGTAAGGGCGACCTTTCGCCTTGTTGAGATCTACTTCCAGGAAGAACTGATCAAGACCCATGTACGGGCGGCGCGCAAGGGAACCTGGCGGACCGACCAGAACGATTATCCGCCGCAGGCAAAGGCGTTTCTCTTATTCCACCCGGCGCATTGCAGGGCCAAGGCAACAGAGCTGGGACCTGATGTCTCCGCCATGATGGAGGCGATCCTAGCTGACAACGCGCTGAGGAACCTGCGCAAGGGGCAGGCGCTGCTCAGGCTGGGAGAGAAGTACGGTGCGGCACGACTGAACGAGGCTTGCCGACATCTGTTGACCTTCGACTCCACCGAGCTCAAACGGATTCAGCAGGTGCTTGAGCGGGGTGTGCCAACCCCCGCCTCAGACCCCGCAGTATCGACTGAACTGTCTCAGCAGACCCTGGCATTTCTCCATCCTGCTGAGAGCTTCGTAGCGGGAGGTGCGCGATGAACATCTCTCCGGCGATAGTGTCACAGTTTAAGGCTCTTAAGCTCGGCCGCCTCCTAGAGACCCTGGAGGCACGCCTCGATCAGGCACGTCAGGGGCAGCTTGGCTATGTCGAGTTTCTTCAGCTCATCTTCCAGGACGAGATCCAGCGCCGTCACTCGCAGAGCCTGAAGCTGAGACTGCAACGGGCAGCATTTGAAGAGCCGAAGACCCTCGAAGAGTTTGATTTCAGCTCGCGTCCACAGCTCAACCCCGCGGCTATACACGATCTGGCGTGCGGCAGTTTCATCGATAAGAAAGAGCACGTGCTGCTCTACGGTCCTGCCGGTACCGGCAAGACACACCTCGCACAGGCGCTAGGACACCACGCCTGCCGGGCCGGACGTTCGGTGCTGTTCATCAAGGCAGCGAAGCTTTTCCGAGAGCTTCATGCTGCACGAGCCGACAATAGTTGGGAGCAGGAGTTGCGGCGCTACCTCTGCCCCGACTTGCTGATCATCGACGACTTCGGGCTCAAGGCCATGAACTTCACTCAGGCGGAAGACTTCTACGAGATCGTCGCCGAAAGACATCTGCGCGGTTCCATCATCGTCACCTCGAATCGCACCCCGGCCGATTGGCTCCCCCTGTTCCCGGACCCGGTCATGGCGAACTCAGCTCTCGATCGCCTTGCCCACAAGGGCCATCACATCGTCATGAAAGGAGAATCGCACCGCGCGAAAACCAGACCGCAGTCACCCGTACCGTTCTCTACATTCACCGAGCCCACTGAAGACTAGACTGCTCAATTCCGTTGGTTCCACGGGTGCTCAATAACGTTGGTATTTGACAGATTTTCGACATGCCTCTTGGCATTGCCCAGTACCGCGTTGTAAGTTCATTCAGTCACTAGATCATTGATAATTCGAAGGAATTTCTTCGAGGGCTGAACATGGGGGACAAGGGGGACACCTATAAGATCATAAGTTTCTTTCCCCTCCGGTTTGTATTGTTACGGCCGCTCCTCGCATGGGCGTCAATTATTCAGGCGCCTTTACATCTACAATGAAGTATTTGGATTCCCCGAAAAGACGTTGTGGGAATCCCTTTGTGTTGTTCGTAGGACAACGATATTTTTTCCCCAGGGATGAATTTATTTTTACCACCACAGCCTTGTCGTGCACAGAAAATAGGAACCTTTCGGGGATCGATCCAGGTACTGGCAGCATTGGGACAGGAGGGACGTTGGTAACATATGTAACTTATTGATGTGCTGTTACAATTCGCCACTCTTACCCCTGCCCCTTTCAAGGGCCTGGACCCTATGGGGGCACGAATTATAAGTTCCTATACCCTTCGGCTTGTGTTTTACGGGTCGCTGCTCGCATGGGCGACAATTATTCAAGCGCCTTTACATCTACAATGAAGTATTCTGATTCTCCGAAACAGGTTGTGGGAATCCCTTTGTGTTGTTCGTAGGACAACGACACCTTTTTCCCCAGGGATGAATTAATCTTTGTCACCACAGCCTTGTCTCGCACAGAAAATAGGAACCTTTCGGGGATGGACCCAGGTACTGGCAGCATCTGCAGTTCACCTTCCCAGGTCTTGCATACCCAACCCTTCTCTGAGAATTTCTGGACGTACCCAACCCTGTCGCCCCTGGAAAAGCTCCAGTTGAGCACGGCGTATAGATACCCCGCAGCCAGAACGATCGTTGCCACCAACACTGCTGCCAAGACCTTGATTGCTTTGCTTTTGATTTCAGAACCGTTCATCTTTCCCTCTACTTGTAATCACTTCCATGTACACGACTGCGACTACCGGAATATATTGCATTAATAATGGATTGTAAATCAGGAAATTAAAAACCACAAAACCATTGGCACGGAGAAAATCTGAGTACTTCTGAGGAAGGCGAAAATCTTGAAGGTTTTGCCAGACCTGGCGATGGCGTTTACCGATCGGCCATGATCGCCCTCGAGATTTTCCAAAAACGTTGCATCGTCGAACAGGTTCCTGATGGTGAAGTGGGGTGTATAACGACTTTCATACCCCCATGTAAGGCTTGCTTTGGGGGTGGTGAGCATATCGCGAGGGAATTTTGCCGTTACATTGAGCTCTGCAACCGCCGCGGCGTTACGCCCTCCCGCCGTCGGCGTGATACTTTCACTCTGACATCGGTGCTGCACTTGTGATACATTTTCTTCAATAAGGAGTCGACCATGCCATCAACAAATCCTCGAATCAATGTTGTTTGTGAAAAGCCCCTGTATACCGCCATTGCCGAAATTGCCGCACGTGACGGCGCTTCGCTTTCATCGGTCGTCCATGATCTGCTGCTGGAGTCGCTGGAACTGCGCGAGGACATCGCCTTGTCGCAGATTGCTGACAAGCGGGCTGCCGGGTTTGATCGTTCCGCCGCCCTGACAGCCGACGAAGTTTTCGATTGATGAGTTTCAGCATCATCTTCCATCCGGCAGATGCCTCTAGCATCTGTTCCCCGTGTTCCGAGCGTTTTCAACATAAAAACAACTAAAACCATTGGCACGGAGAAAATCTGAGGACTTCTGAGAAAGGCGAAAATCTTTGAGGTAAAACCGGGGCCTACAATGGACGGAGCAGGCTTCCTGATGGTGAAGTGGCGTTGCACTCAATGATGGGTTTCTTCAGTGGGGCAGCTCTTCACAATCGCTCATATCCCAGATCGTCCCGCGCCAATTGCTGATTATGCCCTTGTCCTGACATTCGGGGCAGATCCAACAAAACCATTGGCACGGAGAAAATCTGAGGACTTCTGAGAAAGGCGAAAATCTTGGTGGTAAAACCGGGGCCTGCAATACCGCTTTACTCCCCTTTGAAAGCAACAGGAAGTTGAAGTTTATTGTCAAACCCAAAGCATAACCGACAAGCTGGGGCGGGTCGTTTTTTCCAAAAGCATTACCACAGAGGACACGGAGGTCCACGGAGGGCGCAGAGGGGAAAGCAAAAGTCTGGGGGTGGGGGGGTAAAGCGGAATGGGTCACAGGTCCCAGGGCACGTTTACTGTGGGATTACCTTGAGTTCCTTTCTGATGCGCCCGATCAGGTACGGGCTTATCGCCTGCTCGGTCAAAAGGTCTATTCGCACCGAGACCGGTTCCCTCCGTGTGAAAAACTCTCGCCCGGCAAGGAGGTTTGTCCGCTTTCATTTGAATAACCGTATAAATAACTTGCCTGATGGCCGTGATTCCTTTAAATTGCCTGGAAGTACTGGCCGTCACTAGTGATGGACGATGCATGCGAGGAGGGCTATGCCTGTAATATCCCTGACCTGTCCCGTCTGTAAGTTCTCCAAAGAAACCAACGTCGGGGTCCTGCCGCCGGACGGGACCACGGTCACCTGTCCCGTCTGCAAATCTCCCTTCCCGTTGCGATTCGAGGAAGCGGCCGAGACCTCCGGGGCGGGAAGCCCGCCACCTGTAGCTCCGGAAGAGGGCTCG
>Ga0209317_1002286_pt1 | contig 14142 bp, 13 predicted proteins | sample RifGroB2_FD_183994 | JGI IMG/M metagenome (GOLD analysis project Ga0209317, IMG submission 183994) | Soil microbial communities from Rifle, Colorado, USA - Groundwater B2 (SPAdes) (version 2) | ecosystem: Environmental > Terrestrial > Soil > Unclassified | place: Rifle, Colorado | collected... | reverse complement strand
CGACCTGCTTATCATCTCGGATCGGCTTGCTCCTGACGACGCCGGTCGTGTGCGATGGCTGTTGTGGGAGATGATGGGGGAGCAGAAGATAGACATAGTGATCGCCAAGGACGATTCCGAGCCTTTCGTGAGGATCGCCCTGGCAGAGGGGGTACCGCTGTGACGAACGGCGATTACTTTAAGAACCTTGCCATCGACCTGCAGATACTTGACAAGTCTCTCTACTGGTTGAGGCGTTCCTACGTGATTTGCACCGAGATCGGCGTGAAGTCTGCGTATTCCGACGAAGAATGCGATGCTATTGAAACCTCACAAGCAGGTATGCGCGCACAAGCGACATCATCATTCAAAAAGTTTTCAGGAGCATCGACAAGGTGGAGTTGGAGGACAGCGGTACCATGATTGACGTCATTAACCGTGCCCACAAGAGGGGCCTTTTCGATTCGGTCGATGAGATAAGAAGGATCAAAGACCTTCGCAATAAGATAGCACACGAATACGCCAGGGAAGATATAGAGTCCGTTTATGCAGAAGTGATCAATTTTACGCCACAAACATTCGCCATCGCAGCCAGGATAACATCATATTGCTCGCGTTATCTTGAGAGAGCGTAACGAACTGGCGTGTCAAACGATTTTTGACCGTTGTCCTTTGCGCCTTCGCGCCTTTGCGTGAGGCAGTTTCGAATGAGGTTCTTATGGAAGAGAGACTGAAAAAAATCAAGCTTTTGATACTGGACGTGGACGGTGTGCTCACCGACGGCCGCATCATCTTCGATTCCAACGGCGTGGAAAGCAAGTTCTTCAACGTGAAGGACGGCCATGGCATCAAGATGCTGCAGCGTTCCGGCGTCGAGTTGGGGATCATCTCGGGGCGCGAGTCCCAGGTGGTCTACAACCGCGCCGTGGAGCTTGGCATCGGCCAGGTCTACCAGAAGGCGCTCGACAAGTTGGTCCCCTACCGCCAGATGCTGGAAGCAACCGGCCTCACCGACGAGCAGGTCGCCTTCATGGGTGACGACGTGATAGACATCCCGATACTGAAGAGGGTGGGTTTTGCCGCGGCGCCTGCCGACGCCGTAAACGAGGTGCTCCCCTTCGCACAGTTCGTCTCCAAGAACCGGGGGGGGTGGGGAGCGGTGCGCGAGGTATGCGACCTCATACTTAAGGGGCAGGGTACCTGGGACACCGTCACCTCCAGGTATTATGTGTAAACGGTGGTCCGGCTGGTGACATAGGCCGGCAAATACGCCGCAAACATATGTCCGCGCGTATGTTCCCGAAGCAGTTCAGGAGATCTTTGTAAATGCGAACTGACACCGGCTCTTTTGGATGGAGTAGGGCCGCATCACAAAACGACATTTCTCTAGGAATTTCTTGGCGCCTTGGCGTCTTGGCGTGAGGCGGTCGTGTCAAATTCCAGACACACTGCTGTTTTTTGACACTATTTACCTTGCTGCAGACAATCCCTTCCTCAATCTCCTACACTAATCCTCTGTCCGTGACTGCTGCAGCCTTTTTTTATGACACAAGCCCTCGTTGCTAAGCCGTTGTGTCATGAAGACATTTAAACGCCTCCCGATTTTGCCGTCTGTTTCCACTCCTTTTTTAGTTCATGCTTGCCCGGCTACGGCACGAAAACTGCTCTTTAGCCCGGACCGGGCATGAGGATGCAATGTCTGTCAAATCTGCTGCTACGGTCGGCGCGCTGAAGCCTGCGCCAGGTTTTTTAAATTTACTTCGCAAGCTACAAGTGTTATAGAGTAGAGTCCAATAATTAACTTGAGCTATTAATTCTCGGAGGCAGCTACCCCATATCTAGTGCCGAGCGGTAGGCAGTCTGCCAAGGCTCACTGCCAAAGAAGAATTTATTTTATCGTTTGCATATGATAGTAGCCTGCCGTCGCAATTGGCACAGGATACCGTCATCCTTACACAACTTCTAAAGAAGCAAGCCGAATTGCCTTTCCAATGAATTCCTTAGCAACCTTACATTTTTTAGTTTTACATAAATAGCGTTACGTGTTATATCGATTGACCACATTGCATCAGTAGTTGTGTGTATATAAAGGTCTTTTGCTCTGTTTTGCCTGCCAAGGCTTTGAGTCCTATCATGAAGTAGGAGTACAAATAGGTATGAAGAAAAAATTGTTGTTTGCTGTTACGCTGATCCTCTTGTCGATTACTACAGCTTTTTCCGCCTCCTATGATGAAGAATCATCCTACGTTACAGACCCTGCGATGACCAAAAAGCAGAGTGATTCCACTCTCACTTCTTCCGATTACTTCACAATTCCCGAACCTACCGAAGAGGATGCCCTGCCGCTGAAAGAAGAGATGGGGCAGGCTGATTCCCGTCGCCGAGCCACCCGGGACGACGACTCGCAACCCTACCCGGACGATGAGGAACCCTTCGAAGCGGATGCAGACAAGTCCCTGTCCGAAGAAGATTGGCAACGAAGCAGCCTGAATGGCAAGGACGTAGCTACAGACAGGGGCAGGAAGGAAGGCAAGAGCAGAAAGGGAACGAAGGATAGTCAGGACGACAAGGAGAGCAAGGAGCGCAAGGAACGTAAAGAGCGCAAGGAGAGCAAGGAGAGCACCCGGAGGATAACCTCCAAAAAAGACCAGCAGCGATTTGAGCCTGTTGAACCCTCCAGTTTGGAAAAAGCCATGGGACAAAACCCTGTCACCATGGACAAGGCCAAGGCGCAGCCCTACGGCATGCGCCCCCTCACACAGTTCGGCTACAGCTTCTTCAAACCCAAACAAGACGAATTTGCGTCGCAGACCGATGTTCCGGTCGGACCCGAGTACGTTGTCGGTGCCGGGGATCTCCTGATCGTGACGGTCTGGGGGAGTCTCAACGGCACCTACAAGGTTGAGGTGAACCGCAGCGGCGAGATCGTCATCCCCAAGGTGGGGGCGGTGAAGGTGGCCGGACAGACCTTCGGGGAGCTGCCGTCGCTGCTTAAGAATCACATCGCCCGTATCTACAAGGACTTCCAGCTAAACGTCAACATGGGGAAGATGAGGCTCGTCAAGGTATTTGTGGTGGGCGAGGTGGAGTCGCCCGGCGACTATAACATAAGCTCGCTTTCCACCCTGATCAGCGCCCTCTCCGCCGCGGGCGGCCCCACCAAGAACGGCAGCCTGAGAAACATCCGGATCAACAGAAACGGCAAAACGATCGAGACGGTCGACCTCTATGACTTCTTTTTGAAGGGAGATCAGGGGAAGGATATCAGGCTCCAGCCCGGCGACACGGTGCTGGTTCCGGTGATAGGGAAAGTTGCGGGGATCGCAGGCAATGTGCGCCGTCCGGCCATCTACGAACTGAAAGGGGAGAGCACCCTCAAGGATCTTCTGGCGCTCTCCGGCGGCATCAACCCCACCGGATACCTGCAGCGGGTCCAGATGTACCGGGTCCAGGCGCACGACAAGAAGGTGGTCACGGACTTCAGCCTCGACTTGAGCGGCAAGAGCACCGAAGAGATCACCGCCGGCATACCCATACAGGATCTCGACCTGGTAAAGGTGCTCTCCATCGACGGCGTGCTTCGCGGCTACGTGCGCCTGGAAGGGCATGTGGTTCGTCCCGGCGACTATGCGCTTAAACCCGGGACACGGGTGAGCTCGCTGATAGAGAGCGACACCTTGCTCCCCGAGTACCACGCGGCAGCGGGACAGATCATCCGGCTTTTTCCGCCCGACCTGCACCCGGAGGTCATCTTCTTTGACGTTTCCAAAGCCGTGCAGGGAGAGCCCGGGCATGACCTGGAACTGAAGGAGTTCGACCGGGTGAAGATTTTCGCCAAGCGTGAAATGGAGGAAGTCCCGGTCGTCAAGGTGAGCGGCGAGGTTCAAAACCCGGGTCCTTACCGCTACATGGAGAACATGACCGTGCGCGACCTGCTCATGCAGGCGGGCAACGTGAAGCTCTCCGCCTACCTGAAGAACGCCGAGGTAACCAGGCTCCAGCGCACCGGCGACGCCGTCAGTTCTTACTCCATGACCGTCGATCTCGGAAAGGCGATGGCCGGATGGATCGACAACATCAAATTGCAGCCGTTCGACGAGTTGACGGTACGGCGCATACCCAACTGGGCCGAAGCGACCGACCGCTATGTCACCCTGAAAGGCGAGTTCGTTTTCCCGGGCACCTACCCGATTTCCAAGGGAGAGCGGCTTAGTTCCGTCATCGCCAGGGCGGGAGGTTTTACCGATCTCGCCTACCTTAAGGGAACCCGTTTCACCCGCGAGAGCGCGCGCAAGCTGCAGCAGCAGCGCATGGACGAGGCGCTCGACAAGGCGCAGGAAGACATCATCAAGTTGCAGACGAACATGTCGCAGACCGCCTCCTCTGCCGAGGAAGTCGCCAGTTCCAAGACCACCCTGGAAAGCCTGATGCGCAGCGTTGAGATACTGAAGGCCAAGAAGGCGGAGGGGCGCGTGCTGCTGGAGATCGCCTCGCTCAAGAACCTCGAGGGGAGCATCTACGACGTCGAGCTGCAAGGCGGAGACCAGCTCACAGTGCCGAGCGATCCGGGGGGCATCAACGTCATCGGCGACGTGTACAACCAGAACACCATCGTGACCCAGCGCGGGAAGAGCGTCGAGTGGTACCTTAACCAGGTCGGCGGAGCGACGGGCGACGCGGACCTGGAAAGCGTCTATGTGGTCAAGGTCGACGGTTCCGTCATCAGCCAGGCGAACTCTTCCAAGTTCCTCTTCTACAACTCCTTCTGGGGCAAGCCGCTGGACTCGGGGGACACCGTAATCGTGCCGAGGCAGTACGAGAAGACTGCATGGCTCAGAAACATCAAGGATATAGCTCAGATCATCGGCAACATCGCTGTCACAGCTGGCGTCATATTAGCGGCAGGGAACTAAAATCGTGCAATTGAAAAAGACAAGCAGCGATCGGATCGTATCGGTTGTCGGGCTCGGCTATGTGGGCCTTCCTGTAGCCGTTGCATTCGGCAAGATCAGGAAGACCGTCGGTTTCGACATAAACGCGTTGCGCGTCGCCGAGCTGAAGGCAGGATATGACCGTACCGGTGAAGTCGAGGCGGACGACCTGCTGATGGCAGACATCGTCTTTACTGATGCAATAGAAGAGCTTGCCAAAGCCGATTTCCACATCGTGGCCGTTCCGACACCCGTTGATTCAGCCAACCAGCCTGATCTGACCCCCGTGCTCAAGGCCTCGGAAACTGTTGGCGAAGCCCTCAAGAAAGGGGACATCGTCGTCTATGAGTCGACGGTCTACCCGGGAGTGACGGAGGAAGAATGCGTTCCCATCCTTGAGCGGGTGTCCGGTCTTGCCTGCGGCAGCGATTTCTTCGTGGGTTACAGCCCGGAGAGGATCAACCCCGGAGACAAGGAGCACACTTTCACGAAGATTAAGAAGGTGGTTTCAGGGCAGGATGCGGAGACACTCGAGATCGTGGCAGCGCTGTACGAGTCCGTGGTAACTGCGGGCGTGCATCGCGCTTCCAGCATCAAGGTGGCAGAAGCCGCCAAGGTGATAGAGAACACCCAGCGCGACCTGAACATCGCGCTGATGAACGAACTCGCGCTCATCTTCGACCGTATGGGGATAGACACCAACGAGGTGCTGGAGGCAGCAGGCTCCAAGTGGAACTTCCTCAAATTCAGGCCCGGGCTGGTAGGAGGACACTGCATTGGCGTCGATCCCTACTACCTCACCCACAAAGCTGAAAAACTCGGCTACATCCCTCAAGTCATACTCGCAGGCCGGCGCATCAACGACGGCATGGGGAAGTTCGTGGCGCAAAGGACTATCAAGGAGATGATACGCGCAGGCCACAGCATCCTTGGAGCGACGGTGACTGTCCTGGGGCTGACCTTCAAGGAGGACTGCCCGGATCTAAGGAACTCCAAGGGCCGAGCTTCGGGATTACGGTGTCGACGTCCAGGTGCACGACCCCCTGGCTGACGGTTGCGATGCGATGCACGAGTACGACATTGAGCTTTGCGAACTGGAGAACCTGAAGCCGGCTGCTGCTGTCGTGGCAGCCGTCCCGCACCGCTTCTATCGCGGGTGGTCGGCCAAAGAGCTGAATCGGCTTCTCAAGGAAAATCCGGTGGTGATCGACGTAAAGGGGATGTATGACCCCCAGGCGCTGGCCGCCGACGGGATCCGTGTGTGGCGGCTGTGACAACCTTCCCGGGGACCTTTGGACTGACCGCTGGCCAGCTTCTCGGATGTGGAGATTCAAGCTGCAGCCTTTTTGAGGAACGTTATGTCGGATAAACAGATCCAAGACCAAACAAACATTGAACAGGAAATCAACGTCCTGTTGCTCCTTCAGGTGCTCGTACAGCGCAAGATGTTCATCATCAAGGCATGCATCCTGGCCGTTTTTGCTGCCGCTGCATACTCGATGACCCTTCCCATTATCTATTCTGCAACGGCCAAAATCCTCCCGCCACAGAAAGAGGCGACCGGCGGACTTTCCGCGTTGCTTGGTCAGGCCGGCGGTCTCGCGGGACTTGCAGCCGGGGGATTGACCGGAGGGAGCGATCTCTATGTCGGGATACTGAAAAGCCGCTCTGTGGCCGACGCTGTCATCAAGAGGCCCGAGATTGCGGACGGGTTCAAGGGGCAGACCTCGGAGGAGGCCAGGAGAGCGCTGGAGAGGGCGGTCAAGGTGCAGGCCGGCAAGGATGGGATCATCACCATCACCGCCGGGGCTACCAGCCCCGACCGCTCTGCGCTGTTGGCCAATGCCTTTGTGGAGGAGTTGGGCAAAACGACCGTTAGACTGAACCTCTCGAAGGTCGGGACGGAGAGAGCCTTTCTTGAAAAGCGCCTGGCACTCGTCAAAGTCGATCTGAAGGCGGCGGAAGACGCCCTGAAACAATTCGCGCAACGGAACAAGGTTGTGCAGGTGGACTCGCAGGCAAAGGCCTCCATCGAGGGGATCGCACGGCTCAAGGCCGATCTCGCCAGCAAGGAAGTGCAGCTTGCGGTGTTGAGCAGCAAGCAGACCGAGCTAAGCCCTGAGGTGAAGGCCGCCCAGGCCGGCATCAGGCGTCTGAGGGCCGAACTCGGGGCACTTGCCGGAGGCAATAGCGGGGGAGAGGGTATTCCGTCTATTGGCGATGTCCCCGGCGTCGGGCTTGAGTACGCCCGGAAGTTAAGGGAACTGAAGACACAGGAAGCGATCTTCGAACAACTGACCAAACAGTATGAAGTGGCCAAGATAAACGAGGCAAAAGACTCTTCTTCGTTCCAGATACTTGATGAGGCAGTGACTCCGTTAAGCAGAACCAGTCCCAGAAGGACGCTGATCGTGATGCTGGCGGCTCTCGCGGCGTTAGTCGCCTCGGTGCTGGCCGTCTTTGCCCAGGAGTTCATTTCGAAGCTGCCGGAGAACGACAGGAAGATTCTGGAGAACATAAAGAAGCAGGCCCTTTCGCTTAGATAAGGCTCTTTCCCCGGTACCAGAGGTTATCCGATGTACAAAGTCTTATCCATTTTCGGTACTCGACCTGAAGCCATCAAAATGGCCCCGGTCATAAAGGAGCTGGAACGACGTCCGGAAGAGTTTTCGAGCGTGGTTTGCGTGACGGCCCAGCACCGCCAAATGCTCGACCAGGTCCTGGAATTGTTCCGGATAGTCCCGGATTACGACCTCAACATCATGAAGCCCGGACAGGATCTCTTCGACGTCACCTGCAACGTCCTCAGCGAATTGAAGAAGGTTATCGAAACGGAAAAACCTGACATTGTCCTTGTGCATGGCGACACGACCACCACCATGACGGCGTCTTTAGCTGCCTTCTATTCGCGGGTGCCCATAGGCCATGTCGAGGCAGGTCTTCGCACCGGCGACAAGTTCGCTCCGTTTCCTGAGGAGATCAACCGCCGCGTTACCGCCACCCTCGCCGACATCCATTTTGCGCCGACCGATTCCACCAGGGACAACCTCGTGGCCGAAGGGGTCTCCGCCGAGGCGGTTCATGTGACTGGGAACACGGTAATTGACTCACTCCTTGCCGTCACCGGCAGACTGCAGGCTGACGACACCCTGAGGGCGGAATTCGAGCAGCGGTTCTCGTTCCTGGATGCCCAGAAGCGCCTGATCCTCGTGACCGGTCATCGGCGGGAAAACTTTGGCGACGGGTTCGAGGCCATCTGCGAGGCGCTGGCAGAAATCGCCGCCGCCAACCAGGACGTGGAGATACTTTACCCGGTGCATCTGAACCCGAACGTGTTGCGGCCGGTGCAGCGGATTCTCGGCGGCGGACGGTACCACAACGTGCACCTTATCGAGCCGGTTGATTACCTCCCCTTTGTCTACCTGATGCAGCGGGCCTACCTGATACTGACTGACTCCGGCGGAATCCAGGAAGAGGCCCCTTCGCTGGGAAAACCGGTGTTGGTGATGAGGGAGACGACCGAGAGACCCGAGGCGGTGGAAGCAGGGACCGTGAAACTGGTCGGCGCCTGCCGGGACCGGATCGTGAGCCAGGCCCGGCACCTGCTGTGCGACAAGGCGGCCTACCAGGCTATGAGCCTGTCGCATAATCCGTATGGAGATGGCAACGCCGCGGTGCGCATAACAGACATCCTTTTGAGGCACAGATGACCGAACTTGACTCCAGAATCCCACAATGGTCTCCGGAAATCCTCGAGCCGCGCCTGTGCCCCTTGTGTCACGCCAGTAACGATCACAGTATGCTCAGGCGCGACGGCTTGAACCTCTCTTTTTGCCCGACCTGCAGCCTCTGGTACGTCTCGAGGATCCCCGGTCAAAAGGAACTGGAAGCCTTTTACAGGGACTATTTTTCCGCCTTCAGGTCGCAGGAACTTGATGGGTTCCTCGCCCATAGACTCACGTGCCAGGCACAGCAGCCGGATTACAGGTTGGACCGGCTTGACTCCATCCTTGGGGGGCTCGAGGGTAGGAAAATCCTGGAGATAGGGTGCGGACTGGGGTTGTTTCTGCTCAAAGCCAAGCACAGGGGGGCGGATGCGGTCGGCATAGATCTGTGCGAGGAGGCCTGCGAATTCGCGCGCGCTCATTTCCACCTTGACGTGTCGAACGTGACTCTCGAAGCGTGCAACGACCGGATCGGGGCTGTGGATGCCATAGTCATGAACGACCTGATCGAGCACATCTCCGATCTCGGCTCCTTCCTCACATCGCTGAACTCCCTGTTGAAGAAAGACGGCGTGGTCCTCATATGGACCCCGAACGGCGGTGCCGCCGGCAGGGATGCCGCTACAGGTGGACAGTGGCTGGGGTTCCAGGTCGATTTCGAGCATCTGCAGTTCTTTTCCCCCAAGTCCATGTCGGTCCTTGGTGAGAAATACGGCTGGAGTATCGAGCATCTGGAAACCAGAGGGTTCCCGGACCTCGGCGGGGTGGGTTGCATGAACGCCCGCCAGCAAAGGCAGGGCTTCATGCGCAGCATGGTGCGCAGGTTCCCCGCGGTGCGCAGATGCTTATGGGAGCTGAAGGGTATGGGCTCGAAGCTTCTTGGCAAACCGAAACCGCCGCAGGCGATCGGCGGCTACCACCTGTTTACAATCCTGAGAAAGAACTAGATGCGAGCAGAATCAAACTTTTGCTGCAGGCAGGTGAAATGCGCCGCGCTTTGAACAACTTAAAGACAAGCACCACGCTCTCCGGCCGGTTTTCCCGAGGGGTGGCTTGGGCGACCATAGGGACCGCCCTTTCCCAGGGGATCGGCCTGTTGGTTTCCATCTTCTGCGCCCGGATGCTTGGGAAAGTGCACTTCGGGGAATTTGGCATCATCCAGAGCACCATCGGCCTATACGGAGTGTTTGCAGGACTGTGGCTGGGACTGGGTGCGACCAAGTTCGTCGCCGAGTTCAAGTCCGAAGCCCCGGACAGGGCGGGCCGGATAATCGGCCTTTCCTTTATGATCGCTATTATCTCGAGCCTGGCTGTCTCCATGGTCCTCATCGCGACGGCGCCGTACCTGGCCCAGCACGTGCTGAATGCCCCGCATCTCAGCACCGAACTGGCGTTCGTTGCCGGGATCATAGTGCTGAATGTCCTGGACGGCGTGCAGGTAGGAGTACTGTCCGGCTTCGAGGCCTTCGGCGCCATCGCCCGGACCAGCATCATCAGAAGCATGGTCGCTTTGCCGATAACGGTTGCGCTGGTCTGGCAATGGGGATTAAGTGGCGCGGTCGGTTCATTGGCGGTGATCGGTTTTCTCAACCTCTGGATCAACCATCTGGCCCTGCGCGTGCAGTGCCGGAAGTTCAAGGTTCTTATCTGCTGGCGCAGTACCCGCGAAGAGCTGTGGTCGTTTGTGAATTTCTCCACTCCGGCTGTCTGCGGCGGGCTGTTGGGGGCACCGGTGCTGTGGGTGGCCAACAGCATGCTCGTGAACACGCCAAGCGGTTATGCACAGATGGGGATCTACGCCATTGCCAGCCAGTGGAGAAACGCGGTGATGTTCCTGCCGCGCAGATTCATCTCGGTAGCGCTGCCGATCATGTCCGCCGAAGAAAACAAAAGCGATGAGGATTCGCGCTGCCGCGAAGTATTCGAACTGACCCAGCGGCTATCTATAGCCATAGTGGTTCCGCTGGTCACCCTTTTGCTTTTCAGCAGTCACTGGGTCGTGAAGGTCTATGGCGAGAGCTATAACGACGCGCGCCTGGCGCTGATGGGCATGCTCCTTACCACGGGGATCACCGGATTTGGGGCAGGGGGGGGGCCGATAGTGCAGGCAAAGGGCAAAATGTGGTTTGGATTCGCGACCAATCTAATCTGGTCGATCATTTTTCTCGTAGCGGTGAAGCTCTCCGTAGCTAATTGGGGAGCTAGCGGTGTTACCTTCGGTATGGCCTTAGCGTACCTTGTACAGCTTATCGTGACCTTCTATTGGCTGCGGGAAGAACTGCCTGAGGGGACTCTGTTGCGCGCCGCTGCAGGGTCGCTCCTGCTGTTCGCGATTACTGCACTGGCGATTGTTGCGACCCCTATGGTTTCCGCTATCGTGCTGCTATTTCTTTCTCTTGTTCTGGTAACGGTCATTTTTATTTATGTGCGTCGCAAAAGTACATTAATCAGAGTTGTCGCCGAAATTAAGTAATATAACTCAAAGGACGAATTATGCAGAGAAGCATAAAGGAATTTGTAGGCATATGTTCTATTACCCTCCCTTTACCTGACCCGATTTATGAATTTGGGTCACGTCAGATGCCAGGCCAGGAAGGCTATGCAGATTTACGAAGCTTTTTTGATGGTCGCTCCTACACAGGTTCCGATTATATCGCGGGTCCTGGTGTTGATGTCATTTTAGACCTTCATAAACTGGATCTGCCCGATTCATCTGTCGGAACCGCATTGCTGATCGACGTGCTCGAGCATGTGCAGTTTCCTCAGCAGGCGGTTTCCGAGTTACACAGGGTGCTGAAACCAGATGGAGTCTTAGTCGTAACTTCGGTTATGAAGTTTCCCATTCACGCTTCACCTTATGACTACTGGCGCTTTACCCCTGAAGGCTTCAAAACTCTTCTGCAGGATTTTCCACAAGTTTTTATTGGTTTTGCCGGCGACGAGGATTTCCCCAATGAGATTGTAGCCATCGCAGCCAGGCACCAGTCAGTGAAACTAGACTCTTTCCTACAGCATTACCGACTTTGGCAGGTGCGTTGGACCCCCCGGCTGCCCACTCTGACTAAAGCTTTCAGGCGAGGGATAGCACCCTTTCTTCCCTCCGTGCTGACCGGTTCAAATTACGAACTATGGGTAAGACGCATATATCCTTCAACGTCTGCTAAGACCAAAGGCTTTATCAAATTGCTCCTTCCCGAGATGTTCCTCAACCTATTACGAAAAGTTAGACAATAGGATCTATATGGCGAATCCAGCTAGTTGCCCTGTATGTGAATCTGCGGCCCTTTCTTATGGACAGAAATTGAACGGGTATTCCATCCCAACCTGCAGCAATTGTGAGCTTTCTTTCGCAGTCGGTGCACTCGACGTCGACACCAATTACGACACCGTTTACGACTCTTCGGAATACCAGGAATCTCAGGTGAGCTCTTTCCGGAATGCTGATACTTTCGAAGAGTTTATATGGAATGTCCCTTACCGCCATTTCTTCAAGCAGGTGACACCAGCGCCGGGGCACAAAATGCTACTGGACATCGGGTGCGGTGTGGGGAGGTTCTGCCACGCAGCCAAACTGAAAGGGTGGGACGTGCATGGGCTTGATGTCTCTCAGCGTGCGGTAGGTATCGCTATGGAGAGGGCTAATTTCCCAGTTTATTGCGGTACGCTGGAAGACCATCTCTCATTGGGAGAGCATCTGTACGATGCCGTCACCGCCTTTGAGGTGCTGGAGCACCTAGATGATCCTTGTGGGTTTTTGGTCAAGGCTGCAAAGGCCATCGCCCCGGGCGGGAGTATATTCTGTACCGTCCCCAACTGGGACTGCCTCACAGTTAAAGGAACTACAAAGACTGACTGGCTACCGCCGATTCACAAACTCTTCTTTACCAGAAGGTCACTGCAGGCGCTTCTCGAGCAGGCTGGCTATCGAGTTTTGGAAGTTGGATACAACGTAACTGAGCCGTTACCCATACGGTTTAGAGACCGCATACATTGGCTTAAACGTCGTCTAAAAGGCAAAGAGAGGGCGCCTCTTGGGCTTTGGATACATGCCAAGCCGGAGACAGTTTCGCTATGACCGAAACTTGCTGGAAAATTGCTTTTGTTCTGCCATCCATGCCTGGAGGCGGATTGGAAGTTTCGATGCTACGCATCGCCTCTTACTTAAAGAAAACCGGGCATCAAGTATCGATGTTGACTACTGAGGAACCAGGAGCGTGGTTTGAAAGAGTGGAAGCTACTGGCTTATCTGCTCTGCACGTTGAAGGACTTAACCAGGGCTTTCCACATGCACATGCACGGCGGGTAGGTCGAATGTTGCGTGATGGAAGGTTTGACATCATCTTTCCGGTCTTTGATCGTTTCTCACAAGCCGCTCTGGGAATGCTGCCTGATTCCGCAATCGTCATCCCGCTTTTGAGAAATGACCACCCTGACACTTATGAAATCGGGCTCGCCAATTCGTGCAACTGGAATGTTGCTGTGGCTAATAGTCCCAAAAACGCAGAGGCAGCAAAAGGACTTGTGCCTCATCGACCAGTCTTGCTTATTCCAAATGGAGTTGAGCCTCCTCAAAACGTTGCGAGTCGATCAATTTCAGTTCCTTCTCTTAGGCTGCTTTTCGTTGGGCGATTAGTGCATGAATCAAAAGGCGTCTTGCTGCTCCCAGATATTCTCATGGGGGCTGCTGAACGTGGAATCGACTGTACTCTGACTATTGCTGGTGATGGTGTAGATCGTGAGGAATTGGAACGACGCTTTGAACAACGTGGCCTGAAGAACAAAGTGACTTTTACAGGCATGGTGGGAAGGGATGAGGTCTTTTCACTGTTTAGTTTGTCTCATATCCTTCTGTTTACTAGCTTCTATGAAGGCCTGCCAAACGCGGTGTTGGAGGCACAGGCACAGGGATGTATACCCATTGCAACCTTATTACCTGGTGTCACTGATTTTGTGGTTATAAACGGTGAAACAGGATACCTAGTGGCGCCAAATGATGTGCTAGGCTTTGTTGGCAGTATCGAAAAGATATATAAAGACCGTGAGCAGGCTTCGAAAATGGCAGACAAAGCTGCCAATTTTATGAAAGAGGAATTCTCCAATGAGCGTGAGGGGAACAGATACCTGACTCTGATTGAGCAGGCCATGGATGGGCAGTATCCGCTAACGCATCCACGATCTATGTCTCCGTGTCTGGATTCAAACCTTTTTCCTAAAAATTATATCTGCGAAAAACGTAAAACCATTATAAAGCGGCACCTTCCAGGCTGGCTGTTGCATGCTTTTAGGGGTATGAAGCGGCTTACGCACTCTGCGCGGTAAATAAGAACTTCTATCAACCGGTGATTATGCAAAAAAAAATGCAGCATTATCTCGCCATCATAGCCGAACCGCAGTGCATCGACTTCGAGCACGCCAAGGTTAACGCCGCACTCATCACGGCCCTCTGCCTCGCCTTTCCGCAGGAACGATTCCTGTTCGTGGCGCAGCCGAACCATCTGGTGGAGGTC
>Ga0209317_1002285_pt1 | contig 14147 bp, 7 predicted proteins | sample RifGroB2_FD_183994 | JGI IMG/M metagenome (GOLD analysis project Ga0209317, IMG submission 183994) | Soil microbial communities from Rifle, Colorado, USA - Groundwater B2 (SPAdes) (version 2) | ecosystem: Environmental > Terrestrial > Soil > Unclassified | place: Rifle, Colorado | collected... | reverse complement strand
CGGCTGCGCCCTGGGCGCCGTCCAGGCCCTGCCGCCGGGGGTTTACATCGCCATGAACGGTCGCGTTTTTCGCGCCGGCCATGTCCGGAAAAATCGAGAGAAAAACCGCTTCGAGGAAATTTGAAGATGCCGACCTCTCTAACCTCTCTGACCATACGTCCCTTCCGGCCGGAAGACGAGGATGCGGTGATCCGGTTATGGCAGGACTGCGATCTTCTGCGCGCCTACAACGATCCCCACCGGGATATCGAACGAAAGCTCGCCGTCCAGCCGGAGCTGTTCCTGGTCGGTCTCCTGGCCGGCGAAATCGTCGCCGGCGTCATGGCCGGCTACGAAGGCCACCGGGGTTGGCTCAACTACCTGGCCGTGGCACCGGATCATCGCCGCCGCGGCTTCGGCCGTCAGCTGGTGGCCGAGGCGGAACGGCGGCTGCAGAAACTCGGCTGTCCGAAGATCAATCTTCAGGTGCGACATACCAACGTTCAGGCGATGGAATTCTACCGCCGCCTTGGCTTTGCCGTCGACGAAGTGGCCAGTATGGGCAAGCGGCTCTGCGACGACCAAGCACATCAAAATCAGTGAAATCCAAGATCGCCGTTACACCCTGAGTCCGGCCGGACTTTTCGGGCCGGGTCTAAACATACATGAAAATTTCATGTTAAAATATTTTATCCTAACTTTTTTATAACTCAATATTGAATAAATCTGGCGCCCGCTCACATCGAAGGGTATTATTGATCGTCGATTCATGTAGACTATGATGGGCCAAAAATTTAGAGAAGCAGAACAAATATACATTTCCGTATTTCATAATAATAGTATTGGTATCAGGGTTTATTAAGCAAGATTTATAATCTCAGCATCAACCTTTTCACAAGAAACACTACCATTGAGACCAGCAACATATTGAAAATAATGGTTTTATAGATCACACTGATCTACCTCGTTCATAGTATGCATGTCATTATCTCTATTACTCAACAAGTAATGATTTCACCTCAGTTTAGCAAACATTCGGCATCCGCATTAATGGGAATACCGGATTATACAATACACCGTAATCTAGAATTGACATTACAATCTTACCATTCGCCCGCATATCATAACTTTCTTTATTCTCGCCATTAATATAACGATTTCTTGCAGAGATAGCTGTTTTTTAGGGTGGCCTCACAGAGCGATGTCTTAACAACCATCATCTTTTAATTGGAGGGCCAGAAATGAAGCAGCAGATTAGGTGTATAGTCATAACTTTTTTTCTCGTATGGCTCGGCGCAAGCGATACTCAAGCAAGTATTCTGATCGTCTCTCCCCATCCCGACGATGATATCCTCATTGCCGCGGGTATTACCTATGCGGCCACAACGAGACGTGAACAGGTCACCGTCATCTATATTACGAATGGCGACTTTACTGGCACCGCTCAAGGTTATCTGCGTCAAGACGAGGCCGTCAATGGGCAGGTCGGCAACCTGGGGACCTCCGAGGAAGATCTGATCTTCCTGGGCTATCCGGACGGGCATCTAGGAGTGTTGTATAACGACTTCAAGGATCCGAATTCCGTTTTCACTACATACTTCGGTCAGTCGACCACGTACGGCGACCGAGGCCTCGGAGGTATGGATTACCATAGGTACCGCTTTGGGGCATCCGCAACCTACAATAGCTACAATCTCGTTCTTGATCTCAGGGATATTATCGCCACTCGCCGGCCTCAACATATCCTCACGACCGCCGACTTCGATAAGCACCCCGATCATGTCGCGACATTTCTTGCTGTCCGCGATGCGGTGCTCGCAGTCACGGCGGCGAATCCAAGCTACTCTCCCACCCTCGAAAAGTCGCTGGTTTGGAGCAGTGATCCATTCAGCGGCAGCTTTTCGTGGCCCAACGAACTTGATCCGCAAGGTTATTTTGAGGAGCCTCCCGAACTAGCCATGGCTGGGGTGCAATGGAACCAACGGCTCAGTCTGGATGTCCCCTTACCGATGCAATCTCGGGATCTATTTGCCAATCTGAAATACCTTGCGCTCCAGTCACATGCCAGTCAGGGAGGTGGTGACAACATTTTTCTGAGTGCATTTATCCATAAGGATGAAGTGAACTGGGCACAGGCTGTACGTGGCGGAAATCGACCGCCGCGCGTCGATGCGGGCACGGACCAGGCGGTAATCCAGGGCCAGAACGTACAACTCGACGGTTCGGGCAGCAGCGACCCCGACGGCACCGCCTTGACTTATCAATGGCGGCAAGTGAGCGGAAAACCTGTAACGCTCATTGGAGCCACGACGGCAAGGCCGAGTTTTCTGGCTCCAGCCACCCTTGTGGAGAACGATGTGCTGGCTTTTGAGCTCATAGTGAGTGATGGTCTCTTTCAGAGTTTGCCGGATCATGTCTCGGTATGGGTCCATGACGGTGGATCAACGAACTCCAACATTGCCTCGCTGGCGGCGGTGACGGCATCCTCCCAGAACGACGGCTCCAACCAGCAGGCGGTGAAGGCGGTGGACGGGGTTGTGGACGGTTACCCCGGCGATTACACAAAGGAATGGGCGACGCTCGGCCAGAAGTCGGGGGCGTGGCTTGAGCTCAACTGGACCTCAACCTATCAGATTGACCGCGTAGTGCTGCACGACCGGCCGAACAGCGAAGACCAGATTATCGCGGCCGCGCTTACGTTCAGCGACGGTTCGACGGTGACGGTTGGTCCGCTGACCAACTCCGGAGCGGGGGTGGAGGTTCGGTTCGGGCCGGTGGCGACAAGTCGCGTACGGGTGACGGTGACCGCCGTCAGCGCGACCACTCAAAACATTGGTCTGGCCGAACTTGAGGTATATGGTGTCCCGGCGTCGGGCGGCAATAGAATGCCGATTGCGAATGCAGGGGCTGATCAGACGGTGACGGCAGGGGCAGCCGTAACGCTGGACGGGCGCGCCAGTTCGGACCCCGACGGCGACGCGCTGAGTTATCGCTGGAATCAGACCGCGGGGCAGACGGTAACGCTGACCAATAGCACCTCTGCCACCCCTGGATTCACCGCCCCCACCGGTCTCACGTCGAATATAGTACTTACCTTCAGCCTGATCGTGAACGACGGACGGCTGGACAGTAGTGCCGACACGGTGAACGTCACGGTTACTGCCGGTACGCCAACCGGAAACAGCATCGCCGCCTTCGCTGCAGTCACAGCCTCTTCCCAGAACACGAGCACCAACCAGCAGGCGGTGAAGGCGGTGGACGGGGTGGCGGACGGCTACCCCGGCGACTATACAAAGGAATGGGCGACGCTAGGCCAGAAGGCGGGGGCCTGGCTTGAGCTCAACTGGAGCACGACCTACCAGATTGACCGCATAGTGCTGCACGACCGGCCGAACAACGATGACCAGATTACCGGTGCCACACTTGCTTTCAGCGACGGTTCGACGGTGATGGTGGGTCCGCTGACCAACTCAGGCGCAGGGGTGGAGGTTCGGTTCGGACCGGTAGTGACGAGTCGCGTGCGGGTGACGGTGACCGCCGTGAGCGCGAGCAGTCAAAATATCGGTCTCGCGGAACTTGAGGTTTACGGTGTCCCGGCGTCGGGCGGCAATAGCATGCCAGTGGCGAATGCGGGGGCCGATCAGACGGTGACGGCAGGGGCAGCCGTGACTCTGGACGGTCGCGCCAGTTCGGATCCCGACGGTGACGCGCTGAGTTATCGCTGGAGTCAGACCGCAGGACAGGCGGTAACGCTGAATAGTACTTCGGCCACCCCGGGTTTCACCGCCCCCACAGGCCTCACAACGAATACGGTACTTACCTTCAGCCTGATCGTGAACGACGGACAGCTGGACAGTAATGCCGATACGGTGAACGTCACGGTTACGGCGGGTACGCCAACCGGCAGCAACGTCGCCTCCCTCGCGGCTGTGACGGCCTCTTCCCAGAACACGGGCACCAATCAGCAGGCGGTGAAGGCGGTGGATAGAGTGGTCGACGGCTATCCCGGTGATTACACAAAGGAATGGGCGACGCTCGGCCAGCGAGCGGGGGCATGGCTTGAGCTCAACTGGACCACAACCTATCAGATAGACCGTATAGTGCTGTACGACCGGCCGAACAGCGATGACCAGATTACCGGGGCCACCCTCACCTTCAGTGACGGTTCGACGGTCACGGTGGGAGCGCTGACCAACTCAGGCGCAGGAGTGGAGGTTCGATTCGGGCCGGTGGTGACGAGTCGCGTACGGGTGACGGTGACCGCCGCGAGCGCCGGCACCCAAAACATCGGACTTGCAGAACTGGAAGTATATGGCCGCTGATCTCCTGGTTTTACCGGAAGATCTATCGTCGGTTTGTAAGACCTGGTAGAGCCGCGGCCGGCAGGCTATGGTTATGAGATGGGAAATGTTACCCGGAGGAGTTACAATGCCTCCGCATGAAAAGGGACAGCTGTATCGGAATCAAACTCACTCAACAATGCAGGATAGGAACACCCAGTGAACAATAAGCCCACCATAGCCACCCTGGGACCAGCCGGAACCTTCTCCGACCGGGTTGCTCAGGAATTTCGCGTCTCTCTTGGCGGCGATGCAGACCTCGTCTATTGCAGTTCGATCAAAAAGGTCTTTCAGGCCGTCGATGCCGTGAATCATTACGGCATCGTTCCGATCGAAAACCTGTCGGAAGGCTTTATTCCCGTGGTTCTCGACCTGCTGGTCGCCTTCGACCTTAAAATCGTCGGGGAAATCATCATCCCGATCACCTTTTCCTGCGTTGCCGCCGTTCCCGAGCTGAAACAGATCAAACGGCTCTATGTTCAGTTCGTCAGCCGCGGCCAGTGCACCGACTTCATCGAAAGCCTGCCTGCGCCTGCGGAAATCGTCACCACCGAATCGAACACCGAGGCCCTGGTACGGATGAGAAGCGATGCAGAGCCGTGCGCAGCCATCGTCCCGGACCAGTTCGTCGAACCCGGCGACTTTCCGCTGCTGCTCGATAACATCAACGATTATCCCAACAACCGCACCCGCTTTTTCGTTCTCGCCGGCCGGCACACCCCGCATCCCGCGTGCACCTCGCCGAACTGCAAAACCTCGATCATCATCGTCAACGACGACGATCATCCGGGCCTGCTGGAAAAGATCCTTTCCTCCTTCTCAAAGCGAAAGATCAACCTGCTGGCCATTACCTCCCGGCCGACCAAGGAAGAATTCGGCAGATACCACTTCTTTATCGGTCTGGCCGGTCATCGTGACGAACCGCAGGTCAGGGAAGCCCTGACTGAAATCGGCAAAGTCGGCAGGGTGAAAATCCTGGGATCTTACGAAAAAGCCGGTTGAACAGGGCTATCACCATAGGGCGAAATATTTTCGTCCCTACTTCTCGAAGGAATAGAGAAAATCGGCGCCGGTCGACTCCGACGAGCTGCGGGTTTCGATGGAGAAGCCCCGATCCAGATTGTAGCGGACCCGAAATTCGCCGAGCTGATTGAACATATTGATGTCATAGCCGATATAGAGATCCTTGGTGACCCTCTTGCCGACCACCAGGGAAACGTTCTCCTTGGTGCTGCTCCCCTCCAGGTGGAGATCGTCGAGGTGGAGGACGGAACCGATGCCCTGCATGAAGTTGGTGCTGCCTTTCAGGCCAAGGGTGGTGGCGGCAGCCTCGATCAGACTGCTGTCCTCCTCGCTGGAGTCGGCCAGGGAATGGCCGACGATCATCATCGACAGGATTTCGGTATCGTCCATGTAAGGATCGGAAAACAGGTGGTACTGCAGATCCTGGACCAGGCCGCTGATATCGACGCCGACCGTGTACGCCTTATCCTTGGCTTCCTCTTCGCCGACTTTTTTCTGGGCCCGGATATCGACGCCGGGGTTTTCGATCGGCCCGCCGGTGAACAGCACCCGGCCCCGCTCGATGTCGAAGGTCCGGCCGTAGAGGGAGAACTTCCCTTCCACCAGGTCCAATTCGCCCTTGCCGGTGAGGAGTTCGTCCCTCCCGGTTTTGATATTCAGCTGCCCGGTCAGCCTGCCGGCGAGACCGTAGCCGTCGATGCGCACATCGTCGCCGACCTGCACGTCGAGATCGAGGGCGAACGGCCAGCCATCCTCCTTGATCTCCTTCCTGCCGTTGACCAGGATCACGTCTTCGGAGGTCTTTACGGCATCGGTCATTTCTTCCGGGGTGATCATGCCATAGGGGACTTTAACCACGCCGCTGACATCTCCCTTGTTCCCGCTGAAGCGAAAGAGCACATCCGGCGTCACGCGGAAGGTATACTCCGGCAGATTGACGAGGAGAAAGTTCTTGCCCCGGACCTGCAACACCCCTTCGACGCCGCTGTCCCCGTAGCGGAGAATGCCGTCGGCCTTTAGCTCGCCCGGCCCCGACGTCGCCCGGCAGGCGATCTTGGCCGCATTCTCGCCGGCCTCGATGGAGGCCGTAATATTTTCCAGCATGATGCCCTGGTAGGGAAGAGCAATACCGCCGCCCTCAATCTTGCCGTCGCCGGTGAGCACCGGTTTGCCCAGCGTCCCGCCCAGAACGAAGGAACTGTTGACCCGGCCGGTCGGCTCCACGCCGTAGCCGGTAACGGCGGAAAGCACCGCCAGATCGAAATTGGCCAGTTCCAGCCGGCCGGCAAGCGGGAGGGCGGGAAGCGTCGCGTCGAAATCGCCAGCTCCCGGAACATCGGCGGTCGCCTGCACCCGGCTGCCGTTTTTCATGCCGGTGGAAAATTCGGCCTGCAGCCGGGAATCGGCAATATTCAGGGAAAGACGGGTGTCCTGGAAATGGACGGCGCTGAATTCCTCATCCTCCAGGGCGAGCGCCACAGCGGTTTCCGGCAGGCTGACCGCAGCCGTGGCCGAGGAGATCCTGCGGCTGTCGCCGGCGGCTGTAAATTCGGCGGAGATCATGCCGTCTATCGGCGACTTCATCAGCTTCAAACGGTTGAGCCAGTCGATGGACACCGCATCGAGGCTGCCCTCCGCCTGCCAGCGCAGGATATCCGTCAGCTGCAGTTCACCGCCGGCGCAGATATTGCTGTGGTCGTCGGTGATGCACAGTTTTTCCAAGGAAAAGGTGTCGCTTGCGGCGGTAAAGGAAGCATTTCGCTGCTGCCGCCAAGTGCCGTAGTATGTGGAATTCAGCTGAAAGCCTGCGACTTCGCCGGTCCAATCATCCCGATGCGCCGCCTTGGCCCGCACCTTCAGTTGACCCGCATCACCGGAAACGGCGGCGGAAATCTCCTGGGCCTGCATCGTGCCGGAAAAATCGATCCGACCCTGGTCGAGGGGCATACCCGAGATTTTCATCTTCGTGCCGGCAATAAACCCCTTGAGTCCTCCTTCCGGCCAGAACCCGGCCTGCATCTCGGCCTGCAACCTGGCAAAGCTATAGTCTCCGTAGCGGAAGGCTGACCCGGTCAGATCGGCATCGACCAGCGGTTCCTGAGGACTGCCCCGCAGACTGCCCTGCACTTTGACGGTCCCCTCGCTGTCCGGCAGCAGCGTGCCGATATTCGGCGAGGAGAAGGTGAAGTCGAGAGCAAAGTCATCGCCTGCCTGCCCCTCCACCACCAGTTCTGAGGCCCCGCTCCGGAGGAAGAGTCCCTTCGTGCGAAGCGTCTCGCCGACCAGCCGGATTTCCCCTTCGCCGGCCAATTCCTGATCTCGCAGCCGGCCCGAGATGCCATGGATCTTCACAAACCCTTCCGGGCCGCTGTCGGTAAAGCTGCCGCGACCGGAGAATTCGCCGTTGATCCGGCCGGGAAAATCGGGAAACAATCCTTCCGGATTAAAGTTTTTCAGGCGGATCTCGCCATCCCAGATAACCTGGTCGTCCCATGAAATCATTCCCTTATCAACATGGGCAACCCCCTCCACCTGACCGCTCTTCAAAATAAGGCCGTCGGTGCGGAGGTCGTTTTCGGTCAGCTGCAGATTACCGGATGCCGCAATCGGCTCGCCGTGCAAATGGCCTTCGAGTCTTTCGATATCAAAGGAAATATCCACCCCATAGTCGTCCGGGATGTCCTCTCGGACATCGCCCCGGCTGCTGAAATCGGCGGTCACTTCCCCCTGCAGGGCCTCGGTGAACACCGATGGGTCGAAATCGACAAAGTGGAATTTTCCCTGCCAGTCGAAGATCTTGCGCCAGGAGATCCTGCCCCCTTCGGCGACGGCGCTGGACTCGCCGCTGTCGATCCGCAATGCGTCGAAAGCAATCCCCATCCAGTCGGCGGTGAGTTGAGCATTAAGCTGCATGTCCCGCTGCTTCCCCCAATCCCCTTGCGCCGTGGCATGGCCCCGATAGCCTTCGATATCGCCCGACACCTTGCCGAGAAAGCTCTTCAGCTTTATCTCCGGACAATCCTCGATCAGTACCGACAGATCGGTGTGCCAGGCGGTGACGGTCGCCGTCCATTCCGGGCTTTGCAGAAGGTTTTGCACCTGACCCTGCACCTGAATTCCGCCCGAGCTGTTGACCGCAAAAGTGACTTTCGGGGCGTTGAGAGGACCGAAGAGGGAAAAGGTGCCGTCGATGGGATGAAAACCGTAGTCGGAAAGCCACCAACGCCCGAGCAGATCGAGATGCCAGTTCCGGCCGAGATCCATATCGCCGTGCATGGAAAAACCTATGCCCGGCGCATCGAGGAAGAAGTCGGTGACCGCGAGGCTCTCGTCATGGCCCGCCAGCTGGCCGCCGATCTTATCGATCACCATCAGCCGGTCGCCGTCGCTGCCGAAGAGCTGCAGCCCCTCCACGGCAAACTTCTCCACGGCCAGGGCGAAAGGCAGAAGGATCTTCGGCATCTTCATCGGTCCCGCAGCATGTGGCTCCGGCTCTTTTTCCTTCAGATACAGCTTCACGCCGCGGACGGTAAGCCCGGCCACGTGGAATTCTCCCCGGCCAAGGCGCACCGGACGCCAATTCCATTTGACTTCCTCGACCTCCACATCCATGCCGGGGATGCCGATTCGTAAGCCTGCGATATCCCAGTCGCCGAGCAGCCGGCCGTGAGTCTTGCCGACGGTGACTCTCCCGTCGGTCAGGCGCCCGACCTGCGTCTGGATGAGCCCCAGCCCCAACTCCGTGCCCAGTAAAAGACCGAGCAGGACCAGGCACAAGAGACCAAAAGCAAGGAACAGGCGCAGGATTTTTTTCATTACAAATCCCCGCCCACGGTAAAATGCACCCGAAACGGTGTATCGTCTTCGGTCACGGCGGAGGCCACGTCCAAGCGGATCTGGCCGAAGGGCAGACGGAAGCGGATGCCGGCGCCCACGCCCTGGAAAAAATTGAGCGACAGGTCGTCCGTTGCCGTCCCGCCGTCCCAGAAGGTGGCGACGCTCCACTCTTTATAGACGACACGCTCCAGTTCGACGCTGCCCACCACCATATACCGCCCGCCGATCACTGCGCCGGAAGGATCCTTAGTGCCGATGGATTTGTAGCGGTAGCCGCGGATGGAGGTGTCGCCGCCGGTATAGAACCGGAGCGACGGCGGCAGGGAGTCGATGGAGTCAACCAGCGTCGCGCCCACCGAGCCCCGGCCGATCAGCCGCCAGTTGTCGAGGGGAGTGATCACTCCTTTGCCGTTCAGGGTGGCCTGGAGAAAGTTGACATCTGAGACGAGGCCGTCGACTCCGCCCAGGAAACCGAGCGAGGCCTGCAGGCCGTTCTTGGTCTCGAGGATGTCGTCGGCCGCGATGAAGCCTATATTCAGGGAGGGGACAAGGAGGGTCGAGTCGCCGCTGGTATCGCCCACGTCGTAGAGTTCGTCGCGCAGCTCAAGGCCGGTGCCGAACTTGTATACCGGCGCGGCGTATTCGAGGCTCACAGCGGACGTGAAGAGCTTGGTCGTGGTATCCTCCCAGTTTTTATCCTGATAGGAGACGGCGCCGACCACCTTATAATACCGAGGGTCTTTCAGTACCGGCATCTGGTACAAAAACGAGATGATGTTCTCCCGTTCGGCTAGCTGGAGGGTGGCGTTGGCTTTGTGGCCGTGGGAGTTGAACAGCCGGTTCGCCCAGTCGATCTTGCCACGAGCCCCGGTATCGGTGGCGTAGCCAAGACCGAAGCCGTATTTGTTACGGTGTTCCGGGTCGGCAAGATCCAGCTCTACCGGAATGGCATGGTCCGCCGCCCGCTCCGGCTGACCGCGAACCGCCACCTTGCTGAAATAGTCGGTGCGGTAGAGAATCGCCTGCAACTCGAAGAGTTTCGCCGGGTTATACGGTTCGCCCTCCTTGTAAGGAAGATACCGATTCAGCAGATCCGGGCGCAGAATCTGCTGATCGCTGGTGGTCTTGCCGAAGAGATAGCGGTCTCCGGTATCGAGCACCAGATGCACTTCGGCGCTGTTCTTTTCCCGGTTGACCCGCAGGGCCCGCTGGGGCAGGGCTGCATCGAGGAAACCCTCGCCGAAGGCCAGATTCACCAGCTTTTTTTTACCGTTTTCATATATCTCCTGATTGAGGATGTCGCCTTTTTTCATCGGGAAATCGGCGATTGCCGCCAGCAGCGCCGGATTGTCCCGTCCTGCCCCGGCCAGGGTGATGGCAACCTCTTCGACGCGCACCGGCGGTCCTTTGTCGATCACATATTCGGCATGCCAGCCATCTTTTACCTTTGACAGGATACCTTTGATCACGGGATTATAGTAGCCTAAAGGGGCGAGTGCCGAGCGGATGTCCTCCTCCGCCTGGCGATGCAGCCGTTTCACGGTATTGGGCTGCAGCCGCTCGCTCTCCCGGTGCAGGTAGATCGTCAGGCGAGCCAGGATGTTTTTATGCAAGGCTTCTTCCACCCCGGAGACCGTCACCTCGACCTGCTCCGCCGCAAACGGCCGAACCGGCAAGAGTAGCAACACCAGGCAGAAGAATAGGATTCGACAAGACAAGGATGTTATATTAAGCAGTAGCTGACGTTTATATGAGTATGGCCCAGCCGCACCGAACCCTCCGGATGGCGGATGCAGGCGTTATTGTACATTGCCCACCGCGAAATGAAAGATGAAACTGGAACGTATCGAAATTACCAAGATAATCAACGGCGGCTATGGCCTGGGACAACTGCCGTCCGGGCAGATCGTCCTGGTCCGCCACGTTCTTCCCGGCGAAATTGTTACTGTAACCACAGAGAAGACGAAAAAAAACTACATTTCCGGCGAGGCCAGGCAGATTATTGCCGCCCACCCGGCAAGGCGCCTTCCACCTTGCCCCTATGTGGGCGAATGCGGCGGCTGCGATCTGCAGCACTGTGGATATGAAGCGCAGCCGGCGATCAAAAAAACAATCGTTGCCGACCTGCTCGGACGGAGCCCGCACCGGGAGGTGGAAGAGGCCGTGCAGCTGGTGGCCGAACCGATCGCCGCGCCCGCCGAATTCGGCTACCGGCAACGCATCCGGCTCCAGGTCGACAGCCGCGGGGGCTTGGGTTTCCATCGGTTTCAGTCCCATACGGTCGTCCCCATCGAGGCCTGCCTCTTGGCCCGTACGGAGGAAAACGAGGTTCTGGCGGCAATAAAAGCCCATGCGGACGGGCGAAAATTGACCGGTATCGCCATTGAAGTAGAACTGCAGGAAAATCCGATAAGCAGTAATACTGTCGTCATTTTCCACCTCCCGCGTCAGCCGCGCCCCGCTGAAATTGCGGCGGCCGAACGGTTTGCACGGGACGCAGGAAACGTCGAACGGATCTTTTTTGCCGGCGACTCTTTTTCCCTGATGGGGCCGTATGGATCGAAGACGGAGGGGGCGGACAACAGCCTGGCGGTCCATTATCCGGCGGATTCGGCCGATAAGACCATGGCCGTTCTGCCAGGCGATTTTACCCTTACCTGGGAAGCCGGAGGCTTCTGCCAAGTCAACCTGGCCCAGAACCGCAACCTGATCGCCACCGTTCTTTGCTTCTGTGAGGCAGGAAAGTCAGACCGGGTCCTCGACCTCTTCTGCGGCATGGGCAATTTTGCCATACCTCTTGCCATGCAGGCGGGCGAGGTCCTGGGTATCGAGGGCCAGGGCTCGGCCATCCGCAGCGCTGTGCGCAATGCCGCGGCGGCTGGTCTCACCAATGCCCTCTTCCGGAAAAGCCCGATCCACGCCGCCTGTGCGGAGCTGGTCGCGGCCGGCGAACGGTTCGACTGCGTGGTCATCGATCCACCCCGCCAGGGCGCACCAGATCTCGCTGCCGCGCTGGCAACGCTTGCTCGCCGCCGGCTCGTCTACATCTCCTGCGATCCCGCCACCCTCTGCCGAGATCTTGCCGCTCTCTGCGACAAGGGTTTTGCCATCCGCAAAATCCAGCCGATCGACATGTTCCCCCAGACCCATCATATCGAAACGGTCGTCCTGCTCGACCGAGAATAGTTCGAGATAATCCCCATTACCAATTATTTTCGGTGCGCACGGCGCACCCTACGTTGCTCCGTGAATTCGTAGGTGCGCCGTGCGCACCGTGGCATTCGCATTGTTCCTCTTTTTCTTGACATGATACACATCATACTGTATCAATACTGTATCATTAACTCAGACAAGGACATTCATATGGTGAATTACGCGATCGACAAGGAATCGGATACCCCGCTCTATATTCAGATCCGGGATGCCATCCAGAACGCCATCCGCAGCGGAGAACTGCTGCCCGGTGACCGGCTGCCCTCCGTTTGCAGCCTGGCCAAGGAGATCGGCGTCACCCAGGCCACGGTCCGCCGGGCGCTCCAGGATTTGAGCGATGCCGGCCAGGCCTGCTGTCATGTCGGTCGCGGTACCTTCATCCAGGACGGCAGCGGCCCGACTCCCGCACCCGATCGGATGGAGAGCATCGGTGCCGCCCGCAATCTCGGGCCAAGCGAGCGGGCTCCCCACGGCTCAATGGAATTTGCCGTCCGAAAGTTGCGGATGGGGGTCGGCAAGGCCCTGCGGGACATCATGTCGCTGGCGGAAAAATCGGGCATTATCCATCTCACCAAAGGGGTGCCCGATCCCCGGTGTCTGCCGGAGAATTTCCTGGCGGAGGTCGCGGCGGAAGCCCTTGCCAATTTCGGCACAGAACTCTACGAGGCAACCGACCCGCTGGGCAACTACGAGCTGCGCCGCGAGATCGCCCGGCGCTTCACCGCCGAGGAGACCCCGATCACCCCGGACCAGGTCCTCATCACCAACGGTTCGATGCAGGCCGTGACCCTGGTGGCGGAGGCGAACATGGAGATCGGCCAGCGGGTAGTCTGCGAGACGCCCTGTTTCAAGGGCATCACCGACACCTTTTCGGCCATGGGCCACTGGGTGGAGACGCTGACCCGCGACAGTCACGGGCTCGGCCAAGCCCAGTTGAACCAGCTGCCGGCCGATCTCTCGTACCTGCTCTACATCTGCCCCTACGCCCATAACCCGATGGGTACGCATCTGAGCGTGGAGCGGGCGAGCCTCCTGGTCGACTGGGCAAGAAAAACCGGCAGCCTGATCGTCGCCGACGAATTGTTCAAGGACCTCGGCTGGACTGGGAGCAAGCCGCCCTCCATCATGCGCGAACTGGGCCCGGAACAGACCGTGGTGGTCAGTTCGCTCTCCAAGTCGATCATGACCGGCATGCGCCTCGGCTGGCTGATCAGCTCGCCGCAGCGCATCCAGCAGCTGGCGCAGCTGAAAAAGCTCATGGACCATTCGGCCCCGTCGCTGATACAGGGCATGGCGCTGACCATCTTCCGCTCCGGCAGATACGATGCCCATACCGCAAGGATGGCGGAAGTCTACCGGCAGCGGCGGGACGTGATGCTGAAGGCCCTCGACCGGTACATGCCGAAGGAGGTTACCTGGACGAGACCCGACGGCGGCTTCTCCCTGCTTCTTGAACTGCCGCGGGGATATTCGAGCGTTGCTCTCTTTCTCTCGGCCATCGACAAGGGCGTGGCGTTTTTGCCCGGCCCCTTATTCGATATCGACCAGCGCTTCGTCCACTGCTGCCGGCTGAGTTATGCCTGGCCGGACGAGGCGGAAATCAAGGAAGGTATTGAGCTTCTGGCCAGCGCGGTGGAGGATTTTCTTCGCAGGCCTCCTGGAGATTCCGGACTGAGCGGGCTGGGCAGTTACCACTGAGGGCGAAAAAAATACGGGCGAAAAATTTTTCGCCCGTACAAGTGCTCCCGATCATTC
>Ga0209317_1002284_pt1 | contig 14159 bp, 8 predicted proteins | sample RifGroB2_FD_183994 | JGI IMG/M metagenome (GOLD analysis project Ga0209317, IMG submission 183994) | Soil microbial communities from Rifle, Colorado, USA - Groundwater B2 (SPAdes) (version 2) | ecosystem: Environmental > Terrestrial > Soil > Unclassified | place: Rifle, Colorado | collected... | reverse complement strand
GCTCGCCCTCTATCTTAGCAATGATTACAAATTCCCTATTGCCTATAGCCTCTTGCCCATTGCCTGTTGTTACTTCCGCGATAAAAGGCACAGGAAGTTTTTGCAGCCTTTCGTATTCCACGCTCGCGGCCTTGGCCTTAAAGCCCAGTTCACGCGCGGCACGCACAATATCCGTTTCATTCATGCCGTCGTTTCCAACGGCAAAGGTGTGTTTTATCTGCTCCGGCTCCGCAGCCGTGCCGTGATACTTGGCGATCATCACAAGGCAGGCCAAGCCGGTGTCGAGCTTAGGCTTCTGCTCATCGGCGTGTTGTTCAGGATTTATATGTTCTTTTTCCATGCATCCCTTTTATAGACCAGTAGGGCTATGAGAGCAGGGCACAGTATTTCCGCTTCATTCTCGAATGGCATCCGGCCGTTCTCCGAAGCTAAGCCAGCCCGCTTAGGCATCCATGCCACGCTGGGGCTGCCTAAGTCGCTTCAATACAACGCCCTACTCTCCTTTCATATTTTATCTATCTGTTCGGCTCCCAATATTGAGCTAATACCGTTTGAACCTCCTGCGGCTTTTGCTGTATGGCGTCGCTCCAGCTCATGCCGTTGTCCGAGCCGAATGTGGCCATTGCCTGTATAAGCTGCTCTACTTTCCTGTCGTCGAGATGCTTTCCATTGGATGTCCTGAATTCATCGATAAGATATTCCTTGTCATCCCTTTCGTGTCTTCTGCCCCTGCCGCTTTCGTCCCTCCAGTTCCAGTCTTCTATGGTAATGCTGTCTGTGCCTCCATTTAGCATTACTTCGAGGTTATCGCCTGAACGTGAGAAGATAAGATCAAGGGGGTTTACATCGAATTTTACTATGTCGTTGTCAGCGTCCCACTCGCATTCATGCCTGTCCCTATCGCCTGCCTTTACGGTGTCATGCCCGTCTCCGGAATTGAAAATGATGGTGTCTTTGCCGTTGCCGGTGTATATGCTGTCGTCTCCTTTTCCGCCGTGAAGCAGATCGTATCCGTTGCCTCCGTAGAGAATATCGTTGCCGCTGCCGCCGTAGAGTTTGTCATCTCCGTTGTTTCCATAAAGTGTGTCGTTGCCCTGCTCTCCGTAAAGTTTGTCTTTGCCGTTGTTGCCGTAAATAGTGTCGTTGCTTAATCCGGCATAGACGCTGTCGCCGCCCTGATATGCATAGATTGTGTCGTCATTCCTGCCTGTGCTGATGACATCGCTCTTTCTTGTGCCGTATGTGGTCTTTGATTCGATGATGAGGTCGGAGGTGTTCATTGTGTTTCCGTCTGCGAATAAGATGTTTTCTATGGGAATACTTCCATCCGGATTAAGGGTGATGTCTATTCCTTCTAATGTTTGGTTGCCTTCGGCATCGAGGAGGCGGAGGTGGGCTACTCCCTGTTCTATGCGGATGATTGTGTGGTCAAAGTCTATGCCTTGTCCCATTTGCAGGGTATCTATTCCGGATTCGTCGCTGATTTGATCGAGGCCGTCGCCGATGTTATAGATGTAAGTATCGTCTCCTGTTCCGCCATTCAGGACATCATTCCCTGTGCCTGCGTTGATTATGTTGCTGCCTTGTCCGGCATCGATGGTATCATCTCCGCTTCCGCTGTTTATGATATCGTCTCCTGCTTTTGATAAGATTGTGTCGTTGCCTTCAAATGTGGTGATGCGGTCAACCACATTAGTTCCGTTTATGACATCATCTCCGGAAGTGCCGGTTAAATCAAAACCTTTATCTATCAATTGGCTGTATGAAAGAGATGTTCCATCTGCGAATCTGAATGTTTCTATTGCATGTGCGCCGTAAGCGTCATCGGGGTTGAAGTTGTCTATATGGATTTCATCACCCTCGTTTCCGGTTTTGATTAATAGGGAACCGAGGCTCAGGCTTAACGAATCAGGAGTTATGCCTGTTCCAAAGACCAGTGTATTGCCTTCGTTTGCAGTGGCAGTATCGTTGATTCTGTCTATACCGTCGCCAAGGTTGTAAATATAGGTGTCGTCTCCTGTTCCGCCGTTGAGTATGTCGTTGCCTGTTCCGCCGGTGATGGTGTCGTTGCCTCCGTCTGTGTTGACGATGTCGTTTCCGCCTTTTGCTTTGATTACATCGTCGGATGCGCCGGTGTTAATGATGTCGTCGCCTTCTGTGCCGGGGTCGAGAAGGTCTCTGAGCGCTATCTGCGTTCCGTCGCTGAATTCGATTGTTCTGATATTCGGATTGTCGGAGTTGAAGTCGAGGATGTTGATCGCATCACCGCCCGTGCCTATTTGTATGGTAAGTATGCCATTAGCCGTTTGCCCTTCGCCTATAGCCAGTTTTAAATTATCCCTCGTTATTCCCTCTCCGAATACGATGAGATTGCCTTCGGTATCGGTTGCTGTATCCTGAATGGTGTCTACGCCGTCGCCGAGGTTGAAGACATAGGTGTCGCTGCCGCTGCCGCCGTCCAATATGTCATCGCCCTCTCCACCTGCAAGTACATCATCTCCTCCATATGCGGCAATGTAGTCCACCGTACTGCTGCCGTTTATCGTATCATTACTTTCAGAGCCTGTGATGTCCGGGTTTTTGCTGATGAAGGCATCGCTGCCGGTTAATTCAAAACCTGCGGTCGCATCGGTAAATAAAGGAAGAGGATTATCAGCATTCGTTGAAGCGAGGTTGTCGTAAAGCGCATTGACTATGCCGTCCAGATCAAAGATTCGCGTATTGACGTCGTTTGTGAACTGTATACGCGCTATGCCGTTGTTATCGTTATTACCGCCTTCTTCGCTGAACGTCATGGGAGACATCTCTTCCATAGAGAACTCTTCTTCCCCACCGCCATTGGAACTAAACCATGGTATGGTGATGCTGTCCTGAGTTCCGTTTATAGAGATTATCAGATTGCCGTATTCGTCGATATATGCCGAGATGTCTTCAGGTGTTATATCATTTCCTAACGATAAGGTGTCGGTATCGTCGCTCCACGAGTAGTTGTCTATATAGTCGTTGCCGTCTCCACGGTTGAAGATGTAGGTGTCGTTTCCGCTTCCGCCGCGTAAATAGTCGTTGCCTTTATTTCCCTGTAACATGTCGTCTCCACCGCTTCCCCAAAGATAATCGTCCCCGTCCGTCCCTTGAATGACTTTCAAGGATTCGATACTATCTATTTCGATGCTTCTCATTATGGAGCCGTCGCTGAATTGGAATCTCTCTACTTTCACTTTATTTGTGCCAAACCAGTCTTCGATAATGAGCTTGTCGGCGGTATCTTTGAGGCTTATGACGAGGTTATAATCCTGCCTGTCGAATACAAGGGTGTCTTTTGTTATGCCTTCTCCGAATTTAATTACATCCTTGTCCGTTGTATTGTCCCACCCTTCTTCTCTTATGTAATCCTCGCCGTCTCCACGGTTGAAAATATAGGTGTCGGCGCCGGAGCCTCCGGAGATGTAGTCGTTGCCTTTTCCTCCGGTGATGATGTCGTTGCCCGAGTCTCCTGAAACATAATCGTCTCCTTCTCCTGCGTCGATTATGTCATCGCCTTGATTAGCGTAGATATTATCGTTACCCTCATAGCCGTATATTTCCTCTTTGAATTGATCACCGCTTAGATAGTCTCCGTTTGATGTTCCATATATCTTAAATGTCCTGTTGTTTATGTCTTCTGTGGTGAGAACGGTTCCGTCTGCAAATCTAAATTGTTCGACATCATATCGTTCGCCGTTAAACCAGTAGTCAATGGTAAGGGTTTCTCCGGTCTCTTTGTTTTTCAAGATAAGGCTGCCTCTGTTGTTAATGTATTCGAATGAGTCAGGGGTCAGTCCTTCTTTGAATTGTATAATGTCATAGCCGTTTAGGTTGCCTTTCCACCAATCGTATTCATAATTGTTTATACTGTCGCTTCCGGAGCCTTTGCCGTAGATGTATACGTCGTCTCCCTGCCCTCCGCGCAATGTGTCATTACCTTCGCCTCCGTCGAGAATGTCGTTGCCCTTTTCGCCGTAAAGTTTGTCATCGCCGTTTTCTCCGTAGAGCATGTCATTGTCGTTCCATCCGATCATGAAATCATTTCCTTCACCGCCATAGACAATGTCATCCCCATCATAACCCTCAAGAATGTCATTGCCTTCATAGCCGAATATTTCATCATTCATACCTCTCCCGCTCAAGTAGTCATCATCCGATGTGCCGTATATCTTGTTAATGTTAGTCTCTCCAATATCCATTGTTTCAATATCGGACGGGGTAAGCAGCGTACCGTCCGAAAATTTGAATTGTTCTATCTTATAGGCTTCTCCTAAAAACCAGCTTTTAATCGTCAGGGAGTCCGTGCTTCCTTTTATATTTATACAAAGGTTATGCCCGTCCCTTATCAATTCCATGTCAGCGGCAGCAATGCCTTCTTCAAATTCGACCGTATCGATATTTCCGTTATTCCAATCGCTGTCATAAATGGTGTCCTGACCGCTTCCTTTGGCGAATATATATTTGTCATTGCCTGTTGAGCCGTCCATATGGTCGTCGCCTTGTCCGCCGTCGAGGATGTCGTCATTTTTGTTGCCGTATAGTTGGTCGTTTCCTTCATAACCGTATAGTTCATATCGAGCATTTCCATCCCGGCCTTCTATATAATCATGTCCCGATGTCCCGTATAGTTTATAGCCGATAGCATCGATATCCGGGGGCGTTAGAATACTTCCGTCTGCGAAAATGAACTGTTCTATCCTATTCGTGTTGTAATAAGCATAATCCGAAAACCAGTTAGCAATGTTTAGAGAATCCGTAGTGCCTTTGATATTTATCCGCAGATCATGGCTTTCTCTTTCTTTTACGAATTCCAAATCGTCTTTTGTAATTCCTTCGGCAAACTTTATGGTATCCATATTGCCGATTTTATCAAGGTCGGAAATGCTGTCATGTCCGCTACCTATGCCGAAGATATATGTATCATTCCCTGTGCCGCCGACTAATGCGTCATTGCCTTCGCCGCCGTCAAGCATATCATTCCCATTTCCTCCATAAAGCTCGTCGTTGCCTGTGCCGCCGACAATGGTATCATCTCCGCTATAACCGCTTAACTGGTCGTCGCCCTCATAGCCGTATATTTCGTCATTACCAATCGCTCCTTCAAGCAGGTCATTCCCGCTCGTTGCATTTAATTGGGCGTGTATTTCATAACCAATTGCTTCCATGTCCGTTGCGCTCAGAACGGTTCCGTCAGCAAACTTGAATTGCTCTATTTTGTTACTATTATCGGCAAACCAGCCTTTAATTAATAGTGAATCATTGTAACCGTTGATATTGATTATCAAATCGTCGCGCTGATTTATAAGCCTCAAATCCGTAACGGCAATGCCGGCCCCAAACTCCACCGTGTCTTGAGTGCCATCATCGTCATAGATGGTATCTTGTCCGCCGCCTATGCCGAATTTGTAGGTGTCATTGCCCTGATCGCCGATTAGGTGATCATTCCCTGCACCCCCATCCAAGATGTCGTCTCCTGACCGGCCATCAAGGTAATCATTGCCGTCATATCCCTGCATCTCATCCTTGCGTAATGAACCGATAAGAGTATCCTCTCCTGTTGTTCCATATACCTTATAGCCCATCGCATTTATATCGTATGAACTCAAAACTGTGCCGTCTGCAAATACAAACTCCTTCATAGGTCTACGATTAGTCGGCTCATCCGTGAAAGATCCCCAAGACCAGCCCTTTATTGTCAGAGAGTCTTCTATACCCATGAATTTTATATGGAGGTCATCGCCTTCTTTGTATAACTCTAAATCGCTGCTGCTTATCCCCTCTCCAAACTCTACGGTATCAAGAGGGGCACTCCCCATAAAATTATAGTTGTTTATCACGTCATGCCCGCTGCCTATGCCGAATTGATATATGTCGTCTCCTCCTCCGCCAACGAGTATGTCATTGCCTTCTCCGCCCTCAAGCACATCGTCGCCGTCTCCGCCATACAGCATGTCGTCTCCTTCTCCGCCAATGAGAGTGTCATTACCTCCACCACCGAAGTAGGAACTGCTATTGGTATCTCCGTAAAGCACATCATTACCGGCTCCACCGTATATGATGTCATTACCGCCAATACCCATAATTATGTCATCGCCTGCCTCGCCGTCTATGTAATCATCGCCAGCGCTCTCGTAGAACTCAGCGTAATCACCATGGATTAAGTCGTTACCATCTCCTCCGAATAGGTCGTCATTCCCGCCGCCGCCCCGGATTTTGTCGTCCCCGGCTCCGCCGTCTATATAGTCGTCGCCATGCTCTGCAATCGGTAATGAGGTTGGATAAGCATCTCCAGTTAAATGATCATTGCCTTCACCGCCTTCGATGAAATCATCTCCGCCTTCGCCAAAGACTACATCATCTCCGATTCCGCCGTAAACCTCGTCTCCGCCTCCTCCTGCAGCCACAAAGTCGTTTCCGGCCCCGGCGTAAATAGCATCATCACCTTTAAAGTTGTCTTCAACCCAGCCTAAATTATTGCCGATTACGTTGTAGCCGTTAAAGCCGCTCTTTTGTCCGCCCTCTATCGACTCGAAAGACTGAACGGTTGTTGACCATCCGGGCGAGCCTCCGGTCAAGTCTTTATCTCCAAAAATGACATCGTCTCCGCCTCCTCCTACCAAAAGGTCGTGCCCGTCTCCGCCAAGTAATGTGTCGTTACCGTTTGCGCCATACACGAGATCATTGCCTCCACCGCCGGCCGCAGCGTCGCCCCTGCCGCCTGTGCCTTCAGCAACTTCTCCGTCCGTTATGAAGGTCTCCATTTCGACTACGCTTTCGCCGAAGAGTTGGTCGTCTCCGTCTCCTCCATGCAGAATATCGTTGCCTCCATTGCCCAATAACCAGTCATTTCCGCCGCGCTTGGCCTCTATATAATCGTCTCCGCCTCCGGCTTCTATTCGATCATTGCCGGCGCTGTCATATAGCATGTCGTTTCTGTTAGGGTAAGGATTTCTGGGATCGAAATCTATAGGTGTCAGATCGCCTATGATGTTTGTCTGAGGACTATCAGGCACGTTTAATAAATGTATTCCGAAGTCGCCGTCTTGAAAGTTCTCATTGAGAATGGCAAGTTTAGCTCCAGTAATGGCATCGTATAGAACCAAATCCGTGCCTTCTATTGCAGCTCTTATTTTCCCGTCAGGGTTTTTATAGGAACCATCGTCTTGCTTGATAAGTAGTCCGATTTCCTTGCCGTTGACGATAACTCTGTTGCTGCCTTCTTTGTCTTCTATGGTGTCTGTGCCGTCGCCAGTATTGATGTAGTAGATGTCATTGCCTGCTCCACCTTCTATATAGTCGTTTCCTTGTCCTCCGGTTATCATGTCATTGCCCTCGCCTCCATAAATGACATCTTCACCTGCGCCGCCATCAAGTATGTCCGAGCCTTTTTCTCCGAATATTAAATCATTTCCATCTGTGCCGAATATTTTGTCGATTGATGTTTTTTCCAAATAGGCATAGCTGTCTAACCCCGCGCCTACGATTATGTTATCTATTTGTTTGCCTTCTCCAAAATTGGATGCGAGAACGACCTTTGCCTTAAGTATTTCGGTATCAATGCTCAATACATCATGGTTGAGTGGGGGAGGATATGCGATTTCATAAATGTGCATTTCTTTATTATGAAGTGTATACATCCGCATTATCTCTTTTGCCTCGTCCACAGATGCCAAGTCTGGCCCAGAACCATTGTCGTAAAGGCAGAACAGGTTTGCTTCATTGTATCTGCGATTTGCTATTCCTTGACTTCTACTTTCTCCGTTATTGGAGTTATACCTTATCTCAAACCATGCTTCGGCGCGGTTATCATAGAGAATGGCATCTTTCAGTTTAGGCCCCAGTCCTCCATTATATGCAAGGGAAACAAGCGCGGCTCTTTCACGAGACTGCGGCATCTTGCCGTCCGGCCACTCACTTACATATCCCAGCCAGTTGTCTACTCGTTTTTCATAGGTGTCGGTTACTATTTTTGCAAGAAAATCCGACGCCTTTGCCTCTGTGCCAAAATCGAAATATTTGTTTATTTCGGTGGCTAATCCTTTCAAATCTAACTTCTTTGGATTTCCTTTGTTGAAATATTCGTTAGCGAGATCATATACCTTGTTAAGGTCCGTGCTTGCTGTAACATAACCAGCCAAGTCAGTCTTTAGTGTGTTGAGATTTTTCTTGAGATCATAGCCGTAGCCGACGGCGATGGAGTTGCCAACAGTGTCTGCATGGGCGTTTAGTTTTGTTGTCTTATCGTTAGCAAGTTCTGGATTCTCCAACTTTTTAATTTCCTCATCCCTGTCGTTTTTGTAAGAACCATTAATCCAATTTGTGTGTAATCCTGAAAGTGCCATTATCTTGTCCTCCCTTTAGTTGATTTATCTTTATTTATAAGATAAAGACATTGGTTTTTAAGGGTGTTGTCTTTTTGAAGTTCGGAGACAACACTGTAATGTTCCACCTTATCAATACTTTCATCAGGCCCGATAGTCCTCGGACCTTCAAATGAGATATAGTAATGCTTCTTGAGTCTTAAAAAATTGATTTTATCGCTCCATCCGACAAAGTGTAAATTTTTATCCCCTCTTTCTTTTACTCCCACAATAAAATATTTTATTTTCTCAGAAAGTTTCTTAATATTTTCTTCGCTGAGGTCATAGATGTTCACGGGAACGCCGTCATCTGAATATATGTTTTTTAGCCTTTTGGGAAAGTATAAATCTCCCTCCACGACTTCATTTCCATTAAGCATTGCTAAAACATCGAAAGGGAAAATATCATAAGCATCTATAGGATGCCGAGATATCAATGTTTCCCTAGAAACAATCACTTCATTTTTTGAATCGTTGTTTATGTCAAAAATCGCAACTCGTGCATTCTCTATTTTCGCCTGTTGCGGCAACCCTCCTACAGGCCGAAGTTTAAAAGTTTTCTCCTCCCATTTTATCCAGTTAAACTCTTTATGCTTTCCGTATTTCACTTTTCCGTATTTCTTCAGATCCTCATTATAAAGCTTCAACATATGCCAGCAGACATTGTCTTCCTTGCTCATCACAAGAACATATTCATCACACCAGCCGACTGCTGTCATTAAAAGCAACATCAAAACTAAAATTATTTTTCTCATTACGCCGCCCTCCTTTCAATTAATTCGTTTTTATCTGTTCCTTCTATCTTATCGATAGACCATGTTTCCAGATAAGAATAGCTGTCTAATCCAGCGCCTACGATAATCTCATCAATTGCGTGTATAAAGCAATGGCAGAAGATGAGGGAGAAGGATAGGCGCTTTCATAAGCATTGATTTCAGATTGATGCTTTGTATACATTCTGAATACTTCTTTTGTGCCTTCAACTGCAAGCGGCCCGTCATCAAAAAGGTCAAACAGGTCTGATTCTTTGTATCTGCGGTTTGCATGTATGCCGTTTTTATTAGAATTATATCGTATTTCAAACCAAGCCTCGGCGCGGTTGTCGTTGGTGATAGCTGCTATAAGCTTCGGACCTAACAAATCTGTTGCTCCTGTTTTTGTGTTATAGGACAATGATACAAGAGCCGCTCGTTCCTTTGATTCAGCCATGGTATATCCAAGCTTGCTGTTCACTCTGTCCTCATACCTTGGAATGATGGCATCAAATGCGTTTTTCGATTCGGTTTCATTATCAAATTGGAAGATGGTTCTTCTGTTGAACGATGCGCTATATCTTGAGTCGGCAGCCCTATTCCGCATGATAGTATCCAATGCCGTTTGTACTGCGTTATTATCAGCATAAGTATTTCCTACCGCGCTTCTAATCTGCTGGATATAATACTGCTCAGCAGTCCATGCGTTTCCGCTTAACTGAGTCCCATTCAAATCAAAGCCGAGTTGCTGCAATACTGCATTGAGATTGGCCGATTCCTGCAAGTTAATACCGACTCCAATTGTTGGGATACCAATGGAATCTCTATAAACTCTCAACTCTCTCCCTTCAACACCTTTCAAAAAGTCATATCTCTCTTGTGCGTAATTATTCGTTGAATGCAATCCTGTTAACATGGCTTTCCTCCTTATTTTTGTTTGATTGTTATTTCACCGGCCTAAACCGGTATCTGCAAATCTCTTTTGTACTGGCTTTTCCCTTCTTATCTGTTTCTGTCACAAAGACTTTCAGAATTTCTGTCTTATCTTTACTGCCTATCCATTGATCCCCGCTCCAGCGATCAAAATATGCTTTACTTTTATAGAAAAAAACATCATACATCGCAAATCGCCATCCTCTTGATAAAGGCTCATTAGGCAACTTTGGATAATACTGTGGATTCTGTAAAAGTGGCTTTGTTTTTTTTATGTCTACCTCACTTTTGTCGTCATTTAAAACCATGAGTGATGAGCCAAAATAATTACCGCCCGGACAATAGCCATTGCTATATTTGATTACATTCTCCATTTTCCCATCATTATCAATGTCTATTTGTGATGTCATGATAACTGTAGCGTAAAGGTATGTCTCTTCTATCCGCTCTTTTAGAATTCTCTCCCATTCTTGCAGATTTGTATCTGGATCGGCATAACTACCCTGCAGTCCCAAAAACCGCTCAACTTTTTTCAAAAACTCCCGATTTTTCCATAAGTCCATTTTTCTCCATTCAGGAGCTTTTAATTCAGTAAATTCGGAATTAATTTTTCTCTTACAGGCCATATCATATTTGTTATGCAGGTCGAATGAATTTAGATTCTTCCCATACTCTTCGCACACCTCCACCCCCTTTCCTTTGATAAGCACATATTCGCCTGTCCAACCGACTGCCGGCAATAAAAGTAAGATTAAAACTAAAATTAATCTTCTCATCACGCCGCCCTCCTTTCAATTAATTCGTTTTTATCTGTTCCTTCTATCTTATCGATAGACCATGTTTCCAGATAAGAATAGCTGTCTAATCCAGCGCCTACGATAATCTCATCAATTGATTTTCCTTGCCCAAATTGATTGACAAGATATTCTTTTGCTTGTTGCACTTGTGTGTATAAAGCAATGGCAGAAGATGAGGGAGAAGGATAGGCGCTTTCATAAGCATTGATTTCAGATTGATGCTTTGTATACATTCTGAATACTTCTTTTGTCTCTTCAACTGTAAACGCTCCGCTATCAAGCAAGCCAAACATATCGGACTCTCTGTATCTGCGCTGAGCAAGTGCAGCTCGATTGCTGCCATTATTGGAATTATACCTTATCTCAAACCACGCCTCGGCGCGGTTATCCTTGATAATGGCATTTGCTAACAGACGCTGCTTACTATCCACAAGACTTTCAGCGTTGTAATATAGAGACATTACGGCCACATATTCTTTTGAGTCATGCGCCAAGCTGTTTTGTAGCAGGGCATCAAGTCTTTCCTGTTTGCCCGATATGGTAATACTGCCAACTTTTGTGCCTTCTATAATCTCACGGAAGACTGTGTAGCCTTGAGGCTTATCAATTTTGAATTGTGAAACCCCGTACTTGCTGGCGACTTGGTTTAGATTTGCTTCTAAAGCATCATTATTGCCATCCGGCGTATTGTTTATTGCTGTTTGAAATTCATTTCTTATGGTCGTTATTTTAAAACTTGTCATTGTATCATTAACAATTCCCAACTGTTCAAGCACAAGCAATAAGTTATCTGTCTCTGCTTCAATGTTAAATCCATATCCTATAGTCGCCCTTTTTGGATTTGCAGTATCAAAATATGGTAGTCCTTCTGCGAAGCCTTCCTTATCTACTACAAAATCAAACAACTCTGTCATATAATCCCCTACTTGATGCAATGTCTCTGTTCTCATTTTCTTGTCCTCCTTACTTTTGATTGTTTGTTTTGTATTTATACTGACAAACTTTGCTTCCCCTGTCTTTTGACAATTTATAGACTGTTAGTGTCCAGTCATATACATTCCATTTATCAAAATATACATTGCTCTTATAGAGAAATATGTCGTATAGCTGATAAAGATGATTTACTGCCTTTGCCCTAAGATGTCTTGGAAATGGATTCTGTAACAGCGGTTCTGTCTTTTTAACATCGATTAGATTTTTAGATTCATTCAGAACAAACAGTGGCCGAGAATATACATGGGTATACATACAGATAGCGTCTTGATAAAGCAGGACCTTTTCAGCCTTACCGTCATTATCTATATCTACCGATGTCTTATACAAAGCATTCAGTGTATAGGTCGGGTTATACCTAAGTCCGGTAAGTTTGGTAAATTCGTTAAATGCGTTGTCGTCTAGATCTGTTATTTTCATTTCTGCAAACTGGTCACCGACAGCAAAAAACTTTTCTATCCTCTTCACCAATTCCTTATTCTCCCTCAAATCCAACCTCTCCCATTTCGGCCTCTTAAAATCTTGTGTGCTGTTAGAAATTTTCTCCTCACAACACAGGGGTATGTTTACATGTACATCATCATAAAGAGTTATGAAATCTGACTCCGTACCGCACACCATATCCTGCAAACTCATGCCTTGCAGTTCTTTATGATATGCCTCACACACCTCAACCCCTTTGCCCTTTACCAGCACAAGCTCATCTGCAAGTGCTGCGACTGGCAACAAAAACAAAACTAAAACTAAAATTAAAATCATCTTTCTCATCATGCAGCCCTCCGCATCGTAACACAAACTTTTTTAAAATGGGAAAATGGGACGGTTCTATTTATTCTTGTTCTCATCTTTCTCCGGCCTCCCTTTTGGTTTTATTGTCTCTTCGATTTTATAGTTCTTTGCTATCTTTTCCGTAAAATCTTTATTCCCATACATCACCCTCCTGTTCATCTCTCCTTTCATGGCTTCTTTTTCTTTAAGCACGCCCAATACAAACTCTCTGTATTTCTTTCTCCGCTCTAATTCATTGTTAGACAATTGTTCATATATAGGATGCTCATCTATCAATAGGTCTTTCTTCCCATACGCATAAGCGCTGTAGCTGCTCCATTTATAATCCCTTGGGTCTCCCACTATCTTTGCCCTCACCGGGTTTACTTCTACATAGCTGCCGCAGGCAAGCAGATATTCGTCTTTTGATATAATTATGCTCTTGTATCTGTCCTGCCAAAAGTGTCCTATATGCCTGTATCTGCCTTTATAATATTGAGCGTATGAGAGGTTTATTCCTTTCATGATGTCGGCCAAGCCGCCTTTGCCTTCCTGCGTCTCAATTACAAGGTGTGTGTGATTGCTCATCAGTGCATAGTGATATAGCTTGCAACAGAACTTCTCTTTATACTTAAGCAATATATCCTTATACCTTTCATAATCGGCATTGTCCTTAAATACATTCTGACGGTTGTTGCCTCTCGTCAATACATGATAAATGTTATCACCCGGCGCTATTCTCGCTGTTCTCGGCATCTCAATTCACCATTACCTTTTTATTCATTTAAATAGAACCGTCCCATTTTCCGACGGTCCTCTTATCGGCTTGACGCCGAGTTCCAGATACGCGTGCCATATCGCGTAAATGACGCTGCTTGCGGCCTCTATAATGCCGTCCGCGTTGTCGCAGGCTATAAGGCTGCTTTCGAGCGTTCCGAGTTTTTCGCGGATGCCTATTATCGATTCGTCATAGCAGTCGCTCTGGGGATCGAAACATTTGTCTATTAAACAGTGATAAAGCTGATCGAGGTTTTCGTATGCGGATTTAAGAATGAATGCGGTGCGCCTGTCCTGCTCGGCAAATAGATCTCCGATTAAAAGAGACACCTTCGGCTGAAATGTTTCGAGTACCCTGAACAGATGCCGCTTGAATTCTTTTTCCTGCCCGCTTATGGTTCCGAAATACATTTTCATCCTCCTGTTTGCACTTGTATCAATGCATAATCCCCTGTATTATCCCCGGAAGTTCCCTCGTATCCACGGGCTTCGCTATGTAATGATCGAAACCCGCATTCATTATCTTTTCTTTGTCTCCTTTCATGGCAAAGGAGGTAAGCGCGATTATCTTTATGTCTTTTGTAGCAGGATCTTCCTTAAGCGCTTGAATCGCGGTAAACCCGTCCATGACAGGCATCTGTATATCCATCAGTATCAAATCCGGCATTTCCTCCTTCGCGACCCTTACGCCTTCCTCGCCGTTCACCGCTTCGATAACCTCGTAACCGTAATATTTCAGGACGTCCCGCATCAAT
>Ga0209317_1002282_pt1 | contig 14187 bp, 15 predicted proteins | sample RifGroB2_FD_183994 | JGI IMG/M metagenome (GOLD analysis project Ga0209317, IMG submission 183994) | Soil microbial communities from Rifle, Colorado, USA - Groundwater B2 (SPAdes) (version 2) | ecosystem: Environmental > Terrestrial > Soil > Unclassified | place: Rifle, Colorado | collected... | reverse complement strand
CCCCTTCCCAGGCAACGTGCGGGAACTGGAAAACCTGGTGGAGCGCTGCGTGGTGCTCGGGAGCCGGATCATCGCCCTCGAATGCCTCCCCCCCGGCGTGCGCGAGCACCGCGTGACGACCCCTGCCCAAAGCGAGCTTGAGATCCCCGACGAGGGGCTGGACCTGCAGGCCTACCTGGACACGCTGGAGCAAAAGCTCCTGGTGCAGGCCCTGGAGAAGTGCGGAGGGGTGAAGAAGCGGGCGGCTGCCCTGCTCGGAATGACCTTCCGCTCCTTCCGCTACCGGCTCGCGAAGTTCGGCATGGACGAGGAGTAGGTGACGAAAAACGTCACTCCTTTTCGCCGCAAATTGTCGTTATGACAATTTTGGTAAATCGGACTGCAATCGTATCACTATGTGATATGTCCGAATTTTCAAGCTTTTATGCTTTTTCCCCCGGTTTGGCCTGCAAGTTGCTATATGCGATACGTCTATAGCAGGTTGCAGGCGAGAACCTTGACTCTAAGTCGGCAAACCACCAACAAAGGAGAAACAGATGTTAAACAAACTCAGAAGCAAAAAGGGCTTCACCCTGATCGAGCTCTTAATCGTCGTTGCGATCATCGGCATCCTCGCCGCCATCGCAATCCCGCAGTTCTCTTCCTACAGGATGAAGGCGTACAACTCCGCCGCTCTGAGCGACCTGAAAAACACCAAGACCGCGCTCGAGTCCTACTACGCCGACAACCAGATCTACCCCTACTAATTCAAACCTGATTAAGTAAAGGAGAACATTATGAAGAAGCTTCTTGCTATCGTAGCAGTGTTGTCGCTGAGTTCCACCGCCGCTTATGCGATCAACAATTTAACCTGGACCGCTCCTACCTCCGGCGCCTTCACCCTTGGTGGCGTGGCGACCGGAACCGCATCTCTGGTGGTAAAACCCTCCGCCAACGTATACATGGCCTACCAGGGCGGCGCCACCCCCACTGCCGGCACCACCTACAGCCTGGGAACCTTCCACACCAGCGGCAGCAAGCTGTTCGGTTCCAGCTCGGTCGAGACCAACATCTTCTACTACGACAAGGGTGTGGCAATCGGCGCATCTACCACCGTCACGCCTGCCATCCCCACCCCTACCAGCATCGCAACTGGCGCCTTTGCCGCTGGGTGGACCGCCAGCAAGTAAACGAGTATAGAAATGTCGCTGCTTTGACGGGGTGCACCCAGCGTGCGCCCCGTTTTTATAGATGCTAGGGGAAGGATTTGCGCATGTCCATATTTGAAAATTTCTTCAGGTTGAGCGTCGCCTCTCTGGTGCGCGACCGGATCCTTTATCTCCTTTTTGCCATCGCACTGCTCACGCTTTTGTTGATCCCTGCCTTCAGCACGTTCTCCATGCGCCAGGTGCAGGAGCTTTCCATGACGCTCTCCCTGTCGGCGCTTTCTTTCCTGCTGCTCGTCATTACCGTGCTCACCGGCGCTTCCTCCATCTGGCGTGATGTCGAAAAGCGCTATACCTCCTCGGTTCTAGGCCTTCCGGTCTCCCGGACAGCCTTCGTCCTCGGAAAATTCTGCGCCATCTCGCTTCTCCTTGCCGTCGTTGCGGTTGTTTTCGGGGGAGGCGCCTTTGTGGCGATAAAGATATCGGCGGCAAGCTATCCCCCTGATATTCCGGCTAACTTGGTCAACTTCGCCGCCGCCATAGCCTTTGACTACCTGAAATACGTCATGCTCCTCTCACTTGCCTTTCTCTTCTCCGCGGTGAGCACCTCCTTCTATTTTCCCTTCCTGGGCGCCATCTCCATCTTTCTTGCCGGCAGCGCCAGCCAGGAGGTGTTCGAGTTCGTAACCGGGAGTTATGGCAAGACCATTGCCCCGGTTTCCAAGGGAGTCATAAAGGGCGTTTACTACCTACTGCCGAATTTCGCAGCCTTCAACCTTAAAGCCCAAGCCATCTATTCCCTGCCGCTGCAACCGGGCACCATGCTCCTTACCCTCATCTATTTCATCTGCTATACCGGGATCATGCTCTCGCTCGCGGTCTGGAGCTTTTCGAGAAGAGAGCTGCCATGATCGGGCGGATAGTTTTCGGCATCCTGCTTTGTTCGTATCTCGCCGTCATCATCCCGTTCAGCACTTCCCTCACAAACCGGCCGGTCGTGGTGAAGCTCGGGACGCTCCCCGACGCCCAGGTGCTCAAGATCGCTGCGGGCGACCATCGCTACCTGATGGCCCAGTATACCGTCGTCAAGGTGCTCTTTTACTACGGCACGCTGGTTGAAACCTTCACCAACAAGGTTCCGCTGCAGCCGGAATACCCCGCCATGTTCAAGACACTCCAGACCTCGTCAAAGCTCGACCCGTGGAACGCCGATGTCTACTACTTCACTCAGGCCGCGTTCACTTGGGAGCTCAACAAGATCGACGAGGTCAACGAGATGCTGGAGTACGGCATGAAGCACCGCACCTGGGACTACCAGCTCCCGTTCTTTGCCGGTTTCAACGCAGCCTACTTCCAGAAGGATCACGCCGCCGCTGCGCTTTACTTCAAGAAGGCCGCTGAGCTTTCCGGCAACCAGCTTTTGGCCAATCTCTCCTCCCGCTATTTTTACGAATCCGGACAGAGCAAGCTCGGGCTGGATTTCATCGAATACATGCAAAAGCACACGTCCGACCGCAAGTTGATAGAGGTTTACGAGCTGAGAAAGCGCGCGCTGGTCGCGGTTATGGCCATACAGGAGGCCATCGATCGCTACGAACTCAGGTTCGGCAAGGCGCCTTCCCGTATCGCCGACCTTACCGCGGCCGGAGTGCTGGACAAGGTCCCTGCCGACCCTTATGGAGGCACCTTCTACCTGGATGAGAAGGGTGTGGTGCGCAGCACGAGCAAGTTCGCCTTCGCTCCCCCCGCGCAGCAGCAATCAAAATGACTCAGATGCAGGAGAGAAACTAGATGAACGCACTGGAAATATCCCGCCTTTTCAAAACCTTTACCGGCAAGAAGCTGGCAAAGGTTGCCGCGCTGCAGGACCTCTCGCTGGAGATCCCCCGGGGCGAGGTATTCGGCTTCCTCGGACCCAACGGCGCGGGAAAGAGCACGACCATAAAGATCCTGATGGGGCTTTTGCGTCCTACCTCGGGCTCCGTTTCGATATTCGGCAAGCCGGCACAGGACGCCCAGTCGCGCCTGCGGGTGGGATTTCTTCCGGAAAATCCGGCCTTCTACGATTTCCTCACCGCGCGCGAGTATCTCAAGTTTGTCGGCAGGACCTTCTCCATGACGGACGAGGCCGTGAAATCGACATCGGCCGAGCTGCTCGAACTGCTCGATCTCGCCAAGGCGGCGGACCGCCCCATGAGGGGGTACAGCAAGGGGATGATCCAGAGGCTAGGTCTTGCCCAGGCGATGCTCCATGATCCGGATCTCTACATCCTCGACGAGCCGATGAGCGGACTCGACCCGGTGGGCAGGGCGCTGGTGAAGGAGATCATCAAGGACCTCAAGGGACGCGGGAAAACGGTCTTTTTCAGCACCCATATCACCGCGGACATAGAGGTCGTCTGCGACAGGGTGGGCATAGTGTCGGGCGGGCGGCTTCGCACCGTTGACAGTGTGGCGAATATACTGCAAAGTGGCGTCGAGGGGTACCTGTTGCAGGTAAACCGCGCCGGCGCTGTTGAGGAACTGCTGGTCGAGAAGACCGACCTGCAGCAGACGCTGGCCGAACTGGTTGCAACCGGCGCCGTCATCGAACGGATAGAACCAAAGCGCAAGGACATGGAGGCATTCTTTCTTGATATCCTGGCAAAAGAGCCTGCAGTCAATCAGTAAGAAACGGATAGCTTTCCTGTTCCTCGCTGTCGTCGCCCTGTACCTTCCTGCGGTGTGGGGTACCATCGTCACCATAGATGACCAGGGGATCATGAAGTTCTACGGTTCGGCGCGGCTCACCCTGCTCGATGCGGTCAGCCCCGGACCCGGTTACTATTACCGACCGCTTATCGCTCTCAGCTACTACCTCGACTACCAGCTTCTCGGGCAGAACCCGTACCTGCTGCACCTTGAGAACGTCCTGATCCATGCCGCCAACGCGGCCCTCGTTTTCCTGCTCGCCAAGCGGCTGTTCCCAGCCGCCGCTGCCGGCCTCCCGCTGGCGGCGGCCCTGATCTTCGCCACCCACCCGGTCAACTGCGAGGCTGTCAGCTGGATTGCCGGCCGCACCGATCCGCTTGCCGCATTTTTCGTGCTGCTCGCCTCCCTCTGTCTTTGCAAGGGGTTGGAGAGCGGCAGGGTGCGCGATGTCCTTTACTGCGTGCTGTTTCTGCTAACCGGATCCCTTGCCAAAGAAACCGCGTTGCTCTTCATACCAGCCTCCTTACTGCTGGTCTATGCCTGGCCGCGCCTGCGCCCCGACGCCTCGTGCGCGGCCGTCAAGCGGCAGGGGAGGGTACTTTGCCTGATCTACCTCGGCATCGGCCTCGCGCTGGCCCTGCTCCTCGTGTATCGGATGGGGTCGCACGGCAACAGCGTCCAAAAGCTTTTCAGCGGCGGCAAGCAGGACGCCGTACACTCCCTTTTGTTGACGGTCCAGATACTGGGCTTCTACCTGAAGAAGATGCTGGTACCCTGGCCGCTCAACTTCGCCATCACGTCGGTTGCCGGTTGGTACCTGATCCCCGGACTCGCCGGATTGCTGCTGCTTTTCTTCGCCCCCAAAAGAAACCCCTACTACATCCCGGTCTGCATCGGGTTCTTGTTCCTGCTCCCAGCCCTGCTAGTGGGGGCCTTCGACGTCGCGTGGACCAAGGCCGCCGAAAGGTATCTCTACATCCCGTCCGCGTTTTTCTCCCTTGCTGTCACCGGGTACCTGTACCAGGTGGCGGACCGGATGAGTCAGCAACGGCTGCTGCTGCCGGTTTTCTCCTTGTGCATACTGGTCGCGGCCGTCTCCTCGGTGCAGAGAACGCTCGTCTGGCACTCAAACCTCACCCTGTTCCAGGACACGGTCCGGAAGACCCCGGATTTCGGGATGCTGCGCAATGAACTAGCCGTCGCCCTGATCCTGGAAAAGAGGGTCGCCGAGGCCGAGGAACAGTTGAGGATCGCCGCTTCCCTGGATATCAGTCCACTGGTGCGGGGACTGATCCGAAGGAACAAGATGCTGATCAGCCTGCAGGATGCTACCGAGGCCGAGAGGCGCCGCATCATCAACAGCTCCGGAAAGGATAAGTCCAAGGAGGACACCGAGCTCCTCACCATCCTGCGGCGAAGCGACTTCGCCCTTTTAAAAAGCGAGCCGGCCGGACCCGGAAAGGATGTCCTTGTTTCCGAAGTTATCGAGGTGAGCGAGATCCTCTACTTAAGGACCGAAGACCCGCTTCTCATCTATAACAACGGGCAGCTATTTCTCGAGCGGGGGGACCTGAAAAACGCCGCCGCATGCTTTGACAGAAGCTTCCGCGCCGCCCCCGACGGCGCCCATTACAAGATTCCGGCCGGAAGGCTCGCGGAAAAACTGGGACGTAGCTTATGACCGGATACCTGAAACTCATGCGCCCGCACCAGTGGCTGAAGAACCTGATGATCTTCTTCCCGCCGTTTCTCTCCGGTTCCCTGCTGCAGCCGGGGCTCCTGCAGAGCTCGGTGCTCCCCATAGTCTCTTTCTGTCTCGCCTCCAGCGCGACCTATGTGCTGAACGACATGCTGGACGCGCCCAAGGACCGCAACCATCCGAAAAAGAGCAAACGGCCCGTCGCCTCCGGGAGGATCCCGCTGCGACATGCCGGCCTGTTTGCCCTTTTGCTGGTGGCCGGCGGGATCGGAGTCGGTCTGCAGGTCCCGGGGGATTTCGTCCATTTCCTTCTCTTTTATCTGGCGATCTCGTCCAGCTACTCGTTGAAGCTCAAGGATATTCCGGTAGTTGACATCTTCTGCATCGCCGCCGGTTTTCTCCTGCGGCTCCTTGCCGGCGGGGCCGCGTTCGGGGTGCCAGTCTCGGAGTGGCTCTTCCTGTCCGTATTCCTGCTGGCCGTCTTCCTTAGCACCGGCAAGAGGCTGTGCGAGAAGGGCGGACTCGGAACCAGCGCGGGGAGCCACCGCAAGAGCCTCGACGGATACCCGGAAGGCTTCCTCGATCTAGCCATGGCCATCACCGGCGCCGCTGCGCTCGTCACCTACACCATGTACTCGCTGTCCAGGCACGCGCTCATCTACACTGTGCCGCTTTGCACCTTCGGGCTGTTGCGCTACACGCTCCGAGTGAAGGCGGGCGAGGGGGGAGACCCGACCGAGGCGCTCCTCAAGGACCTCCCCCTGCTTCTGACCGGTTTGCTCTGGGTCGTCCTCGTGGCATACGGCCTCTACCGATGAAGGTCTATGCGATCCTCGTGAATTTCAACGGGTGGCCAGACACCATCGAGTGCCTGGAGACGCTGTTTCGCTCGGATCACCCCGACTTCCGGGTGCTGGTCTGCGACAACGGATCCGCCGATGGCTCCCTGGAACGGATCCGCGCCTGGGCGGAGAGGCGTCTCGACGCCGCTGCCCCGCGCGGCGAACTTTGCCGGCTGCAGGACTCATCCCTGGAGAGGCCGCTTCAGTATGCCGAGTACGGCCGGCAGGAGGCTGAGGCGGGAGGGGACGGCGCCGAGCAGGCCCGGCTGGTGCTGATCGACTGCGGGGGGAACCTGGGGTTTGCCGGAGGAAACAACGTGGGGCTGCGCTACGCGCTGGCCCAAGGCGACTGTGATTTTGCCTGGCTCATCAACAACGATACCGCCATCGAGCCCGACGCCATGCGCCGCATGGTAGAACGCCTGAGCGAGGAGCCGCAGGCGGGTCTTTGCTCCTCGACCCTCCTGCATTATCACGACCCCGGCCGGGTCCAGGCCCTGGGTGGGGGGTGGTACTGCAGCTGGCTCGGACTTGCCTGGCACCTGGGACGGCTGGGCCGCTGGCCTCAGAAGGTGGACCGGGACCAGGTGGAGCGGCGCATGAGCTATCCGGTGGGCGCCTCCATGATGGTGACCGGGCGGTTCCTAAAAGAGGTAGGCCTTATGTGCGAGGATTACTTTCTCTACTTCGAGGAGCTCGACTGGGTGCTCCGCGCCAGAGGGCGCTTTTGCATGGTCTATGCCCCGGAGAGCATCGTCTACCACAAGGTGGGCGGGAGTATCGGCACCAGCAGCAACCCCGGGAGAAAGAGCCTCGCCTGCGACTACTGGAACGCGAGGAACCGGATCTTCTTCACCAGGCGCTTTTTCCCCTGGGCGCTCCCCACCGTCTACCTCGCCCTCTTCGGTACGCTCTTGACCCGGATCGCCCTGGGGAGATGGGACAGGGTGCGGATGCTCCTCCGCCTTTTCTTCGGCGAGGGGGATCCTTTTGCCGGCGCCCCGGCGGCAACGACTGTGGCTGCGCTTGGAAAGGAGCGGCGAAGGTCTTCATGAAGATATCCGTCATAACAATCTGCTACAACAGCGCCCTCCAGATCGAGAAGGCGATGGCCAGCGTTCTCAATCAGTCGCATCCTGACCTGGAATACGTCATCGTGGATGGCGGCTCCAGCGACGGGACCGTGGAGATCATAAGGAGCTGGGCGGCCAGGGACCCGAGGATCACGTGGGTCTCCGAGCCGGACGGTGGGATCTCCGACGCCATGAACAAGGGGGCGAGGCTTGCCAGCGGCGAGGTGATCGCCCACCTGCACTCTGATGAGTATTACCTCGACCCGGGCGTGCTCGCCGAGGTGGCTGCGCTTTTCTCCGCGAACCCGGAGCGCGTCTGGCTGACCGGCGGGTTTCATTTCGTGGACCAGAGGGGGCGCTTTCTCAAGGAGATACCGGTGCGCCGCTACTCCTACCGCAGGCTGATCCACTGCAACACCATCCTGCATCCGGCCACCTTCATCAGGCGGAGCGCATTTCTTGCCGTGGGCGGTTTCGACCTCACGCTTCGCTACTGCATGGACTACCATCTCTGGCTGCGGCTGGGCGCGCTCGGTGACCCCCTGCTTTTGCAAAGGGCGCTTGCCTGTTTCTGCGTGCACGACGGCAGCCGCTCCACCATGGAGGCGGCAGCCGCCTTCGCCGAAGAGCTCCAGGTGCGCCTGAAGTTCCTCGAAGAGCGCGGCACGTGGCAACTCCCCTACCTGATCGAGTACCAGTTGAGGAAGCAGTTGAACCGTCTCTTCATAAAAAGGCTCATCGCCTCAGCAGGGGAAGGCGGGAACGGCGAGGTATCTTCGTGCTGAGCGGCTCCCCCAGGGTTTCCGTCATCATCCCCTGCTACAACCACGGCGAGTTCCTGGACGAGACGGTCGACTCTGTACTGGCGCAGACCTTCACCGACTTCGAGATCATAATCGTCAACGACGGCTCGACGGACCCGGAGACGGTGCGCCTGCTGACGGGGTATCAACGGCCGAAAACGACGGTGCTGCACACCCCAAACGGCGGGGTCTCCGCGGCCAGGAACACGGGCATCAAGAGGGCCAGGGGGGGATACATTCTCCCGCTCGACGCCGACGACCGGATCGCCCCGACTTACATGGAAAAGGCCATCGCCATCCTCGATGCCCGTACAGAGGTCAGCGTCGTCTACTGCGACGAGGAGATGTTCGGAGAGAGGGAGGGGAAGTGGGCCCTCCCCGAGTACGACCCGGTCGCGGAGCTGTTCGACAACCTGATCCATCCGGCCGCCTTCTATCGGAAAAGCGACTGGGAAAAGGTCGGGGGGTACAGCCCGGCGTTTGTCTACGGGTGGGAGGACTGGGACTTTTGGGTTTCGATGTCCGAACTCAATAAAAAGGTGTCAAAAATACCAGAGATTCTGTATTATTACCGAGTTCGGAGCGTCTCGCGCGATCACTCCATGCTGCTCGGACACAAGCTCGCCATGATGACACTGATAATTCTGAGGCACAAGCGGCTCTACTTGAAAAACGGCTACCGCCTCTTTGCAAAGGTTGTGGACCTCGTCAAGGCCGCCGCTTCCCGCTGATGTTATTCGGACGGTCTGCTTGCTAGAGACCAAGTACCAAGAGGTTCCACGCGGCTCATATGGCACAACAGCAAGAGATCATCATAAAGCCCGGCATGGGAGCCGCACATTACTGGCGCGACATCTGGCGCTACCGCGAGCTCTTTTTCTTCCTCGCCTGGCGCGATATCCTGGTGCGCTACAAGCAGACTGTGATCGGGATAGCATGGAGCGTGCTGCGTCCGCTTCTGACCATGTTGGTCTTCACCGTCGTTTTCGGAAGACTCGCCAAACTCCCCTCCCACGGCGTCCCATACCCTGTCATGGTCTTTGTCGCTATGCTCCCGTGGCAGTTTTTCGCAAATTCCCTGACCGAGAGCAGCAACTCGTTGATCAACAGCGCGAATCTTCTGACCAAGGTCTATTTTCCCCGCCTGATTGTGCCGGCGGGAGCGGTCGTCGTCGGGGTCGTCGATTTCCTGATCTCCTGCGTCTTGCTCGGCGGCATCCTGGTCTGGTACAGGTTTATCCCGGATGTCAAGATCCTGTTGTTGCCCGCTTTTCTGCTGATGGCGCTACTGACCTCGCTCGGAGCCGGGCTGTGGCTTTCCGCGCTCAACGTGAAGTACCGGGATTTTCGTTACGTGGTCCCCTTTCTGGTGCAGTTCGGCCTCTACATTTCGCCAGTCGGTTTCTCCAGTTCAATTGTTCCGGAGCAGTGGCGGTTTCTTTACTTCCTGAACCCCATGGTCGGGGTCATAGAAGGGTTTCGGTGGGCCATTCTGGGCGGGCAGTTTTCGGTCAACTGGCCCGGATTTCTGCTTTCCTGTCTTCTGGTGATCGCTGTCTTGCTGAGCGGGATATGGTATTTCCGGCGTATGGAAGGGAGCTTTTCCGATGTTGTCTGACCCGGCAAGAAGTTGGCAGCTGCCTCACCACTTTATGTGAAAATGCTGACATTCAACGCCACTACTCCGTCGCCTTCCAGCCGGCTCCCGTCTAGACCACGTGTCTCGAGGGTAAGGGAGAGGGGAAGAGGAACCGGAATCTACACCACGGGGAACGAGATGAAGTTCGCCTGTAACGTTACGCAATAGGCAAAAATACATGTCCCACGTCATCACCGTTGAGAATCTCGGCAAAAAGTACCTCTTGAGCCATCGGGCCAAGCAGGAGTCGTACGTCGCCCTGCGGGACGTCCTGTCGGAGGGGATCAGGAAAGTCGGCAGACGGATGCTCGGCGCACCTGGCGCTGCTGGATCTTCGGCAGAAAAGGAAGAGTTTTGGGCGCTGAAGGACGTTTCCTTCCAAGTGAAGCAGGGGGAGCGGATCGGCATCATCGGCCGCAACGGTGCCGGCAAGTCCACACTGCTCAAGATCCTTAGCCGCATCACCCAGCCCACCACCGGCAGCGTCCGACTGAGGGGCAGGGTGGCGAGTCTTTTGGAAGTGGGCACCGGTTTCCATCCGGAACTGACCGGACGGGAGAACATCTTTCTAAACGGCGCCATACTCGGCATGAACCGGGCGGAGATCAGAAGGAATTTCGACGAGATTGTGGCTTTTGCCGAGGTAGAAAAGTTTCTCGATACGCCGGTTAAGCGGTATTCGAGCGGCATGTATGTGCGCTTGGCCTTCGCCGTGGCGGCGCACCTGGAGCCCGAGATCCTGGTGGTAGACGAGGTGCTGGCGGTCGGGGACGCGGAGTTTCAGAAGAAGTGCCTGCGGAAGATGGGTGAAGTAGCAGATGGCGGACGGACTGTCATTTTTGTCAGCCACAATCTTGCGGCAGTCCGGCAGTTATGTAACAAAGGGATACTTCTCGATTCAGGGAGAGTTTCGCAGAGCGGTGCCATCGCCGAATGCTTAAGTTCGTACGTAGGAATAAGGGATGACGCCAGTGACATACTAGAGCGTATCAGCAAATGTATTGAGGGCGTCACTGTGACTTCGGTAAAGGTAAACGGTTCTAGTGCCGACAAATTGCAATTGAAGCCCGAGTGTAGCGAAATTTCCATAGAGGTGGTTGGAAGGATATCCCAACCGCTGCGCCTTGAAATCGAGACGAGGGTTTCGGACATGCATGACATGCCATTGGCTATCTTCAGTCCCGGGCACCAACGCGGCTCTACGGATCTGCTGCCGGCCGGGACTTTTTCCCTTTGCCGAAGGTTCAACCTCCCCAGCATGACGAAAGGCAACTATTACCTGTCGATCTATCTGACCGACCCTGGCAGGCTGGGAGCCGTGGACATGCCGCGGGCAGTGATCATTTCGGTTCCTGGCAAAGCTGCTGCCACTGGATTTGTCTTTGACTACAATAATGGCGCAGGATGGGTCATATTACCCGAGATAAGACAGTAGTTTAAAGCGCACAGACCCCGATAACGGCTTCAAAGGATAACGGCTCGAAGAAGATCGACTTGTGATACCCCGATCGATCTGATCAGCCTGGACATGACCTATGGCGATCCATCTTGCGACTTTTGCAACTCCTGCATTTTATGCCAGTCAGCGGCGTCTGCAACGTTCTGCCAGGAAATTCGGCGTCAGCGTAGTTCATTCCTATAACTTCGAAAAATTTAAGAGAACTGCCTTATATGACACACACCGACATATCTTGGATCTGCCTCGTGGCGCGGGCTACTGGCTATGGAAGCCGTACATCATCCTGGAGACCTTGACACAATTGGGTCCGGAAGACGTGCTGCTGTACCTTGACTCGGATCTCATAGTTGTTGGCGACCTGACTCCTTTTTGCGATCTCTGCACCGCCGACCATCCCATTGTTCTGGTGACCGACCACGGTCACAGAAATTTTGAAATGACAAGACGTGACTGTTTCCATTACATGGGCTGTGATGACGCAAGGTACCACAACGTGGAACAAGTACTGTCCGGCTATCAACTCTACAAAAAGACTCCACGGACTCTGCGTTTTGTGGAGGAGTGCCTGGAGTTTTGCAGCGATGAACGCATTTTGGTCGACGGACCTAATCATTGCGGACTCCCCAATCTTGAGGGATTCATAGACCATCGTCACGATCAGTCCGTACTGTCTTTGCTCGCTGAAAGAGACGATGTAAAAAGGGTTAGAAACCCATCGCAATGGGGGAATCATCTGAAGATGGAGGAGCATAGAGTCCCAGGCGAATGGCTTCCCGCTCCGTACTCCGACGCCATATTCACCAATTCCCCCTACGGAACTCTCGTCGATTCACTGAGCCCCCTGGTAATCTCCCTTCGGTCAAGGATGGCTGCGGCAGCCAAGCGAGTGACATCCTTTGCGAATGCTTTCAGATTGGGGAGCCCGTGACTATAACTGTAAATCTGATAGCGAAGTTCGCCCCCGCGTTTCTGAGGCAGTCGCCCGCCGGAGATGGTGTCTGGGAGGACGTACGCTTCCTGATCAACTCGACAGAGGCGACCGACTACTGCGTCGTCTTCAACTTCGTACATGCTCCGCTTAAGGTGAGGTGCCGTCCCGGAAACCTGTGGCTGCTGATGCAGGAGCCGCCGACTGACTTCTACAAACCGATGCATAGTGGAAGCGATGTCTTCGACAGGATTCTCACCCAGGACACCGAGCTGTCGGGAAGTCGCTATTTCTGGACCCAACCGGCCAATAACTGGCATGTCGCCCGCTCCTATGCGGAATTGAAGGAGATGCCGCCCGGCGTCAAGTGCAGGGACGTTTCCGCTGTAGTAAGCGACAAGGCCATGTTCCCGGGGCATCGGGAACGTCTTGCTTTCCTGCAGCGCCTGAAGTGCGTCCTGCCGCTGGACCACTTCGGCCGCGGGTTCGTCGAGATCGCAGACAAGTGGGATGCCCTGGCTCCCTACCGCTATTCTTTCACGGCCGAAAACTTCCGCGATCCGTTTTATTGGACCGAAAAGATCGCCGACTGTTTTCTCGCCAGGACGATGCCTATCTATTGCGGCTGCACGCGCATCACCGAATACTTTCCCTCTGAATCGATGATCTGTTTCGACCTGGAGGACCCCCACGCGGTCGATCTGATCCGGGAAGCTGTCGCCGGGGACGCTTGGGGGAGGAACCAGGATGCGCTCGAGCATGCGCGCTCCCTGGTGCTTGAGCGCTACCAATTGCTTCCCTTTCTCGTAGCACAGATAAGGAGCCATCGGTCGTCATGCGGCTCAATCTATGACAAACATGAGGAGCGGTGGGTGTATCCACAGCCTGAGAAGAAAACATATACCGAGCATTGCACCAGCTTTGCTCGTGCGCTGCGGGGCATGATACGGCTATGACAACACACTGTTCGGAGAGTCCCATTTTCATCAGTGTCGCGATCTGCAGTCATCGGCGTGCCGATCGCCTGGACGCTGCACTGGCAAGCCTGGAGCGTCAGAGCTACCTTGGAGCCGACGTCGAAGTCCTTATCATAGAGAACGACTCCGACAGCACCCCCGAGGTTAAATCGGTTTTTGAAAAACACAGGGCAAGTCTGAACCTAAAGCATGTTCTGGAATCGAGCATCGGGCTCTCCCACGCGCGCAATACAGCCCTGCGCGTGGCAAGAGGCAGCTACGTTGCCTATCTGGATGACGATTCGGAAGCGGATTGCGACTGGTTGGCTGCGCTGGTTCAGGAGTGCCGTACCACGGAGCCCGCTTTCTGTGGCGGTCCCATCTACCCGTTGTACCGTAGTGCAAAACCGGGATGGTTCCTGGACCGCTATGCCACAGCGTACCTCTATGGCGAATTCCCCCGATGGCTGTGCAAGGGTGAATGGTTCAGCGGCAGTAATTTTACGGTGGACCGCCGGCTCTGTCTACAACTTGGCGGATTCAGAACGGACCTGGGCATGACAGGCAAAACCATAGCCTACGGCGAGGAGACCGAGCTGCTGATGCGTGCCTGGAACTGCAACCCGAACCTGCGGATCAGGTACGCGCCGCAGGTCAGCATCCACCACGAAGTGCGCCCTGAGAAGATGTTTCTCAGATGGCGTTTCAAGGCCGCCTGGGCCGGAGGGGGCTCTGGAGCGCTGATGACGCCGTTGAGTCTCAGGGAGGCCGTTCGCGAAACGCTGCGCAGCATGATCGACCTGCCGAAACAGCTTCTTTCCGTGCCGGCGTTTTTGCGCAGGGAAGGTGAGAAAGCACAGCTTTGGCGGCAGTGGGCGTATGAAGTGTTCTATCTTTGGCTTTGGGTGTTCTCCCGTAACTGGCACGCCCTTTTGAGTGGAAAGCGATGACC
>Ga0209317_1002279_pt1 | contig 14195 bp, 11 predicted proteins | sample RifGroB2_FD_183994 | JGI IMG/M metagenome (GOLD analysis project Ga0209317, IMG submission 183994) | Soil microbial communities from Rifle, Colorado, USA - Groundwater B2 (SPAdes) (version 2) | ecosystem: Environmental > Terrestrial > Soil > Unclassified | place: Rifle, Colorado | collected... | reverse complement strand
GATCACCTCGAAGGGGACGCTGCCGCTGTTTTCGATGATGGAGGCCAGGCAGGAGTGGGTGAACTCCCACTGGTTGTGCACCGGGATGATGATGGAAACCACCGGCTCCCCGCAGAGGGGGAGGGCCAGGGGAGAGTCGGGCGAGATGGTGCCGTGGACGATCACCGGCTTGAACTGCGTGGTGGGGGAGGTCCTGCCGACGAAATAGCCGATACCCGTGAGCAGCCCCTTGAGGTCACCGTTTTTGATGTAGCCGAAGGCAAGCCGAACGGTGTCGCGGTTCATCGCGCGCAGCACGCGCATAGGACGAAGCAGTAGCTGGATAACGAGTTTTAAAAAGGGCATTTACTAATCACCTTCGATGAATGATTTCAAAGCTCGCCAGGAAAAACATTTTGAGGATGGAAACACTTCGACACGGAGAACACGGGGAAGTCACGGTGACCACGGAGAAAGGCTTTTTGCGGTTATCCCCCAGAAAGTTTTTCCTTTGTGTCCTTCGCGGATGCTTGGCGTCCTTTGCGTAACGGGTTCGGTGTGGCCTTTAGCTTCACCGAAGGTCACTTTTGGGCGACGAACATGTATTGAAGCCCTTGACCGAGATATCCGTACATGAAGCTGTGATAGACAAGCATGTGTGCGTCTTTAAAACCTGCGGCCCTGCACATCTCCAGAAGGTCCCAGCCGAAATCGTAAAAAACAAGTGAGCCTTTCGCGGAAACAGGATTGCCATGATACTGCTCGGGCAATAGATGCGTCAGTACACCTCCCTGCATCGTGGCGCGTTGCTGCGTGTTGCTTGAGCCTGCATGGAAAGGGACGGAGAACATGAGCATGCCGCCGTCCTTGACGACACGACAGGTCTCTTTCAGGGCTTTTTCTATGTCTGGTACATGCTCATACACGTCATTTGATACCACTATGTCGAATGAGCAGTCATTAAAGCTCAGTGCTGTCGCATCTTCATGTCGTATGCCCTTTATGATCTGGCCAGGCAGCTTGTCATGGCCCAGATACTCGCTGCCCGTCACTTCGTTGGCCCCCGGGATCGCTGCGATGGCTTTATAGAATGGGGTCACGTGCTCATAGAGGTAGATGGACGAGCTGTTGCTGTATTTATCTTTTACAAGCTCCATCAGGCGGGCGGCCATGAAGCGTTGCCTGTTGTTGAGGCGACACCGTTCACACACTATCCGTTCCCGATAGTTGGGCATCTTTCCTTCAGGTGTGTCATAGGCATACGCCCAATCAAGAAGGAAAGCTGAAGCCTCTTCACACACTTCGCAGTAGCCCACCATGTTCCAACTTTTGTTTTTCCTGTTAAGGGAGGCGATATGCTTCTCAACCGAAACTCTTCGAGTGTGGTCCCTGTCGAAGCATTGCATGAATTCTTCTTTGCTTCGTATCTGAGCGATCAGCGCATCAGCCAATTGGCCTCCCAGCCCTCATAAGGGCGATTGTGACATGGTATTGAAAAATGGGGGGGGCGATAAATCTTATGATGTGATATGTGAATACAACTGGCGCGGTAGATATAATGATAGAGGCCCATCTGATTTCACTGGCATTGGAAAACATAAAATTCTGCAAGTAATACATGCATACAAAATGCACTAATAAAACACATGAAATAGCAATAAAATCTGGTGAGATTTTTTTGTATAATTGGGTTGTCGTTGATTTGATTCTACTTAATATTTGCACTACATTCATAAAAGGAGTACTCCGTGCGTTTGGTTACCCAGATTGCAGGGGAGCTTCTAAATTAGTGCATTGAAGGGTTCTAGCATTAAAAGGGGCTCTACAATGAAAACAATTTTTTAATGCAATCGATCGCGTATCTGAACGGCCAAGTGATCCTCCAACTTGCAGAACCTAGCAAGTTTTCGATCCGCTTTTGTTGTTCCGATATGATGTTCGCCTGCTGCCTTATGATCTCTTCTTCAGTCTGATACTTCTTTTTCAGCTCTATAGTTTCTCCTGCGGATTTCCCGAATTCCTGTTGTAACACTGCAGCCAGGTCTAGCGATTTTTCGAGTTCAACCCTTGCCTTGAATGTGCCTGCAGACATGAGTACTCTGAGAAACGATGAGGTAAAGTCAACAAAATCAACCTCATTCCTCATGAGGGATACAAGTTTGTTCTTCAATTCACAAATATGCTGCTCCACCCGATTGTGGAGCTCTTTCTGCCGCTGTTCAACAGAGGCCATTTCGTAGTCCGGGTGGTGTTTTTTCCAGAAGACCTTTCCGTACTCGTACTTTTTAAACTGGGTATATAGTCCTTCAATACTCGTTCTGTGCTTGTGATATACCAGCGCTTCCGGTATCAACTTTATCTTCAGCCCGAGTTCCTTTTGCATTCTCCAGGCTAAGTCCGCGTCCCCCCCTGAGGTCATTTCCGGAACGAAGAGCCCAACCTTGTCAAACACAGGCCTGCGGTACGCGGCGTTGGCTGTTTGTGGATAAGGCAGATAAGGGCATTCGAGAGTCCCGCGCTGCCGCAAAATCCCCTCCCTGTCAGAGAATATTTCCACCAAGCTCTCTGGTTGATAAGCCTCAATTTCTCCCGCAAAGCATCCGAATCTACTGTCAGCCCAAAATCTGACGAGTTGCTTGAGCCAGGTTGGGGTGACAATACAGTCCGAGTCCGTGAAGGCTAAGAGGTCACCTTTGGAGGCAAGAATGCCCTTGTTGCGGGCAGCATATGAACTTTGAACCTCCAATTCGTAAAGAATGGTTACGTTGTACTGTGACGCTATTTGAACGGTAGCGTCTGTAGAGCCGTTATCCACAAGAAAGACTTCGAGCTGTTCGGAAGGGTAGTCAAGGCTTGCAATAGCACCCAGGCAAAGGTTAAGTGTGCTTTCCGCATTGTAGGCCGGAACAATGACAGAGACACTGGGATATGAGGATGTTTTAAATGTTGTACTGTTCATGCTCTATCCTCTGCTTGACATGCCCTTGATCTTGTTTATCAAATCGAAACCGTACCGTAGTGGCCTGGTAACCTTCCAACTCCAGGAATTGAGGAGTTCATCTATCTGTTCATCCTTTTGTTTCAGTAGCTCTTGTGTAAGCCTATTCGGAGGTTCCAGAGCAACTGCGAGCTCATTAGATGGCGCAGCACCAAGAAAGGAGCGAAGCAGAACCTTTAACGCTCGTATTTTCCTGAAATCACCTTTTCCTGTATCTCTGTTTAAAACTTGATATATGTAGCCGAAGGCTGCCTTCCCCACGCACCTTCGATCAAATTCACTCTCTGTAGTAGATGTAGTACTGCTGGAAAGGGTAGACAGGTTCTTTAGTAAATTACGGTGAAGATTCGTGTTTTCATTGATATCGATAATGGCCTCGGATCGCCCTTGCCAGTATGTCCGATGGTAGAGCCAGAGCTTTCGCATCCGTTCAGGCGGAATCTTGTGATGGATTACTGCCTTGGGGGCGAAACCAATTTTTTTGCCATCGGCTTCAATTCTTCGGAAGAGATAAATTTCCTCATTTGATAGTAGACAATTGCCAACTCTACCGAGATCTGTGGGGAACATAGTCGCCTCGGTGAATACTTTTGCCCTAAAAGCCATGTTTGCGCCCCATGGATAGGAAGGATATTTGTATTCCCCTGATGCCCATGCATGACGGAATTCACTGACGGTGAAGTGCCCTTGCCAACGATCGGAAAGCCAGGTTGGTCTAGGTGCGAGCCAAATTGCACGTATAGGCCCACCTACAGCAAATACATCCGGATCGTCGAAAGCAGCAACCAAAGACGTAAGCCAACCGCTTTCTGCATCTATGTCGTCATCTACAAATGCAAGTATTTCTCCATTCGAATTTCGAATGCCTGTATTCCGAGCGAATGAAAGTCCCTGTTGTCCTTCGAAAACGTATTTGAGTCTAACCGGCGAGGAGTCAGCAATATTCCTAACAATTTCACCGGTTCCATCTGTGGAATTGTTATCCACTACAATAATCTCATACTTGTCCGCAGGGAAAGCTTGGCGTTGGATCGCAAGAATGGAGCTACCAATTAGGTCTACTCGGTTGAAGGTGCAAATTATGATTGAAACTTTAACTGTAGAATCTTTTTTCAAATTCGGCACATCCCCCCCTCACTACAAAGTTTTTCCACTGCGATTTAAAATTAACCCGTCTATCCAAGCTAAGATCAAGATTTTTGTAAATTGTAAAAAGGTGGAGATGCCTGCTTGTTTTTTTATTTCTGTAAGCAAAAGTTTGCCTTGTTTATACTGATATTGAATGCATTTCAGTAAAGACTTCTTTTTTAGTTTCTTCACCAACAAGAATCTATTCCTTGTCATGTAATATGTAAATCTAACTTTAGCTTCGCCTTTTCTCTTTACCTTATGCCAAATTAGTGACTTATGTGCAATCACAGTGCGGAAACCATTTTGCTGTGCACAATAATTCCAATCGGTTTCTTCGAAGTAAAGAAAATATTCTTCCGGAAGTAAGCCGATTTTTTCTATTACCTCTCTCTTTACGAGTAGGCTGCAGCCAGTAATGTAACCGACATCTTTAACCTGTTCAAACTGCCCTATGTCTTTTTGGCCCCACCCAAGGTGCGATGCAATTCCTCCTTCCTCTAGGTCAAATGTGCCACCTGCATACCATAGGACGTCTTTCTCATCATAAAAGTAAATCTTGCTACCCACCATTCCGATTATGCTGTCGGACAGTGCCATCTCCACCATAGTAGATAAAGAATCTGGATGGACAATGGTGTCATTATTTAGGAGCCATACGTAATCTGCCCCCTGTTCTAGTGCGTATTTAATCCCTACATTGTTTCCACCAGCATAACCTAAGTTGGAACCGGTTTGAATGAATGGCAGGTTCGGAAACCGAGATCGTAATCTTTCTTCAGATTGGTCGGTTGACCCATTATCAACTAATATCAATTTATACTGCTGGTAATTAAGGTTTTGTAGAGAACAAATACATTCGATAGTATCTTCTGAACTATTCCAGTTGAGAATTATAATGTATACTGACGGCATACTTAGCATTTAATCACTCTATTATTATGTGTAATAACTGTATTAATGGTACTGAGCAAGGAGGTGTCGAGTGCTTCGAGGCTGAAATTGAGGCGCACATGTTCTCGACCATTCAACGATAATTGCAGGTGTAGTTCCTCATTGGTACATAGCTGTTTTATACCTTCGGCGAATTCTTGTGGAGTGTCAGCGATCCAGGCATTTACCCTATGTTCTAACCGCATACCTTGCGCCCCGATTGAAGTTGTGACAACCGGTAAGCCGCTTGCGAGTGCCTCTCCTACTTTGCCTTTCATCCCAGCGCCAAACCGCAAAGGTGCAATAGATATATAAGCAAGATCCAGATACGGTTGAGTGCTTGCCACAAATCCTGTTATGAAAATCCTGTCGCTGCCCAAGTCTTGGATTTCAGGAGGCGGACTGTCACCCACTATGGTAAGTGTGACATCTGGGACATCTTTAATGATTATAGGGAATATCTCTCTACAAAAGAATAAAATAGAATCGGTATTAGGTGGATGGTTGAACCCACCGACAAATAAGAGAGCATTTCTCCTTCTCTCACCAGGTGAAGGGAGGGCCTTCTGGATAGGGTGTAGGTTTGGAATGACTTGGATTCTAAGCTCAGGGTTCTCCTTCAACAATATAGCCTTGTCCAAGTCGGAGACAGCCCATACGTAATCAGCTTTTGCATATACGGCTAGCTCTCGTGGTTTTACTTCAGCTGATTTCATAGAGTGGCTAGAATCCTTTGTAATCTCTGCCATCATTTGCATTCTATAAAAATGAACATCGACAGAATCTACAATTATTGGCAATCTCGGTTTTGCCTTTCTGACTATGTCTAAGTTAATCTCCGCGATATGGAAGAACTCAATAATTACTGCCCCTAAATTTCTGTCAAGTAATTCGAGCAGCTGTTTTTTGGTTGAATTCTCATTCTCTTGAGGTAGCGAGACCTCAACATCCATGTCTAGGAGAGCTTTAATGTACGGGTCGTTTTCTTTTTGGTAGTACTTATGAAACCATTCGGCGTAGACTATTACATGAAATTTCTTAGCTAAAATCTTGATGATTTGATATAGTCTGAAGCAACCAGATGCTCTATCAAATTGAGGTATGTGATTGGTAATCACAAGAATTGATTGTTTTACTTCTGTGACGCCTAGCAGAGGCAGATAAGAAGTTTTTACCAGCAAACTCCAGTCCAAGTGCTTTACTGAATCAATGCAGCTTTGCTCAAACCCCTCATCTGTTCCTTTCCTGAGGGCTCTAAGCATACTTTCTGAAAGTTCGCGCTCGTGGTGATAAGTAAATCCATTATTCTGAGTGATAAGCTCGGGGATGCAACCCATATTGGGCACAATGAGTGGTCTACCAAACGAGAGAGCGAGTAGCGCCGATCCAGAGGTCAAGATGTTCTGGTATGGAAGAACAACAGCATCAGCGGCATTAAAGAAAAATTGAACTTCGTCATCGGGGATATACTGCAGAAATAAAGATATTCTCTCCCCGCAGATGTTTTCTAACTCCTCCTTTATCTGGGCGTTTAATGGCTTCCCTGCTATAATCAACCTAGCGCTGGGATTGATTGTACTGATTTCACCAAAACTGCTGAGGAGCTGTTTAAGCCCTTTGTAATTTCGAACCATCCCAAAGAAGAGAAAGACAAAATCACTTTGTGGGAGGTTTAGTTTTACACGTGCTTCTTTACGCGAAACATCGTTTTTATAGTAACCAATATAAGACCCATGGGGAATAACGTGGATTTTTTCAGTAGGCACATGCCATGCCTTGCTCACTAAATCTTTAGCATAATTGCAGTGAACGATGACATAATTGGCAAGTTTGGCGACACTTTTCCTCAGTAAGATCTCAAGCCTTATATGGGAGGGTTCATGCGAAACGAAATTATGGATTGTCCAAATAATTTTGTAGCCAAGCAACTTTGCGATAATAACTCTTGATAAAAAGTTTTTGGCTTTGTTCAGTTCAAGTCCATTATTGCCAGGGTCATAGATGCCAAATAACCAGTGGAAATGGATGAATTTTACAGTATTTTTGTTCGCTAACAGCCACTTGACTGTGAAGTCGCAGCCGGGTAAACCACGACATTGAACGCCTGAATCTGTGAAAGCTCGATACAGAAGTTTTTGGTATGGGTTGTCACGTGACCAGTCGGGAAAGTAAACCAGTGACTTACGTTCAGTTTTCATTTCGCTGTGATTTGTCCTATTCATTTTTTTACAATTGAAAATAGGCTACGCAACGGTTTTGTTATCTTCCAGCTTAAGCTGTTTAGAAGATCGCTTATCCGTGCCTCGCGTGCTCTAATCGTGTTGTTTCTGCCTCGCAAAAACTCATCCAGTTTAGCTATTTCAGCTGCTTTTTGTTGTAATTCATCTTCCTTTTGCATCAAGGCGTCATCTCTCAGTTGGATAGCATCTTCCTTCTGCGAAATAACCTTGTCTTTCTGTCTGAGGGCATCATCTTTCTGCGAAATAACCTTGTCTTTCTGTCTGAGGGCATCATCTTTCTGCCGAATGAGATCGTACTTCTGCTGAATGAGGTCTTCTTTCTGCTGAATACAACAGTTATTTTTGCTAATAGTATTTATATGAGTCTTAATCACATTGTCCAAATTCACATATTCAGTGCAGAGCAGCCTGACTAGACTCTCCATGTCCTCCGCTGTCTCTTGTACAGTTAATCCAGAAATGAGCGGCGTTGGATTTTGGGCGTAGTACTTTACAAGTTTTATTTGCAGGTTGTGCGAAAACTCTTTTACCATTGGTAGGCTTGCTTGAATGGCATCATTGATTCCGCTATCGCCGGTTACTCTACGTTGTTGGGCCAATTGAGCGGCGGCCCAGGCGTAACGACTCTGCAACAGGATTTTTTCAGAGGATATTGCATCTTTAAGTTCACGATACTGAACAAGCATTTCGGGTAGATTAGCTATTTCGTAGTGCTCAGCAATTCGTAACCACAAATCATAATCCTGTGCGAATCGAAAGAACTCGCGGTAAGCCCCGACCTTGTCTAATGCTTCCCTGCGCATCATTACTGACGCGTGGCAGAACTGGTTGATCTTGGTGAGCCGTTCCTGGAGAGTGTCATTGTCTGTTGGAAGCAACGACTGGCGCGTAACCTCTCCGTCCTCGTCGATAAACTCGAATCTTGAGCCAAGCAACCCGACTTGAGGGTTCGCTTCAAGAAAAGCCACCTGTTTTTCTAGCCGCTCAGGTTTGGATATATCGTCCGCGTCTTGGCGTGCGATATACTTAGCCTTTGCAAGGGATATTCCTCTGTTTAATGCCTTGGTTAATCCCATATTGTCTTGGTGGACTATGATTATTCTTTGATCTTGGTAAGAATGTAATATCTCGTTGGTGTGATCTGTAGATCCATCATCTATGATGATGAACTCGAAGTCCTGAAAGCTTTGAGACAGAATGCTTTGAATGCATTCGTTCAGATACCTCTCGCCATTGTATACGCTCATTACAACAGATACTATAGGCACGTATATCTCCACGGGTACTTTTAAAAACTCTTAGGCGTTTTGCGTTTAAAACACATGATATTATTTGCAATCCAAAAAACGACATTAGCTTCTTTCATCTGTGCCCTCAAGGAAGAAGAAAGATCTTGATCGTGTTCAAACCCCTCTTTTTCAAACAGTTCTATCCAAAAGCTATACGGTTGCTCATTTATATGGCCGACGCCACCTTGGCCGAGCGGGGCTGCAGTAAAAACCACGGTATCGCTGTTGCGTGTGCAGTTCTTCACCAACTGTGTCGAAAACTTCTTTTGAATGTGTTCAGCTACTTCAAAACAAACCAAAAGATCGTACTTTCTGTTGAGTGCGATGTACTTTGTTGCGTCCGCTTGAAAGATTGTGAAATGCCTTGATGAAGCTTCAAGGCCCCCAACGCTAAAGTCGCAACCCAGAACATCTTTTCCGATCCGGTGGAATTCAGTCAGGTATATTCCCATTCCACAACCGATATCAAAGACTGACTCAAAGTTTAAATTGGAGCTTATAATCTCTGCCACTTTAGCTGCTGACGCTCTTTTTAGATCTTCTCCCTCAAGAAAAAAGTCCTTATCATAAACCCTATTCAACAACGACTTTGTTAGTATTGGAAGATTGGCTCTTAATATGATGTCATAGAGCTTCTTTTTTTTGTCATATTCCTGTTTAATCATCGTATACGTTTCCTGGATGAGGTTGATATTGTGTTACACAGTTTGGAATATTGATCATACCCCATGAAAATCCTTTCCCTACAACATTTATGACGGCTACATTGTGCCGTGAGTCAATATTGGTGTACTCAGTGTCGGTCTGATGGTCTGCTATCCCGATATTCATTATGTATTTACCGGGGGTGAGGAGCATTTCTGACTCAAATAAGAGAGATAGGGTATCTCCTGCTTTTTTAGGGCCGTAGTTAATTCTGTTGCCATGATAACTGTGGATGCCGAGAAGTTGTTGCCCCTGTGTTGTCTTAAGCATTACACCAACACAGGGGTTTTCCACATTACCAAAGAACTCAATATCTACTTTAACGCAAAACCGTTCGCCGGTAAGCAGTGTGTCTGTTTCGATATTTTCAGCATTTTTAACTGCAAAATTTACAATCTTGGCGGTTCCTTCACCAAAACGTTCTTCTCCATTTTGAGTCTCAGAGCGTGAGGGGTGAGAAGGCTTCTCTTCCTGCAGATGGCTTGACTTTACCAGTGGTTTTTCTTTACGTGCGTGCTCCCGATCGCGTTGTAGGCGGTAGTAGGAGAGTGTTACTTCTTTAGGAGATCCAGCACTGTAAATTTTCCCGCTGTCAATCATATACGCTTTGTTGCACAAGGACGTGACTGTATTCATGTTGTGTGTAACGAAGAGAGTGGTGACTCCACCATCCATTAGTTTTTTTATCTTCTCGAAACACTTGTTTTGGAACATGACGTCCCCAACGGAAAGTGCTTCGTCGACAATCAGGATCTCCGGTTCGATGTGAACTGCTACGGCAAAGGCTAACCTTACGAACATCCCGCTGGAGTAGATACGGACAGGCTGGTGGATGAAGTCACCTATGTCAGCAAAAGACAGGATTTCATCTAGTTTCTTGTCCATCTCCTGTTTGCTGAATCCCTGCAGTGCTCCGTTAAAATAGACATTCTCGAGCCCGCTTATCTGAGGGTTGAAGCCGGAGCCTAGTTCAAGGAGTGCAGATATCCGCCCATTGACTGTCGCTGAACCCATGGTCGGTGTAATCACCCCAGTTATGATCTTTAACAGAGTAGATTTACCCGCTCCGTTTTGACCGATAATTCCTACTGTCTCACCTTTGTGGATCTCGAGACTTACGTCTGTTAAAGCGTTGAAGTCTCGGTGATACTTCTTGCCAAACGGATTAAGTGCCTCACGAAGTCGGTGGAAAGGTGTGTCGTAGAGCTTGTAAACCTTAGTTAGGTTTTCGACCTTTATGGCAATTTCTTCAGACATATAAAACCTTTTTCTCAAAGTGCATCACTTAAAGCACGTCAGCAAAGTGTGGTCGCAGTTTTCGGAATACCAAGGCACCGCAAACCACCATTAGAGACGTTAGTGCCCAGAAGTACAGGGTCATTCCCCAGTGTTCCCAAAACCAGACTTTGGTGATGAAACTGTCGCGGTATCCTTCAACAATGTAGAAAATTGGATTGAATTTCATAAGAATGTGATACTTGGCGGGGAAAATTTTCAAATTCCAAAAGATCGGTGTCAGGTAGAATCCGATTTGGAGGAAAATTGTGATGAGTGGGCGCAGGTCCTTAAAGAAAATAACCACAGAGGAAGTCAGCCAAGAAATGCCTATTAGGAGAACCACCATAGCGAAGAGGTAGTACACGACCTGCAGGCTGTAAATATCTGGTAAGTAGCCATAAAAAATAAATAAACCCAAGATCATCAACAGGAAAAATAGATGTATAGCTAGTGCGGAGAATATTTTGATTATAGGCAGAATCCCAATACTGAAGGCTACCTTCTTTACAATGAAGCTGTTCTGCACAATTGAGTTCGCACCGTTGTTGACGCAGTCACTGAAAAAAAACCACGGCACAATACCGCTTATTAGCCACAGAATGTAAGGGACGCCATCCACAGGTTGTGATTTGAAACCTATTTGGAAGATGAACCAGAAGATGAGAATATTGGCAAATGGCAGAGCAAAAGCCCATAGTATGCCAAGGTATGAGCCTAGGTAAACTGTTTTGAAGTCGCGTCTAGTAAGCTCATAGATGGTGTGTCTGCGCGACAGCATTTCTGCAAAGAAGGCTGTAAACATTTTGAAACTCTGCATATGCGACCCTTCGAAGGTTTTTTACTGGGGTGTTACGTCCCCGAGTGAATATACGTCACTTTATAATTTCAATCAACTGCTAGTTGTGAGTAATTAATTGGTGATGGTTGAATTATCTTTATGGCTGACCGTTTCCTCTTTAACAGGGACTGCGTACACTGATATATTACCTGAAATGTTAGAATTAAAAAAAATCATCTTGTCATTCGCATCTAAAATCGGGTGTGGGTGGCTGTCCTGAGAGGCCCAAGTAGAGCCATGTTTGCAAATAGGAAACCATTTTACAGAACCAGAAATCCAATTAACTTTAGCAACGCTTATCCATGCACCGCCCCATTTCGGTGTTTCGTTATCCAGTAGTTCGTAGCCTCCGTCTGTCACTAGCGTACCTTCATTGCCAACTGTAAAATGCCCATAACCCTTCCATTTTGAGGGAAGTGGAATCTCTACCGATGCTAGTCCTTCCAGACTGACTCGGCCAATAAAACTTGCTCCTTTACTGTACCTGCCGTGGTAAATGATCCCTTTGCCATCACGCTCCCACATTTCGTGGCTCACCCAGTCCTTTCTACTACCTCCATTCACCTCACGTCGTAGTTGCAAATGTTCTTTCCCATTCCACAGCCACATGCGTCGGATGCCACAATCACTCGGCCACTCGTGATTATATAAAATAAGGTTGCTATCGATAGGAGAAAACTGGACATGAGTAACCCAGGCTTTGGAAATCCGCTCCGTGACTATCTCTTTCCCTGTTCTCGTATCATAGACCCTAAGGTATGATGAGAGGTTTTTGGCTTGCACCAAGGCGTCTATATCATAGGCTGGCTTTCCATTTAGTTGTTTGCTACCGTCGAGCGCTTCTGCATCTGTTGTTGGGACGCAAAGACGCTTCCCATCAGTTGAAACATGCGTGAAAGCAGTCATTTGATCAGAAGGTAGTTCAGCCAGAACATGTTCCTGGCCCTGCAAATTCACTACACGTATCTGTTTCCCCTGGATGTAGTAGATAAGACCCAAGTGTGGATCAAGGGAAATGCTCGCCTTACTGAGCCCTACATATGGAGTGCCATCGAAATATACGTAAGATTTTAGGGTTCCTAGATTGTTGGAGGTGAGTTGGCGCTCTTTACCTGTCTCCATGTCACGCACAAATATGTTAGGTGACCCGGTTCGGTCGCTTAGGAAGACAAGATGCTTGCGGTCAGCCGTAAAGCTGTTAGAGGTGAAATAGAGTAGTTGATTATTACCTGATGAGCGCGGTGTGGCAGAGACGGGGGCTGCTAATTTTGTAAGGCTGACTTGGACACCATCTAGTGCTCCGGCTCTTGCCGCAAGGGCTACTGTAAATAGCGCAGCCAGGCAAATAAGTGATTTATTTCTCATTGGTTAGCCTTTTGGGGGAATTCCGTTACGCGCAATCATAAAGCAGCAGTACCACGTAAAGCAAGCTTTACATTTTGAAATTGTCGAGTTTAGCTGCTATGTCGGATGAGACGTGAATTGTTTAGGACATTAACCACGCAAGACAAAAGGGCGACCGCCGAAGCAGTCGCCCTTTTCAAAACACTTCAACATGACAGCTTAGAATAGGGGCTTCCAAACAAAGACCCCATCGAACTGAGCGCAGACTGAGACGGAGTCGTTTGCGGCACCCGTTCCTTGGGTGAACCAGAAAGTGCCTCTTGCACTGTTGTCGCAAGTGGGGCGGGACGTAGCGGTATTCAACCTGACACCGCCATTCACTTCAAGTTTTTGCGATGGCGTGGTTGTGCCAATGCCGATCTTCCCATCACCAGCGATGCGCATTTTTTCTGTTCTTGATGTGGTGCCGGGAGTTGTTGTCTCCAATGTGATGTAAGTGCCCATTGCGCTAGGTGTCCAGGTTTCAGCTGCCTTGAATGTAAGCATTGCCTTACTCCAGGTGCTAAATGCAGTTCCATCATGCCCTCTGACACCAATATTGAAGAGGGCATCGTTTGCCAGAGTTTGTGAAGGGGCAGACATTGTGCCTCTTGCAGATCTTCCTATAAAACCGTTTTGTGCATTACCCGAGTATGTATAAGTCGTGAATATAGAGCCAGCAAAGTTTCCGACATAAGTAGATGCTTCATCTACTGTAACATCGATGGAGTTCATTGGGGTGGCAGTTCCAATGCCAATTCTGCCTTGCGGTGTTGCTACGAACGCTGTGTTGCTGTTTGCGTCTTTAACAACGATTTTCCCAATTGTATTAGCCTCTGTGGGCCCCTGTTGGACAGCCAATATTGCTCCGTCGGTCTGGGTTGCAAGTTTTGTGAGTATTTGTGCCTGTGTATCAGGAGACCCCGCTGGCCCTTGCGGACCAGTCAGGCCGATCGGCCCCTGGGAACCAGTGTCGCCCTTCAGCCCTTGCGGACCAGTCAGACCAATAGGGCCGATATCGCCTTGTATGCCTTGGAGACCCTGCGGGCCAGTCAGGCCGATGGGGCCAATGGGGCCTTGAGCACCGTCGAGACCGGCAGGACCGGTGAGACCGATAGGACCTTGAGCACCGTCGGCACCGGCAGGACCGGTGAGACCGATGAGGCCTTGTGCACCGTCGAGACCAGCAGGACCGGTGAGACCGATGGGGCCTTGAGCACCGTCGGCGCCTGTTGCACCGGTGAGACCGATCGGACCTTGGGAGCCTACTTCACCCTGGATACCTTGGAGACCTTGCGGACCAGTCAGGCCGATGGGACCTTCGGGACCGGTTGCACCGGTGAGGCCAATCGGACCTTGCGGGCCAACTTCACCTTGGATGCCCTGGATACCTTGTGCCCCTGTCAGGCCGATGGGACCTTCGG
>Ga0209317_1002275_pt1 | contig 14209 bp, 13 predicted proteins | sample RifGroB2_FD_183994 | JGI IMG/M metagenome (GOLD analysis project Ga0209317, IMG submission 183994) | Soil microbial communities from Rifle, Colorado, USA - Groundwater B2 (SPAdes) (version 2) | ecosystem: Environmental > Terrestrial > Soil > Unclassified | place: Rifle, Colorado | collected... | reverse complement strand
TCCTCGTCATTATCGTGTAACCGCCTAATCGGCATATCTTTTTTCTTGAACGTCCTTTTTTCATCACCCATTGAAACCTGTACCCCCTCGTGTAATCTCCATATAAAATCGAGCTAATTTAGCACATCGGCGAAAAATATCAACTTATTTTATCCTTATGGATCGCCGAAATTCTGTTGGTCACTTCGTCGATCAGCCACTTGGGGGTAGATGCCCCCGCCGTGATGCCGACTTTCTCCACACCATCGAACCAAGCAGGGTCGACCTGGCAGGCGGTTTCGATGTGATGGGTGCGCGGCAGCAGCTCCTTGCAGATCTGGGTCAGGCGCTTGGTGTTGGCGCTGTTGAAGCCGCCGATCACGATCATGCAGTCGACCTGGCCGGCCAGCGCCTTCGCCTCTTCCTGGCGCACCGCCGTGGCGTCGCAGATGGTGTTGTAGACCCTGGTCTCGCCGCCCCTGGAGAGGCAGGCGGTGACCACGTCGTGCAGGTGCTCGAAGGACTGGGTGGTCTGCGCCACGACGCCGATCTTCGACATCCGGGGGAGCCTTTCCACGTCCTTTCCGGAACTCACCACGTAGACCCTGCCGGTCGCGTAGGAGACGATTCCCTGCACCTCGGGATGCACGGCATCCCCTACCACCACGATGTCGTAACCCTCGTCGGACAGCTTCGCCACATGCTCCTGGGCCTTCTTGACGAACGGGCAGGTGGCGTCGACCACCTCGAGGTTGGCGCGGATCGCCGCATCCAGTTCCTCGGCCGCGACGCCGTGGGAGCGGATGATGACGGTGCCGCCGTTTTCCACCTCGCTCACGTCCTCGACGGGCTTCACCCCCATCTCCTCGAGCCTCTGCACAACCTGGGGGGAGTGGATGATCGGCCCCAGGGTGTAGATGTCGCCGTCCCGATCGGCAGCTTCGAAGGCAAGCTGGGTGGCCCTTTTCACGCCGAAGCAAAAACCCGCATGTTTGGCCAGTATCACTTTCATGGTCACCCCTTCTCCTGATTCAGGCGCTCGCGTACGGTCCGTTCCATGAGTTCCAGCACCTGGTCGATGGAGAGGCTGGTCGAGTCTATGGGGATCGCGTCCTCCGCCTTTCTGAGCGGCGCGTGTTCGCGACCCGCGTCCTGCTCATCGCGCTGGACCACCTTGGCTATGGTCTCCTCCAGAGTCGCCTCTTCCCCGCGCGCCGCAAGCTCAAGGTAACGGCGCCGGCCGCGCTCCGCGGCGCTGGCCGAGAGGAAGAATTTCACCTCGGCGTCCGGGAACACCACGGTGCCGATATCGCGTCCCTCCAGGATGACCCCCCCCTTGGCCCCCATTGCCTGCTGCATGGCAAGAAGGGCGTCGCGCACCGGCTTTCTGGCCGATACCGCTGAGGTCAGCAGCCCTATCTCCTCGGTCCTGATGGCGGTCGATACGTCCTCGCCGTTGGCGAGCACCCGGCAGCTATCCCCGTCGCGGAGGAAGGCGATGTCGAGTCCGCGGCAAAGCTCGGCAAGCCCCGCGTCGTCGTCGCTCGCGATCCCCGCGCGTCCGGCCATCAGCGCCACGGCGCGGAACATGGCACCGGTATCGATGTGGATGTATCCCAGACGTTTTGCCAAAAGCTTGGTCAGGCTGCTTTTCCCCGCGCCCGACGGACCATCTATGGCTACGATTACACCGTTTTCCCTTGCTCCCCTTTTCAACGCTGCACCACCCCATCAAGGAGTTTGCGGAAGCCGGGGAAAGAGGTGGCGATGCAGTCGACGTCGGAGACGCTGGTCTCGCCCTGCGCCGCAAGCCCTGCGACCAGCATGGACATGGCGATCCGGTGATCCCCGAAGCTGTCCGCGGCGCAACCCTTGAGCGTGCCGGCGCCGGTGATCTCCATGCCGTCGGGGGTCTCCACTACGGTTACCCCGGCGCGTCTCAGGTTGTCGGCCATGGCGGCGATGCGGTCCGTCTCCTTGACGCGAAGCTCGGAAGCGCCGCTCACGACGGTGGTCCCTTCTGCAAGCGATGCGGCGACGCAGATGGCCGGAAACTCGTCGATGGCGCGCGGCACCAGCTCGCCCGATATCTCCATCGCTTTCAGCTTGGAGCTGCGGACCCGGATATCCGCCACCGGCTCGCCCGATTCTTCGCGCGGGTTCAAGAGTTCCAGGTCGGCGCCCATCCCCTTCAGGATGTCGATGATGCCGGTGCGGGTCGGGTTGATGCCGACGCCGCGGATGATGAGCTCGGAGTCGGCAACGATCAGCGCGGCGACCATGAAGAAGGCAGCCGAGGAGATGTCGCCGGGGACCACGATGTCGCGCCCGGAGAGCTCGACGCCGCCAGAGAGCCTCACCCCGCCGGGGAAGCTTTCCACCTTCGCGCCGAAGTGGCGCAGCATCCGCTCGGAGTGGTCGCGGGAGAGGTGCGGCTCGCGCACCACCGTCTCGCCTTCCGCGTAGAGCCCTGCCAGCATGATGGCCGACTTCACCTGCGCGCTGGAGACCGGGGAGTCGTACTCGATCCCCTTGAGCTTGGTGCCCTGGATGGCCAGCGGCGCCTTGTCGCCGCCGGCGCGCCCGCTGATGCGCGCGCCCATCCGGGCAAGCGGCCCCACCACGCGCTTCATCGGGCGGGCGCGGAGGTACTTGTCGCCGTTTAGCACCGAAAAGAAGTTCTGCCCGGCGAGAAGGCCGGTCAGCAGGCGCATCGAGGTCCCCGAGTTGCCGCAGTCAAGGACGTCGGTCGGCTCGCAAAGGCCGTGCAGCCCCTTCCCCTGGATGGTGACGGTCTCACCGTCGTCCTCTATCGGGACCCCCATGGCGCGGAAAGCCTCCAGGGTGGCCAGGGCATCTTCCCCGCGCAGGAACCCGGACACCCTGGTGACCCCGCAGGCGATGGAGCCGAACATGATGGAGCGGTGCGATATCGACTTGTCGCCCGGGACGCGGATCTCTCCGCGCAGGGCTTTGGCTGTTTGGACGGTGTAGCTTTGCATGACCCACTCCGTTAAGTTTTTTTAAATCCGGCAGATGCATCCCTGGACGGTTGGACCGATTACAGGATGGCATCCCTCTTCTGCTTGGAGTTCAGGAAGAACGCATGGAGCCCCTCGGCGTCTTCTGCGGCCACCAGCCCGCGCAGCTTCTCCAGGTACCCGGAGAAGAAATCCATCGTCTCCAGGATCGCCTCGCGATTGGTGAGGGCGATGTCGCGCCACATCACGGGGTCGGAGGAGGCGATGCGGGTGAAGTCCCTGAAGCCGCCGGCTGAAAAGGAGAGGAGGTCACCGCCGAAACGGTCGTAGCCGTCGACGGCGTTCACCAGCGAGTAGGCGACCATGTGCGGCAGATGCGAGATAGCGGCAACCACGCGGTCGTGCTGGACCGGGTCCATGAGCGGCACGGAGGAACCCGCCGTTTTCCAGAGCTCCACCACCTTCTCGAGTGCGGCGGCATCGGTATTTGCGGTAGGGGTCACAATGCAGCGCTTCCCCTGGTAAAGGGTGGAAAAGGAGGCCTCCACGCCGGAGTGCTCGGTCCCGGCGATGGGATGGCCGCCGACGAAAAAGGTCCCGGGCGGCATGAGCGGTTCGCAGGCCGCGACCACGTACTCCTTGACGCTGCCGCCGTCGGTGACGATGCACCCCGGCGAGAGGAAGGGAGCAATCTCGGCGACCAGCTTCGGGATGGTGCAGACGGGGGTCGCGACGAACACCAGGTCGGCGCCTGCCACCCCCTCTCTTGCGTCCGTCGTGTAGCTGTCCAGGACGCCCAGCTCCACGCCGCGCCTGAGGTTCGCCTCTCCGCGGCCGATCCCGACTACCTCGCGCACGGCGCCCTTCTCCCGCAGGATACGGGCGAGCGAGCCGCCGATCAGGCCGACGCCGATGACGGCCATCTTCTTGAACAAAGCCATGCCCTGCTCCCCCTTATGAGCGTGCCCGGGGGTAGGAGCCCAGCACTTTGACGAATTGGCAGCAGGCCGACAGTTCCTTCACGGCCTCGGCCACTCCCGGATCCGAGATGTGCCCGGAGAGGTCGAGGTAGAAGATATATTCCCAGGCCTTGCGCTTTAGCGGGCGCGATTCGATCTTGGAGAGGTTGAGGCCCCGCTTGGCGAAAGGCTCCAGCATCCGGTGCAGGATGCCGGGCTCGTCGCGCACGGAGAACATGAGCGAGGTCTTGTCGTCGCCGCTGCGGTCCGCCCCCTTCCGGCCGACGACCAGGAAGCGGGTGAAGTTGTTCACCTGGTCCTCGATGCGGGCCTTGACGATCTTCAGGTTGTAGATCGAGGAGGCGTACTCGCTGGCGATGGCGGCCGCGGTGTAGTCCTCGGCCACGATCTGGGCCGCCAGCGTGGTCGAGGCGACGTCCACCACCGGCACGTTGGGGAGGTTCTCGGCGAGCCACTTGCGGCACTGGGCCAGCGGCTGGGGGTGCGAGTAGACCTTCTTGATGTCCTCTAAGCGCCCGGTGCGGGAGAGCAGGAAGTGCGACACTTCCAGGAGCACCTCGGCGTTGATCTTCAGCTCGCTCTCCATGAACATGTCGAGCGTGTGGGAGATCATCCCCTCGGTGGTGTTCTCTACAGGCACGACGCCGTAGTACGCCTCACCCTTCGCCACCGCCTCGAAAACCGCGGGGATGGAGCGCTCCGGCGAGAGCGTGGCCGAGAGGCCGAAGTGCTGCATGGCGGCCAGATGGCTGAAGGTGGCGTTGGGTCCCAGAAAGGCCACCTTCAGGGGCTTTTCCAGGGAGAGCGACGCGGAGATGATCTCGCGGAACACACCGCGCACCGCCTCGGCCGGGAATGGTCCCGGGTTGGCCGCCGTAAGCCGCTCGTAGATCTCCCGCTCCCGGCTGGGCACGTGGAAGTCGCTGCGGTTTTCGGTTTTCACCGCGCCGACCCGCATCACGAGCTTGGCCCGCTGGTTGAGAAGTTCGAGGATGTGGTCGTCAACCGCATCTATTTCCTGACGGAGTTTTGCCAGAGTCTGCTTTTCTTTCAAAGCGTTGGGTCACCTTTCAGGAGGGATAGTGGCACTGGGCGAAGCTGCTATTTATAAGGCACAAGGCGCAAATATGCAACTTTTTTCTGCCCGGTCGGGTCACCCGATCCGCTTCAGCCCCTCCGCGATCCGGATGGTGGCGCCGCGCCAGGTGGGGAAGATACCCGAAACGGCACCGACCGCGAGCGCTGCCAAAAGCTCGAGGAGCAGGGTCTCGGCGGAGACGCTGAAATAGGGGAAGAACTGGGCAAGCTCGGACTCGATCCACCTCGCGGCCGGGAAGGTGGCCGCGACGCCCAGCATCCCCCCGAGAAGCGAGATGGCGACCGATTCGCCGAAGATGAGCCCGGCCAGATGCCCCGCCTTGAAGCCGAGCGTCTTCAGGGTAGCGTATTCTCCGATCCTCTCCCTGGCCGTCATGGCCATGGTGTTGGCCGCCACCACCATGATGATGGCGATCACCATGTAGGACACGATCTGGATGGCGACCATGATCGCCTCGGTCATGGCGACGAAACCCATCTGGAAGGCCTCCTCGGTCTCGGTCAGGGTCTCGGCCAGGGAATTCTTGAACATCGAGTCGACCGCGATGGAGACCTCGGGGGCCAGCTCCGGCCTCTTCACCCCGATGATGAAGTAGCCGGCCTGGTCCGCGCGTCTGGGGAGGCTTAGCCTCAGGCTCTCGTTCAGGTAGCTCCAGTGAAAAAGGAGCATCCGTTCCTCGGTCGCCCTTTCCGCCCCGCGGAAGATGCCGCGCAGGACGAACTCCCACTCCCCGGGGAAGATGGTCCCCTTGAGCGTGATCAGGTCCCCCACCTTCCAGCCGAAGGTCTTGGCCAAGCGCTCGCCGACGATGCACCCTTTGCGGTCCAGCAGGAAGTCGCTTTTCTCCTTCGGGGAGAGTACGAACTCGGGGTAGAGCTCCAGGTAGCTGCGCGGCTCGACGGCGTAGTTGGCGAAGAAGTTCTTCTCCTCGATGTAGACGCCGCCAAACCAGTTGCCGTAGGAAACGGAGTTGACGCCCGGGACCCCGCGGATCCGCTCCAGGTAGGAGATCGGGAGCGGGAACACCAGGGAGATGGCGTTTCGGGTGACGAGCCTCGTGTCGGAGGCGTGCTCGGCGCCGGAGTACCAGAGACCGACCAGCGTGCGCAAAAGCCCGAAGGCGACCACCGCGACGGCGACACCCACGACGGTCAGGATCGAGCGGAGCTTGTGCCGGAACAGGTTCCGTGCGATGTACTTGAGGAAGAACATAAAACCCCGAACCGTTGGCCACGGAGAACATCTGAGAACATCCGGGAAACCGAACCCGAGGAGGAAACCCCGAACCTTGGGAAACCGACGTGCTTTCTTCAGCCTCTCCCGGACCTACTCGAATCCTCTCCGTGGCTGCCGTTTTTCATGTCGCTCTCAGCGCCTCTACTATATTCATCCTCGATGCCCGCACCGCCGGGAGGGCGCCCCCGATCAGCCCCATCACCGCGGAAAAAAGCAGCGACTTCCACACGATCGCGAAGTTCAGGGTGAAGGAGAAGGCGAGCTCGGAGAAGGAGGCCCAGTTCATGGTGGATATGGTGATGAGCTGCATGAAGGAGGCGGCTCCGACGCCGAGCAAACCGCCGCAAAGCCCCAGCAACAGCGCCTCCATGATGAACGCGGAAAGGATGCTCGTTCGCTGGAACCCGAGCGCACGCAGCGTGCCGATCTCGGTGACCCGGTTGGCCACGGCGGCGTACATGGTTATGGTGGCCCCTATGACGGCGCCGATGGAAAAGACCACGGTCAGCACCATGCCGAGTATGCGCAGGAACTTGGCCATCGCCTCGGACTGGTCCAGGTAGTACTGCGTCTCGCGCTTGGCCTCTATGGTCAGCCTCGGGTCACCCTCCACCCGCGTCTTGTACGCCTCGAACGCTGCGGGGTCGCGCAGCCGGAAGATGATGGACGAGTAGGCCTGCCGGCGAAAGGCCTGCATCAGCTGGTCGGCGTCTCCCCAGATCTCGGAGGAGAACCCGGTGGCGCCCGCATCGAAGACGCCGACCACCCGCCAGTCTCGCATGCCGAAGCGAAGGGTCTCCCCCATGCCGCCCCCCTTGAAGCGCCGGGCGATGCTCTTTCCCGCGATCACCTCGGCGGAGCCCGCGCGCGGCATGCGCCCCTCCTTCAGGCGGACGGCGGGGCGCAGCCTGAGCGAGGTCTCGGTCACCCCCCTGATGATCACGTTGGAAGGCTTGTCCCCCACGCGCTTTTTCAGGTTGATCAGCACGACCACCTCTTTGGCCAGCAACGGGTAGCCGTCGGGGCCGACCGCTATCTCCGGCTGGCTCTCCAAAAGCGAGGCCTGGGCCCGCTCCACCCCGCTTTGCACCTCGGAGTTGGCCGCCTTCCTCAAGAGCACCACGTTGTCGGGCGAGCCGGTCTGCACCAGGGTCTGCTCCAGCCCCTCGGTCAACATCAGGGTCGCCGCAAAGACGAAGACGACCAGCCCCATCCCGCTTGCGGTAAGGACGGTGGTGAGCCGCCTGGTCCAGAGGTTGCGGAAACTGTAGGAGTAGGGTATCCCCATCTAGCTCACGCTCAGTTCACCCTTCTCAAGGTGCCTTACTATATGGGCCTTCTCGGCCGCGCGGGGGTCGTGGGTGACCATGATGACCGTCTTTTTGAACTCGTGGACCAGGCGGTCCATGAGCTGCAGTATCTCCTCGGCGGAGGCGCGGTCGAGGTCGCCGGTCGGCTCGTCGGCCACCAGTATCTCGGGATCGGTCACGATGGCGCGGGCGATGGCGACCCTTTGCTGCTGCCCGCCGGAGAGCTGGGAGGGGTAGTGCTCCATACGGTCGCCAAGCCCCACCACGGAGAGCACAGCCTCGACGTGCTCGCGCCGCTCGCGCCGCTTCAGGTGGGTCAAGAGAAGCGGGAGCTCCACGTTTTCATAGGCGGTCAGCACCGGTATCAGGTTGTAGAACTGGAAGATGAAACCGACGTTGCCGGCTCGCCAGCGGGCAAGCTCGCTCTCGCCCAGCTGCGTGATCTCCACGTCGCCGATGCGGATGCTCCCCTGGTCCGCCGTGTCTATGCCGGCGATGAGGTTCAGCAGCGTGCTCTTGCCGGAACCGGAGGGGCCCATGAGGGCGAGGAACTCCCCCCGGGCGATGTCGAAGTTGACCCCGGAGAGGACCGGTATCACCTGGGTACCGCGGCGGTACCCCTTGCTGAGGTCCCGTATCCTGACGATGGGCTCGCCGGCTTCTTGCATGGCTATTTTTCCGCCGTCTTTACGCGCGCTTCGTCGCGCAGCTTGTCCAGGGGCCTGGTGGCGATGCGCTCCCCCGCCTTGAGGCCGGAAACGACCTCCACCATGTCCCCCAGCTTCGGCCCAAGGGTGACAGCGGTCAGCCGCGCGCGCGCTCCGGAAACCAGGAAGACGAAGTCCCTGCCGTCGCGCCTGACCACGGCGGCGGGAGGGATGGCCACGCGCGGCTTCGCCTCGCCCGGTTGCACCTCCCGCTCCAGGAAGGCGACCTTCGCGCTCATCTCGGGGAGCAGGCGCTTGTCCTTGTCAAGGAAACGGACCTTCACCATGACGCTCCCCTTGCTGCGGTCGGCGGTCGGGACGATGGTGTGCAAGACGCCGCGGAAGCGGACATCGGGAAGGGCGTCCAGGAGGATCTCGCACGGCTGTCCCACCCGCACCTTGCCGAGGTTCGCCTCGGAGACGTCCGCCTCGACCTGGAGCGAGCCCATGTCGGCCAGGGTGACGACGGCCGCCTTGGCGTTCGCGGCCGCGGCCAGCGGGGAAACGATGTCCCCCACATCCGCATTCTTGGTCAGCACCACCCCGTCGAAGGGTGCACGGATCAAGGTGTAATCGAGCGACGCCTCCGCCCCGCTTAGGGCGCTTTGCGCCGCCTCGATGTTGGCCCTTGCCGCCGCGGAGGCCGAGACCGAGCGGTTGTGACGCGCCTCTGCGGCATCGTAATCCGCCTGGGAGACGATCCCCTGGGAGAGCAGTTCCCGGAAACGGGCGAGGTTTCGTGCCGCATCCTTTTGTTCCACCCTGGCCTGCGCCAGGTTTTCCCGCGCTGCTGCCAACTGCCAGGCGGCCCGATCCTTGTCCGCAGCCACGTCACGGTTTTCCAGGCGCGCCACGAGATCCCCCTGCCGCACCACGCTCCCCTCCTCGACCCCCAGCCACTCCAGCCGGCCGGTCGCCTTCGAGGAAACGGCCGCCTTTCTCTGGGCGACGACATAACCGCTGGCATTCAAAAGGGAAAAGGTCTGGGAAGGGTAGACCAGGGAGACGGTGGCGACCTCGACCTCGACGCTGCGCCTTGCGCCCCAGCTCCAGGCGAGGAGGACCAGGAGGATGATCGCCAAGGATGCCATGATCCGGAAACGCCACTTCCTCCTGCCGCCGTTGACCGGGAAGTTGCGCCGTTTGTCGATGGTCAGCCTGTTCAGGTCGTCTTGCGCCATGCCTTTTCACCCCGATTAGCGATTTCACAACATGCGGAAGCTAACACATTTCGCGCGGGCTGTGAAGCGGACAATGAACTACAGCTCCTCCACCTGCATATCGCTTATTTCAAGGTCGGGCCGCTCCGTACCCAGCCAATATTCCAGCTCCTGCAAGACCTGCCTGGCCCGGGCAACGCTCGGGGCGACGGTCACGAAGCACAGCTCGGCATCGGCCGGCTGGTCGTTCAGCCCGCTCTCCGAGCACGCCACGTTAAACCTGTTGCGCGACCGCGACAGGATGCTCTTCACGATGGCCCGTTTCTCCTTCAGTGTGCGGCTTGGGAGCAGGAGCCTCATCTGCAGCAACGCCACGTGCATGTCTGCCTCCTTTTCACCCACTCGGCCCGTCCATCACGACGGCACAGCGGCGAAAACCTTACCGATTCTATCACAGCGTGCGCGAGGGAACCCGGCTGCGCGCATACACGGCGATGCGTCCCCCCCCTTCTTGCTGTTGTCTTGCCGCCCCAAATTAGCTACACTGGCGCCTCGCCAAACGGGAGGTATCATGCTGCCACGACTTCGCCTTATCGCCGCGCTGTTAACCGTCACACTGAGCGCCCTTGCCGGCTGCAGCACCCCCCTGCGGGGGGTCCGGATGCCGGAAGGCTTCCGGATCGAGAGGATAGCCGGCTCCGACGCCGGCACGCCGTTCGACGTGAGCCGCGGCGGCGCCTTCGCCTCGGTCTCCGACGGCAGCATCGTCATAACCGACCGGCGCGGCGATTCCTTCGGCATCGACCGCAGTCCCGCCACTGCCCTTTGCTTTTCGCCTGCCGGCGAAAGGCTGGCCGCCGCCCTCCCCTCCGGAAACGCCACCGCGCTGCGCCTCTTCGATGCGAAGGGGAAGGTGCTCGGCGAGACCAAGATCCCCGGCAGGGTCACCTCGCTCGCCTGGCGCTCCGGCGAAGAGCTCTTGGCGGGAGCCGTCAGCATCAGGAAATTCACCTTCGGGTCCGAGCTGAAATCACGTCTGTACCAGTGGAACGGCGCAGACGCGCCGGTTGCCACCACCCTGACCGATGTGACCTTACGCCCGCAGGTCGCCAAGATGCCTGAAGAGACGCTGTACAACCAGTTGATCATCGCCGTCTCCCCTTATGGCGACGAGATCGCCTACAGCTCGTTGAAGGACCCCCCCCTTTTCGTCCCCTACCTGAAGGTATCCGTCCGGCACCTGGAAACGGGGGCGGAGATAGAGGTTGCCAAGACCTCCCTCGGAGCCGGGAAGGTGCTTTACACGCCGGACGGCGAGAGCCTGGTGGTCGGTGACCTAAACGGAGCACGCAGGGTTTCCATACCCGACGGCAAGGAGATCGAAACCTGGCACTTTCCAGGAAGATCCCCTGCCATTTCTCCCTCCGGGGAGTACCTCTTTCTGGACGGCCGGCTGTACCGGGACGGCAAGGCCGTCGCCGACTTTCCTGCCGGGGAGCGCGGGATATTCCTGCAGGACGGCTCCGGGCTCGCGCTCAGCCACCAGGGTAAGCTGTACCTCGTCTCGGGCATGAAGGAGGGCCCGGCGCCGGTTCCGCCGTCCGATCCGGACCGGCTCCTGAAGCTGCGGCGGCTCAGAAGCCAGGGGCTTATCACGGAGAGCGAGTACCGGAGGGAAAAGGACAAGGGGCTGATTCCATGAGAAAGTTCAAAACGGCTCCCGCCGCCCTGCTTGCCTTGCTGCTCCCGCTGGCCGCGTCCGCCGCCCCCCCCTGCATCCCCTGCCACATGGAGAAGACCCCCGCCGCGGTGGCGCAGTGGCAGGGAAGCGCGCATGCCAAGGCCGACCTCGGCTGTGAAAAGTGCCACGGCACGGACCACGACAAGATGGTGAAAGGCGAGGCGAAGGTCGGCATGAAGGTGTGTGCCCCCTGCCACCAGAAGGCGTACCGCGAGCACACGGCGAGCCGTCACGGCATGGGGCTGCACTCCGGCTGGGGCTGCACCAGGAACCTCCCGGACCGCAAACAGGGAGAGTGCCGCTTCTGCCATAAGGAGGGGGACGAGACGCCGCGCTCGGAGGTCCAGTGCGCGCGTTTTCTGAAGCAATCACCCGAGATGGGGGAAATCGGCTGCAACTACTGCCACAGCGTGGAGGACGCCTGCGACTCCTGCCACTCAAAGCACATGACGGACCTGAAGATCGTGCGGGATCCGAATTCCTGCGCGAAATGCCACATGGGGCCGGACCACCCGCAGTGGGAGATGTGGCAGACCTCGCTGCACGGCACGCTGAACGCGAGCAAGGGGAGGGAGGTGGGGCCGGATTGCCAGAGCTGCCACATGTCCAAGGGGAGCCACAACGTCTCCCTGGGGATCACCATGAGCTCCGGCGGAGTCCCCTACCCCGCCAAGCAGGCGGAACCGGCGCGCGCGGACATGGTGCGGATCTGCAGCGCCTGTCATGCCCCCTCTTTCGCGAAGCGCGAGCTGGAGCGAAACGACCGGGTGAGGAGCCAAAGCCTCGGCATCCTGAAGGAGGCGGAACAGATCATCTGGGACCTGAACGACCGCGGCATGCTCGACCCGATGCCGTCGGAGCGTCCGCCGCACCCGCTCAACGGGCCTCGCCTGGTGACCGACAGCCAGATGCTTTACGAGGACACCTCCCATATCGAGCGGATCTTCTTCAAGATGAAGAAGTACGACTATGCGCGCACCGTAAAGGGTGCCTATCACCAGAACCCCGCCTACACCCACTGGTACGGAAACGCCGAGCTGAAGATGGACCTGGTGGACATCAAGGGCGAGGCTAGCCGGCTGAAGGAGCGCAAGAAGGCGACCCCCGAGGCGTTCAGCGCCGAGGACGAGCTGAAGGCCTTGAAGAGCAAGTTCGACCGCGGCGCGATCGGCGAGGAGGGGTACCTCACGGAGAAGGCGAAGGTCCTGGAGAAGATGAAGTAAAAACCTTCCGACCGCTGGCCGCCGGGAACATCCGGGAAGGTCCGGGAAAACCTTTCCCAGGTTCCCCCGGACCCCCTCCGTGGCTAACGGTCTCGTTTTTTTGCCTTGCCCCCGGGGGGCAAAAGGTGTATCCATGCTGTCCCGCCAATAGCGGAACAAGCACAATCAGAAGGAGAACAAGATGGGCATCCTCGCCAACACAGTAAGCGTCTGCCATTTCCATGTGCAGGGAGAGCTCCCGAATCAGGAACTGCAAGCCTGGGTCACCAAGCAGCTGGCGGCAAACAGGTTCAACCCGATCGACCAGGGGACCGAAGAACTTTCGGTCGGCTGGGTTCATATGGACGATCCGAAAAGCTCCGACTTTGACTCCCCCGCGGCCTGCTGCCGCGAACACTACCTGATGTTCACGCTGCGCCGCGACAAGCGTTCCGTGCCCTCGGCCATCCTCAAGGCACACATGGAAAAGGCGCAGGACGAGTTCCTCGCCGAGAATCCCGGCTTCACCAAGGTCCCCAAACAGAAGAGGGAGGACCTGAAGGAGGCGGTGCATGCCATGCTCCTCTCCCAGACCCTGCCCACCCCGGCCACCTACGACGCGGTCTGGGATACCAAGAGCGGCATCCTGACCTTCAGCTCGCTCTCGCCGAAGGTCATCGAACTCTTCGAGGATCACTTCAAGAAGACCTTCGAGGGGCTCAGGGTCTCAGCCTTCCACCCCTATGCCCGCGCCGAAAGCGTGCTGGACGAAGGGAACAGGGTGCTCCTGAAACAGGCCAACAAGGCAGGCGGCGACAACTACCTGGAGCTGATCAAGGAAAACCAGTGGCTTGGGACGGACTTCCTGCTCTGGCTCATGCATCAGACCATGAACGAGGCATCCGAGTACAGCGTGAACCAGGAGGGGATCCTGCTGGAAAAAGAGCCCTTCGTCGCCTACCTGGACGACCGCGTGGTGCTGCTCGGCTCCGGCGAGAACGGCGCACAGAAGATCACCGTGGCAGGGCCGCAGGATCACTTCAACGAGGTGAGAAGCGCGCTGTTGAACAAGAAACAGATCACCGAAGCGACGCTGCACCTTGAGACCGGCGACGACCACTGGAAGCTCACTTTGAAGGGGGAACTGTTCCATTTCGCCTCCTTGAAGTCTCCGTCCGTGAAGCTGGAAAAGGACAACACGGTGGACGAGGCGATGGAGCGGGAAGCGGTGTTCTTCGAGAGGATGATGCTGCTTGAGAAGGGAACCCAGCTCTTCGATTCGGTGTTCGCGACGTTCCTGAAACTGAGGCTCTCGCACGAGTGGGTCGAGCAGGAGCAGGCGATACAGAAGTGGCTGAACGTCTGCACCTACTGCAACGGCTCGCTTGCGTAGTGAAGGGCAGATAAAGACAAAGATAAAGACAAAGTTAAAAGATTGAGATTGAGATTGAGATGAAGAAAAAGCTGAAGCGAGGGCGTTAGGCTGGGAACGCGAAACACGCCACGAAAAAAGCCTTCCGGGATTTCCCCTGGAAGGCTTTTTCGTTTCCTTCGGGCGCCTTTACACTTCCAGGGCCGCGACGATCCTGCCGCCGCCGAGAAGCTCCTCGCCTCGATAGAAGACGACCGACTGCCCCGGGGTCACCGATTTCTGCGGCTCGCTGAAACGGATCTCCCCACCCCCGTCCCCCGAAAGGGTGACGCTGCACTCCACCGGCTGCTGCCGATAACGGATCTTGCAGGTTGTCTGCACCGTGTCCCCCTCCGGCGCTACCACCCAGTTAAGATCGCACGCCTTGAGGCCCGGGGCGTAC
>Ga0209317_1002273_pt1 | contig 14222 bp, 12 predicted proteins | sample RifGroB2_FD_183994 | JGI IMG/M metagenome (GOLD analysis project Ga0209317, IMG submission 183994) | Soil microbial communities from Rifle, Colorado, USA - Groundwater B2 (SPAdes) (version 2) | ecosystem: Environmental > Terrestrial > Soil > Unclassified | place: Rifle, Colorado | collected... | reverse complement strand
CCGTGGGGGAGGATATCGTAGTAGTCGCCGCCGATATGGGTGGCCGGGACGCAGCTGCCGGCACATTCGATGCCGGGAAGGCAGGGGGGGGAGGGGGGGAGCAGGGAGAGCTGGATCTGCTTGGCGATCTCCATCTCCTTCAGCATGCTCGTATTCTGCATGAGCGCCTGCTCGGCGAGCTTGCGCTCGGTTATGTCCTGCTTGATGCAGATGAAGTTCTTGATGTTGCCGTCGTCGTCTATGACCGGCGTTATGGTCTGTTCCTCGGGGTAGAGGGCGCCGTCCTTGCGCCTGTTGATCATCTCCCCCTGCCACACATCTCCTGCCGTGATGGTTTCCCTTAGCTGCTGGTAGAACTCCGGGCCGTGCAGGTCGGATTTCAGGAAGCCTAAGTCCCGCCCCACCGACTCCTCGGCGCTGTAGCCGGTCATACTGGTGAACGCCTGGTTCACCGAGACGATGATGCCGCGGCTGTCGGTGATGACGATGGCGTTGGCTGCCGCCTCCAGAGCCGCGCTTTGCAGCCTGAGCGACTCCTCGGCCCGCTTTCTCTCCGAGATGTCCGAGATCAGCCCGTCGTAGGCAAGCAGCTCTCCCTGATCGCCGTAGCGCGGCACGATGGTGTTGATGACCCAGCGCAGGGAGCCGTCCTTGTGCTGGATCCTGTGCTCCAGCGAGGGGACGTCCTTGCCGGTGCGAAGATCCTCGGTCATGCCGGTGACGGCGGCCCGGTCCTCCTCGTAGATCATCTGGTACCAGAGGAAGGGGTTTTTCACGTACTCCTCATGGCTGTACCCGGTCACCGAGAGGCACCCCGGGCCGTGCGAGGTCTTGACCGCGGAGCCGTTGTCTATGGTCACCGTGTAGATATAGTCCGTTACCGCCGAGACCAGCCTCTTGTAGCGCCGCTCGCTTCTCACCAGGGCGGCTTCTGCCTCGCGCCGTTTGCGCCGTACCTCCGCCTCCTGCATTTCCCGTTCTATGGCCGGTATGAGCCGCGAGGTGCTCCCCTTGATCAGGTAGTCGTTCGCCCCTTCCTTCATGGCGCTCACCGCGGTGTCTTCGCCGATCTTGCCGGAAACGATGATGAAGGGGAGGTCGAGCCCCGATCTCCTGACCAGCCTCAGGGCCTCAAGCCCGGAGAAGCCGGGAAGGACGTAGTCCGAGATCACCAGGTCCCACGTCTCCTCTTTCAGCGCCTTTTGCATCGCCTCGACCGTCTCGACCCTTTTGGAGACCGGTGTGTAGTTGCCGCGACGCAACTCGAAGACGAGGAGCAGCGCATCGTCCTCGGAATCTTCCACAATCAGCACGCGAAGCGGTTTTCCCATGAAAGCACCTTTCTTGCGGGCCAGGGTGGCTGTCCAGGCACCGTAGATGCCGCTTGAATACGGCTAAGCTCCTGGCGGTGGATGGAGATCTCCCAATGAGCGCGGCGGCTTTTAGTATATCATAAATGTCCCCCTGCGCCGGGGGGGTGGGAAGGGATGCCGGTCAGAGCGGGGCTGCAGGGGGGGGATCGATCTCCAGGCGGAAGTCGCTGAGCCAGTTCTCGAAGATGATCACCTTCTCCTCTCCGAAACGGAGCAGATCGGTGCGCACCTGCTGCGCGCTTTTTTCCCTGTCGAGCTCCCCTCCCTTCTTGGAGTAAAAGAGGTCGGCCAGTGCCACGATCCTTTCGCAGTCGGTTACCGGGGACATCTCCCGCTCCGGAAGGTGCAGTTTCTGTGCGACGATGTCGCGCGCAGTGAGCCCGACCCCTATGTGGCGCTCGCAGACCATGGCGTGGCGCGGCAGTCCTTCAGCCTCCAAGATCTCCCTTCCTATGACGCCGTGGCAGATGTAGGGGGCGGTTCCGAAGCAGTGCAGCTTGGGCGCGTAGATGCGCGACACGCCGATGTCATGCAAAAGGGCCGCCTCCTCGATGAACCGCAGGTCGTGCTCCGGCACGCCCGCTCTTTTCGCGATGCGAAGCGCCTTGTCCGCAACGTAGCGGCTGTGCCGATAGACGATCTCCAGCCCCTGGTCGTTTCCATCAAAGTATTTTTCCAGCAATGCCGTCGGGTTCACACATGGTCCTCCGCTTGGTATTCATTGGCTCAAGGTTGTAGATTATGACGATTTCCCCTCTGATTGCAACTCCTGTTACCGTGACGGCCGCGGCCGCAGCCGTTCGTGGGGATCCCTGGCGTCGTTCCCTACAGGACAAGAAATGGTTGAATATCGCACGTCGAGCATATATGATGTGAAACCTTTAAGTAGGCATCGTTATTTCAGGTGGTGCGGATGACAGTCAAGTCGGCTACACAGCAACACATGCTACTGGTGGATGACGAACCCGGGATACTGACCGAGGTGTCGCTTCTGCTTGCCTCCAGCGACATCCAGCAGGTGGCGACCCTGTCGGACAGCCGCGAGGTGGTGAGGTACGTACGGGAGCACAAGGTGAGCTCGGTCATCCTGGACTGGGTGATGCCCAACGTCACGGGGGCGCAGATACTGCAAAGCCTTACCGCCGAGCATCCGGAGATACCGGTCATCGTGATGACGGCCATGGGGGATGTCGAGACCGCTGTGGACTGCATGCGGCAGGGGGCCTTCGACTTCCTGACCAAGCCGGTAGACCCCAACCGCCTGGTGGCGAGCGCGAAGAAGGCGCTCCAGGTAAGCGAGCTCGGGCAACAGAACCGAAAGCTCAGGGACTACCTTTTGGCCGACACCCTGGGGAACCCGGACAAATTCGCCGGGATCGTCACCGGCTCCAAGAAGATGCGCGGCATCTTCCAGTACATCGAGGCGATCGCCTCGTCGCGTCTTCCGGTGCTGATCACGGGCGAGACCGGGGTAGGCAAGGAGCTGCTGGCGCGGGCGGTGCACGATGTCTCCGGCGTGGCTGGCCCCTTCATCTCGCTAAACGCCGCCGGACTTGACGATTTCATGTTCTCCGACACGCTCTTTGGCCACAAGAAGGGGGCCTTTACCGGCGCCGACAGCAAACGCGACGGCCTGATAGCCGCCGCGGCCGGCGGCACGCTGTTCCTTGACGAGATCGGGGACCTGAACCTCGCCTCGCAGATCCGCGTTGAGGGGAGGGGGGAGCTTCAGAAACGACCTCTACTTCCGCCTCTGCGCACACGAGTTCAGGGTTCCTCCCCTTAGGGAGCGGCTGGAGGACGTGGGGCCGCTGGTGGACTACTTCGTGCACAACATCGCCCTGGAGCAGGGGAAACCCGCCCCGACGGTGCCGGGGAGCGTGATCGCCGCCCTGGAGCGGCATGGCTATCCCGGGAACGTGCGCCAGCTCTACAACATGGCGCACCACGCGGTGACCTGCCACGACGGCGCCCAGCTGGCACTGGCCGATTTCCCCGGCGTGGCCGCGGCACCGGTCCGGGTTACTCCGCAGGTCGACAGGGAGAACCCCCTGTTTGGGTTGTTCGGGAAGTTTCCTACGGTGATGCAGGTCGAGGAGTACCTGATAGCGGAGGCCATGAAAATGACCTGCGGGAGTCAGTAGGGGGGAGTTTCGTGGGAAGGGGGGACCCCCCCCCCTCCCGGAGTTTTTTCCTGCGGGTGCGCTTTTCAGGGGGCGGGGGCGGCCATGGGCGCGGTCGAGCCCTTTTCCGGCACCGGGGTGCAGGCCCTGTTCTGCAGCAGCATCTCCTCAAGGGCGGCATCGAAGAAGCCGCGCCTGCAGTCAACCTCGTGCATCTCTTTTCCCTGCAAGAGGGTCAGGAAACGGCAGCCGCCGAAGCAAAGGGGGAGGTAGCTGCATTCAAGGCACTCCTCCTTTTGCCAGTTCCCTATGCAGTGCGATTTGCCGTACTCCTTTACACCGTCGCTCAGGTTCCCGACGCTGAGCCCCTGCCACCCCATGAGGGCGGGGCATTTGTAGAACTCACCCTCGCAGTTCACCACCAGGTTGTCCTCCAACTCCACTATGCAGGCGGCCACCGTAGGTTTCGTGGTCCTGAAGCCTTTGGCCAGGATCTCCTTGCGCAGGTAGAGCATCGCCTCGATGAGCCAGGGCTCGTCCGACGAGACGCATCCCGAGGTGTACTCCGAGCACCCTGACTTGGGTATCACCGGGGTGAACAGGACGTGAGTGAGCTTTTCCCCCGTGATGCCGCGTGCGGAAAGCTGGTCCAAAAGGCGCGGGAAGTCACGGTAGTTCTCCTGCCTGAAGTTCCCGCCAAGGACGATGGGGACGATGTCCCAGATCTTCTCGATGTTGTCGACTATGGTGTCGAAGCTCCCCGCGCCGGATGCGTAGGGGCGCTCGCCGTCGTGTACCGCGCGCGGTCCGTCCAGGGTGAACTTTGCCCCATTCAGGCCGAGCGGCAGGAGCATTTGCGCCGTCTCGCGGTTCAACAGCGTGCCGTTGCTCACCAGGTTGAAGCTGTAGCTCACCCCGTGGCTGCGGGCCCCCTGCAAGAGCGGCTCGGAGATCCTGCAGATCAGGTCCAGGGAGAGGAGCGGTTCGCCGCCGTAGAAGGAGACGGTGACATCCCACCCCTTCGAAATCCGGTCGCGCAAAAGCGTTTCCACCAGGAGATCGGCTGTCTCCGCGGACATGTAATGCCCGCCGCGGAAGTCGGCCTCGTAGCAGTAGCCGCAGTTCAGGTTGCAGTCGAGGTTGAGCACAACCATCGTCTTGAAGTTCCTGCTGCGTGACCTCACGCGTTCCAGCACGCCGCGCATCTGCTCCTTCTCGGCGTCCCGGTCGGGGACCAGCATGCCGAGCCGGGTGAGTGCCTCGCGCTCGGTAACGGACGCCGTACCCGATTCGATCCCCCTCAGGGTCGCACCGGAAACCTGTGCCATGGAACAACGCAGGGTGGAGAAAAGCAGGAAATGATCGGGACGGTCTTTGGCGGGGTAAGCTTTGAGGTAGCGCGAAAGATGCATGGTAGATTCTCTTTTGTGGCTTAAATTGCGGTTTGCAGGGAGAGAGGTTGCATAGTTACTGGCAACCACCCCCCGCCTCCCCACAGGAGGGAGGCGAGGGGTGGGTCAGTCGGCTTACGGGTACCCGGTATAAACGAACATCGTGAAGCAGCAGCCGAACCCTTCATCAGTCACCTCGACGTCCACACCCTCCTCCAAGATCTCCAGTGCTAAGTTTTCAGTTTCCATTCAGTTTTCCCCCTTTTTTGGTGTAAAAACTTTGGACTTCACTTACACGTTGTGTTAGATTAGCACGCACTTAATTGGCTGGCAATAATAAATTTTAATTTTTTTGCTGGGGAGGGAAATGTTGCACAGACAAATCAGCATACTCCATTCAGCGTTTCACACAGTGAGGCCTTTTCTGCTGACTGCCGTGCTATGCCTCGTGCTTTGGCCCGGGTCTCTAAGAGCGGACGATGATCTGCGTTTTCTAGAGCTTTACAACGGACCGCAGACCGAGATAGTTTCCGGCAGCCGCTCTCCCCGTCCCGCCTCGCAGACAGCCGAAAACATCACGGTGGTCACCGCCAGCGAGATCGAAGCCCTGAATGCCCATACCCTGGCTGACATACTTTACACGGTGACCGGCGTGCAGCTGGAGATGAACCGCACCCCCGGCACGGTGGTCAACCTGGACATACAGGGGTCCAACTTCAATCACGTCCTGGTCCTGATCGACAACGTTCCCATCAACAACCTGGCCGACAACTTCCCGGACGTCGCCTCGGTTCCGGCGCAGATGATAGAGCGGATCGAGGTGGTCAAGGGGGCCGCGTCCACCTCCTGGGGAAGCGCCCTCGGCGGGATCATCAACGTCATCACGAAATCCCCCGAAACGGAGCGCGCCTTTGGCGGAATGGTCTCCGGCTCCATGGGGAGCAGGGAGACCCTCGACGGCCGGGGCGAGGTGAGCGGCACGGTGAACCGGCTGGGGTACTACCTGACCGCGGGGACGCTCCGCTCCGACGGGCTGCTCCCAAACAACGACGTGCGGCTGCACAACTTCTACGGAAAGCTCCACTACTCACTTCCGGTGCAGGGCTCGCTCACGCTCACCACCGGCTTCACGGAGGGGGAGAGCGGTCAGACCGAAGTCCCCGGCTTCAATATCCACATCGACCAGGAGAACCGCCACCTGATTTCGACGCTTGCGCTGCAGTACCCGCTTCCTGAACGCCTCACCGTCGACGTCTCCGTCAGAACCAGGCAGAGCACCTCTGAGCTTTTCTATCGCAACCCGGCTGATGACGCGGTACTGCAGAACTTCATGGGGGATGACTCCACTCTCGGGGGGAGCCTGAAACTGACCTGGTTGGGGGACCGGCAGATGCTGGTTGCGGGGATCGATTACGACCACGTCAGGTACAAGCTCACGATGCCGCAACCGCAGGGGCCGGTGGAGATCAAACGTGCCGACCGTGTCGGTTACTACCTGAACGACACCATGACCCTGGGCGATTTCACCATCACCCCCAGCGCGCGTTTCGACCGGACCGGCCTGGGAGGGGACCACTTCAGCCCCAGCCTCGGCGTCACCTACGCCATTACCGAGAACAGCCTGCTGCGCGGCTACACGGCCAGGGGGTACAGCCTCACCTCGCTGTACCGCCCCAGTTCAACGGAGAAGGTATGGACCTCCCAGCTCGGTTTCGAGACTGGGGACATACCGAACATCTGGCTGAAGGGGACCCTTTTCAGAAACGACACCTCGGATGTCAACACCGACACCCCCGGCGGCACCGTCGAGCAGCGTGAGCTCAAGCGGGGATTCGAGGTGGAGGCAAGGACGCTTCCCTTCTTCAATACCTCCCTCTCCGCCGGTTACACCTTCATCAGGGGGACCGTGGGGGAGCATGGCCGGACCCTTTCCGGGACCCCCAAGCATACCCTTCAGGTCGGCGTCCGGTTCCAGGACCAAAGCGACCTGCTCGCCATGCTTACCGGGCATTACGTAAACTGGAGCGACGAGCAGAGTGCAAGGTCGGGGGCGATCATCTGGGACCTGCATGTCAGAAAGAAGATCCCCTACGGGGAAGAGGGTTCACTGGAGTTCTTTTTCTCCGTCAGGAACCTTCTGGACGACGATCAGTACCTCAACGCCTTCTTTGAAAATCCGGGGCGTTGGGGCGAGGCGGGGGTCAGATGCAATTTCTAAAGATCCTCGTTGTCACCCTGCTTTTGTTGCTACCCTTGCCTGCCTTCGCCTACGACGTTCTCGTGCTGCAGTCCATGCACGAGAAGGGGTACGACGAGGCGGTGAATGGGTTCAAACGCGAATGCCGTGCCAGTATGAGAAGGCTGGTCCTTACCGACTATGCCGAGGCGGATATCACCCGCATCACCCGCGAGGAGCATCCAAAGCTGATCGTGGCGGTCGGCGACCGTGCCCTGGAACTGGCCCGGAAGCAAAGGAGCACTCCGGTGCTTTACATGATGGCCTTAAACCCCAGACCCCGTACCGGGGTGACCGGCGTCGGCATGCTCCTGGACCCCTCCAGGTATTTGTTCGTCTTCGATGCCCTGGGAACCGGGAAGGTGGGGGTGATCTACGACCCGGCACGCAGCGGCGCCTACCTGAAGCGCGCCCAGTCAGCCGCTAGCCGCAACCGCATCGACCTTGTGCTCAGGGAGGTGCGCAGCGCGAAGGAGACCCCTGCGATGCTGCAATCGTTAAGGGGTAAGGTGGATGCCATCTGGATGCTCCCGGACACCACAGCCGTCTCCCCCGCGTCCACCGAGGCCTATTTCCTGTTCTCACAGGGGGAGAGGGTCCCCGTCGTCACCTTTGCCGATATCTACCTCTCCATGGGGGGGGCCGTGGCCCTCACCATCGACCGCCATGATATCGGCAGGCAGCTGGGAGAGATGGCGCTGGAGGTGTTGGACGGCACCGATGTCGACGATCTCCCCGCCGGGTTCCCTCGCAGGGTGGTCACGAGGACCAACGACGGGGTGGTGCGCCAGCTTGACCTTGCGGGACGTCTGTGATGAAAAGAAAGTTGCGCGTCGCCCGGTACATCAAGAACTTCCGGGTACGGCTCTACCTTATTTTCACCGGGACCATAGCGCTCCTCACCGCCGCGTTCGTCTCCTTTTACGTCCTGACCGACATGAGAAGCTACCGCAGCACCCTGGAGCGGGAGGGGAGGCTTTTGGCCACCATCCTGGCCCAGAACGCGAGGCTGCCGCTATTCGCCGAGAACACCGAGGCCCTCACGCTCTTAGCCGAGGGGACCGCGCGCTACCCCTCCGTCCTCTGCGTCACCATAGCCAACGTGGACGGGGTGACGGTAGCAAAGGCCAGGAACAAAAACGAGCAGGCAAACGACATCATCGAGATGAAGGTGGATATCACCTCGCCGGGGCAGGTGCTCTCTCCCGAGTCGGTGCTGCTTGGGAATGCCGGAAGCGACGAGCAGCGGGTCATCGGCCGCGTGCGCCTGTCGCTCGACACCTCGGGCGCCCGCGAGCGGCTCATCCACCTGGTGGCGGCTTCGCTCGCCATAGGGACCCTCTTCTGGATATTCGTCTCGCTTCTTTGCTACCAGATCCTGAAACGCGTCACCTTCTCGTTCAACCTGCTCATGGGGGGGATCGAGGAGATCGGCTCGGGTAAGCTCTCGGCGCGTGTCGACCTCGACGGGGACGACGAGCTGGGACGCGCCGCCAACGCCATCAACGCCATGGCCGCCTCGCTGGAGCTTCGCGAGCTGGAGAACCTCGCCCTGCAGGAGGAGCTCCTGAAGTCGATGAGGCTCGAGGTGCAGGAGGAGAAGAAGCTCGTCATGGCAAGGCTCATCCAGACCAACAAGATGACCTCGCTTGGGCTCCTTCTCTCCAGCATGGCACACGAGATCAACAACCCCAACGCCTCGATCCGCTTCTCCGGGCACATGATCGGCAAGATGTGGGGCGACGCCGTGCCTCTTCTGGACGGGGTCATGCAGGAGGAGGGGGATTTTTTCCTGGGCGGGGTCCCCTATGAGAAGGCGCGTGCAGCCATGGCTGACAACGCGGCGAAGATCGTGGAGAATTCCGAGCGGATCGCCCGTGTGGTCCATGGACTCAGGGATTACGGGGTAGGGGGGGGGGCGCACCTGCGCCAGAAGCTGGAGATAAACAGCGCCGTTTCCGCCGCTCTTTCCGTCCTGGCCTGCCAGATCAGGAGGGACGTGCAACTGACCACCTCTCTTGGGACCGGCATCCCCGTGCTGAACGGGAGTCAGCAGCAGCTGGAGCAGGTGCTCATCAACCTGATCCTGAACGCGATGCAGTCCTTTGCGGACGGGCGCGGCGGGGTGCACCTGAGCACCCGTTACGACAGCTCAAGCTGTGAAGTGATCGTGGAGGTTCAGGACAACGGCGTCGGCATCAAGCCGGAGACCATGGAGCGGCTTTTCGAACCCTTCTACTCCACGAAGCTGGAGCGGGGGGGGAGCGGCCTTGGTCTTTACATCTCGCAGTACATCGTTGCCGAGCACGGCGGGCGCCTGCAGCTTACCTCCGCCCCCGGGAAGGGGACCGTCGCCCGCGTAGTGCTCCCGGCGACACCCCCTTCAGTGGGCGGGGTGATCCCCGCCAAGGATGTTGAGCATCCAGCCGATCCGCTCCATCAGGTCCGTTAACGCCTCCCCTTCGTACCCTCCGCCGCAGATCCTGCGCATCTGGCTCAAAAGCCCTTCGAAGACGTCGTCCCCGCAGGAACTCTTGACGATCTCGTTGGTGAGGCTGTCGTTCAACAGGAGCCTTTTCATCTGGATCAGCTGGATCTCGACGCGCAGCTTCTTTATGGTCGGCATATCGCTTTGCTTCAAAAGTTGCAGGCACTGGTTGATGATGCTGTATTGATGGTCCATGACGTCCCCCGATTGCATTGTATTCGAACAACCCAATGCTTGTTCCAATATCCGTGCCAAGGTCCTCGCAGATAAAAGCACGAGTTTTCGGGGTGTTGGCCATGCCACCCCTCCTCCCTCCGGTGGGGCGGGGGTGTGAAAAATTTTACGCTTGCCGCCGAATGCCGGGCGAAGGAACGCTAAAACGGCCACTTAGCGGCAGGTGTAAAAAAATGCACTGTTCGTTTTTTTACAATCTCATTTCCTGCCGGAGAGGCAGCTCTTCACGCTGGCCGTTATCTCGATGGGGGTGAACGGTTTGAGGATGAAACCGTTGGCCCCCGCCTCCGCTACCAGCTCCCGCATCTCCTTTTCGCTCTTGGAGGACAGGAGCAGGATCGGGATGTCCTTGCTCACCTCGTTTTCCTTCAGGAGCTTCGCCTTCTTGTTGCCGTCCAGCATCGGCATCATGATGTCCATGATGATCAGGGCCGGCTTTTCCCTGGAGAATATGAACCGGTTTGCCTCTATGCCGTTGGTTGCCGTCAAAACCTGGTAGCCGGCCTGCTCCAGCGCGTCCTTCGCCATCGCCAATACCAGTTCGCTGTCGTCTATGATGAGTATCTTGACATTCAAGGGTTTTTCTCCTTTTTGTAGTTTCCTGGTTCAGTTCCCGGCGCCGGGCGCCGGTCATGCGGTTGAAGCGTCACCCTGCGCCGAACAGCTTGGAGATCGCGGCGGGCATGTGGTCGAGCGGGAGCACCCGGTCCACCGCATCGAGGTGGATGGCGGCCTTCGGCATGCCGAAAACGGCGCAGCTCGGCTCATCCTGCACTATGGTGGTCCCTCCCGCCTCCTTGATGCGGAGCATCCCCTGGGCGCCGTCGCGTCCCATGCCGGTCAAAAGCACGCTCACCACCTGGTCGCAGCGCTCCTTGGCCAGGGAGTTGAAGAAGACGTCTATCGAGGGGCGGCAGCAGTTCACGGGGGGGGTGCCGGTGAGCCTAATCCTCCCCTCTGAAAGCGTCATGTGACTGCCGTCCGGCGCGATCACCGCCTCCCCCGGCAGGTACCGTTCCCCCTCCACGGCGATCTTCACGTTGATGGCGCATTCCCGGTTCAGCCAGGTGGCGAACCCCGGCGCGAAGCCGGCTGCGATGTGCTGCACGACGAAGACCGCTCCCGGAAAGCCGGCGGGAAGGCGCTTCAAAAGACTCATCACCGCCTTCGGGCCGCCGGTGGACGCCCCTATGGCGAGGATGTTGGGGGGCGCTCCGCCCCCTGCGAACTCGATGGGGGGGAGCGGCTTCAGTTTGCGGCGGGGGTGCCTGATCACCCTGATCCGGGAGAGGAGCCGCACCTTCTCCGCCAGGCGGGAGCCGAACTCCTCCCTGGCACCGGGGGTCCCAAGCTCCGGCTTCTCCATGACGTCCAGGGCGCCGCGCTTGATCGCCGTGAAGGCGCGGTCCACCTCGCTCGCCTCGACCGCGGCGGAGATTACCAGCACCGGGGTGGGGGCCGTCGCCATGATCTCCTCTATCGCGTCGAGCCCGTCCATCACGGGCATGAGGATGTCCATGATCACAAGCTCCGGCTTGAGGGAGAGGGTCAGCTCTACCGCCTCCTGGCCGTTGCGCGCCTCACCGACCACCTCGATCCCCCCCGCATCCAGAAGCATCTCCTTCAGCAGGTGACGCACCAGGACCGAGTCATCCGCCAGCAGAATCCGTATCGCCATAAAACCTCTGTCGCCGTCTCGCGGCAAGCGGCGGCGTGCCGCCCGCCGGGTACTTCTTTGGCAGTCACCCGATCAGCATCTGCACCGTTTCGAGGAGCGTTCCCTGGTCGAAGGCCCCCTTGACTATGTAGGCCTGGGCGCCGGCCTGCAGGGCCTGCCTCTTGTCCTCGTCGCGGGCAAGCGAGGAGACGATGATGATCGGCACGTCGCGGTGCTTTTCCGACCCCCTGAGCAGGCGGGTCAGCTCGAACCCGTTCATCCCCGGCATCTCCACGTCGGAGATGATCAGGTCGAAGCTGTCGTCGGCGCATTTGTCGAGGGCGTCCTCCCCGGAGACCGCGGTCACCACCGAGTAGCCGTGGGTGAGCAGTATGCTCTGCTCCATGGTGCGGGTGGTGATGGAGTCGTCCACCACCAGCAGATGGAATTGGCGCTCCCCGGTCGCCTCGCCCAGATGGCGCAGGGTGGGGCGGCTGCCGCGCTCCCCCGCGCCGAACAGGTCGGGGACGTTCAGTATCAGAGCCGGGTTGCCGTCCCCCATGATGGTGGCTCCGAAGAGGAACCTCACGTTCCTGAACTGCTTCCCCAGCCCCTTCACCACCACCTCCGAGCTTCCCAGGTGCGCATCCACCGTGCAGGCGATGCGCTGGTCGCAAAGCTTCAGCACGAGGACCGAGAGGGTCGCCGCTTTCTTTTCCTCTCGCGGCAGCTCGAGCATCGAGGCCAGGCTGTGCAGCGGGGTGGTCGCCCCCCGCACCTTGATCACCTCGTTGGCGCCCAGGGTCGATATCTCCTGCGGGCGCACCTTGAGGATTTCCTGCACGTAGTTGATCGGGATGGCGAAGGTCTCCCCGGAGCACTCGACTATGAGCGCCTCTATGACCGAGAGTGTGAGCGGCAGCTGCAGGGTGATGAGGGAGTAGCTCCCTTTCTCGCTGGTAAGGGTGATGTTCCCCTTTACCCGCTCGATGTTCTTCTTAACCACGTCCATGCCGACGCCGCGCCCGGAGACGCCGGTCACGATCTCCTCGGTGGAGAAGCCGGGCCTGAAGGTGAGGTAGAGGGCCTCCTCGTCGCTCAACCCTTCCGCCTCCCGCGCGTCGATCACCCCTTTTGCGAGGGCCGCCCTCCGTATGCGGGCGGGGTCCATGCCGCGGCCGTCGTCCCGCACCTCCACGAGGACGAAGCGCCCCTCCAGGCGGGCGGCGAGGCTCACCACCCCCTCCCTTGCCTTCCCCGCCGAGACCCGCACCTCAGGGCTCTCGATGCCGTGGCAGACGGCGTTGGTCAGAAGGTGGATCAGCACCGGCTTGAGCCCCTCCAAAAGCACGCGGTCCATCTCTATGGAGTGGCCGGTGACCTCGAGCCTCACCTCCTTCGAGAGCTCTAGCGCCAGGTCGCGCACCAGCCGCTCGAACCCCTCCGATATGCTCTTCAAGGGGAGCATCCTGAGCGCCATCGCCTTTTCGTGCAGCTCCTGGATCAGGTAGTCGAGGTAGAGGACGTCGTCCTCAAGCTCGCGGCGGAATACGGTGAGCGGCTGCGCCTGAGAGGGGGGGGAGGCGTCGGCGATCCCCTTCAGGGTGGCGAGCTTCGCCTCCAGGCGCTTCTTGTTGATGATCATCTCCCCGATCAGGTTCACCAGGTGGTCCAGTGTCTTCACGTTGGCCCGGACCGTGTCCTGCTGCCCTTCGGCCGCAGCCTCGCGGCTCTCGGCCGGCACCGGGTGGGCGAGCTCGCCGCGGTCGTACTCGGCCACGAAACGCTCCACGTCGAGGTTCGGGGCCTCCCCCTTGGCGAGCGCCGCCGTGATCAGGGCTACCGCGTCGGCGCCCTTCAAAAGGAGGTCGATCGCGTCGGCGTCCACCTTGCGGCTCCCCTGTTCCATCCCCTTTAGCTGCTCCTCCATGGTGTGGGTGATGGCGCTTATCTCGGCGAGCCCCACCATGCGCGCCGACCCCTTCAGGGTGTGCGCGTTTCTCAGGAGCTCGTGCAAGAGCTGGGTGTCGCCGGGGTTTCGCTCCAGCAGGAGGAGCCCGCTTTGCAGCGAGGCCAGGTGCTCCTCCGCCTCACGGCAGAAGATCTCGATGTACCTGCTTCCCATCTATGCCTCTTCCTCGGTGATCTCCTTGAGCCTTTCGGCTAGCTCCAGTATCTCCGCGATGGCCCGCTCGGTCTCGGTTGCCGACATGGCCACCTGCTGCGCCACGTCGCGCACCTCGCTCATGGTCTCGGCCATCTGCTCGCACGCGGAGGTCTGCTGCTGGGTGGAGAGCGAGATCTCCTTGGCCGTCCTCGAGGTCTCCTGCGCGGTCCCGACGATGGAGGCGAAGGAGAGCTGCACCTTGTCCACCAGGCTGGAGGCGTAGTCCACCGCCTTGGTCCCCTCCTCGGTCACCATGATGGTGTTGTTGGTGGCGCTCTGGATCTCGCTGATCAGCCCCTTGATCTGGCGCGTCGCCTCCACGGTCCGGTCGGCGAGCCTCTTTACCTCCTGGGCCACGATGGCGAAGCGCTTGCCCGCCTCGCCGGCACCCGCCGCCTCAATGGCTGCGTTCAGGGCCAGGAGGTTCGTCTGGTCGCTGATCTCGTCGATGATCTCGACGATGCCGCCGATCTTCTGGCTGTTGTCGCCAAGCTCCAGCATGCTCCGCGCGATGCTCTCCACCTGGCTTCTCACCCGTCCCATCCCCTCGATG
>Ga0209317_1002272_pt1 | contig 14223 bp, 11 predicted proteins | sample RifGroB2_FD_183994 | JGI IMG/M metagenome (GOLD analysis project Ga0209317, IMG submission 183994) | Soil microbial communities from Rifle, Colorado, USA - Groundwater B2 (SPAdes) (version 2) | ecosystem: Environmental > Terrestrial > Soil > Unclassified | place: Rifle, Colorado | collected... | reverse complement strand
GCCGGCGTACCTCATCCGCCACCACCGCAAAGCCGCGCCCCTGCTCGCCGGCACGTGCGGCCTCTATGGCAGCGTTCAAAGCAAGGAGGTTGGTCTGGTCCGCGATGTCGTTGATGACGCTGACAAACTCACTGATCTTCTCCGACTTCGCCCCCAGATTTCCCACGATGACGGCAGAATCGCGCACGATATCCGCCACCTTCCGCATCTCGGCCACCGACTGGGCCACCACCTTGTGCCCCTCGCGAGCGTTACCCGCCACCTCCCGCGCCGACTCCGAGGCGTTCGTCGTGTTGTGCGCCACCTCATTCACCGTCATGCTCATCTCTTCCATGGCGGTGGCAATCTGATGCACCCGGGACTCAAGGTAATCCTTGCGCTGAATCTGCTCGCAGCGCATGCCATCCAGCGCCTTCTCGGAGGTGATGTCGCTCCAGCAAGCCATGTAACAGATCACCTTGCCCGGATCCATGTGATCCCAGATCGGATAGGCTGTGGTACGCAGCGTCATGCTCCCGATCGGGATCTCCGCCGAATGCGGCATGTCGGAGCGGGGAGTGCTGAAAATGCTACGAATCCGTGCCGGGTCCTTATGGTACTGGTGGATGGAATTCCCATGGGCGTTGGCGACATCTGCCCCGCGCAACCCGGAGTTCAACTCCGCGCGGTGCCGGCTCATCAGTTCCCTGGCACGGCTGTTCATGTAAAAGATCTTGTTGTCCGGTGTGGTGTCGCACAGCATCACGATGTTGTCGACGTTGTCGAACATCTGCATCAGCCTGGCGATCTCCGCCGTTTTCTCATTAACATCGTGTTGCTTGCTGTTTCCGAAAATTCCCATCCTGCTTCTCCTATATCTGTTCCGGGTAGCGAATACCGGCACCCACAGCAATGACCGTCACCTCTGATCCACCGCCTCTAGAGCAGCAGTACGTCCCGGCAGGCCTTAAGCAGCACAGCCAGAATGCTAAGCAACGCTCCAGCGGCGCCGACTACATCTGGATATCTAGCTACCTTTTCGGGAATTACCCGCCGAACTAAAGAGCCAAATAGTTAGAAAATAGCAGAAAACTAGGATACCATTCTACTAAGCTGGGAGGATTAGACGCCTGAATAGGGTGCAGAATGCTTTTAGCATCTGCCGCCATCCGGGGCATATCGGCAGGAGCACCAGCGCGAGAGAGTTGTCAGTCCCGGCACGGATTCATTCCCTGCATCGCGGACTGTAAAGAAATGTAAAGTTTCTAGCTTCGCGGGTCCCGGGTGGTATAAGGAAAAACTTAATAACCGGCGGCCCCTTCAATCAGGGTAACCGCCCTTTTTTCTTCTTTTGCGGAGAACATGTATGGAAGGTTATAAAGCAAAGGTCTGGATCGATCTGGATAACTCGCCACACGTCCCCTTTTTCGCTCCCATAATTGCCGAATTGGAACGCAGAGGTTACCGGGTATGGGTTAGCGCCCGTGACAGGTTCCAGGTGGACCAGCTGGCCTCCATGCACAACATCTCTCATGTCATGGTCGGCAGAGATTATCAAAAGAACAAAATCATCAAGGTTTGGGGATTGCTGTACCGGGCGCTCCAGCTATTGCCACTGGTATGGCAGGAAAAACCGACCCTCGCTCTTTCGCACGGCTCAAGATCACAGGTGATTGCTGCGACAATGGCGGGGATACCTCAGGTAGTGATGATCGATTATGAATTTGTCAGCTTGAGTTTCCCGTTTTTCCGTATCGATAATATCTTCATGCCGGATGCCATTCCCGAAGCATCGGTCAGAGGAAAGTGCCGGCACATCTGGCGATATCCCGGCATCAAGGAAGATGTTTATGTCCCGAGGTTCCAACCCTCCAAAGATATTCTCGAAGCATTAGATATAAGCCCGGATAAAATCCTGGTCACCATACGACCGCCGGCGAGTAACGCCCATTATCACACCGCCAAAAGTGAAGAACTCTTCAGGGAAGTTATTCCGTTTATCGCAGCAGCAGCGAACACAGTCATGGTGATGCTGCCGCGAAACGAGAAGCAGGGGAGGGAAATAGGGGAAAGATGGCCGGGGTTACTGGAAGAGGGGAAGGTGATTATCCCCGATACTGCCCTGAACGGGCTCGACCTGGCATGGCACTCGGATTTGGTGATAAGTGGCGGGGGCACCATGATCCGGGAAGCGGCAGCGTTGGGAGTGCCCGCCTACAGCATATTTGGAGGCGAGACCGGCTGCGTCGACCGGTACCTGGCGGAAACGGGGCGGCTGAAGCTGATAACGAGCTCGGCAGATTTGCCTGCCACCATAAAGCTGGAAAAAAGGAAACAGCTGGGCGCTCCGGTTCGCTCCGACAGAACCCTTAACAGCATAGTTGACGAGCTGGAACAGGTGGTAAAGCTGCAAAAATGAGCGCATCCCATCGCGTGGGTCGGTGGGCGGAGCCCACCCTACGGACTCAAGGTGAGCAGCTCACCGATCAAAAGGTTCAACCGCTGCCCCTCACCGCACCGTCCGCGTCCCGAGGTGCAGTGTCACATCGCCCACCTCGATAGTGTCGGGATTTCCCTCGCCCGCCGGCTGCAGTGTAGAGGTGCGGCGCTGAATGGCGCGCAAGCGCGCCACCAGTTCCCGGGTATTGAACGGTTTGGGAAGATCAGCTCCCATTTCCAGACCTTCGATGCGATCGATCTCATCACCGCGCGCCGTCAGCATCAGTACCGGCACCTGAGAGCTCTGGCGTATGCGACGTAGCACATCGAAACCGTTGAGGCTCGGAATCATGACGTCCAGAACGATCAGGAAATAATTGCCAGACAGTGCCAGCCCAGCCCCCTCCTCACCATCGTGCGCCGTATCGATGAGGAACCCCTCCAAGGCAAGATAGCTGCCGAGCAATTCGCAAAGGCCGACATCGTCATCAATGATCAGAATTTTCTTCTGCATATCGCTGACTCGCTCCTGTTGCTTTTCGGACCCCTGTTATTTCAGAGCGTTGATAACAGCCGGATCGTTGAGCAACAGCTCAAGTTTCTTCCTGTAGGCTTCAGGAACAGCCTCTTTTGCATGCGCCGGGGGAGACCAGAAACTTCCGCCCAACCCATCTTCACCTTTCAAAGCTTTCTCCGCAACCCTCGCCCCCTGTTGGTCCATTACAGTCAGGACAACGTCGTAAGTAAGGCCAGTGTTCTGATAGGTGCTCGACATCCACTCATTCATGGTGAGTAAAAGCAGGTTGTCTGCCTTGGTTGCCTTAAGCTTGCTGATAATTTGCTCCTGCGGATCATTCGGTTCAGCTGAAACCTGCGTGCATCCAAAGCCTTTTTTCTTCAGGGCAGCGCAAATGACTGAGGCCATCTCGTCCGCCAAAGGCTTGCCGCTTTCCGTGCTGACGTTGAAAGGGTTTCCGAAACCACCTCGGAAATTGCCGACGTAGTTCTTATCCTTCTCTCCATCTTTGATATAGGGGCGATGATCTACAGAGGTAACTGCCACCATGGAATTGCCGGAAGCGCTCAGTTCAGGCTGTGCATCATGGTAACGGATCTGCTGACCTACTGCACAGCCGCCTAAGACCAATCCCAACACCAATGTACCAACACTTCTCAATACCACATTCTTCATGTCCTCCTCCTTTCACTCAGTTATAGAGATAGCTTCAGGCACCAAAGCGAAGCAGAGACACATTAGATTATTTTTACCATCTGGACAAGAGAATCTTGAGGCAAGATGCTTTGCAGGCGACACCCAAAGCCCAACTCGGCCCTGCAGGGTTACCATCAGATATCTCCGGTTGTTCCAGTTCCTCCCCAGTGAAGACAAAGGTTCGTTACCAGTAGCACAGAATTGCCGCGCCTATAGTTAGAACTTAATAATCCATTCCTGATAAAGATAATCTAAAGTGCCATGAGTCGAAGCCGATACAAAGGATTGAATATCAGATCCCCCTACTGTCATAGGGAATCAGCATTGATTGCAACATCTGTATCAACGGCTGGGGTTCAGAGTTCATCGTAAGCACTGATATGTAACTGACGCCAAAAACAAGGAGGATCTATGAAACGTCTCATCAGCTTGATTGCACTATCATGTGCCATCTCCGGTTGCGCAACCCCGCTTGTCATAGACAACGGAAAGCAGACCAGGGTATTTACTCCATGCACAAACGACAACCTTTGCTTCCGTGATACCTACAATGTTTTGTGGGACAACTGGTGCCCGAACAGCCCGGCTGACTACCCGATCTCCTACAGAAGCAAACAAACCGAATACGAGTCAAACAAGGTTGAGTACATCCTGCTTCCAAATACCGTTTACGAACGCGAAGTTAGAGGTGAAAGATGAAAGCCTGCGTTAAATTGACGACCATTGTAATGGCTGCAATAACTGTTTCCGGATGCGTGAACTCAACTCCGCGCTTTTCAGGCTCATCATCCGACTCGTATCAACTGGCCCAGCTCAATTCCGGTCAACGCTACATCGTGGATGAACCATTGCAGATCCAGCAAAGCAACACACCGGTCGGGAATTTTAATTCCCGAATGATATTTATGACCGATCAACTGGAAAGAAACGTTGACCGCAAGAGCCTGGAAAATACTTTCATAGTTACCAGTTTCATCAATCTCAACAAACTTTCCGAAACCACCCCCTTTGGCAGGCTGGTCGCGGAGAATGTCATCCATGAGTTGCAAGTTCGCAAATGGAAGGTATTCGAGGTCAGGCTGACCAAGGATGTCATCATAAATGAAACGGGTGAATTTTCCTTGAGCAGAGATGTGAAGAAGATCAAGGAACTATACAAGGTCGGCGGGATCGTCACCGGCACCTATTCTATTGCTGGCAACCATGTGATAGTCAACTCCAGGGTTATCGACATAGATACAGGCTTGGTCTCATCATCTGCCCAGATCCACATGCCGATCAGTTCCTTTATCGACGGGCTCCTGTTTACCGGGGAAAGTTTGACCGCCATGAAGATTGTGGGTGATACGCCGTTCAGCTGTAGGGACAACGCCACCTGCTGGAATGGTGATGCCTCCAGGCAGTTGAAACTCGACGGCACATCCAGATGATGCCGAAACAGTGGCTCCTCTTGGTATTCTCAGCTGCTTCATTGATTTTATCGGGTTGCGCTGCGTCCCTTCCTGCCACCCTGGGAGGCGACTGTTACAACAAAGCACTTCCGACACTTCTTGATGCAACCGACCTCAAGGTTCTCTTCCAGGACATCGCCTCCGAGCTTTGCGTCAGTAACTGCTCTGACTGTGGGACCCCAGGCAAGCAGGATACGATAGAGACTCAAACGTGCGGAAGTAATGAAACCACTCCTCAGTCCACTGTCATGGTGACGGACTTTGCCGACATTCAATCCTTCCTGCCCAATCAGTCCGGCCTGCTTATGGGAGAGCTTATGCGGGGGGGTCTTAATCAAGTCTGCAATTACAAGATCATTCAAGCCGAGTTCGCCAAGTACTTCAAGCTGTCGGAAAACGGACTCATCGTCTTGACCCGCCAGGCGCGAGAAATCAAGAGAAGCGATTACTCGCAGCCCGATGTCATCGTAGGTACCTACAGTCACGTTAACATCAACAAGGTGATGATTTTCGTCAGGAAGATCAATACCGAAACCGGCACCATTTCCAAAATGGTGACAAGAGAGCTCAATTACACCTGCGGTGCCCGATCCGTGATGGGGTACGGTGTCAAATAGCGGACCGCCCCGGTGCAGAGCAGCCCTCAAGATGACAACTCCTCATGCAACATTGCAGACCCGGGGGCCAGAGTTCCTCATCCAAAGCGTGATGTGTGACCTCTGGCCCACCGGTTGCCTCCGAAGCTTTCAGCTTTTCAGTCTACCCGCGCATGAATTCCGCCACCGACCCCCGACGCATCCTCAGCTGCCGGGCCTCAGAGGTGAGATGCATAAAGCCCATGAGGCTTCGGGCGCTCTCCAAGCGGCAACAGCGGCTCTCCCGAACCGAAATCTCGTGACAAGGACTCTCGATCGCTGGGAGGCGGTCAGAAGTAGCCAGATTGAGGGCCAGCTCCGATGTCGATGACGTTCTCACATACTAGGCTACGGGAAGCGATGAAGGGTCTACCTACAGATGTCGTCGTCACGTTCAATTACGTCAAATCCTTGGAATATGGGCTGCAAAAAGATGCTCAGGGCGGAGTAAAGGCGCTTATCGGGACTCCGGTAGTCACTGTGAACCAGGTAATGAAGGGGCTTCATATTGCGTTTCCAGCGGCCAACAAAGCCTTGACACAACTTCAGGATCTCGGGATTGTGGAGCCGCTGAAGGACCGGAAACGAAACCGAACCTTCGCGCTCCGGGAAGCCATAGAGCTTTTGAACCGTCCGGCTCAGGTGGACCCGTACTGACAATCCTCTTATGTTGTGCTTGACATAAATACATATTCTACGATACTGTACCCCAAAATTTTCAGGTGATGGAGTTCGCCATAACCGCTTATATAAGCTGATGACTCCTGCTCTTAAAAAACGAGGGCAGGAGTTTTTTCTTTTTATGGGGTGTAGTTGCTGATGTTGACAGCGGGGATAACTTGCTTCTGTTTCAGCGGAAACTTCATCGGATGTCAGGCAGTTCGAGGGTGCTCTATGATTTTCGGCAGGGATTTATTTCAGTACTTCGCTGTACGCTACGTCACTACGACAAATTCTGAACCCAAGGTGAGATAAGGATGCCTTTCCGCTGGGATGCCAAAGAGCATGTAGCGCAAGGCCGCTACTTCCTCAAGTGGCTGGCCATAGTTTCGCCGGCTGCTGCGATGATTGGGGCGGCGTGCGCCCTGTTCCTCTGGAGTCTGGAGCAAGTGACCCAGATGCGGTATCTGCACCCCGATCTATTGTTCTTCCTGCCGTTGGCAGGCATGGCGGTAGCTTTCCTGTACCTCCGGTTCGGCAAAACCGTCGAGGGTGGCAACAATCTGGTCATAGAACAGATCCACGAGCCAGGCGGCGGAATACCCAGCCGGATGGCCCCTCTGATTCTGGTCGGCACGGTGATAACCCATCTGTTTGGCGGCTCTGCCGGCCGGGAAGGCACGGCCGTGCAGATGGGGGGAAGCATCGCCAGTACCTTCGGTCGACTGCTACGCCTGAACGCCCATGACATGCGCGTCCTGCTCATGGCTGGCATCGCGGGCGGATTCGGCGCGGTCTTCGGAACTCCGCTAGCCGGAGCGGTTTTCGCCATGGAAGTGCTCTCAGTGGGGCGCATGAGTTACGAAGCTCTGATACCTTGTCTGATAGCCGGCATCGTCGGAGATCAGGCCTGCACAGCCCTGGGCATCCGGCATACGGTCTATCAGATCACCTCAGTTTTTGCGACCGCACATACCCCGCAGCTTGATCCACTGCTGTTGTGGAAAGTGGCCCTGGCGGCAGTCGCGTTCGGTCTTGCCAGTGTGATCTTTGCGGAGTTGCAGCACAGTATCCAGCAACTGTTTAAAACAGCCATTCGCTGGCCGCTGCTGCGCCCGGCCGTCGGAGGGGTGATCATCATCGGCCTGGTGTATCTCCTGGGAACGCGTGACTACCTTGGTCTTGGAGTCAATTCCCTCGACCCGAATGCCGTGACAATCCTGTCCTGTTTCCAACCAAACGGGGCCACTGACTGGAGTTGGTGGTGGAAAATCCTCTTCACTGCCATAACCCTGGGATGTGGTTTCAAGGGTGGCGAGGTCACCCCCCTGTTTTTCATCGGGGCGGCACTCGGTAACGTCTCGGCGCGCTTGTTGGACGCGACAGCCCAGACCGACCTGTTCGCAGGGCTAGGTTTCATCGCAGTTTTTGCCGGGGCGACCAATACGCCGCTGGCCTGTACCATCATGGGCATCGAGCTTTTCGGTTCACATGCGGTAGTGTACATGGCCGTAGCCTGCTACCTCTCGTATCTCTTCAGCGGCCATACCGGCGTCTATCTCTCGCAGCGGATCGCGGTGCCGAAAACAGCGTCTCCCTCCGTGGTGCCGTATGTGTCACTGCGGACTGCACGCGAGATGTCAACAACCCTTGCAGCGCGATTGCTAAACGTGTTGCGCACGCCAGAGCCGGTATTCGAAGATATACCTGAAGATAAAGGAGATACTGCAATGCCTACCCGTCACAAGGTCGTCTCAACGGAAATCGGTCAGCTTCGCATCTATATGACCCCCAAGGAGAAGCGGGTCAGCGCCAGCTACCGCCAGAAACTGTTCGGCAAAGCCCTATATCAAGAGATCATCGACACCGCGAAGCGGGATGGTATCCTGAACGCCGTCGCGCACCACACACACTATGGCTACAGCGGCAAGGGAACGGTTGAATCCGGCGCCCTGTCGGAGATCCCAAACCTGTCGTTGAATTTGTGCGTGGAGTTGATCGCGCCCCGCCAGGATTTGGAGCTGTTTGTACGAAATCATGCGGACATTTTTAAGGGCAAAGTCCTAGTGTATAAGCATATGGAGCACTGGGATATCCATCGCAATGCCATCAAGATCAGCGAAGCGGATCAAGCTGAACTCGATGCCGATGTCATGCCCGAAGAACCTTGAGTTTAACCGTGGCAGAAGGTGTCTCAAAGCAGAAAAAAAGAGCAGGCCAACTCCCACCTGAAGGAGTTGGCCTGCTCTTTTACTGTCTAAATTCACCTCAGAGTCAGATCAGCTCACAACTGCCGATCAGTTTTTCGGCAGGCTACGGCGTCTCGGACCAAAACTTCTTATTACCCCATTCTTCATATCTCTCCGTTCAATTAGCTAGTGAGATGGCTGCACTAGAATCGCAGCAGAGACTAATTAGATTAGCGGAGTAGCTCATCGGTTAGAACCACCCGGAAAAGCAATTCATTGCCACGGGACACGGAGCGCACGGATGAGGCAAAACAGCATGTTTTCCATGTCTTTCTCCGTGACCTCCGTGTCTCCGTGGCAAGACTTCTCGCTTTTTACCCCCATTTAGATGTTTGCCTTTCGGGCAAGAAAATATTGGAACTGCGGTTTTTCCCGCGCGCATTGAGTGTTGCCGGATTGGAAGGCTGCTCACTGTCGGAAAACTTTACAGACCGGCATATGGACCGCACGCTTCGCAACCCAAAAGCCTGCAAAAACTGCACGTTACTTCTTGGCATCCTCTTGGCATTCCAATTGCTCGAAGGAGCTGATTCCAGCATAATTTTACACACGGAGCATTTATGAAAAACGGTTTAGCCCTATTGGCCCTGGTCTGCGCCATCGCTCTATCTGCATCCGGCGCATACGGAACAAGCTACACCTTCTCGTCGGTTGACGGTACTACGAAGAGTGCCAATGCCGACCTGAATGACCTCGCACATGGTTATTACTATGGCTGGTCGATTGCCAACCCTGTTGCCAATTCTCTTGGTGCTGAACTCTCGCGTGGAGCCACCATACAATCAGCCACCCTTGTTTTTAATAATATTTGGAATTGGGATGCCAGGGAGAAGGACCAGTTGAACTCCTTCCTGCTGTCGGCAGCGCCGCCTGTTCCCGGTAAATCAGAAGTAGTTCCCCTGGTAATTGACGGAATTCCTCAAGGAAAGACTGCCTACACCTACACAAAGACCACAGTAACCACTACAAAAAAAACCAACTACACCGGCATAGCGCCGGCAGCTCCGACTGGCTACGTTTTCACCAGTGCAACACAGAGTGGCAAAAAATGGACCTATCAATATACCAAGACGACGACATCCACAACTTCCAACGCAACCGGCATAGCTCCAGCAGGCTACACCCTGGCCGGCAGCAAATTCATACCGACGATGGTAACCCTGGGCAGCGGCATCAAACTCAGCGACAATTTGTGGGAGCGAAGTGATCAGGAAAACAAGACCGATATCAATTGGGGTGTGGAGAGTTTCAGGATACAGGACATAAACGGGGACCCTGCCAATCCTTGGGATGATCCGGCTGGCGGGAGTTCAACAGATTTCGATCTCATTTATGAACTAAACGAGCAATCGCTCAACTATCTTTTTGAATATGCCCTGGACGGGGAGTTCGGTATCGGTATTGATCCGGACTGCCACTACTACAATGACGGAGTCTACTTCACCGTCGTGACTGCGGATGCTCCAATTCCAGAACCATCGACCATGCTTCTTTTCGGAGCAGGCCTTGCCGCCCTCTTCCTGGTAAGGAGAAAGCAAAAGGTGTAAGTTTTTCCGACACTCCGGACAAGACGGGGCATCGTTTAAAGATGCAAAGATTATCAACAGTAGCACCACGGTTAAACGAATGGCGGAGTCGCGCTGCTCCAGGTAGGGGGGAGCGCGCCTTTCCTGGATCAGGTGGGTCACCAGGCTGCCTCCTTTTCCCGTTCTTACCGTCCCGCCCGCCGCCTGTTATGTTACGGCAAGATTGCTCTATTGGTTTTATCCAATACAATAGAGCATCCTGCACCACAGGCACTCCCACAGATTCCCAGGCAGACCCTACCATGACAGAGTTCACTCCCATACCGGAACGGCTGTCCCTAGCATTGCCCCTTCGCGCCCGGCGTATCCTGGAACAGACAAGGGTACGGTCCTGTGAGGAACTGCTGGCATTGGGGCATCCGGGTAAGTTGCGGATCGCCAACTGCGGACCAAAAACGTTGGATGCACTTCAAAGACTCCAGAGTCGGGTTCTCAAGCAGTACCCTGGCCTGCGCCCCCATTACACCGAACCGCTGGCGCTCGCTCCCCGCGAACCTGTGAAGCCCCTTGTCAAGAAGAGTCCCCAAAGAACAAAGCCGACCAACGATCCGCCCCCGACCTGCGGACCCGCCGACTGGAGCATTCTGAACCGCTCCCTGTCCGATCTCTTCCAGCTCCCGCCCCTTCCCCCCGACGAAGCACCTGTTTCGGAGGCGACCATCGCCACGTTGGGACTCCCAGCCGCAGAGCTGGAACGACTGCGCGCCATAGCCCTCTTCCCGGAAGACCCGATCCACTTTCTTGGCTCGCTCAGCCTGGGGTACCTGAGCCAGGCCGGCCTGGGCGATACCGTTTTTTCCGTGATCCATGAAGCCCTGGCCCGGTGTCACGGCCTTGGCGGACCGGCACTGCCATCGCTTGCTTCAGCACAAGTCCCGGACACCCCGCTCTACGCCGGGATAGCGCCGGATTTGCTTGATTCGCTCGCCGTGCTGGACTTCACCTGCAGCATCCTGCTTGAAGCGGGAACCGGCTGCCGCCCCCCGACTGTTCCCTTTAGCACCCTCGCCAAAATCACCGAGCGGACCGTGATAGAGCGCCTGGGACTCTGCTCCGAGGCGCTGCGCGATATCGGCAACCTTTGGCTTTTGCAGCAACGGGCGGCATCGCTGCAGTGGTCGGCACGGGCCGGATTGCCCTCCCATGCCTACGGCGACTTTTACCGGCTGGCCGACGCCTACCTCGATCTCGCCCTCGGTACAACATCAAGCAAGCGGTACATCGACCCTTACCGCCGGATGCTCAAGGGACGCCTCCGGCTGGCCGATGGCAGGAAATGGACGCTCAGGGAATTGGGCAAAAGCGAAGGGGTGACCCACCAGCGTGTCCGCCAAGTGGAGTGGCAGATAATGCAGGTCCTCAAGCGTCCCGAGTTGCTGCAGCACCTGGGGTATCTTTGGCAATTGCTCGACCATCTCCTGGTTTCCGGAGGTGGCGTGCGATACCTGAGCGAGCTGGCCGGGGCGCTCGCGGAGACCCTGGGATGGCCCTCGGCTCCCGGTGAGGCCCTTGCCGCCGTCGTTGAGCTATCCCCGAACTACCAGGTGAACTGGGATGCCCCGATCCGGGTTGTCCTGGCAAGGAACTGCTGCGCACGCTGTGCGGCAATCGGGGCCGCCGTTACCGAGGCGGTAGAAGCTGCACCGGATGGAGTTATCTCTTTTGAGTCTGTTCTGGAAAAGGCAGAACAGTCCTGCCGGAACAGCAGTTGCCCCCAACTCGGCAAAATTGACAGGTTCTCCAGCAGCATCTTGCACTGTGTGGCAGACACGACGCCCGGGATCCGGGTTCGTAACGAGCAACTGGTGGCGCCGCAGGTTCAGTTGGAAGGCTCCCACAGGCGCTTTGTGGAAGCTATCCTGATGAAAGCCGGAAAAGAGATGTACTATACGGACATTCAGCACGAGCACAACAGGATGCTGCCTGACCGCCTCTTAACCCCAAAGCAGGCGTACGTAGTACTGACAGATTCCCCCTTATCCGTGCTCTGGGGCGCCGGCACATTCATACACCGGGATCTGATATCGCTACCGAGGCCGCTTATCGCTGAAATCGTGGACGGCATCGAGAAGCGACTCAGTTCTCATGATATTCCCTACCTCTGCCTGAACGGCACGATCTTCGATCACTACCGCGACCGGCTGAGTTCCCAATGCGTCCAGACCCCCCTTGCCCTTTACACCTGTCTGCGCCTGGTGGGCAGTGCCACGCTCGATTTTTCGGAGTATCCCTATGTCCGGAGAACAGACGGTCCAGTGCCGCGCCCCGCTCTAACCGCCCTGTTGGGGGATTTCCTGCTCGACCGGCCAAGGCCGGTGTCTTTGGACGAAGTGCGACAGTACGGCATGATCACCCTCGGCATGGGACAGGGGCAAATGGTGACGCATCTGAGGCGAGCCCCAGGTGTGCGGCAGATCGGAACAGATAATTTCTTTTTACATGACCGCCATCTCGGCCCTCTCCTTGACGCCGTAACTGAGATCATTGGAGATCGGAGAAATTCCAGGAGGGCAACCTCGCTATCGGTGGAATGGCTCTACCACCACAACCTTGCCAGGTGCCACAAGGCAGGCATCAAGAGTGTTGCCTGCCTAACCTCTCTCATCAAACATTTTTTCCCGACAAGAAACCTAATCCGCAACCGGCCCGAGCCTAGGGGAAAGAGAATCAACATGGCGCAAAGCTCTTTAGAAAAGCCGGCGCAGATCCGGTGCCGGTCAAGTCGAGTTTCTATCGGAAAGCAGGTGGAAAACTATCTGGCTAACAAGACCGGCCCGTGGAAAACCAAGGAACTGTTGGACCATATCAGGAAAACTAACCCGAATCATCGCTACTGCAGCCTCACTAACAACGGAAACTTCCTATGGTACACGAAAGATTCCATGATCGCGCGTCAGCTGCTGGGATGGGACCCCGGGAAACAGGCCGCAATGGAGGAATCTGCCGCCCGTCACCTGGAACAGAGAAGAAAGAACGGCAAACCTTTTGGGATGTGCAGCGAATTGCTCCTTAAAATGGGCAGCACGCTGCCGGAGATCGGCGAGCACCTCCCCTGGACACCGGTCCTTTTACAGCAATTATTAGGCTCGGGGAAAAAATTTATAGCTCTTGGCTGGCAAAGGGACATTTTCATAGCGGCAGATAACCCGCTGGTTTTCGCGACACTGGACGACCTTATGTTTCATGCCCTGGTGAACGAGTACGGCGGCAAAGCGCCCAAAAAACCATTCATCGCAGCAATGCGCAAATCCGGCCTCGCTCCCCGTAAGTTAACCAAGCTGCTGACGGGCCAGGACTGCCGGATAGTACTGGACGACAATTTCATAGCAGTGGCAGGCCGCCCTCTGAGCCCCTGATCCAGTCGCAAGATACGAGTTGGCGCGATCTAAACCTCAAGCAATCCCCTCCTCAGGTCACCACAATCCAAATCAGTTTCGACAAAGGCCAAGGTTCATGTCCGTTTTGCCGCTGCGTCAAAGGTAAAAGGAACTATATCCCAAACAAAGGTGCCGCCGCACTCTGCTACCAAACTAACCTCCCCCTTTGACAAAGGGGGATCGAGGGGGATTTAGCCAGCTGGCTCAGACTACATTTCCCCTCAGCCTTTGGGGTAGTTCGAAGGTTAAAGGCGGCAGCGACTCGACCGCTGCCGCGTTAGATCGGCTAGTCACCACTACAGCAGCGGCTGTCTCCTGGCGGGACAGGATTGAGTGTTGACTAACGGCGGCGACCAGCTGTAATCAGCGAGGCAATGAGATTTATAAACTCCACTCCACAATCAACAAATCGGCTGTCACGCGTATTCCGACCCAAGTCTAATCTCAGCGGCAAGAATGGGAAGAGCCAGAGGGGCAAGAGTAATATCTCGTCCACTCCCCTGCTATGCCCGGCTCAGACAGCAAAGGTTCAGCGTTCAAGTTCTTGGTTATTCCAAAATCGGGTAGGAGGCGGGGTTACCCCCGCCGTCCTCCCACACCACCGTGCGTACGGTTCCGTACACGGCGGTTCATG
>Ga0209317_1002271_pt1 | contig 14223 bp, 14 predicted proteins | sample RifGroB2_FD_183994 | JGI IMG/M metagenome (GOLD analysis project Ga0209317, IMG submission 183994) | Soil microbial communities from Rifle, Colorado, USA - Groundwater B2 (SPAdes) (version 2) | ecosystem: Environmental > Terrestrial > Soil > Unclassified | place: Rifle, Colorado | collected... | reverse complement strand
GGCTGCCCGTGAGCGCGGCGAAAAAGTAGCGGAGGAGCTTCGCAAGGAGGTGGCGCAGATGAAGGACGCCCTGATGACCGCTAAGCAGGTAGTGCCTGTAGGCAAGGAGTAGCCAGGCCAGCCGACCGATACGCATATACAGGGTAGAGAAGTTAACCAAAGCGGGAAAGGAGAGTGGCTTATGAAATCAATAAAAGAAAAAATCGAAGCAGCAAAAGGTGCTATGCAGATTATTCACTACATTACAAGTTCTGGTGGATATTACCTTAACAATTCCGGCCACGTCTCATATCCCCACGACTCCACCGCCTGGCGCGAATTTATCTTTGTTGTGCCAGGCGATGTTGAGATTAAACGCTGTAACGACAGGAATATCATAACAATTCTAGCCGAGCGGAACTGCTACAGCTCGAATGGTAGTGGGTGGAGGAGAGGAAAAACGACTTTCTCTAATAAAGATAATCGTGAGTTTTTTGAATCTGCGAAGGCAAGCGCAGAAAAATTAGGGCTTGAATTGCCAGACTTTTTGGCATCTAGGGAATAAGTCCAGAGAGAAAACTGGCGTGAAAACGTTGAGTTATACGCATATATAGTTCAGATACAGAAATTCACCCTGAACCTAAAAAAAGGAGAAGGACCATGGAATGCAAACAGACAGCCGAGATCAACGACATACACCACATGACGACCGCCGAGCTCACCGCTGAGGTCGCCACTCTCAGCGCCGAACTGCGGGGATATCTGACGGTCGAGGCGCGTGCGCGCAAAACCAGCAGGCTGCAACTCACCGGGCGCTATCTGGATATCCGCCGAACGTGGAGCTACCTATCTCCAGGGTAACGAAAGTGCGGAGAGGCGGGCGTAGGTGGTGTTACGGTTCCACAGTACGATCAATTTCCGTTCAAAACGGTGCATGTTTTTGATTGATATTATCTAGTGCTACGGTATTGTATTTATAAGTCACTGAAATTACAATGGAAATACCTTGCAAAAGAGGAATACGTGTGCTAGGGTGTGCTGCACATGGATCAGAGCTTTCTGGTTGGGGCCGCCATGGAGCATGGGCCAGGCCTTTTGTTAGGAGCCGCCGTGGAGCATGGGTCGGGCTTTTTGTTAGGAGCCGCCATGGAGCTTGGGGGTCTCTCTGTTGGAGCCTTCAGGAGTATGGGACAGCGCTTGCTGAAAGGAGCCGCCATACACAGGAATGAGGGGACCCGCTTTTAAGAGCGGGTCCCCTCATTTTTTTCAGTTCGTGGGCGCTGATCGCAGAGGCACTGGGTACTCTCAGAGCGTAGCGGTTGCCCTCCTGATAGAGCGTCTGGAGTAAAGTGGAGCGACCAGGACCCACCGCTGGCAGTTGGAACTGCAGGCGCAGCACCACAGGAAAGTGGAGAACAGTCTGGAGGGGGCACAACGAGTGCACACACTCCAGAGTGTCAAGTTAGCGTACTACACCTTACGACCAATAGATCACGGTCCCGTGATAGGTCCAATGATTGCTGAAATCGCCTATCACAAGGGTTCACAATGCACTTTTGACAGCATATTATCAAAACCTCTAAGATATCACTGACAGTAATTAAAAGGAGTTATTTTATGGCAACGGTAGGATACGCACGGGTTTCGACAACTGACCAGAAGCTTGAGGTTCAGCTTGATGCACTCTACAAGGTGGGCGTGGATCGGGTCTACCAGGAGAAGGCAAGTGGCGCTGACGGCGACAGGGTAGAACTTGCAGCAATGCTCGACTATGTGAGGGAAGGTGATGTCGTCGTTTGCTGCAAACTCGACAGAATCGCGAGGAGCACAGCACACCTGCTGGCGATTGTTGATAAGTTGACGGTGAAAGGCGTCTTCCTAAAAATCTTGAACATTGACTTGGATACATCGACGCCAACCGGCAAGCTAATGTTAACCATGCTCGGTGCTATCGCCACGTTCGAAAGGGAAATGATGCTTGAGCGCCAAGCTGAGGGCATTGCTAAGGCAAAGGTAGCCGGGAAATACATGGGCCGTAAGCCTACAGCCATGGCGAAAGGTTCGGAGGTCATGGAGCTATTGGCACAAGGCAAAACAAAAGAGTCCGTCGCTGAGCAGTTAGGAATCGGTGTTGCTTCCGTGTACCGAATCGCCAAGGCAAACTTAGCCAGTCCGGGAAATCTGTACGTCTTCACGTGATATTAAGCGTAAATGGGGGCCAAACAAATAAAGTTGGCCCGCTTTACAAAAACTCCGAGTTTATTTACTTTGGGCGCAGGAGGGGAAGGGGAAGGGGATGGTGCTGGTGTCGGCTTCTCTGACCGTCCGACTTCGACAGAAAACGTGCTTGGCAGTCCTCGCCGACGAGCTTCTCATAGAGCACAAGGGAGCGACCAGGCGCTCTTTTCAAAAACCCGTACAGCCTTGCTTACCAGGCTCTACGGGTTTTTTGTTTTTATCTACCGGGCTGTGACTGCTTTCGGATGTTAGGTTATGCGAGAATTGGACATTTCAACATCTAGTCTGCACAAGCGGAGCATTTGGCTGGCAAAGCCTTGGGCGTGCAAGGAGGAATTCATGGAGGTTTCTGATTTCAAGAAAATGGTCGCCCGAAATACACCGGATCGCCGAGGAAGTCGGCTCGGCCTTCGGGGGCGGTGGTGAGCAATCGCCTCGCCCGACATACCTGTAAATTCCGGGTGATTATAAAAGGTCGCCCGGCGCTGGTCTCCATCTCACTTCAGAACTCCACAAAATCGTCAAGACTCCTCCGTCTCCGGATCTGCCAACATCACCTGGGGGAGGGGAGAAAAAAACAGAAGGCACAAAACGGCAATGATCGCGGAAGACAGGGGGTCGTGGAAATACTGCAGCGACAACCTATTGCCTATTATAGCCAAAGAAAGGGCCGTGCAGACTCGTCCTCGCACTGCCACCCCGCGAGTTACCTTGCTACTGTCGATCATGGCAGTCATGTAGGCGTAATGGGCGAAGGCCGCGATGGCAATCACCAGGGTGACCAGCAGGAAATCTTCTAATAGGGGTATCCTAACTGGCTCGCTGAAGATCTGGCCAACCGACATGGACCACACTTGTTCGATCATATGTGTCCTCTCCTCATAGATTTCTTAATTACGCAGTCCCAAATGACATATGCTGTCGTAGTCCGACCGTATGCGTTGGTTAACGGTCTGACTGTGACGGCTTGACGGCAACACGGTCGCACTGTGACAGTAAATTAGATATCCAGTCGTACTACAACAGTGTAATTAACGTTTCACGTTCACTCATCATTTAGGATTCACAGCCGCATTTAGACAATAAAAATAGTTTTAGCATTCCATTGACTTTAATATTAATTGTTGATACTGTTTTTACATGTTTATTGATACTGTTTATTCAACACATACGCAGTAAAACTCAGTATGTCAACTTGAAATTTGCCTGCACCAGATCGCCAGCGGCAATGGAGGAACCGTGAATGACATAGATGCTCTCCGGGACACCGCTGGGAAACTTCCTACCGGCATCGCAGGCTTCTTGCCAGAGGCTATACGGGGTCTGGCAGACACCCTACGGGCGGACCTCCTCACATGCGACGACCCGGAGCGGCTGAGGTCGTACATCGATTCAGCGCTCGACGGGGAGTGCCTGAGTATCCTGGCTGAGATTTCGGCAATGGCGCCTTTGAATGATATCGCGCACAGGGTTTTCGTCTCACTGGCATGCTCCGTTTTCAAAGAGGCGGGTCTTGATGTTCCGCAAAAAGCGCAAGAGGAATTCGCATTGCTGGGCGCGACAGAGAAGGCCTGGCTGGAGGACTTCAGAAAAGACATCAGAGAGACTCAAACAAGGTCAAGGGATCCAGGTTCCGAGGACAGGAAAAGTAATGGTTCTAGGAGGTTGGATTACATGGGCAGTTTCTTACGTGTTGTCACTTCGGAGGTACTGAACAATGTTTAATGCAATCGTTCCTGAAAAGCTGAGGCGGCCATGGTTTACTGCGCCGCTTTGCGTTCTCAGTTTGTCCTTGGGAATGTTGCTTCTCTTTTTCCTCGTATTCCCATGGCTGTATCCTGAGATACACGACAGGATCGCATGCCGGAACATGCGCCCAATGGTGGCCGGGATAGGGTCGCTATGCGTTTTGTTTCCGGTAATGTTGCTTTTGTGGGCGACCCGAGATGATGGCCCATGACTGCCTTTTGAGCGCCTGTGGATTCGGAGTATTGATTCCACCGCCTGGAGAAAGAGTGGTCGGGGGCGCTGAATGCACAATTTAGGAATGAAGGACTACCGCCACGATACAGATCCTAACCAAAAGATGCTAGCTTCTACATTTCCGAAACTCGGAGGGTTAACAATGATATTCGTACCTTTATTGATTTTAGCCGTGATTTCTTGGGTCGTAGTAAAAGTTTTAAAACCCTATTCGTGCGTTAACAGAATACACAACTCCGGACAAATTGCTTCCGGTTGTAGGTCGGAAGCTATGAGGAGCCAGGACGGTTTTAGTCCTTTTTTCCTAAGCGATTCTGACTCTTCTGCTATGTCTTCTAGTTCTGCCACATCTTGCTCTACTTTTGATAGTTCTTTCAGCTCTTCTGACGATAGTTTTAGTGGTTCTGGATTTTCAGATAGCTTTTCTCCTGGGGTAAATATAGACGGCTCACCTATGTGTGGAGATACGGATATTCATGGTAACCCTTTTGGTGTAACCACTTCTTCTTTCGACGACTAGCCTTGGCGTTACCCCCCTTCCGGGGGTGCCGTTCTGGCCGGCTGCGCCCCGAGTCTTCGTCTCGGCCTCCGGATCCGGCCACTAACGCCCCCCCCCTTCCCTTCCACGGTCTTGTTGATAACCCCACAATTCCGGCCTTTTTAAGCCATCAAAAGACAAGTGCCAACCGTCGCCTGCGTACCTGACCAGGTAGGAGGGGTTGGCTTTACTCTTCACTTTGGCATGGCGCATTATGGTGATGTGTGCTGCCCGGATGAGTTCGACCCGATCAGTGTTGTTAATAACCTAATATTTAAAACAACAATAATTCGGTTTATTGATAGCCAACGCTGGGTATATGGCAATCATAATTTCATACCACGTTTAATTTTATTGTTTTTGTTTCATAGTCAAAAAAAATCGATATTCCTGGACATGCAAACGCAATGCTACTCGTTGAGGTCAGGGTCAATATCTCGGACACAACAACATAAAGCTTTAGTAACTGGGTGTGAATTCAGCGATTCAGTCTTTGTTTTGGCTATAAGTCATAGTCAAATAATTTTCTTGACATTTGTCTTTATAGACAGTAGGTTGAATTCAATTCTAGTTATTTCTCATTCTCTCCAACCTAAACTTGGAATTTGAGAAACGAGGCGCCTGCACACCTGACGGCCGGCCCTACTCGCGGATTTCGTCAACCCGCAAAAGAGGTATGTCCGGTTCAGGCTTTATTTCCTGATGCGATCCGACTCCTCCTACCAATCACCCCTCACGCCATCTTTGCGGTGAGGTAGCGCCCAGCAGAGACCCAATGATGCTTCACAATGCCTCTGAACATCATTGAACCCAGTGGACTTGGTGATTCCGGTATCCAAATGTGTTCCGTGGCCCTGCACCACGACTTTACCGCCTAGGTAAAGTTTTGAACACAGTTCAACGAAACGTGTCTCACAACGTTTCACGGAGCTTTAAAGCCCCGACAGCATAGCGCATATTAATGCGCAGAATATTTAGGAGATTGCCACACGCTTTAGGCGACCGGCGTCTCCATTTAATATGAAGGAGATCGCTACACGCTTTAGGCGACCGGCATCTCCACTAATATGAAGGAGATCGCCACACGCTTTAGGCGACCGGCATCTCCACCCTTCAAACCTGTTTCCGCAACTGCGGTGACAGGTTTTTTTACGCAGCGCGTCTCTTGCTTTAGCAAGAGACGCGCACCTAAATCCGCGAATTTATTCGCGCAAATATATAGTTTAGCAAGCGATTAACCTGCGACAGGATTTGCTAAACACCCCCACCTGCTGTTCCACGCTCTATCCCACGCTCAAATCGCCCTCCTCAACCACGTTGCCAAGGCAAGTGGTTTAGCCCCCGATTGTTTGCGAAAGCAAACTCGACCCTACGGGGTCGATTACCCGCAATCGGCGACGTACGGATATTTTCCCCAAGGGGAAACGTGTCCGCCGTCCTTTGTGCGCAATGCACAAAGCAGGCTCTTACACTCAACAATCGTCTCGGCGCTTGAGGGCGCCAGAAAGGGGTGACGACATGGGAAAATCGCTAGAACGGCAGTCGATGGACCGAATTGGAAAAAATTGGAGCAAAGCGAGCCTTACCCGTGAAAAACTTTTAGGGAACGTACGGGAATTTTCACGGTTTATTGAGGGAAAGTATGGTCTTGAGAAGATCGAGAACCTGAAACCCAACATGGTGAAGGAGTACGTCAGCACCCTGCACGAACGGGGGGTAGCTGCCAGTACAAAAGCGGATAAAATGACGGCAGTTCGCGTACTGGCTGAGGCGATAGGGAAGCGCAATATCGTGGAACGACACAATTCTGAGTACGGGATTGAGCGGGTCCGCGTAAATCCCCAGCCGGTTGACCATGAACGCCTGGTCGAAGTACGACAGTCCATTGCCGAACGAGCCAATCAGGGCGATCAAATTGCTCGGATGGTTCGGGCTGCAGATGCTCTTCGATCCGAATTTGGTTTGAGAGCTAAGGAATCGCTGCTGTCTAGTAAGCTGGAAGAGAGAGCCGGAGGGAAAATGTACTTGGTCGTCGAGGGTGCCAAGGGAGGCCGTCTTCGGGAGTTGGAGGTACGAACTGAGGGCCAACTCCGCGCAGTTCAGTTGGTAACGGAGACAGCGAAAGCACTAGGATCGGGAACTGGGAGGATAATTCCGCCTCACATGAGCTTGAAACAGGCGTATGATGCGCAGCGCAATCTCTGGCGGCAGTCCGGCGGTACCCGTTCAACGAGTGCAAACATGCACGGGGAACGGCACGGCTTTGCGCGAGAAAGGAATGCGGACGGAGCGACAAACTCCGAAATCATGTCGGAACTTGGACATGGCGAAGACCGTTCGCCTGCCTCCTACATCCCCCGTTAACATCGTAAATCTGCAGCATCCGCTGTAAGGGGTCGGGATTAAGGTGTGAGTACGGAGGGAAATAAGTCCTGGTCGGTGGAGAGTGAGCTCCGCCGGGCAGAAGGGGGGGACGCCAATGTGGCTGTCCCCCCTTTTTTTTGCATTCGCACCAGACCCGCCCCTCAATGGGGCGGGTCTGGTGCCACGCGAATGGTCAACCACACCCTGTCGTAGTAGGACCGGGAGGCACCATTGGGGCCGAGCCACGAAGTCCAGCTTCGCTTTCCCGCCACCCATTGGGTGCCTGCTTTTGGAACCCGCGAAAAGTTACTTTTCGAAACTGACGAGGGCCATTTCCAACACAGGTTGGTGCGCACTTAAGTTGGTTTAGCAGGATTTGACTGCAGAGAGTGCTACAGGTTTTTTGTAGACAAAATACCTTTCCAGTCCTCCCCTTCAATATCTCGGCGTAAGCCAATTGAATAAATTGCCACGATTATTTTATAAGCAATATCAAGTACATTCTCTTTTGTTTCGCTTACGGCCCCGTGGGCGATTGAGTGCCGCACTTTTGCTACCTTTTCAATATCCTTCAGTATGGCATTAAAGGCTGTGAATCCTTGGTTTTGTGGACCCATCTCTAGGAACGTTACTACATCCTGGGTTTTGTTCTCAAACAATTTCTTTTGCTGTGCAAATGCTCTTAATCTTCGCAAATCACCCGCAGATTTTTGAGCCTTATTCGCTAAGATCTCAAATATTAAGTCATCGTGCAATATGGTGATAAAATTTTCAAACGCTGAATACAAGGTAAGTATTGCCATTTTGCTATCACCGCCTTCATTATTCAGAATACCATCTACGAGATACTCCGACCAAGGAGGTGACTGTGACTGTTTTTTTATTCCCCGGACACATAGTTTAGCTAGAACTCCCTGTGACAAAGCTATATCGTAATCCATATGGTCACCAGAGAAAGTTCCAAAAACATAGAAGGAACCGTCAAACCTATTTACATTAAAGAGCTCAAGATCTAGGGTGCTGCCATTGATATCATTAGTTAAGTAGATGTCGTCATATGCGTTACTTTCTTTGGAATCAAAAATCCCAAATTCTTCTATAGACACAGTCGTAACCCGGTTGAATTTGTCAATTTTACCTTTCCCAATGAGACCAAAGACATCAAGCTTGTATGTCTCTGGGGAAATCAAATCTAAGGCTAACCTTTTAGATACGATGTACTGTTCTTCTATTTGAGAAGAGAGCATTTCAAGAACACGAATAGGATCGACCAAGAACATCTGTTTTATCAAATTGGATCGTGCTTCACCTTGTGACCATGTCATGTTCAGTGGGTAGAGTCTGAAAAACAATAAAGGGTCTATATTGATTTTTTTCGGAAACCATAGTGACTTTATCTTTCTGCAGATGCCTGTGATTTTCATACCAATACCTCGTCCGTCAACAGGCAGTCGTTGACCCGTCCGGACAGTTTTATCACCCGGTCGATGATCAACTCGCCTTACTGTAGATTGGATTTCAATGATTACCCAGCCTCGGCCCACCCCACACTACCACAAGCTGCTAATTTTGCGCACGAGATGGGCCAAGTAGGGCGCCTGCACCAAGTTAATGTTGGAAGCCGTCCAACAGTTACCCGCTCAACGGAGCCGGAGAGGCGTTCAACAGGTGTATCGGAATTGGTGGGTGATTTCATAGAGGCTGAGAGTGACCTATTGGTTTATGCTGTCTTTGAGCATATTGCTAGGCTTGAAGGTGAGGATTTTACGGGCCTCGATTGTGATTTCCTCTCCGGTCTGGGGGTTCCTGCCGCGTCTGTCAGCCTTATGCTTGACCTCGAAGTTTCCAAACCCGGTAATTTTCAACTTCTCACCTGTTTCGAGGGTGCTCTTCATCACATCAAAAAGCAGTTCGACCATTTCCATAGACTCTTTTTTTGCAAATCCGGTCTTCTCTGCTACTCTCTCAACAATTTCCGCTTTTGTCATTTGCCTGTGTCCTTATCTGAATCGTAATATGTATTGTCGCGCTTATTCATAGTCTCCCTAACCCTTCTACTGAAATTTAGTGATGGCGAGGAGATTATTTGGCAATGGATAGGGTGTCCTGCTGTTTCCATGTGATAGGTCGTGTCTTCGTGCTACACTCACCCATGTGCTGAGACTTCAATCTGCCCACGCCACTGATAAGCAACAGCATCAGCACTTTTTTTAAAAAATTCTGAATGCTTTGGTTGAGGTACGAGAAAGAAGACCACGTGTGCGGTGCGGAATGAAAAAATTTCATCAGACCCAAGCCGCTTTATAATTTCCGAGGACAAGCGAGTGATGAACTGCTCCCGATTCTCGCGGATGAAGTGCTGATACATTAGAACTGACTTGCCATTTCGGAAGGTTTCAGCCAACTCATGCCAATACAGAAATTTTGAGGATTGTCGTCGACCGTAAGGGCGCGACTTAATTTCAATTCCATTATCAGGGTCGAAGAATATTAAGTCTGCATCGTTTAATCTTTCTTGCATTTTGGCAAAATACAGACGGCGCTCTTCAGGAAGGTCTGAGAGCAATTGGGAATGGTACATTGCGTTCTGAAATAGGCCACTTGATTCTATGCGGCCAACATGCCGGTAGCCATCTCGGATAAAGTCACCTAACAGTTTGAAGAGGCATGGGTCGAAATGACTCCACTGCCCCGGAGAACTGACGTAGCGCGTGAACTGGCCATCGGTGCGACTGTCATCAGGTGTGAGCATCCAGCACACACCCGTGCGGATTTTGCCAAAGCCCGTAAGGGTCCGAATCAATCCGTATTTGCGATAATCATTAATGTCGGCAACATATTGGTTTTTCATTCGCGAGTGGTATTCCCTCAGTCCGTTATTGACGGCCACATCAGTCAATCAACTTCAACTTCACGTAATAACTTTTGAGTAGCTGTAAAAACAATTGATAGTGGGTCAAGATGGTTTGACAGCAGTGCCTCTCGCACTGTTGATCTCCACGCTTCCTGCCCTGGCCCCGTGTATGTTGCTCGCAAACGACGAAGAACGTTTAGTGCATTCAAGGCCCACCGCTGAAAGTCGTTAATCTCCCACCACCCGACGTCACCAGCATACGTTGGGACATCTCGATGAATTTTCGTCTGCGGCGTTATCATAGTAGTGAAAATTTTTGCACCGGGATTTAGGGGAATATTATCTCGTATCCAGTTTGCATGTGATGCCGCCTGCCTAGTATGATTAACAGGTACGGCATGATCTGATTTCGAGTCGCTTTTATCTTCAAATACGAGACATAATATTCCATTGGATATCCACCATGGATCTGGAGCAGCGTTTCCCTTTGAATTACCTGCCTCGAATCCTAACATTTCCCCTAAGAGTCGATGCGCTTCTTCGAAGACATCACTATTCTCAGAATGGAGACCGTCGAGAATCTCCTTAACAGCTTTCTCAAATTTTTGTGGTAAGGCAAAGGAACTGCGATCAAATAGAATTTCTATATGCTCTACATTCGCGTCTAATAAGAAGTCACCTTCTTCAGGCTGTTTTTCGTGTTTTGACTGGGAGCGAGCAGTCAAAACCCGTAACCAGCTAACGGCTGGAAGGCAAGCAGACGCCCTGCCGTATAAATCATTTGCTTTAGTGACGAAGATTTTGTTGTCAAATTGACGATAAGCTAACTCGGAGGCCGACGCGGCCGAGTAGTACCAGAACCCCCTGAATCCCTTTAGGTCATTTCCAGAAAGAGCGGCGGCTACTTGCTGAGCAATATCTATGCATCTTTCAAAGTCTTGGTTCCACAATGCGTACATAAAATCAACTTCAAGTTTAGCTGCATTGAAAAGCCTATCTTGGCCAGGAATTGGTGACTGACGTGCTTCATCACGATATTCACGAATATCAGTGTCGACTTCATCCCATTCGTCATCATGTTTAAGGAAGATATCAAGATTTTCCAATAATTTATCGGGTGTCATATCTTCTGCTTGCTCAGCGCCAAAAATCAATTCTCCCTGCAGTTCTGGGTGGAAAAGAGAACGATTCTCCGCGAGAACCAGCCAATCAAAGAAGTCTTCACCGATAACAACAACAGCGGCGTAGTCAGTTGCGCTTCGAGTGCATCTTCCAAATGCTTGGATGATTCTGGTTCGGATTCTATCTTTAAATAAGTTGCCAGCGACCATGCGCGACATTAGATATAATTCTTGTAAGTTTCCTGCTTTTGGAAGTCCTTCTATGATAAGGAGTCTGCAATCTTCCTCTAGCAGGTCAATCCCGTCGTATCTATTTGCAAGTATCGCAACAGCCTGCTTTTCTGCCACAAATTGATCTTTTGATACTTCAATATCCGCAGCAGTATAGATAGGTAACAGCCCGAAAAGATCGTGATACTTCTCCGTTCGTTTTTCGCTTGGTACGAGAATTAAAGCCCGCCCCGCTTTGTTAACCATGTTTTGAATTAATGGGTCAATTTGGTCTTTAGACAAACTCAACTCAGGGAATATGAAATAACGCCTGCCAATGCCCTGTTTGTCCCAGCCTGTAGGAATCGGAAGACGATGGAACGAAGAAATGCCTGATATTCGCTCCAAATCACCACCAAGTCCAAGAGTAGCAGACATGAACACGCGCTGGGTAGCATATGCAAACGGAGGATGGGTCAATGCAGGTGGTATATACGGACGGATAAGGATTTGGTCGTAACTCACGTAAAGATGACAAGCATGAAGGTGCCCGTGAAGAAACGACCAAGTATAGCGGAGATTCGATTCCGCAGTGTTAACATCAAGGAATGCTGTGATTTCCGGTAATGCAGTAAATAGGTCTATTGTTGGGATCTTTTCAATTAAGTTGGAGTCGTCCCTTTCGTCAGACAAGAACCGCTGTAACTGAGAAAATGGTATCGAATCTTTGATAATATCAAGTAAACCGAGGTAAAGTTGCTTGTGCTTCCAACGGATAATATTGAGTGACCAAGTAGATGCGATATAATTTTCTGCAGCGTGAGCATCGTCTAAAATGATTAGTTGAGGAGCATCGAAGAACGGATTAGTATTAAAAAGAGCACTATAAGGTGCCACGGCAATTGTTTGTGCTGCTTGGTACCTACGTTTGTCGTTCGGGTCGAAATCTTTAATTTTGCCAATAAACGGTGTTGCAGCAATCCCGTACTTTCGTTCCGACTGTTCACAGACTTGTAGGGCTAATTGCTTTGTCGGACACAAAAACAAGACGCGCTCTTGTAGTGTTACTCGTCGGAACTCGGCAATCAAAAGGCCAACAAGTGTTTTTCCACTGCCCGTAGGAAGTTCAAGTGCTACGTTTGGTTTTTCAAATGCTTCCTGTTGGTAACGCCTAAGAATATCAGATTGATGAGAAAGGAGCCCCTGAACCGATCGGTTTCTCCTATCACGAAAAAGCGCTTCTGGGTCATCATATGACGTTGACGTTTTCTTTTTTTTGATAAATGCCATTAGTATTTATCCTAATATTTGTTTGTCAGACAAGGTCGGTTCTTGGACTGAATATCGACTAGTCAGAGATAAATAGCAAGTATATGGGTTGATATTTTTGATTCGATCTTATTCTTCATTATACTTAAAATATCAGGGACTATTAAACCTTCTCGATTTTTTAAATTTGTTATTAGTTTAGTTATTTCATCTCTGTGTTTCTTCATATATTGTGGGAAGTCTTCAATTGGAATCAACTAGAACCGTCTGTAAGCTATTCGGGCTAATAGAACTGTTGACAGGAGCAACTAACGCCCAAGCAAGTTCTTGCCCTTGAACTGGTTCACCCCACTAAATTTCCAGCAATCTGCTGCGTATGTCTCATCACTCGCGTCGCGAGGTTGAAAATATCGCGAGCGGCAATTTGATGCTTCTCCGAAAGAGTAAATATCTCTTCTGCATTGCCTTCCCGACCAGACCCAGGGTCAGGATATCTTCCTGCCCGGTTACAAAATGGGTAAGAATTTGCAATATAATGTTGTCCTTAGCGCTGAGTCCTGGCACAAAATCAGCTAAATCATCTAGACGATGGTGTCGATGCTTCCTCTCTTCGGATTGATAGATGCTGATTCCCTTCTTCATTATCAGCATGGCTTTCAGGCAGATTTCAAGACTATATCCGACCAACATGAGACCAACTGCGCAATACTGGCAATCACATACGCCCCTGACTGAATTTGGTAGATGGGACAACTTTGGTTTATTCTGCAGCACGATTCGTGCGGATTCAGCCAGAGCATGTGCTTGACTGAGCCATAGTACCGGGGACTTGAGATCTTCGCTTGTAGGCGGCTTAGATAAATCCACTGGATAGCCAGCAATAGTCTGAGCCGCACCCCATTTGTGCCATGCAAGGGCACTATACCCGAATGGATCACTGCCAAAGCCATCACGATTCGGTAGTACGTGCATTTCTAGCGGGTCCATAGGTAGCATCCTATAAAAGATAAAGGAATTAAAACTTTACGATTTCAACCTCTTCCTCAGCAAACCACCCGGACGCAATGACTTGGCGTTTCACAGCCTCTGGATTCTCGGAATAGGCAGCTATAGCCAAACTTTTCTCTGCTCGGCTACACGTGACGTAGAACAAACGCCGCGTTCGATCAATTGTGGTTTCTTGCCCGGCATTCTCATTACGTAAATCACTATCGCTTTTAGCTTTTGCGCCGAAGAGTTTCTCATAGCTGAATAAAAAACCACGCGCCTCCTCGTCACTTATGACCACCATAACGCGAGGAAACTCAAGTCCTTTAACACCCTGATGCGTTCCGAATGGTGATGTGCCACTGACGTAGTCTGCATATGCGGCAATTTGGTCAAACGGAGTTGCCAAAAACTCTCTCAACGCGGCAAGTTCTTCATCTGCATCATCATCAGGTTCCTGTTCGCCAGTCTGAGGGGCTTCTGCATCGGGTTGGCCTGAAAAAATAGCAAGGGAGTCCGGAATCTGAAAAAGATTTGTTTCTGCAACGGTGTTCAGAACGCACTGGAAGGTGGGTACACCCTTTTCCCATAAATGCATCAGTGCATCAACGGCGGATTGAGCTTTCGCTAACTGTGCTAATTGATTCTTGCCTACTGAGGTCAGCGTCTTCTCGCTTAAC
>Ga0209317_1002269_pt1 | contig 14232 bp, 14 predicted proteins | sample RifGroB2_FD_183994 | JGI IMG/M metagenome (GOLD analysis project Ga0209317, IMG submission 183994) | Soil microbial communities from Rifle, Colorado, USA - Groundwater B2 (SPAdes) (version 2) | ecosystem: Environmental > Terrestrial > Soil > Unclassified | place: Rifle, Colorado | collected... | reverse complement strand
CGAGCCGCACGCGTTCATCGGCATTCCGAAGGCGCACATCGCACGGCTCCTCTTCGGCTGGGGCAAGGAGACCATCCGCACCTGCGTGACGGTCGGCCCCCGCCTGTTCTGGGAGGGGACCACGCTTTCGAGGATGATCGACGAGAACAGGGACGACTCCCCGTTCAAGCCGGCCCCGACAGAGGGGGAGGACGTAGCCGCCATCCTCTTCACCAGCGGGAGCACCGGCATCCCCAAGGGCGCGGTCTACAGCCACGGCAACTTCACCGCGCAGGTGAAGGCGCTGAAAGAGGTCTACGGCATCGAGCCGGGCGAGATCGACCTCCCGACCTTCCCGCTCTTCGCCCTGTTCGCCCCGGCGCTCGGCATGACCGCCGTCATCCCTGAGATGGACTTCACCCGCCCGGGGTCCGTCGATCCAGCGAAGATCATCGATGCCATCCACACCTACGGCGTCACCACCATGTTCGGCTCCCCTGCCCTCATCAACCGGGTGAGCCGCTACGGCGTGAAGCACGGCGTGAAGCTCCCGACCCTCAGGCGCGCCATCTCCGCCGGAGCACCGGTCGCCGCTTCCGTCCTGGAGCGCTTCACGAGCCTTCTCAACCCAGGTGTCCAGGTCTTCACCCCCTACGGCGCCACCGAGGCCCTGCCGGTCTGCTCCATCGGGAGCGCGGAGATCCTGGAGACCACCAGGCATATCACCGATGCGGGGGGGGGCGTCTGCATCGGCCGCCCGGTTTCGGGTATCCGGCTGGAAATAATCGACATCAGCGACGACCCCATCTACAGCTGGCACGAGTCGCTGCGCGTGCGCGTCGGGAAGATCGGCGAGATCATCGTCCAGGGGGAGCAGGTCACCCGCGGGTACTACAACCGCCCGGAATCCGACCACCTCTCCAAGATCGCCGACCCCGAAACCGGCTCCTTCTTCCACCGCATGGGGGACCTTGGCGGCCAGGACGAGGAGGGGAGGATCTGGTTCTGCGGCCGCAAGTCGCACCGCGTGGAGACCGAATCCGGTCCCCTTTTCACCATCCCCTGCGAGGCGGTCTTCAACACCCACCCCGCCGTTTTCCGCACGGCGCTGGTCGGCGTCGGCGCCCCCGGAGCGCTCAAGCCTGTGCTCTGCGTGGAGCTCGAAAAGGAGATGAAGGTCGACCGGGAGCTGGTGCGCGCCGAACTCCTCTCCATAGCCAAGGACCACATCCATACCAGCGCCATAGAAACCATCCTGTTCCACCCGGCGTTCCCGGTCGATATCCGCCACAACGCGAAGATCTTCCGGGAAAAGCTGGCAGTGTGGGCTGCGGGGAGGCTTAAGTGAAGGCCTTGGTGACCGGTGGCGGCGGCTTTCTGGGCTCGGCCATCGTCCGGCAGTTGATAGGCCGCGGAGACCGGGTGGTCAGCTTCTCCCGCGGCGACTACCCGCAACTGGCGGCACTCGGCGTGGAACAGCGCCGCGGCGACCTCTCCGACCTGAGCGCGCTGGTGGATGCCGCGAAGGGGTGCGACGTGGTTTTCCACGTGGCGGCCAAGGCAGGGATCTGGGGGAACTTCAAGGAGTACTACCAGGCCAACGTGGCTGGCACCGAGAACGTGATCGCCGCCTGTCGCATCCACTCCATCGGCCGCCTGGTATATACCGGCTCACCCAGCGTCGTCTTCGACGGCTCCGACGTGGAGGGTGGAGACGAATCGCTCCCCTACCCCTCCCGTTACAAGGCGCATTACCCCCACAGCAAGGCGATCGCCGAAAAGGCCGTGCTTGCGGCGAACTCCCATGCCCTGGCGACTGTGTCCCTGCGCCCCCACCTCATCTGGGGACCGGAGGACAACCACCTGGTGCCTCGCATCGTGGCCAAGGGACGCGCGGGTGCGCTGAGGCGCATCGGCCATCGCCCCTGCCTGGTGGACACGGTGTTCGTCGAGAACGCCGCCGAGGCGCATCTGAACGCGGCCGACAGGCTTGCTCCCGGCGCGCCGCCGGCCGGCAAGGCCTACTTCATCTCCAACGGCGAGCCGATCCCCCTTTGGGACATGGTGAACCACATCCTGGCCGCGGCCGGACTCCCGCCGGTCACGCGTCACGTCCCTCCTGTCCTTGCCTATGCCGCCGGTGCCGTCTGCGAGGTGGTCTGGAAGACGATGAACCTCTCCGGCGAACCCCCCATGACCCGCTTCGTTGCCAACGAGCTGTCAACCTCCCACTGGTTCGACATCTCCGCAGCCCGCAGGGACCTCGGGTACACCCCCCGCATCTCCATCGAGGAGGGACTGAAGCTTTTGCGCGATTCCTTCGCGAAATCCCGGTGATCCCGGTTCCGGGTCACGAGGCGAGCCGGCTGCGGTTCCGGCTGGTCTCCCTGGAGCATCCGGAAGCGGACAGGGAGCGCCTCCTCTCGTCGCTGACAGAGGAAGAACTCCGTCGCGGCGACCGCCTGATCGACAGGGTCAAGGCGCAGCGCTTCCTCGTCGGGCGCGGAGTTTTGCGGCAGACGCTTGCCGGAGTTGTCGGAGTGGAGCCGGGAGAGGTCAGGTTCAGCGAAGGGGAGTTCGGCAAGCCGTACCTGTCACATCAGCCGGGAGGAGAGCCGGTCAGCTTCAACGTGTCCCATGCCGGGTCGTATCTGCTGCTGGCGGTCGGTCATGGAGCCGAGGTCGGAATTGATCTCGAAGAGGTAAGGGAGGATCTGGACTTCGCGCCCATGGCGCGCCGCTACTTCTCGCAGCGTGAGCAGGAAGATCTGTTTGCCCTTTTGCCGGAAGAGAGGCTTGCGGCCTTCTACCGCTGCTGGACCCGCAAGGAGGCATACCTGAAGGGGACCGGAACCGGCTTTTCCCAGCCATCCACAAGTTTCGACGTCTCGCTGTTGCCGCAGCAGGCGCCGGCGCTCCTGGCGCACAGGGGGTCCCCCGCTGAAGTGGACAGGTGGAGCATCTGCGATCTCCCCATGCCCAAGGGGTACTGCGCCGCGATAGCTGTGGAAAATCCGAAGGGTTAAGCCTGCGCCTTCTTCCTGAAGGCACGGTAGGCGTCCATGTGGCTGCGGTACTTCAAGAGACTGACCTCGCTGTTCAGCCACGCATAAATAATTACGTTCGCCTCTTTATCCCACTTGAAGAACAGCCTCTGATGCTCCGCGGGCCTTGCCCGCCTCCACTGCCTGTAGCCGTGCCCTTCCGTCTCTCCCTGGTAGTAGCAGGCATGCTGCGGGTCGGCGGGTATCTCGTCCTTGATCGCCTTGTAGATCCGGGCGAGCAGCTTGGCCCGCGGCGACTTTTTGTAGTTGTCCGGATCCCTTTCCTTCTCCTTGGCCACCACGGCTATCAACTCATCAAGTACCTGTTCGAACGCCGCATGGAAGCGGATGCGCGACTCGTTGCTCACCATGATCAGATCTCCACGCCTGCGATAAGCTCCTCGATACGCTTCATCCGGTCGGGATCGGGAACCCTGATGGTGTCCGCGCTCTCCACCAGTTCCTTCTCCATGCAGTCGTAGAGCTCGTAGACCGCGGCGTTCTCCACGGAGAAGGAAAAGACGTCGAAAATGCGCGGGTGACACACAAGCGACTCGAGCCTGGCGGATATCAGGTCCTCGTAGTAGGAGGCCACCAGGGTGTCGGGAAGCATGAACCTGTAGTGTATGAAGGAGGAAGCCCCCTTCTGGGGAACCAGGTCGTAGCGGTACTGCTGCAGGATCACGTCGGTCTCCGAAAAGGCGTCGCCTATCGCCGCGATCACCACCTTCAGGTCCTTTTCCAGCAGCCCGTGCCCCGCGAGGGTCTCGCTGATGATCTCGAAATGTCCGTGACTTGGATGCAGCGCACCGTTGTTCGCCGCCTGCCACTGCGACAGCAACCTCTTCAGGAGGGAAAATCTCCCGGTCAAAGGCGCGAGGCTGATCGCGGCGTCGAGCAGCTTGCGGTCTTCGGGCTCCTTGTCCAGGGCCATCAGGGCGTACCTGGCTGACTCGTTCCAAAGGCATGATTTTTCAAGGGAGATGGCGTAATACATCAGGGTGAAGCAGGTTTCGGAGAGGTCGATTGCCTTGGCGTGGCTGGCGTGCATAGAGGCGATGTCGTGCTCCATGCAGGCGATCAGCCCCGACAGGGTGTGTGCGGGGACCGGGTCCTTCTTGAGCATGGAGCTGGCGATCTTCTTGTACTTCGCCAGCTTTATCCCCTGGGTGATGTCCCTGCGGGTCATGCTTCCCAGTTCGTTGCATAGCTGGGCGAATTCCAACTGCGTCTGCAAGGCCATGACTAGCTCACACTAGCGGGGTTTGACAATACTTGCACGTGGTCTCACGCCATTTGCTGTACTCGCTGCATTTGGGACACTGCCGGTAGTGCCCCTGTACGGCCCGGGCCGGCTTTTGAAAGATGGTCACCATCAGGGTGGGAGGGAAGAGGCCGTTGAGCACAAACCAGATCAGCGGGTTCTTACCCTTGGACCGGGCTATCCAGGCGCCGGCAATGCCCGGCAGCAGGAAGAATACGCCGATAAAGATCCAACTCTGAATATCCTCTGACATCGATAACTCCTTGACTGGTTGCGTTTGCGGATTTGCGGATTTGCGATGGAGGAGGCCGATCTCGTCAGGTCCTGGGCTCGGTCCTTGTGATCGTGCTCCTGAGGTCAAGCCCGAGCAGCTCCGACGCCTCGTGCATCGCTTTCAGGTAACGCTCCTTGAAATGAGGCAAGGCCTCCGTTTGACGCCCTTCCTCGTCCCACGGGAGCTCCGTACGGGCCAGGATGATCATTATCTCTTCAAGGGTGTCACGTCTTTTTCTCAACTCGATGATCTCTTGCAGTGCATCGCTTAGCACTCTGTCATCGGCTACGCCTCCTGCGATTGAAGACCTGAGCCTCTCTGTTATATCGGGCATGAAGCGCTCCTCCTTGAGTGCCGGCATGGTAACAGTGGCCGTTATTCGAGTCAACATCCATTATTCCGCCGGGTCAGCCTTCTTCCCGAACTGTACTTCTCGTTCCCAAGCTCTAGCTTGGGAATGAGAAGATGAGACAAACTAGGACTAGCTGGTGAGGTGGCGCTATCCGACCACCCCCTTTACTTTTAATTGCCAAACACGACCAAAGGTTCTATTCTCTCCCAATTGCAGTCACTACTTCGCTAAAAGGAAGATCAACATGACCAGGTTTGCCACAATACTCATTGGATCCGCCCTTACCTCTCTCATTGCCGGCTACGGGTTTGCCGCCGAGCCCCAGCCTGAAACGTCCCAGCCGGTGGCTTCTTCGCCATCTTCTCCCGCTCCCGCTCCCGCAGCCGTGACAGCTACTGCGGCAGCCGCTGCTCCTGCAACCGAGGCTGCGGCGCCTGTTGCGGCCTCCGACAAGGAAGTGAAGATCGGCTACATAAGCCTTAACAAGGTCGCCAGTGCGACGGCCGAAGGGAAGGCCGCCTCCGCCAAATTGACGGAAAAGTCGGTACAGCTCAGGAAGAAGCTCGATGCAAAACAAAAGCAGCTCGAAAAAGAGAAAATCTCGATAGAGGCGAGACTCCCCTCCATGACTCCCAAGGAGCGCGCCGCCAAGGGTCAGGAATTCCAGAAGAAGATGGAGGCTTTCCAGAAACTGGTACGCGCAAGCGAGTTGGAGGTGGTTGAACTGCAGGACAAGCTGACCGGCGAGGTTTACGTCTCCATCAGGAACGCCGCGGTCGAATACGCAAAGGCCAACGGCTACACGCTGCTGGTCGAGGAGAAAGCGGTACTCTTCGCTGTCGATTCCATCACGCCGAAGGACCTGACCGACGAACTCATAGAATTGCTCAATAAAAAGAAGAAGTAATCCGATATCAGATTCGCAATGGTTGAACGGAAAACAGGGGCTATCACCGGCCCCTGTTTTTTTTGACCCGTCTCCCTCCGTTATCGCTCCACACCATGGCGCTCCGCCGACTTTCGATCCCCCCTCCCGCTTGCCGCAATTTTCCTCCCCTCCAATCCCCTCTGTCAAAAAGCCAGCGGGACATTAAAGGAAAACAACGTTCGCGTGGTAAAATGGAACGGTTCAATTTTCGTAGGAGCCAATTCCGCAATGAAAGGGGATAGATATGGACTTACGAGTGGCCGCCGCGTATCTCTGCGTGGCGCTGGTGACGCTTTCGGACGCCACGGGGGCTTTTGCTACCCTTGGCGAAAGAGCAGATTCCATTGCAAATGACAGCCATGCCCTTTCGGCTGCCGCACCCACCACCATTACCCGCGCCAAATACTCAATGCAGGAGCTGACGGCCGAAACGACGACGGTACGCGAGTATCTAACTCCGGAGGGTGTCGTTTTCGCAGTAGCCTGGAACGGGTTGGTTCACCCGGACCTGCGTGTGCTGCTCGGTTGCTACGACGAGGAGTACCGCGGCGCATTGGCGCAGCAGCAACGGTTGCAAGGACGCAGACAAAAACATGTAAGGTCACAGCGGCTTGTTGTGGAGACCTGGGGACACATGCGCAACCTGCAAGGGCGTGCCTACCTCCCCGAACTGGTCCCCGAAGGAGTGAACCTCTATGAAATTCGCTAGCATAGTGGGATTTGGGACGCTCCTGCCGTTTATTGGGGCGATGGCCGGATGCGGCGGCGGGGGGGGAGACGGCGGTGGCGCCACAGCCTCGGCACCGACGCTGGTATCGATAACGGTTACCCCGGCCAATTCCTCGCTTGAAATCGGGAATTCAGGGTTGTTCACCGCCACCGGGACATTTTCGGACAACAGCGCCCAGAACCTGACCGGCTCCGCCTCCTGGAGTTCGTCCGCAACCACGATAGCTGCGGTAAGCGACGAAGCTGTCTCGAAGGGGACGGTGACCGCAGTATCCTCGGGGAGCGCGATGATATCCGCAACAGTGGGGAGCATCATCGGCTCGACTGTCGTGAATACAACAGTGGCGGCGGCACCGGTAAATGTGATGGCCGTAACGGTCAATGGCTCGCTTTGCTCGGCATCCAGCTATCTCAACAAGCCATGCGTGAGCGTCACCGTTTGCACCCCCGACCTTTCGGTCTGCCAGACGGTAAACGACATCCTGCTCGATACCGGAAGCTTTGGGCTGCGCATCTTCAGACAGCTTATCCCCAACCTCGCGCTCTCACAGGTTGCCAGCGGCCCTGGTTCACTTACGGGGTGCGTCCAGTTTGCGGACGGCAGCTCCCTTTGGGGGCCGATACAGAGGGCGGCGGTCAAGCTTGGCAATGAACCGGCGGTGCTGGTCCCGATACAGGTGATCGACTCCACCTTCGGCTCCCTCCCCCTCCCCTGCGCCAATGCCGACCCAACCCCTGTCTCCTCGGGTTTTGCAGGGATACTCGGCGTGGGGGTGCTGACCGAGGACTGCGGCCCCGGCTGTGTCATCAATTCCTCCAACGGTGTCTATTATCGCTGCAGCGGCCCGATCTGCGTGGGAACGACCGTCGCCCTCGCCGACCAGGTGCAAAACCCGGTAGCGCGCCTCCCCGAGGACAACAACGGCCTGATGGTGCAACTGCCGGCTGTGCCGGTAAAGGGCGTGCCGTCCCTCGACGGTTCGCTGGTACTTGGAATCGGCACACGCGCGAACAATACGCCCGCCTCCGCGACCGTATTCCCGACTGATCAAAACGGCGACATCAGAACTATCTTCAACAGCTTTCCCACTGCGGGATTCTTCGATACCGGTTCCAATGGGCTTTTCTTCCCGAACGCGGATCCAGCCGTACTGCCGGTCTGCCCTGCCCCGAACAACGACTGGTACTGCCCGCCGGTCGCGAGGGCGCTCCTTGCCACAAACGTGGGGAACCCGGGCTTGCCTACGCAAATCGTCCCATTCAACGTCTCCAATTTCTTTACCCTGACCAACTCCCCCAACAACGTGTTCAGGGACATTGCAGGCCCCTCCACCTTCGGCTTCGACTGGGGCCTGCCGTTTTTTATGGGGCGCAGCGTCTACTTCGGCATAGAAGGCAAGACATCGAACCTGGGCGCCGGCCCCTACGTTGCCTATTGATCCGCAACCACCCGGCTAAAGCAGGATGGCTGCGTACTTGTCGTGAAAAGGTGACAAGTCCGCAGCCTATTTCCACCCTCAGCTGAACCGTATTAACGCCTTCCGTGAACAACTCTCATGTGGTAAATTCATTGAGCTCTTTTAGAGATGCATCCCGAATCCATACTGGGGAGGTGGCTTTTGCTCAAGCCTTTACTGCTTTGCGTCGCTCTTTTGGCAGGAACGCTATTTCCTGTGTCACCGCCTGCCGCACATGCAAACCCGGAGATATCGAAGGAAAATTCCGGAAAGCAGGATGTCTCGGAAAAATCCTCAACCGCGGCACGTACAACTGCGACGAGCCACAAGGTGCGTATCGGCGGCAAGGATTTCGGCTACCTTGCAACCACCGGCGAACTGCCGGTACTAAACGATGCCGGAGAAACCGAAGCGCAGATATTCTACGTGGCCTACAGCGCCGAGAAGAGTGACGGCTCGAAACCGCGGCCGCTCCTGTTCGTCTTCAACGGGGGACCGGGGGCCGCCTCCGTCTGGCTGCACCTGGGCGCACTCGGCCCAAGGCGCGTACAGATGCTCCCGGACGGCAACATGCCGGCGCCCCCTTTCCAACTGGTCGACAACGCCCAGAGCTGGCTCGACCTCGCCGACCTGGTTTTCGTCGATCCCGTAGGCACCGGTTTCAGCAGGGCGGCTAAACCCGATCTCGCCAAGAAGTTCGGCTCTGTCGAGGGCGATGTCGATTCCCTCGGGCGCTTTATCAGGCTTTACCTTACCCGTAACCAGCGCTGGGGAGTCCCGCTGTTCCTGGTCGGAGAGAGCTACGGGAGCTTCCGCTCGGCCGCCCTTTCGGAATACCTTGTGGAGCACGGCATCGCCTTGAACGGGCTTGTCCTGATATCGAGCGTCCTCAACATGCAGACCATCTCTTTCGACTTCGGCAACGACCTCCCCTACCACCTGTATCTCCCGAGCTACACGGCGACCGCGTGGTACCACAAGAAACTCCCGCCGAGGCTCCAGGGTGACCTGGAGGCAACCCTTTTACTGGCGGAAAAATGGGCCGCTTCCGATTACTTGCTCGCGTTGAACCAGGGGGACCGGATCCCGGCGAAGGAGCGGCGCGCCGTTGCCGAAAAGCTGGCGGAGTTCACCGGGCTTAGCACTGAGTTTGTCGAGAACCGCAACCTGCGCCTGAATAACAGGGACTTCGCAAAGGAGCTCCTGCGCGACCAGGGGCGGATGACGGGGATCATGGACAGCCGGTTCAGCGCGGAAAACAGCGATCCTGCCAAGGGGCTGCCGTTCGATGCGACGGTCAGCACCATACGCCCCCCCTTCACCGCGGCGGTGAACAGCTATCTGCGCGACGAGCTCAAACACCAGTCCGACCTCGAGTACTACGTGCTGGGTGGCGGGATCGGCCGATGGGACTGGGAGGCAAAAAACAGCTACGCCGATACCAGCGAAAACCTTCGCAATGCCATGACGAAGAACCCCTACCTGCAGGTTTTCATCGCCTCGGGGCTTTTCGACCTCGCCACACCCCATTTCGCCACCGACTACACGGTGGCACATCTCGGCTTGAGCGCCGGCTTGAGGAAAAACATCTCCATCCGACGCTACCGCTCGGGACACATGATGTACCTGGAAAAAGATTCCCTGCTGCAGCTGAAGAAAGACGTAGCCGAGTTTATCGGCGCAACCTTAAAGACCCGGCCTTGATGGGCCGGCTTTGAGAGGGACGCAATACGGGGATTGGGAAAACGGGGCTACTGCCAGAGGGCTGGCGCCTTGCTTGACTCGATCCTTTTCTGCTCTTCGGGGGGAAGAGCAGAAAAGAACTCCAGCCCGGTTTGCTTTTCGACTTCATCCACCGGGACCAGGTACCTCGGCATGTCTTCTGTTTTAAGCGGCCCGTTGGGCATGATAAGCGCCAGGGCCTCACGCTCGTTCGGGTCGAGTATCACCTTGAAAAGAGAGTCCGGCACGGCAACCCTGTTGCGACCGATGGTCCTGGTGTCGCCTTCCTTGTAGATCGGCCCGCTGTAGACGTACAGCTCGCCACGCAGCTCAACCCACCTGCGAACCTTCTTTTCCAGCTCCGCCCAGATTCCGCGATTCATCCCGGCCCCCGCCTGGGGCACCATGTTGGAGAGGTAGAAGCTCTCGGACATGGCCTGTCCATCCCACGCCATGTCTGCAGCGGGCGCCATGTGTCCCCTGTCGTACCCCGACCCCCTGTAGTCGGAGAGTTCGGCGCGTTGCCCCTTGGGGAGATCGGCATCAGGCTGGAAATTGTCGGAACGCTTGAGTTTTGCCTTCAGCCGCTCCCGCGTCATGCGCTCTGCGACCCACACAGGTGTCTTGCGACGCGCGTCGTGCGAGAGCAGAAAACCCTTCCGGCAAAGAAGATCACCAGAGGTCCCGGGAACCCCGAACGAGGCATATTCCTCGCACTCCTCAATAGGACCGCCAAAGGCCGAACCGACGGCAAACAGAAAGACGATCAGGGTTTGGATGTAGAGGTGACGCATCGAGCCGCCTGGTAGAGGTGTGCCATGAGATGCCGGCGAATTGACAGCGGGGAGTTTAGCAGGAGGATGAAAAGCAGTCCAACACAATTTCCGGTTGCTATGACAGGTCCCGTTCGGTTTCCACATTGTTGCAGCTCAACCTCTGGTTGATTTCCCGCACATACTCAGGTTCCTTCTTGTCCCCCCCCCATTCTTCAGCATGAGACTCAACGTACAACTTCAACAGATAACATGCGATCCCAGCCCCCAGGCAGGGCAATACGCAACCAAATGCGAGCATAAACGGTGAATATCCCACGTCTACCTCCTTTGTCGCCACATCCGTCACTTCGGCCTGGACCAATATATATATGAGCCAAGGTTAATGTCAAGAGGAGAGGTCGTTAATCTTTCTATTTTGGATATTTTTTCTGTGAGGCAGGTCGGATGGTCCGTGTGGCGGGACACTCTCAGACGGCAAAAATTTTGTCTGGGAGGTTTACAGAAGCGAAAAATGTTCTATCATAGGAATCCGATTAGAGTTGCTTAACCGACAAAGCCGAGGTACAACTGACGATGTATATGGGATATGAGACGGAGGCGAGCCACGCCCACGAAGGATACACTTTGGACGGGATAGCGGTGAGCGGACAGGTTGCAGAGGTAAAGACAAAGCTCGCCCACACTGTCAGGAAAAACGCCAGAAGGCACTGTGCACTGACCCCGGGACAGCTTCTGAAAGTGCTTGCCAGGGATCTACCTATAGAGGTCCAGCAAACGTTACTGGCAGAAATGCTACAGGAGACAGTCTACAGCGACATAAAGTCTATGATCACCGCATCCGGCCTGCTGTTCCTCTACTCGCTCACGCATATGACCCCCATGGAAGCTGACGCCAAAGGGCACCTTGAAGAGGCAAAGCACGTCATCGCTGAAAAGATCAGGAGGGATTCGAGGGTTACCACTTCGCTGACGCCCCTGGGCGCTCTGTACAGCCTCTGGACCGAGCTGAAACCGGTGCAGGTCTGCTCGATTCTCAACGAGATGCAGACCCAGGCCTGCTATGGCGATCTGAAGACGATTTCGGCCTGCAGCGGGGAACTCTACCTGTACAGCGAGCGGCATATCACCGATAAATACGCGGCACTACTGGTCCGTGCCGCAGTCAACGACGCCTGCCAGATGATCGCGCACACAGTCAGGGAAGAATCCAAGATCATTGACAGACCCACCAAGGTCGGCACGTTCACCAGCCACGTCTTCGGCATCCCGGCAGCCTCTCTGCAGCCCTGCATAGTCCGGGTGCTGAACAACCCTGAGTTCGCCGACATCCGCAAGCTTGTGCACCCGGAAACAGAGGCCGTCTACTTGTACTCCAACATGTACATGAACGAGGGGCATGCATACCCGGTGATGAAATGGCTGGAGGAAGGATCAGGCCTTCAGCCCGAGGGCAACCACCTCGGCTAGGTCCTTTACCTGCACCCCGCATCCCTGCTGTTCCTTCAGCCCGTCCTCGAACATCGTCATGCAGAACGGGCAGCTGACGCAGATGGTGCCCGGCTTTTGATCAAGCGCCTCCTTGACACGGTTGCGGTTGATCGGCGTCCCCTCGTGCTCCTCCAGCCACATGCGCCCTCCCCCCGCCCCACAGCAGAAGGCATTCTCACGATTGCGGTCGAACTCACCAGGTGCGGCGCCGGTCGCCTCGCGGATCACGGCACGCGGTGCCTCGTAAACCTCGTTGTGGCGGCCGAGGTAGCAGGAATCGTGGAGGATGACGCTTCCCAGGTCGGCGTGGGGGTTAAGCCTCAGCTTGCCTCCTTCCAGAAGCCCCTTTATCAGCTCGCTGTGATGCACCACCTCGAGCTCCAGCCCGTACTGCCGGAAGTCGTTTTTCAGCGTGTTGTAGCAGTGCGGGCACTGGGTGATCACCTTGGTCACCCCTTTTGACTGGAACTGCTGCACGCTTTCCCTGGCCATCACGTCGAAGAGATACTCGTTACCGAGCCGGCGCAGGCTCTCCCCGCAGCATTTTTCGTCCTTGCCGAGGATGCCGTAGGAAACGCCGGCCGCGTCCAGCACGCGAGTCAGAGAAACGGTCACCTGCTTGTTCCTGGCATCGAAGGCGCCGGAACAGCCGACAAAGAGGAGGTACTCGGTCTGTCCCGCCTCGAAGGGACGCAAATCCAGCTGGGAGCTCCACTTGCTCCGCTCCGACGGCGCCATCCCCCACGGGTTGGAGCGCTGCTCCATGTTCTCGAAAAGGTTCAGCAGCTCTTCCGGGAACTTCGCTTCCATTTGCACCAGGTGCCGCCGCATCTTCACGATCTTTGGGAGGTGTTCGATGAAGACGGGGCACGCCTCCATGCAGGCGCCGCACGAAGTGCAGCTCCAGAGAGCTCCCTCGCTGCTGCTTCCTTCCCCCCCCTTCCCTATCAGTCCGGTTGCGGCGGGCTCTTCCGCCCCCCCAGCCGACTTCCCCAGACCGAAGCCGTTTTGCAGCAGGTTTTCCTTGATCGAGTGGATCACCTCTCTCGGGTTTAGTTCCTTTCCGGTGCAGGCCGCGGGGCAGGCATGCTGGCACCTGCCGCATTCGGTGCAGGAAAAGGAATCGAGCAGGTCCTTCCAGCTCAGCCGGTCCACGCTGTTGGCGCCGAAACGGTTCCCCTCGCTGAACTCCTCGCGCTGTTGCGTGTTGTTCTTGCCGAGGTTGCGCAGGTAGACGTTGGGGATCGCAGTCAGTATATGCATGTGCTTGCTGTAGGGAAGGAAGTTCATGAAACCAAGCAGCACCACGGCGTGGACCCACCAGAAAACGTCAGGGAGCACGGGTAGTTGTCCCGCCAGGGGCGAGCCGAGCAAGAGCCTTGCGGCCACGTTCGACACCGGCGTGCCGGCGGAGGCGGTGCGCTCGCCCAGGGCTATTTCCGCCGCGTTCATCCCGAAGTAGGCAAGCATGAGGACGGCGATCATGGAGAGGATGAAGTAAGCCTCCGGCGTGCGGGCCCCTTCAAACGGCGGGTTGACCGTCCTGCGCACCGCAGCCACGGTAACGGCGACAAGGGCTGCCAGGGAGCAGACCTCGAAAACGAAAAGAAGGGCGCTGTGAACCGGGGCTGGAAGCAGAGCCAGCGAGACGCCGGGGAAGAGCCCGGCGACCAGGAACTCGAAGTTTGCGAAGGCAAGGACCAGGAAAGCCCAGAAGATCACGCCATGATTGAGGCCGAAGGGGCGCTGAATCACCCTTTTCTGTCCCAGCGCGTACACCAGCATCTCCTTGAAGCGGACCAGCGGCCGATCGTTGCGGTCCTCCCCCGACCCGACCGCAACAAGCGCCAGGCGGCGGTAGCAACTGTAGGAAAATGCGGCAAGGGAAAGGGTCAGCAGGGATATAAATATGGCATGTTGCATAGAAGCACTCCGTCTTGTTTCAGTGGTTGATGCCCCCCCAAAAACCGGCTTGCGGCAGCGTTTGCCTTTGAATAAGGAAGGCTGGCAAAGACTCCTCCCCCCAGCGGGGGGAGGCCGGGCCTGCGCGCTGTAGCGCTTCGGCGCGCAAGCGGGAGAGGGGAACGCGGTTGCTATGTGGGAGGCTGGTTTCCCCCACCCTGTCCCTCCCCCTCCGGGAGGAGGGAACGTTGTATCCTTTTTTGAAACACGTTTACGTTATTGCTGCTTCAATTGCCGCACCCGGGCGGTCAAGGCCG
>Ga0209317_1002267_pt1 | contig 14236 bp, 13 predicted proteins | sample RifGroB2_FD_183994 | JGI IMG/M metagenome (GOLD analysis project Ga0209317, IMG submission 183994) | Soil microbial communities from Rifle, Colorado, USA - Groundwater B2 (SPAdes) (version 2) | ecosystem: Environmental > Terrestrial > Soil > Unclassified | place: Rifle, Colorado | collected... | reverse complement strand
CCCCTCCACGATGATCTTGTCGCCCCGGACAATGGCCAGAGGATTGATCTGGAAAAGACGCCGGAACTGCAGCTCCTCCATGGTATGCTGACTGAGGTTGGAATGCGGAATGACGACTCCTTCCAATACTCCCGACTCATCCGGATAGTTTTCGGTGGCGAATACCTCATGCTCGGGTTTGATAATCCACCCCTGCTCTTTGGTCAGCCGGGCGAGATTTTTTTCCGAGCTGATCACCCACAGCGAATCGCCTGCTTCAATTAAAGAATCCTGGGTCGGGGCCAAATCCTTCTCATACCCTTCGCTCTTGGCAATGCCCACCACGGTGACATGATATTTCGGCCGAATCTGAAGTTCCCCCAGGGTGTGGTTGGGATAGAACTGTGGCACCGCCAATTCATAACTGCGCCCCACCTCCGCGCCGTAAATCTCCTGCAGCCGCTTATCCATGCAGTTGTCGTCGAGCTGGCAGACATCGGCCGGCAGGAGCCGCTTGCCCACCACAATAAAATAGACGATGGCGACAGCCACCAGGGCGACGCCGATGGGAGTTACCGACAACAGCTTGAACGGCACAAACGGCTGGTTGTTGACCGCTGCCGGATTGTTCTGCCACCAGCTTTGCATAAGGTCGTTCAGCATGATCAAGGGACTCGATCCGACCAGGGTCAGACAGCCGCCGAGAATCGCACAAAAGCCCATGGGCATGAGGATCTTGCTGGCGGAAAAATTCAGCTGGCGGCTGATCCGCACGGTGGCCGGCATAAAGAGCGCGGCCGCTCCGATATTCTGCATGAAGCTGGAAATGAAGGCCACTGTCAGGGAGATCAGCGCCAGGATCCGGTTTTCGCTACGCCCGACCATCTTGACAATCTGAGCCGCCACCAGATTCATGACCCCGGTCTTGTTCAAGCCGGCGCCGATAATCATGACCGCAATGATCGACACCACCGCATTGGAACTGAGCCCGGCGATTGCTTCCTCCGCCGTGATTACACCGGTAAGAGGCAAAAGAACCATCATCAGGAGGCCGACCAGATCGACGCGCAACAGGTCGGTGACAAAGAGAAAAATCGCCAGACTCAGCAGAAAGAAAACAATCATCATGTCGGTGGTAATCACCATATTTTCCATGGCAGAACTCCAATGCAAAAACAATCTGAATTTAGCAACGCCCCCCCAAGTACAACATCACAGTTCAAAGATACCGTTCTCAACATGAAACATCAAGGATGCATTAGCTTTTAATTAATTTCTTTATCATCTCAACAGACTTTTTCCTCAGCAGTGTCAGAGCTGTTTAACTTTCTGTCAGGCTGTTGTATCTATTCTGCATGAGTTACTGTCGACACTGCAGACGAAGTGACATTTCTAACGAAAACAACCCCGGGGTACCAAGTCATGACCACCTCCATTGACCACAACTACTTCCACGAGCTGGCCAAAGCCGCGCCCGGCATAATCTGCCGCCATGGCCGTTGCCGGTTTCAACCGGTTGAAAAGAGGTATTCACTTGATATTTGGGGCGAGGAGTATATCGTCGACTGTGGGGAACATAGGATTGAACGAGCCTCGGGGCAACATCCTGATCCCCATGAGTTTTTTTACCTTTTTGTTATTTATTATCTACTTCTCACTCAAGATATTAAGACAAACGGTGAATGGATTTCTGAAAATGACCTGCCCGGCGGAGCCACTTTTTTCCGGGGCCCGCACCTGGTCCCCACCGAGCTGATCAGCGGACGGTTCGGCAACGATCTGGATGGCTTTAAAAAATGTTGCGAGAAGCTGGGCGGAAGAGCAATTAATCTCGGCGATGCGGCGTTTCGGTTCGATATCGCGCCGGATATACCTGTCGCCGTTATCTATTGGCAGGGAGATGAAGATTTTCCGGCGGAGGCGGGTCTTCTTTATGATCGGTCGATCATCAAACTGCTGCCGCTCGATATCGTCTTTGCCTTGGCGGTGGCGGTCTGTGCCCGCATCAGCAGGATGGCGGCTGCAACCGACCTGCGATAACCGACCGCAAGAAAGAGGCTGGGTCCAACGTATTCACTCTTCTCAAAGCCTGCAGATTCTGATAAATAATAGTCTCTTCGACCTTTCGATCAGATATAGATACTTTAAGGAGAAAATCCATGACTCAAGATGTCTCGAAGGTGACGAAACCCTCCACCGAAGACAAGGGGAAGACTCCGGTGAAAGAGTTTTGGATCATTGAAATATTCAAAAAACTCCTGGAATTCAATTACATGAAGTCAGGAATCAAGAAGAAATTCTAGCCGTTCCCGTCAACCTCCGGAAAGTGCCGGAAAGACCTCTATTTCATCGCCGTCGGCAACCAGATCATCGCCCTGCAGGAGCCTGCCGCGGCGAACCGCCAGAATGGTGCCCAGCTCGATAGCAGACCGGGCGGCACATCGCTGCACCAGCGTCTCCCATTTTTCCGGATCGTTGAGCGAAATCACAACCCTGCCGATTTCGCTCAACCTGAAGTTGACGATTACCATTGCCGGGCCAGCAGGCTCTCCTCGTCGGTGATATCCATCTTTTCCCCGGTTTCCGGCTGCACCTCTTCATAGAAGGTTTCGGCGAAGCGATAGTCGTGATGGCTGATGCCGGCATCGGTGTTGAACTGATGCTCGATCCGCAGGGTTTCCTTGACGATATCGTCGAATTCCACCTCGCTGATCTCCGCCCCGTAATGGGCCTTGATCAGATCCAGCAGCGGGGTCATATTGTTCTGCACCGAGTAGCGAACGAAATTGCACATGCCCATGGCGTCCATGCGTGAGCCGATCACCTGGAACTTCTTCGACAATTCCACCTTGCCCTCCTTGCTGGTCGGGACCGCTTCATCCCGCAGGGTGAAGCCGAAGGTATGGTCTGCTCCCATCGGCGACGACAGATAGGTCATTGCCATGCCTTTGGTGCCGCGCGGCTCATAGGCGGGAATCGCCTGGCCGAGGACATGGGGGGCGTGCCGTACGCCGAGCACCTTGGCGGCGATCTTGCACCCTGAAGCTAAGATCCGGCCGAGCGGCGTAAGGTGGCGAACCTCTTCCATCAGTCGGACCGCCGCTTTGGTATCGCCGAATTCAGCCAACCCCGCCTCCATTGCCACTCCGATGGCCGCACCCACATCAAGGGTATCGACCCCGGCATCGTTGGCGATTCGGTTCATCTCGGCAATAGCGTCGAGATCCTTCAGGCACAGGTTGGAGCCCATCAGCGCCATGGTCTCGTACTCGATAGGCGAACAGAGCAGCTTGCCGTCCTTGTCCGGATAGACGTTGGAACACTGGATGGCACAGGGATGCATGCAGGCGTGCTGGGTTTTGCCCTCCCCGCCGCGGGCCTTGATGGTGTCGTACATGGTCTGGGCATTGATCTTTTCCGCACCCTCCATGACCCCGTGGCGAAAATTCTGCGTCGGCAGTACCTTCAGCGCCTGGCAGATATCGACCATAGCCGCGGTGCCGTATTTGGTGAAGAGCGACGAAACAGGATTGGCCTTGAGCAGGTTGACGACTTTTTTCGAGCCTTCCTTGAAGTTTTCCTGATCGAGAAACTGAGGCTCGACCTCGCCGTCGTCAAGGATCACCATGGCGATGACCTTCTTCGAGGCCATGACCGCGCCCAATCCGCCCCGTCCGGCGTATCTTGAGCAGACGCCGTGCGGATCGGAACAGGCGATGCCGGTGGCGAGCAGCAGCTTTTCGGCGGTGGGGCCGATGGTAATGCAGCCGGCCTTTTTGCCGAAACGCTCGGCCAGGAGGTCGGACTTGTCATAGACGCCTTTGCCGGCCAGAAAACTGCCGTCGAGAAACTCGATCTTATCGCGGCCGATGACAATGATCTTCCATCCGGCATCGTCCTGCGGCGCGTCTTCAAGCGCGATGCAGCGCAACCCCTGCCGGGCCATGCGCGTGCCGACGATACCGCCGGCGTTGCTCTCCTTGATGCCGCCGGTGAGCGGGCTTTTGCCACCGATGCTCAAGCGGTCGGAGCTCGACACGGTCGTGCCGGCGAGCACCCCGGTGCAGAAAAAGAGCTTGTTATGCCTGCCGAGAGGATCGCAGGTGGCTGGCACTTCGCGGCTGACCAGACGGGAGGAAAGGGTACGTCCCCCAAGCAGGTATTCGGTGGAGGCGAAGGCCTCTTTCTTGACGGCGCCGGTTGCGGTGTTGATACGGAGTATGGAAAACATGGGATCCTCCCGAGGATGAACAGCTGTTATGTTGTATACAATAAATGAGTACATTTTTTGTACGACAAAAACAGGCTGTCGTCAAGTTTTTTCCCGTACCGGAAATAACTCAAACGAACAACAACCTCTTGCTGTAGCCCTGAAAAACTCTTCGGCTATTCCTCCGGCCGATAGAACCTCAGGCGCAGAGCGTTGCCGACCACGGTCACCGAACTGAGCGCCATGGCCGCACCGGCCAGCATCGGGTTGAGGGTCGGGCCGCCGAAGATGACCAGGACCCCCGCCGCAACAGGAATGCCGATGATGTTGAAGGCAAAGGCCCAGAAGAGATTCTGCTTGATATTGCGCAAGGTCGCCCGGCTGAGTCCGATAGCCCGGCCGACCCCGGAGAGATGGCCGGACATCAGCACGATATCAGCCGATTCGACCGCCACATCGATGCCGGTCCCCATGGCAATGCCCACATCCGCCCGGGCCAGGGCGGGAGCATCGTTGATGCCGTCGCCGATCATGGCAACCACCCGTCCTTCCTGCTGTAGCCGAACGATTTCCTCTTCCTTTTTATCCGGCAGGACGCCTGCGACCACCCTCTCGATGCCCGCCTGACGGGCGATGGCCCGGGCCGTCTGGGGGTTGTCGCCGGTCAGCATGACCACGTCGAGCCCCATCCCCTGCAGCTGCCTGACGGTATCCCTCGCTTCACTCTTCAGAGGATCGGCGATGGTGAGAAGCGCGGCAAGCTTTCCGCCTGCGGCTAAGTAAAGAACGGTCTTGCCCTGGTCGGACAGCTCAGCCGCCCGCTCATCCGTTGCTCCCGTCAAGCCGCTTACCCCCCTTTCCTGCAGCAACTCACGGTTGCCGAACAGCACATCGCGCGTCCCGCCCGCAACTAAAAGCTGCGCCTCAATACCCCGGCCGGGGATCGCCATAAAGGCTTGCGGTTCCGGCACAGCCAGGCCGCGTGTCTCGGCCGCCTTGATGACCGCCTCGGCCAGGGGATGCTCGGAGCGGCTTTCCGCCCCGGCGGCAAGAGTGAGGATAAGGTTTTCATCCCCGGCAAAGTCGTCCTCGGGCAAAATATCGATCACCTGGGGCTTGCCGAGGGTCAGCGTGCCGGTTTTATCGAAGACCACCGTCTGGACCTTCTGGGCCAGTTCCAGCACCTCGCCAGTTTTGACCAGGACACCCAGCTGCGCCCCGCGGCCGGTGCCGACCATGATCGAGGTAGGCGTGGCCAGCCCCATGGCGCAGGGACAGGCGATCACCAGCACGGCGATAAAGATCCGCAAGGCATAGCTGAACCCCGCGTCGCCAAGGAGATACCAGCCGATGCCGGCGAAAGCAGCGAGTACAATAACCGTCGGCACAAAATAGAAACTGATCCGATCGGCGAGGCTGGCAATCGGGGCTTTGGTTCCCTGGGCATCGCGAACCAGGCGGATGATCCGGGCCAGCATGGTGTCCCGGCCGACATGGGCGGCCGTCATCACCAGTGCTCCGTTTTTATTGAGGGTTCCGCCATAGATGGTATCGCCTACCTTTTTCCGGACCGGCATGCTCTCGCCGGTCAGCATCGATTCGTCGACGGCGGATTCCCCGTCGACAATCGTCCCGTCCACCGCGACCCGTTCGCCGGGACGGATCAGGATGCGGTCGCCGACCCGGATGTCGCGCACCGCCACCTGGCGCTGGGCGCCGCCTTCGATCAGGGTGGCGGTCTCGGGCGCCAGCTGGATGAGATGCCGAATGGCGTCGGTGGTTCTGGCCTTCGATCTCGCCTCGAAGTACTTGCCGAGCGAGATCATGGCAATCAGCATGGCCGCCGATTCGAAGTAGAGATCGTGGGCATGGGCCACGACGTTATGACCGAGGCCGATTTCCACCATATTCCAGGTCGAATAGATAAAAGCCGCGCCGGTGCCGATGGCGATCAGGGAATCCATGTTGGGCCCGCCCCGCAGCAGGGCCGGGATGCCGATCAGATAAAAATTCCGGCCGAGATAGAGCACGGGAAGGGTCAGCAGGAATTGGATGACGGCGTAGGTCAAGGGCGAGGCATCTGGCCGGACACCATCCGGCAGAACGATTCCGACCATATGCGCCATCGAAAAGCTCGTAACCAGGATCGCCAGAACAAACACCGGCAACAGCCTCCGCTTCATCGCCAGCAACTGCCTGGCGGATTGTTCGAACTGGTCCTCGGCGTCGGATTCCGGGGAGGCTGCTCTCGCGGTAAAGCCAAGACCGGCAATGGCCTCCTCGATTGCCTGCACGCTTATCCGATCGGCATCAAAGCGTATCCTCGCCTGTTCGGTGGAAAGATTGACCGCGCATTGCGCAACCCCTTCCATATTGCCGACCACTCTCTCAATGCGGCTCGAACATGCCGCACAGTGCATTCCGCCTATATCTGCTATATATTGTTCCGTCATGACAATCCGCTGAAATTCAACAACCTGAAATCTTCATTCCCCCGGCAACTGGCGCAGCTCGATCACCGGAATTATGTTGAAGGAAAAATCGCACGAAAACCTCTTTCGGGTATAATAAAACCACTCGGACAAGGTGGCAACTTCGCGCGTCAACTTCGCAGCTCGTACCGGAGTTTTCCATGATTTTTCAAAAGGCTTAACCAGGAGTTTTTATGACGGACAGATGCAACCTGAAAATGGGCGGCTGAGCACCGAAAGGCACTACTGGCGGGAACCAGTTGCAGAATATTCCGGCGATACAACCGAAGAACCAACTCGATCCTTCAGCCTTCAGCGAGGATGAAAAAGAGCGAATCCGCTCGGCAATTAGAAATAAATACGCTGCGGTCTCTTCTTCGGCCGCAGGATATTTCTCCTATACGGTCGGCAAGGAAGGCGCCATACTGCTTGGCTATACGCACGATATCCTTGACGAAACGCCCGACGACCTGCTGAATTCCTTTTGCGGCGTTGGCAACCCATTCTCCGTGGCTCCGCTCAAGGAAGGTAGTGTTATTCTGGATATCGGCTGCGGCGCGGGATTCGACCTTGCCTGCGCCTCCCGAGGGACCGGGGCCGCGGGCCGGCTTTACGGCGTCGATCTTTCTCCGGAAATGGTCAAAAGAGCTACGGCCAACCTCGCCGCAATGGGGATTACAAACGCCGAAGTTATGCTCATTTCCTCGGAACTGCTGCCATTTCCGGACGACACCTACGATGCGGTCATCTCCAATGGCGCGATCAATCTTTCTCCGGACAAGCCGCGGCTTTTCCAGGAAATTCATCGGGTCCTGAAACAGGGTGGCCGGCTGCAGTTTGCCGACATCATCCTGGAGAAGGAACTGCCCCCTCATCTCCTCGCGGGCGTCGAATCGTGGTCGCAGTGAATAGGCGGCGCGATCTCCGGCGGAGATCAGCTTCTCCTGATGCGGCAGGCCGGTTTCAAGGATGTCCGCCACCATGGCAACACCTCGGTAAAAACCTCGGAGTACACAATCGGCGCGGTTTTCTCCGGAACAAAATGATGACGGAACAATCAGGAATGCTTAACGTCGTGCTTCGTGAATAAACAACTACCTATCAACCACGGAGAAGGGAATGGAAAAATTACAAATTAGAGGAATGAGCTGCCAGCATTGTGTCGCTTCGGTAAAAAAAGCGCTGGAGAATGTGCCCGGCCTGTCACAGGTGCAAGTGAATCTCGAAGCTGGCGAGGCAACCTTTGTCAATTCGGGTGCCGATCGCGGGAAGATTCGCGAAGCGATCAGCAAAATCGGTTTTGAGCCGGGCGAATAAACAACTGTGAGGACTGAGCGATGAGGACTGAGAAAAGGCTAAAAATCGTCCTCAGTCCTCATCGCTTAGTCCTCAGTCCAACCGTCACCCTACCCCTGGGACATTCTTTCTTTTAATTCCTTCACATACTCGGCGGCAGTCGGATGGCCTTTCTCCTCTGCGAGCCGCCACCAATAGAGTGCTTTCTGATAATCCTTTTTCACCCCCAGCCCTTTCGCATACATAAGGCCGATGTTGATGTGGGCATCGGTATATCCCTGCTCGGCGGCATGTTGAAAACACTGGACTGCCGTCGTATAACTCTGTTCGCCGCCTTTGCCGCTGTTATAAAGGATACCCAGAACGAGATTGGCGTGGGCAATAATTTTCGCATCGGCTCCCGGTTGCTCGATGACCCTCTGGTACCAGTATCGCGCCTTGCTAAAATCCTGGCCCACTCCCTTGCCTGCGAGATATACATGACCGAGATAGCTCTGGGCATTGCAGTCGCCTTTTTCCGCTCTCTCGACAAGATCCTGGGAAAGCTCAGCAAAACATTGGGTAATTGATAAAAATAATACCGCAACAATCACTCCCGCAATTTTCAAGAACCGCACAGGCATCTCCCTTTTTAGTACCTTAGAAATTCATTTCTTGCTTTTTTAAGAATGAATTTCGTGAAGGTACTTATCCCCCTTGTGGGGGGTTCGGTGCATTTTAAAAATTTTTTTAGGTGAGCACACCGATAACGGTCCGCCACCTAAGCAGAATTTTTATACTCTATCGGTCAAAACATACAAGACTTAAATTTAATCATAATTTAATAATAATTCCTATTTTCATGATCTTGGGCGACATGTGTGTTCCAACTGTTAATCGACTTATTTGACGTTGCCTGCAGTGTTATGAGAGAATTTCTTAGTCGATACTCCTAAAGGTCCGTCGCCGAAGGAGCTTAACCAGGTCTTGCCAATAAGCTTAAGGTGTTTACCTATTAACTTCAGGCACCTGCTCTTCCGGCATAGACCCGACAAAAGGACCTATGATCATATGGTTCTTTTGTACGCCGGTCAATGCGACAAAAGTTTGTCGTCCGGCTCAGTCATTCAAGGAGGAGAAGCTGCTGCTACTTTTTACGGCTGTAAATATATCTTTCTAACAGGTGGGGAGAATAATATGAAATGGCGCAAAGTACTCGGTACCACAATAATCGGAGGCGCATTAACATTAACCTTCAGCAGCTCTCAGGCAGAAACCCTCAGGGAGGCAATCAATGAAATGCTTCAGACGCATCCTGAAGTGAGAAGCAATGCCTACAATACCCTTGGCAGGCAAGAAGAAGTCAAACAGGCCAGATCCGGTTACCTGCCGACCCTTGATTTTTCTGCCGGATATGGCGTAAAGGAGGTCCAGGAACCCATTGACGACACCCTGAATCCGCAATTACTCACCCTCAGTCTTCGGCAGAATGTCTTTGCCGGTCTGTCGACCATGAATGAAGTCGATCGTCAGAAAGCCCGGGTCAGATCGGCCGCGTACAATCTCCAAGGCACTTCGGAAAATACCGCGCTCCGAACCACCCAGGTTTATCTGAGCGTGCTGCGCCAGGAGGAGCTGGTGCGTCTGGCCGAAGAGAATAGAGACACCCACCTGCGCATAGCCGACCAGATCAAAATGCGCAGCGATTCCGGCGTGGCAAGCAAGGCGGACAGCGATCAAGTTTCCGGACGTGTTTCGCTCGCCGAAGCAAACGTCGTTGTCACCAGAACCAATCTGGTCGATACGCACAGCAACTACCTCGCCGTCGTCGGCCGTATGCCGGCCGGCCTGCAGAGACCCGAACCGCCCAACGCCATGATGCCCGCTTCGATCGAGCAGGCGATAGATGAAGCCGTCAAGCTGCATCCGACCTTGAAATCGGCCAATGCCGACCTCGAGGCAAGACAGGAACAGCGCGAGGTAGCGGCTGCCCCGTACCTGCCTATCGTCGATATCGAGGTAGACCAGAACTGGAACGAAGACTTTGACGAAGAAGGCAAGGAACATGATCTGGTGGCCCTGGTACGGCTGCGGTACAATCTCTTCCGCGGCTTCAGGGATCATGCCCGCAGAGCCGAAACCGCGCATCTGATCAGTGAAGCACGGGAAATTCGCAACAACACCCAGCGGCAGGTGGTCGAATCCATGCGCCTCTCCTGGATGGCTTATCAGGCGGTGCAGGACAGGATCAAATATCTGGAACAGAGGGTTGCCTCCACTACGGAAACCGCCTCATCCTACACCAAGCAGTTCAACCTCGGCAAACGGACCCTGCTGGACGTGCTCGATACCGAAGCGGAAGTCATCGACGCCAAACGGTCCCTGGTCGAGGCGAAATACGACGGCCTCTACGCCCAGTACCGCATACTCAACGGCCTTGGACTGTTGGTAAAAGCCTTTGACCTGCAGTGGCCGAAAGAGAGCCAGGTGGATGAAAAAGACACCAGAAAAGCAAGCGACGAAAAGGATTCAAAAGTCAAGATCAGCTCTGGAATCAAGACTTACGACAACATAAAAAGCTACAATCAGGCCGGTTAATTGAAGTTTTCCGGAATCGGGCCGGACGGTGGAGTCCAGCCCGATTCCACTATTATTTCCGGAATTTCGGCGCCAAACATGACCAAGCCTTTCGACGCGCCTTCTGCATCTTTCGACCTCCCGGTTTCTTTTGCTCGTTACATCTCTTCCGTTTTCAACCGCTTTCCCTGTTTTTTCCTCGGGGGCATTGTCGTCTCCACTCTCCTTCTGCTGCTTGCTATCCTTGTCACTGCGAAAGGCAATTTTACCCTCGATGCCGCCGTTCTCGATGCCGCCGAAAAAAAGTACGGGGGCGAGGCCCGCGTCAATCTTCTCGCCTGGCAGCAATTCATCCGCGACGACGACAGCACGGGAGATCGGCAACGGCTGGAAAGGGTCAATGCCTTTTTCAATAGACTGACCTTTGTCAGCGACGTTATCCACTGGTCGCAAAAGGACTATTGGGCCACACCCATCGAGTTTCTCGCCAGCGACGGCGGCGACTGCGAGGATTTCGCCCTGGCCAAATACTTTACCTTGAAACTTCTTGGCGTAGACGAGGAAAAGCTGCATCTGACCTACGTCAAGGCTTTGACCCTCAATCAGTCGCACATGGTCCTCACCTATTACGAAAAACCGGGGGCGGTGCCGCTGATTCTCGATAATCTGATAGGCGTCATCGAACCTGCCACCAAAAGAACAGATCTCCTGCCGGTCTACACCTTCAACGGTTCCGGACTGTGGCTGGCAAAGGAGCGGGGCAAGGGCAATCTGGTCGGCAAGAGCGACCGGCTGAAACTCTGGAACGACCTGCTGGACAGAATGCCGGCCGGCTTGAAATGAGAGGATGAGCATATGACACTGTACAGACAACTGCTGATATTGACCTTTGTGTTGTTTTTCACGCTGTTCGCCTCCACCTGGCTGGTCAAGCTCCAGACCACCCGGACTTTTCTCGAAGACCAGCTTGAATCGCATGCCCAGGACACCGCGACCTCCCTCGGCCTGTCGATCTCGCCGCACCTGGCTGAAAACGATCTCGCCACGGTCGAGACCATGATCAATGCGGTCTTCGATCGCGGCTATTACTACTCGATCCTGCTCACCGACCTGGATGGAAAGACTGTGCTGGAAAAGTCCCTGGAAGTTGCAATCACCGATATCCCGGCCTGGTTCATCCGTCTCATCCCCCTCAAAACGCCGCGAACCAGCACCCTGATAACCACGGGCTGGAACCAGACGGGCAATTTGTATGTGGAAAGCCATCCAGGCTATGCCTACAAGACCCTCTGGGAAGCGACCGTCAAGATGACCCGGATTTTCGCGATTACCGCAGTCGTCGTCCTCGGTCTTGGAGCTATGGGGCTGCGCCTGCTGCTCATGCCATTGCGCCAGGTCGAGCAGCAGGCGGAAGATCTCTGCAGAAAGCAGTACACCTTGCAGGAAAAATTGCCCAGGACCCGGGAACTGCGCCGGGTGGTGGTGGCGATGAACAGCATGACCGGCAAGGTCAAACAGATGTTCGACGAGCAATCGCAGGTGGCGGAAAAACTGCGAAAAAACGCCTTCAACGACGCCTTGACCGGGCTTGGCAACAGGCGCTATCTGGAGGGTCAGGTGGCAGCCGGCATGGCCGGCGACGGCACCGCCGTGAAAGGATCATTCCTCCTCGTGCAGGTGAACAATCTGCAGGAAATCAATCAGGAAAAGGGCTACGAATTCACCGATCGGCTGCTGCAGCGGGTTGCCGAATCGGTACGGGAAGCGACCAGCGATCTCAAAAATTCTGCAACCGCCCGCATCTCGGGCGGCAGTTTCGCCGTCTTTCTGCCCGAGGCGACGGAAGATGATGCCAGCCGGACGGCCGGGAACATCGCCGCCGATTTCACCCGGCTCGCCGCCGAAAACGTCGGCTTCCCGGAAAATGTCGGAAACGTCGGCGGCGTCCACTATCACCAGGCCGCCTCGCTCGGCCAACTCCTTTCTCTTGCCGACCGGACCGTGATTGGGGCTGCAAGCCAGGGTCCCAACAGCTGGGCGATAGCCCCGCTCTCGTCGGAACCGCAGGGCCTGCCCCAGGGTGAGCAGGAATGGCGGCAGATTCTCGACCGGGTGCTCGACAGCAAGGAAATCGACATCTTCAGCCAACCGGCGGTGGAGAGCGGCAATCTCAAGCAAAACATGCACCTGGAGATCTTCGCCAGGATTACCCTCGCGCCGGGCCGGATGCTCAGTGCCGGGCTCTTCATCCCGCTGGCCGAGCGATTACGCAGAGTCTCGGCAATCGACAGGATCGTTCTGGAAAAGGCACTGCAACTTGGCGGCGCCAACTTCCCGGCCGACGAACTGGCGGTCAACATCTCGTCTAGTTCCTTAACCGACGAGTCGTTTGTCGCGTGGCTGTTCGCAGCTCTCAAGGACCGGCCGAAGGCGGCGCCGAGAATCGTCTTCGAATTCGCCGAATTCAATGCAATCCAGGAGCTCGGGAAGATCAAGGATTTTGCCAAGGAGGTGAAAGCACTGGGGCATGCCGTAGGCCTTGACCACGTCGGTCAGAGCTTTGCCAATTTCGGTTATTTGAAGTCGTTGCAGCCCAAGTATATAAAGATAGACCGGGCCTTCACCAACGAATTGAAGGGCGGCGACAGCGACAGCCATTTCTTTATCGGCGCCCTGGCCGGTGTCGCCCACAGCCTCGATATCCTGGTGATCGCCGAGGGCGTGGAAGAGACCGGTCAATACCGGACCCTCTGCGACCTCAACATCGACGGGATTCAAGGGTACTACGTCGAGAAGCCGATGCCGGTGTGAACGACCGTCATGCCGTGGTTAGAGGATATCCTCATCGCTGATGATAAGTGAGCCGCCCGCTATCTGTTCCCTCATATGCTGGCGGCTGCGGAGTTTCTTTTGTGCCTGGACCGGCAGTTCGGAAAACATTATCAGGTTTTTACTGACCAGCAAATCGATGAGATCCTCGAGGACCCGGATAATGCCTAAATCCGTCGCATCGAGCAGGCGAAAAATCGAATCTTCGGCAGAATTTTTGCAGAGAAAGTCTAAAATTTCTTCATCGAGCGCCTGTTTTGCCTCGAAATCCGGCGTATTGCCATCCTCCCGTCGCACCGAGACAATCTCGCCCTGTTCGTTCCGTTCCACGTACAGCATGTTTTCGCTCCTTTCAGCGCTCATCAAACTTCCCCGGAATCTCCCGCCTGCTACGACCTTTTCATCCATACTTCTCTCTTGGTCACTCAACAACAAATACTATTATCAATGCCATCTTTCGCGCAAGCGAATCTCCCGAATAAGGAAAAAAATTATCCGAGCTACACTTAAGTACATTATAAATTTTCACCCGTCAGGACTATTTTCATAGTGTACATCGAGTGGATGCACACAAAACTTGAGGTGGGAGGTAGTTATGGCGACGGTAAATGTGACCCCGGAAAGCAGTGTGAACAATCAGCCAATCGGCACAACCCTGGTTGTTCTTGGCCCAGTCCAGGCCCAGTCCGCAGACTACGGCACCGTCTGCTCCAAGCCGGCAGCCCGGTATTTCTGAACGACAGGATCATAACCGGCGAAAGCGGAATGATCTCTATTCTGTTCGGATGCGGCTCGCACCCAGCTCGATCTGGGCAGAATGTCGGATGTGGTGCTCGATGAAGATGTTTTCCAGGGCAGCCCGGAGGATTTCGGCGAAGCCAGCGACGACTTCAGC